>JAESFL010000459.1_pt1 | contig 28274 bp, 29 predicted proteins | sample 9269401 | NCBI WGS metagenome assembly JAESFL01 (sample SAMN14506025, study PRJNA617098) | algae metagenome | isolation source: Gloeocapsa sp. UFS-A4-WI-NPMV-4B04 and co-occurring heterotrophs from desert... | place: USA: Utah | collected 2006-10-01 | reverse complement strand
GGGCAGCGGCGTCGAAGTCACCTCTGAGCGGGACGGGCATGGCGAACCTCCATCGCCCCTCTTGAATCAGACCCGCGCCACCTCGAACAGACCCAAACGAGTCACGCTTTCAGGGACTCGGTATAAGCTTGTTCGTTAAAATACATACCGTCAAGGGGAAATAGCTCTTTTGTCTCGTGCGGCCGGTTACATAAAAAGGGATCGGCGATTTCGCATAACGTCCAGTATGGAACCGGAAACAGCCCCTGCGGAGCGTATTCGTAAGCACTCGTCGGGCTACCTAGCGACGCGGCAGTAAACCCGTAGTCTAACCCCCGCCAACGGGCACCGCGGCGGGGGCAGAATTACTCAGAACAACTGTCGCGGTAGACGGCCTTAGAAATCGCTCTCTAGGTACGCCTCAACATCCTCCAGGCTCATGCTGAAGAGCCAAGGGGTGCAACTCGCGACGGTTCCGCCGTATCGGACGTCGAAGATGTTGAACCGCCCGTACTCAGGGTGATCAGGATTACGCTGCGAACTCTTGCGCAGCTTGAGGCCATAGCGGTCAAGCACCTTGCGGGCATGCGCGATGCGGCGAGCGTCGTCTTGATAGCTGTCGATCTCAATCATTGCATAGCACTCCATCGCTAGCGGGCAGGTGCCCGCTGCATTGTCGGGCAGGTGCCCAGTGATCGGCGCGTGCCATGCATTGAACCGCAGCGCGGCCCAATCGCGGACCCCTTACGCTGCGCTTGCCGAGGGCGCGGGTCTCTTGCGATGGTCGAAAGGTAGGAGCAGAGGCGACTGACGGCAAGAGGTGCGAACCGAATTCTGAGAGTCGGTCCTAATGGCTTGCTGTATCTTAGGGATGGCGGTGCGCTGCACAGCCAGGTGTTACCACACCGTCGAGGGATACATCGCCACTTGGACTGGCTATGAGGCTGGTCGGTCTCGTCGGTGCTATCGTCAGGCCGCGGCTCCGCGCCCCCGGGCGGCGGGGCCGGCGCGGAGTACACGCACCGGCCCCGCCCAGATGGCGCGGGCCAGGAGTTCCCGGCGCCATCCGATCTGATGATTACTTCTTCGGCCAGTGCCTCGAACCGTCTGAGGCCGGCAACACGAGGGTCTCAAGGAGACGGTCAGGCACGTAGGCGGGTATGAGTTTCTCCACCTCCTCCTCCCAATGTCCGTGCACGACACCGCGGACACTTGGCTTGCCGCCCACTATCGTCATAGCTCCACCGCGGTAGGGCTGGCCGGTTGTCTCGATAATCCATCCCTGATGACGGGTCTTCACCGTCTCAGTGCGCGACGGCCGGGCCCGATGATCTTCCAACGTCAGCAACCGCTCAGCACCTCCCGGAAGGTTGGCGTTGGCGGCTTTGATCATCCGAGTGTCCTTATCGATCTCCGCGGCCAGATCGGCGAGCTGCCCGCACAACTCGTCCCATCGCCTCTTTTGACCTGGGATTGCCTGCTCGCGCTGCTTGGCCTCGCCGTACTGGCGCTGACGCCCCTCCTCGGCCTCGCGGTCCTGGGTCTCTGTAAGCTCGCGCTCCAAGCGCCGGACCCGCGTTGCTGCGATGTCCCGCTCCACCTGCGCATTGAGCTCAGCGTCCTTCGCCGGTCGGGACGGATTATTCTCGTAGCCGAGGCGCGCAGCCTTCGCCTCTTCCGCCCGACGCGCGGCCTCCGCCCGAGCCTCCTCGAGCTGCGCCGCGACCTGCGCCGAGGTGGGCGGCAGCTCCTGCACCAGCGCCGGGTTGACGGTCTGCAGCTCCGTCGTCACTGCGGCTTTCTTTCCGAACACCATCGGCCTACGCCTTCTTTCCAAGATGCTTCAGGGCGATGGCGCGGCCTTGCGCATAGCCGGCCGTCTTCCTGATATCGCCCGACAGTGTGGATGACTTTGGGGTCGCTGGAAGGCTGGCGACATACCGCTCTAGGTCCGCCCGGAGGATCACCCGGCTGGCGCCGGCCTGTCGCGTGACAAGCTTTCCGGTTTGCACTGCGGCCACTATGGAAGCGACAGGAACGCCAGCAGCAGCGGCCGCTTGGCTAGGATATTCGTAAGCGACCCTGTCGCCAACCGGAAGTGCCATGTTGAAGCCCTCAAGCAACTGATCTGCTGTCAGGCTATGCGGTAATGGCCGCGGCGTCAGGTAAGCAAAGATGGGCAGAAGGTGTGCAAACTTGGGCAAGTCAAATCGAGCGTTTGCCGCGGTACCTGCGCTCTGCTGCGAGACGGGTAAAGTTTACCGACCAACGACTACCTTTAGAAGTCGGCCCGCCGCAGTCGAACTTTAGACAGTCACGCTTCACGGTGTCGACACTGCAAACTAGCCGGCGCGCCGCCTCCTTGAGCGACACGTACTCCGGCTCTAGGGCCATCGCGGCTTCAGTAGCCTGCTCGCCCAAGGCCTCGCGGATAACCGCGAGACCCGCCTCAAAGTGCGCACGAGCCTGCAGGAGCGTGGCGCGGTTGTTCGGAATGACGTCAGCGCGCTTCATTGGCGTTGCAGCCTGCCAGGGGCTGGCTCTCGACTTCAAGAAACGTGAGCCCCGTCTGCTCCGCGAGGAACTCGACACCCCGGCCTATGAGCTGCCGCAGACCATCGTCTTCCCTCTGCTTCCAGAGCATCAGGAACAAGTCGCGTTCGGCCTCTGATTTCGACCAGCACATGGTCATGAAGCGCGTGTCGGACCAGAACCTCTGCCATGCGAGACTCGCAGCCCGGATTTGCTCCTGAGTTGAGGTTTCCGACATCGCGGCGCTCATCAGGCCTTCCAAGCGACGGCCGTCGCTCTCGAGCTTGACCTCGAAGTCGCGCCAGATGAGGCCTCGCTCGGAAAAGACCTTTGCCTCTACTGACACGCGATAAAGCGCGTAACGCTGCTCGCACGTCGCTAGGTGATATCGACCTTCTCTCGCCTCCGGCAGAACGTACGATTTCTCCATCTGGCGGATCCGCCGATCCGACACCTCGAGCCGCCGAGCGAGCACTCGTTGTGTGACCCAATGTGGGCCAGTGTAGTCGATCCAATCCTCGTCGTTCTGCATGGTTGACCCTCAAAAGCGGAAGCGGAAATCGGAACCTTGAAAACCAGAAAAATAGTCAAAGGTCGCGGCGTGGGGCAGCCGCACTGGGAGAGTGCTCCGAAAGGACCCGCTGTGGTTACGGGAGAGCACTGATCGCACCTCCAGGGCCGGGGGTGCAGCTGCGGCAGCGTGCAGGGCTGTGGCGTGCCGGTGCGTCAGTGCCGGGCACTTCGCAGGCTGCAGGCGTGCTACGTTGGCCTCAGCCATGCTGTTCCTGCTCCCACTTGGCATCGTGGTTAGGTCGCGCGGCTGTAAGGTCGCGCGGCCGCTTTGCGTTCTGGGCTTGGTTACCTGTTAGGGTTTTCTTCACCTTGTTCGTGACGACGCAACGGCTCTTGCTAGTCTGTGGGCAGCCGCTGGTGAACAGTCCGCCCACTGCTCGAGCGGTCAGGCCGTCTGGGCTGCCTCCAATCTGCTCAGGCGGCCGCCCATTCCTCACCAGGAGCAGCCGCTGGGCCTCTGGGACCATGGCTCGCCAATGGGCGTCCTCATCACGCGCCATTGCCTGGGCTCGTTTTCGGGGGCCAAGCGCCTTGTAAAAGGGCATTGGCCCCAGGCGCTCCCGGCAGATTCGGCGGGCCAGTTCCTCAAGGAGGTCGAGCAAATCGAGCAGCGTTGGCTGCATCGCGGTCACCTCCATCATGCTAGGTTGTACCTTCATCACCTCTACCTCGCTTCTGACCCGGACACCGGACCCGGACAAAGCGGACCCCCTCTAAAGAGGGGGGTTCCGTTTGTCCGGTCTTGTCTGGCCGGACAGACCCGGACAAATGTCCGTTTTGTCCGGTTGTGTCCGGTTCTTGGTTTCAACTTCTAGCCTCCGCTTCAACCTGTTCGACGAGCCACACCGACTCGCCCCATTTGCCGACCTTGTGCTTCGCGATGAGCGCCTCGGCGGAGCGCACGAAGGCCTTCCGCTTGGCGTCCTGAGTGTCGCCGGTGCTAATGCCACCTTGGTAGCAATAGGCCCGCCACAGCTCCTCGGGGACGACCCGTGCTTTGCGCGGGATGTACTCGCACGCTGGCGTCTCCTTGCCCTCAGAGGCGACGGCCTCACGGAGCATGTCCAGCGCACGCTTCTCTGCCGCCGTCAGCTTTGGCCCGCGGCTGTTCCCGCCATGGGCGGGTTGAATGTCACATTCAGCCTGCACAACGACTGGTGCCGTCGTTGCCTTCCCGGTCTCAGGGTCGGTGCTGAGGGTGACAGATTGCAGTGTGAACGCGAGACGGACGTCTTCCGGCCCGTCGTTCACCTTGTCGATCTCGAGTGATCGGCAACTCTCATTCTTGGTCACTCGGAACGTCGCGTCGACGGCCCCGAGAAGGGCACCGTGTCCGCGCATCCTGTTCGGGTCCATATGCGGCACGTGATCGATGACGGTCACGTGCGCCTTCGTGCCGACCTGGAGCCGCATGAGATTGGCAACAAGCGCCATCATGTCCCTACTACCATTCTCATCGCCGCCGGCCATGACTTGGGCCTTCGTGTCGAGGATGATCCAGATCACCGGTGTTCCCGTGACCTGCTCGAGCTGGTTGACTGTTGCGATGAGCCTGCTGGTATCCACCTCCGTGGTGCAAAAGTTGAAGGTGCCCTTCACGACAGCGACGGGCAGCCTTTGGATGCCGTAGTGCTTCCTCCAGGCAGCGAAGCGTCGCTCGACGAGCCGGGGGCGCTCAGCGGCCACATAAAGGACAGCCCCTTGCCGCACAGGGCGCCCGAACCAGTCCAGCCCAGCGCCGACGTGGCAGGCCGCATCCCCAGCGAGGACTGATTTCCCGCAGCCGGGCGCACCATACCAGGCAGTGAGCTCACCCTCGCCGAGCATATCATCGACGATCCACGTCTTGCGCGGCGCCTCCTCGATGTCCTCGAACAGGGCGAACGGGAATGTATTTTTGTGCCCTTGAGGAGGGCGATCCGTCGCTTTGCAGAGCTCTAGCAGCGCATCCACAGTTGCCCCGGGTGTCTCAAGCCAATCCGCGATATCCGAGCCGGGGAAGAGGGGCGGAAGGTGGGCAACACTTACTTTTGCCCCGGAGCGTCGGGCAAGATCCACTTTGCGCTGGACACACCTCTGCCCGGGCTCGTCATTGTCGCCGACGACGATGACGTCGCGGCCAGCAATGAGGCTTCCGGCCTCATCGGGCACGTTGTTGCTGCCGCCGTACGTGAAAGCGAAGCAGCCACGTGCGATAAGGCTATCCGCGTCGCGTTCGCCCTCCGGCCAAAACAACACCTCGCCAACGTGCTCCGGATCCCAGGGATCGAGGGAGCCAGCCGGTCCGGTATAGGGCACTTCGACGTACCCCTCCGGCTTCTTCGCCTGCCAGCCGACGATTCCGTCCTCTGGCCTGCGGACCCGATAGAGGTCGAGCCAGCTTCGCGCTCCGCGCTTCAGCTTCGCGCGCACCGGCTCACCGTCGCGGCGGTAGACATGGCGGCGGATTTCGCCTCGAATTGGGTCCGGTTCAACTTTGCCAATAGCGGTGAAGTACGGCCTCCCCTCTGCATCAGGAGCCGTCCAGTTCGGGAACGGCCGCTCGTCGAGAGTGGGAATGCGACCGGCAAATTGCCTGCTTGGTGACGCGGTCTTGCTGGCCGGCAGATCGGGAATGTCGGTGCGCGGTTCCCGGATGCCTTTGTCGATGCCGGAGCGGATGGTGGCCTGCGCTGCCCGGGGTCCGTCCTTGCTTGTGTATCCATTTGCGGTGGCGGCAGCGAAGAGCCGGCGCTCGACTTCTGCTTGGCTGAGAGCACCCGCGCCGACGAGCTGTCCCATGGCAAACGCTGCCCGGTTCAGGCGATCGTTCCGGCCGACCTGGGTACGGGCGAGATCCGCGCACTCGCGATCAAGTGCGGCGCGGGAGTAGCTCTCACCACGGGGGTGGATGGTCACGCGGTAGCCTCCGCGTCTTCTAGCAGCTTGAACAGCCGATCAAGCACTGCAATCTGCCTGGCCGAAAGCCACACCTCCGGGTTCTCGTCGAGCATGCCGTGGATCGAGGCCACGAAGCCCAACTCCCACGGGAAGAGCTCAGGGAAACCGACAAGACGCTTGAGCACCTCGATCCGCTGATCATCATCCAAGCGACGCCAGCGCCCCTGCGTGCGCTCGCTTGGCAGAGGAAACGGCCTCTGCGGGCTGGATTGGAGCCGGGTGACCAAATCGTGCCAATCGCAACCGGCGGCCGATAGTGTCCGCCCGATGGCCCTCACCGTGGCGATCACCTTGCCTTCATGGAGCGAGGCGAGACGGGGCGGGAGCTTCGCGATGCGCTCTGCTGGGAAGGCCGGGGGCATCATGCATCCCCTCGCTCGGCCGGGCTCTCGTTATATCCGCTAGTTGATTTCTCGGGGCGCTGTGCCAATGTTCTCGTCATCGTTGATCTGCTTATCAGCGTTCTTTAGGCCCGCCGTTGCCCCACAAGCGCGGCGGGTTTTTCTTTAGCTACAGTTCGACTTTCGATCCCAAGCTCTGTGTGAGCCTGATGCCGTCATGCTGTGCCGAAAGTGCTGGAATCAGAGACGCCGAGCCAAACACAGGCCGTGCAAAGGGATCCGGCACTCCAACCGCCCGGTCTGGCGCAAGACGTGACTCTAGTCATGACGCTGAAACCCTCTCATCATGAGTCTTGGGTGAGCGCGGGTACAAGTCTGGCCGAAGATCATACCGCGGCACCTTAGTGAGGCGCTCAACGTCCAACACCCGTAAGGGCGGGACGCGCTGCCATTGAGAAAGCGCTTGTGCAGATATGCCGAGTCGTCGGGCTAACTCAATCGACGAGCCCGTGGCTGCTATAGCGCGGAGGAGAGCAGGGTCGCGTTCTGACATGCAAGACTCAAGCGCAAATTGATATCTTATCAAGTGATGCTTCATAGTATAAGTCAAGCGCTGCTTTATGTTGCCCACATGTCTTTCCCTAAGCGCCTACACCTCGCACGACGCAAAAAGCAGCTTACCCAACAGCAGCTTGCAGAGCAGCTTGGCATAAGCGTTCAGGCGATCTCGCAGTGGGAGAACGGTCAGTCTAAGCCGACGCTAGACCGGGCGTTCATGCTCGCAGCGCTCTTAAGTGTTGACCCAGAGTGGCTTCAGGGCAAAGGTCCCGATGAGCCAATCCAGCAAAGAAAGCAGGAGTTTTCCGTAAATCATGCGGAAAATGCAGTGTTTGTATTGGACAGAAACCTCATTGGTTACTGGGTTGATAAATTTCCAGACTTAAACATCGAGCCGATCTTGCTCCTACCAGATGTAGTGACCCTAGACGTTGTTCTGGGGAGCAGTGATCAAATAGAAAAATCGAGTGATATAGTAAGCCTTCGGCCAACTTTCCCGCCGAAAGGTTTCTTATTCGCAATTGACATAGTCAGTGAGAGCATGACACCGACTTTCAATATTGGTGATCATGTCTTCATCGACGCTGGAGTCAAGGCCGAACCGGGCGACTATGTTGCGGCAAAGCTCGAGGGCGAGCTTAGGGCTACGTTTCGCCGCTACCGTCCCCGTGGAACTGACAAAAATGGCGTTGAACAATACGAACTCGCACCTCTGAACCCTGATTACCCAACGATATCCGTTAACTCGGCGCATCCCGGTCGCATAATCGGCACTATGGTCGAGCACCGGACTTATCGGCGAAGAAAGCAACGTTCTGCTTGATGTCCTTTTCAAGCATTGCTTGACATACATAAAGCGGTTCTTTAACTGCATCCACCGCTGCCCGCGATGGAGGCGCATTATGATCCACTGCTCCAATCCCCTCCGCCAACCCGACGCACAGCGTCCCGGCTGCGATCGCGGGACCGTTCTGCCGCTGAACCATGAGCCGGTGCACGACTCGGCCACCACACTGAAGGCAGACGGTCTCGTCGCCACGGTTAGCGCCTTCCTTGATGCCAATGCCGAGTACGAGCGCAGCCTGGAGATCAGCTCAGACGATCCTCGTCTCCCCGACATTGCCCAACGCGAGAACGAACTCGCTACGACGGTTGCTGCCTGCCAGCTCAGACCAAGCGAGCGCTCGACGCCCTGCAGCAGCCGAAGGCAAATCTTATGCGGTCACTGATCCGGAAGGTTTGACGGCTGGACATGAGCAGGCGCGATCCCCTATGCCGAGTAAGGCAGCGGCCGAGCCCGGATCTCTGGGCGGACGACGAGGCCATGACGCTCGCCGAGGCGGCGGCCGTGTTTTTCCCTTCCGGACCGCTCACGCTAAGCTCGCTTCGAACGGCCGTGAGGCGGGGGCAGTTGGCCGTTGCGGACGTGGCAGGCAAGCTGCTGACCACCCCTGGCGCGATGCGGGAGATGACGAAGCCATGCCGGGCCGCAAAGCAAAGCCACCCCGCCTCTACCTCCGCAAACGCCAGGGCCGAGATCTCGTCTGGGTCATCCTCGACCGTGGAGAGGAGGTCAGCACAGGCTGCGGCGCAGGCGACGATGCGGGAGCTGCGCGCTTCCTTGCGAACTACATCGGCCAGAAGCACGAGCCGACCGTCGGCGCCCGTCATCCCGCTCAGCTTGCGCTCGCCGACGTCCTGACCTTCTACGTCCAGGAGAAACGGCCCAAGACCGAGGATCCCCGGATCCTGAAGCGTTTCGACGAGACCGCGGCCTATGTCGACAAGCTCCTCGAGTTTTGGGGCACCCGGACCCTCGATGAGGTCAGGGGTGCCACCTGCCGGGAGTATGTCGACTGGCGGACCTCCCAGGAGTTAACCCGGGCCCGCCATCTCGAAGCCAAGGCGAAGCGAGTATCACCTGGGACAGCACGGCGTGACCTTGAGGTGCTCCGGGCAGCGATCAACTTCTACCACGCCGAGTTCACCCTCCACGTAGTCCCCAAGGTCTCGCTGCCGCCGAAATCGGTACCGCGCCAGCGCTGGCTCACGAGAGGGGAGGCGGCTCGCCTGCTCGGTGCTGCGATGGGCTTCGTATGGAACACCGAGGAAGCGACATGGCAACGTGAGGCCGGTCGCCTAGTTCGCCGCGATCGTGTGGCCCGGACGCGGCGCCGGCACATCCTGCGCTTCATCCTAATCGGCCTCTATACCGGCACGCGCCATGAGGCAATCCAACGCCTGCAGTGGCACCCGAACACGACCGGAGGGTGGTTCGATCTCAGCCGCCGGCTCATCTATCGGCGCGGGCTAGGGGAGCGGGAAACCAAGAAGCGCCGGCCGCCGGCGAAGGTGGCTGATCGCCTGATGCCACACCTCCGCCGTTGGGAGCGGATTGACCGCAAGCGCGAGACAATCTTTGTGGTGCACCGCACCGACGGAGGGATGCTCACGACCCCGATCCGGACGGGCTGGGATGGGTGTCTTGTGGATGCCGGCCTCGGACCTGACGTCCTTCCGCACACGCTTCGGCACACCGCAGCGACTTGGCTCATGCAGCAGGGAATCGACCCGTGGCAGGCTTGCGGGATGTTTGGCATGACCATGGAGACGCTACAGACCACTTACGGTTATCATCATCCAGATTTCCAAGATCGTGCAGCCGAAGCATTTAGTGGGCGGGCACGATGATCTTCAGCTGGAATGCGCACCTCAAGATTAAAGGTGCCGGGCGGCAGCTCGGCATTGCGCTGGTGCTTATTCTCGGCAACGAAAGGCCGTTTGCGGTACGCTAACTCGCCAGCCAATGATGTGAATGCTCAGGCGCTACGCTGGTCGCAGCGGTAGCGAACCCGTCCTAGGCAAAATCCAGCTTGTCGGAACATCCTGAAAATCAGACATCCATGCAGCCGGATTCAGAACGTCGGCTATGACTGTGTCACTGGTCCCTTGACAGCACCAAGTCTCCTGTAATTCTCAGCCCTGGAGCTAGACTTCTGTACCATAGCGCCCAACGAGGTTGTCATGAAAAGAAGCAGTTGGCGATCATTCTCGCTTGTAGCAGGCATATGTTTTTTAGCCGCATATGGTGCGCAAGCTGCATGTCCATCAGTACAGGATAAAGTATGCACTTTAACCAACTACAGAGAAGGTCACCTCCCCGGCACCCTATACTCTTCTCCTACCTGCACCAGTGCAGCCGACGACGACAATAAGAGAGCTGTACAGAGAGCATTTCTTATAGCTCACGAGAAGGTGCAAGCCGAGCTTTGTTCCCTCAAGAAGATCTTCGTCATTGCTGGAAATGAGAGTTGGGGGCTTTGGGAGAATGTCGCCTCAGATGAGTGGCCCACGGATGGCGAGCTACCGGGAGCCTACATCGCATTGAGTCGCCAAGTATTTCGCCAAAACTACGACTTGGCGGATCAGGAGGACGATCTTACAAGGCGGGCATTGAAGAACACAGCGAGCGCCGGGCAGTATGAGCATGTGCTTACTCTACCTAATAACCCACCTCCAACACTTGGTAATGATCTAGCTATTTTAGCAGCAATGATGCACGAACTTGGACATATCATATGGCATAAGAATAAGAGTGAAATCCTTCAACTCAATTGCTTCCAGACGAACTTCATTGCAACCTCCTGGAACACCGACGGGTTGGGAGAGTCTCTCAGAAGCACATGGACTGACGTTACTGAAGCGAAGAATGCTCGGCATCGTTCGGGCGGCTTGGAACATCCACACAAACAAAATGTCTCTCGCGAAGAACTTTACCAAATATACGGGAGCAGTAACGGCAGAGACGGGTTTGCAACAGCCGCAGGCGGGGTTACTCCTGAGGAGGATTTCGTAGAGAGCTTCAAGATATCAACACTCAGGCGGGCTCAGGCGAGCACAATCTTCGCACTCTCAATTGCGATCAAGCGACCAGGCGATACTGACTTAGTTCGCGACCTTCTCAGCACTCGAGCCCCTGCTGTCGAGAGTAAGCTATTTTGTGTGGACTCTTGGCACACTAATTTGCCTCTGTTTGTTTTCCGATAGGAAACTAATGCAATGTGGCCAGCCTAGGGATTGGGCCGGGTTCCCAGAAGGGTTCAGCGTCAACGCATGCTGTCTTGGGAGCCCGGCGGGCACGTTGTTGTCGGCCCATGAAATGCCCATGAAAAGGGGCAAATTGCCGTGAACAAATCGTGGGCGGATGCTCCGTCGAGTGTAGAAAATCCAACAACTTAGATTGAGCGTCCTTCGTTCGGGACGTGGGGGTCGCAGGTTCAAATCCTGCCACTCCGACCATTTTTCTCCCGCTCCCCACCACAGGCCCAGGCAAGCCGGGCACGGCCGTGTCCGGCGCGGCGGCGGCTCTGTCGTGACAGGCCTCGAGGGCGAAGGGCCGTGAAAGCCCCGACCTTCTATGACCGTCTTGGGTCAGGCATCCCGATGGCCCTGGCCTTGCTGGCCGGTCGCGCCAAAGCGCCGTCGCCCTCATACTCCGCAAGGGCCCGAACGGCGTCACGCTGCATGTCCCGGAACGGTGGGACACCTTGGCCGGATTTCGTGAGAGTGCGGTATGCCGGCGATGGATCGGCACGACATCGGCCCAAACTCCGGAGGGGACGTTCCGCTCATCAGCGCGACGCCGCCCCCGCTTCGAAGGCGACGCTGCGGCCGCGGGGCTTCGGCAGGGGGGAGCGGCGCAGAACCGGGAGCACCGCCAGGGCAAGCACGCCGGTCAGCGAGAGTAGTGCGGCGACGGCGAGAGCGAGGGTCATCATGGGGGCCTCCGATTCGGTTCGGATGAGCCGTCACGGTGGACCGGCGTGGTAAACGCCCCTTTAATTCCGCAACGTCACTGATGCGGCAAAAAGGAAGGCCCGGCTTCCCGCCGGGCCTTCCTGCATGATCGGTTGATCGCGTCGGCGCGGTTTTTCACCCGCCTCGCATCGACGCCGTCTCGAATGGACGGGTCGTCACGTGCGCGACGCTCTAGCGACGGTCGCGATCGCGATCGGTCGTACCGGTGATGCGCTTCCCGCGCTCGTCGTCGACCTCGACCTCCGTGCTCCGCACGGTGTCGGAGATCGTTTCGGTGCGCTGATCGACGTCCTTCTTGATGACGAGCTCTTCCTTCACCCGAGCCTGCTTCGAGACCACGGCCTCTTCGGAGCGCTCGTCCATCTCGATGGTGCGTTCGCGGAAGAGGTCCTTGTTGCCCGCAGCACCCGTTTGCATGCCGCCCTCGACGGGGCGCCGCTCGACGCGGACGTGCTCCTCGCGCAGGTTGACCTGCTCCTGCACCGGGCGTTCGACCACATGGGAGTGGATGCGAACGCGGCCGCGATCCACCTCGCGCTTGCTGACGTGAAGCTCCTCCTCGGCAACCTGGATCACCTCGTCGCTCTCGCCGGTTTTGCGACGCCTCGACTCCATGTCGGACGAGCCCGTGAGACCCATGCCCGTTGCGCCGGTCATGCCGGTCGTGGTCGAACCGGCGCCGCCGAGGCCCGTGGAGGGCGCACTCCAGCCTTCCGAACGCCAGGTGTTCTGGCGGTCTTCGAAATCGACGGTGCCTTCGTCGTCGAGGATGTCGACGATGCGGTTCACTTCGGCTTCCGAGGCCCGCACGGTCACGAGCGCGCCGCCGCGGCGAACGCCTTCGGCGTAGGCATGGGCATCATCCTCCGGAACGCCGGCGCCGACGAGGGCGCCCGCGAGGCCACCCAGAGCCGCACCCGCTCCGGCACCGACGAGCGTGGTGACGAGCCAGCCCGCCGCCACCACCGGGCCGAGCCCCGGGATCGCCAGCATGCCGAGGCCGGCGAGCAGCCCGGCGCCGCCGCCCGCAAGCGTGCCCACCGTCGCGCCGGTGCCAGCACCGTCGTCGGCGTGGCTGTCCTCGTGATCGGTGGTGCCGTCGAAGGTGCGCTTCGCATGCGACGAGTAGCGCTCACCCTCGTTGTTGGCGACGAGGCTGATGTCGCGATGGGGCACGCCCGCGGCTTCGAGACGGCTGACGGCCTCGGACGCGTCCTCGTAATTTTCGAAGAAAGCGGTGATTGTCTTGTTCATGAATTCATCCTCTTCGGGGACAAGAGAGGATCAGGCGCCGTGCCCGATCCTTAGTGTTAGTTCAATCGGTTCAAGTTCAGACGGGCGACTACTGGGCCTGGATCGTGCCCTTGTAGTCGAGGGCAACGCCGATGGACTGCCCGTTGCGCATGGCCTTGCCGCGCCAGATGCCCTGCTCGTCCTTGCGGAGTTCCGTGACGTTGGAGAAGCCTTGGGCTTCGAGACGCGAGCGCACCTGGCCTTCGGTGAAGCTGTTGGCGCCGGGCTCCACGGAGCCAGTGGTCTCCGGGGAAGCCGCAGGCTTGTTGTTGACGGCAGCATTGCCGGAACCGGCCGTGTTCGACTGATTCATGTTGGACGAGCCGGCATTCGAGCCCGAGGGGTTCATCGGCTGCATCGTGGTCGAGGAACCGGCGTTCGGAGCCGTGCTGGTCTGAGCGAGGGCGGCCGTGCCAAGGGCCGTCACAACTAGGAGCGATGCGAGTACAAGGCGCATGGATAAGCTCTCCGTGTCAGTTGGACGCATGACTTCTCAAACCGCGAGACGCGGTAGGGTTCCGTAACGGAGAGTCGAGGCGAGGCTTCATCGCTTCACGCGCTGCGGGTTGGTCGAGGTGTCATCAAGCGGAACGCGCTCGACCTCGACCTGCTTCTTGCCGGACTTCACATCTTCCGGCGGAACGCGCCCGGCCTCGACCTGCCTCGTTCCTGATTCGACGTCATCGAGCGGGATGCGCTCGACCTCCACACGCTCCTTGCGAAGCTCGACCGGCACCTCCACGTCCTCGGTTCGCACGTGCCGGCGGATGTGGAGCTCTTCCTTGAGCACGAGGCGTTTCTCGACCACGAGCACCTCCTCGACCACAGGGACGATGGTCACGCCGTTCTCGGTGCGAACCTCGGGGGCTTGGGTGATCTCGCGGTTGATCGGCACGCGAGTGACCTCGACGGTTTCCTCCTCGAGCGACGCTCGCACCGGTTCCTGAACCACATCGACATGCGTGCGGACGCGAACCCTGCCCGTCACGGCCTCGCGCTTCTCGACGCGGGCCACTTCCTCGGCGATCGGGATCACTTCCTCATGCTCGGCATGAACGGCTTCCTCCAGGGTCGGAACGCCGTCGGCGGGCTCCGGGCTCGCTTTGCCGCCGAATAAGCCGTCCCACTTCGAGTCGAACCCTGATCGCGCCATGGGATCCCCCAACTGTCCTTCCGCAGCAACGTGTGGGCCGGGTGGGGGTTCCGAATGTCGCACCCTGCGAGCCCGGCCGCGCGACCTGGGGAGCCTTCCACCTCACCTGGAGCGCATGACTGGGACAAGGCCTCGAATCCTGCCCAGGAGCCAAGCTGGAGGGCCCCGCGCGGTGTGGCGGCGAAAGGCTGGAGAGGATCCCGCGAAGGTGTCCGGCAGGTAGAAGCAGCCCTAGACGTTCAGCTATCTGGAGGCGAATCGCTCTTTCGGGTTATGATGCGCCGTCGTGCCGCCTCGATAAGGAGGGAGGGCGGGATTAAACGACCGTTAACCAAAAAGGCTGTGAAATCGCAGCCAAGGACTGGGGGCACCCATGCGTCACATCCACCTCACGGACGGGCTGCGTCTGCGCTTCCCGGGCCGCAATGAAGAATTCGATCAGGGCGTCGAGATCGGCATGCTTGCCGTCCTCATGGACCTGGGCACCCGCGAGTTCACCCGCTGGATCTGCTCGGAGAATCTCGATCAGGCCCGCGCGCTCGCCAGGCAGCTTGGCTATCACGTCGTCGAGGGCGCCGCCGATGCCGAATGGGTGGAACTCGTGTTCCGCACCGGCGCGGCCCGGCCGCGACTCCGCCTCGTGCATTCGGCGGGCTGATCGCTCGGTCTTCGCCGACAGAGTGTTGATCTCGTGACGTGGATCCGGTCCACGGCAAGACGACGCGACCCCTCGGAAACCAGAGCTGATTTCACGTGAGGGAAAACAGCTCTCCAGGCGCAAAAGAAAAGCCGCCCTGGGGCGGCTTTTTCGTTGGCATCGGGAGTAGCCGTCGCGGTCAGCGCTCGTCCGACCGAGCGGCGCCCCAGGCCATGTGCATGATGGCTGCGGCGAGCGCGATCTTGAGGGCCGTTCCGAGCAGGAAGGGCTCGACGCCCGCAGCCCAGGCCTTCACGGCCGGAATCAGGGTGCAGAGCCAGGCGAAGCCGGTCGTGAGCAGCACCGCATGGGCGACCGTCATGGCCAGGACGGTCTGGACCGGGGAGCGGCTGCGCTCTGCGAAGTAGCCCGTGATCGCGGCCGCGATCGGGAAGCCGACCAGGAAGCCGCCGGTCGGGCCTGCCATATAGGCGGGGCCCGCCACGGAGCCGGCGAAAACCGGAAGACCGAGAGCTCCTTCGAGAAGGTACAGCCCGAGCGTCGCGCTGCCGAGGCGCCAGCCGTAGGCGGCGCCGATCAGGAGCACGACCAGCGTCTGCATGGTCATCGGCACGGGGTAGAACGGCACCTGGATCTTGGCCGACAGCGCCAGCAGGCCGGTGCCGAGGACCATCAGGAACCCGGCCCGCAAGGCCGCGAAGCGGGCATCGGCCACGGCCGGCCAGAGCGAAGCCACGAGCGTTGTCGGTGAGGCAAGGGGCGTTGCGCCACTCTGCATGAGAAGGTCTCCAGGGCTGCGGGCCGGCGGCATCGGGCCGGCGGTCGATCGAGGTCCGCCATCGACGGCGGGGTGCAGCGCTGTATAGGTGGAGGCGGCACATGCCTCAAGAACGAACGTGACTGTTGCCCTTCGCGTCCACCCTCCTGTCCGCCCGCACCGCTTCCATCGACACGCCATGGCCAACGAACTCGTCTTCGATACGAACGCGCCGCCCGCGGGTGAGTGCGTCTCTCTGAGCCCTCTGGTGCGCCGCCTCGTGGCGCCGAACGCCGGACCCATCACGTTCACGGGCACCTGCACCTACATCGTGGGGCAGGGCCGGGTGGCGGTGATCGATCCGGGTCCCGCGCTGCCGGAGCATATCGATGCGCTGGTCGAGGCTCTGTGCGGGGACACCGTCACCCATATCCTGGTCTCCCACACCCATCGCGATCACTCGCCGGGCGCGAGGATTCTCCAGGCGAGGACGGGCGGAACGATCATGGGCTGCAGCGCCCACCGCTCGGCCCGGGTGCTGGGGAAAGGCGAGACGAGCGTGCTCGAGGCGAGCACCGACCGGGATTATGCGCCGGATCACGAGATGCGCGAGGGCGACACCGTCGCGGGACAAGTCTGGCGTCTGACCGCCGTCGAGACACCGGGCCATATGGCGAACCATCTGGCCTTCGCGCTGCCGGAGGAGCAGGCCCTGTTCTCCGCCGATCACGTCATGGCCTGGAACACCACGGTGGTGGCGCCGCCGGACGGCTCCATGGGGGCCTTCATGGCCTCCCTCGACAAGCTGCGGGGGCGCGACGAGACCGTCTACTGGCCCGGCCACGGCGGCCCCGTGCGCGAGCCGCAGCGTTTCGTGCGGGCGCTGATCCATCACCGTCGTCAGCGGGAGGCCTCGATCCTCAACCGAGTCGCAGCCGGCGACCGGACGATTCCGGCGATCGTTGCGGCGATCTACGTCAATCTCAAACCGGCTCTCCTCGGCGCGGCAGGCCTGTCGGTGTTCGCGCATCTCGAGGATCTGGTCGAACGCGGCCTCGTTGCCACCGACGGTGCGCCCAGCCTCCAGGGCGAATACAGGCCTGTCTGACCCACTCCGGGTGTTCCGACACACCCGAGGTCAACCTGCCGCGATCGCGAGGTTCGAGACCTCTTCGAGGAAGCGGCGGATGCGCGCGGCATTGGATCCGAAATCGTGCTGCCCGAAGCGAGAGGCGGAGCGGATGTCGATCCGGGTGCCGTCCGCACGCGGGCGCAGCCGCACGGTGATGTCGTCCGGCAGGCGCATCACCAGCGTGCGGTCGACCGCTTCGAGGCGGCCGAGGCCCGTGCGTCCGCCGGGCCGGGAGGTTTCGATGATCTGCCAGCCCCGGTTCTGGGCCGCCTTGCGGACGATCTCGAAAGCCTCCTCGGGCGAGAGATCGAGGGTGAGGGGAGCGACCTCGGGATAGGCGTCCCGCTGCTGCCGGCGAGCGTCGGGTGAAACGTCCGGCGGAACGCGCCCGCCCCGCGTCTGCAGCGCGGCCTGGGAGCGCGAGAAGGCCGGTGGGTTGTCGATATCGGTCGAGATGTCGTTGATCCACGGCAGCGTGACGGCCTTGATCCCGAACCATGCGGGGTAGCCGAGAACGAGCGCGCCGATCAGCACGCCGCGGATGGCGCTCCCGAGACCCCGCCTTCCCTCCTGCCAGATGCGGATGAAGGCCAGCCCGGAGAGCACGATGGCGAGGGCCGCGAGGGCGAGCCCGGTCCCGAGCACGACGAAGCCCGCCGGGTAATCCACCCGTCCGAGCCGGATGAGCAGGACCGCCATGAGCGTGACGATCAGCGCGAAGGACGCCAGGTTGGGCGACCATTGCGCGGGCCTTGAAACCGGTTCTTCCAGGATGAGGCGGCGCATGGACTCGCTTTTGCACCAGGTCACAGGGGACATCGTGGGCCGCCGGCACCGCCGATGCCCCCGCCTTATAGACCTTCCTCAACGGACGCATAGAGCGTTTTCGAGCGAAGTGGATCCTGTTCGCGTGGAGAGAACGCGACCGCTTGGAAGCGACGCTTTTTGGGCGAGCCGCGATTCGCCCATTGGACCGAAAACGGCGTGGCAACGGGAGGAGACCGCCGCCGGCGGCGGACCGTCATTCGCCCCGGCAGATATCCTTCAGGGCCTTCCATTCCTCGTCCGTGAGAAGGGGAGGGCCCGGATTCGTCACGGTGCGCGATCCGAGGCTCTGCAGCCGCTCCTCGGTGAGCGGGTGGGTGGAAAGCACGGAGGGGATCGATCCGCCGACCTTCCCCTCGACCCGACGCAGCAGGAAGGCCATGGGCTGCGGCGAGCGGCCGAGGGCCAGCATGGCGTCCGAGGCGAACTGGTCGGCGCGCCGTTCCACGTCACGGGAATAGGCGTTGTCCATCAGGGTGCGGCTGGCGATCACGATGGCGGCGCCGCCGGTCACGTCGCCGAAGAGTAGACCGAGCAGGAAGGAGGTGCCGCCGGTCTGCAGCAGGCGCCTGAGGCTGTCGCGTTCGGCCACATGGCCCACCTCATGGGCGAGGACGCCCGCGATCTCGTCCGGGTTCTCGGCCCGGCGCAGCATTCCTGCGAGGAGGTAGATGCGCCCGCCCGGCAGCGCGAGGGCGTTGGGGATAGGTGAGCGGAGCACGGCGGGGACGACCGCGGGTCCCTTGCCGGCCTCGACGACCCGACGGGTGAGCTTGTCGAGGGCGGCCACACCTTCAGGCGCGGCACAAACCTTTTCGCCGAACACGGCGCGGACCTGGTTGTCGACGGCGACGCCGAGCCGGCGCTCCATCGATTCCGGGATGAAATCCGCGAGGCGGTCCGCCGCGACGGGAACGAGGTAGATCGCCGTGAGGACGAGGGACACGGCAGCCGCGAGCGACCAGCCCACGATCTTCAGGGTGTTGCCCCGGGCGTCCTGGCCGTGATCGAGGGCGGGACAGCGGGCGAGGATTTCGTTTGCGACATCAGGATCCGCGATCTCGAGGCGGGCGAGCTCCGGCCCCGAGAGAGCGCCGAGGCGCATCATGCCCCCCGGCGCCTCGCGCCGCCTGATCTCGTCGTAGGGCCAGCGGGCGAGAGGGGTCTCGTCCGCCAGAATTTCGATGGCGTCGGCGAAGCGCAGACGCACGGTCCACGCTCGCGCCGACGCCCCGTCGTAGAAGGTGGCGGCTTCTGGCTGCATTCCGCTCAAGCGCCGAAGTCGAACGCGTCCGCCAGCCCCTCGCCGACGGCGTTCGCGGGCTGCCCCGCGGCAACGGCCGAGTCGATGGCGGAGAGGTTGGTGATGCTGATGCTTGAGACGAGCACCGACCACAGGCCGCGGCTCATGAAGTAGGTCTGAACGGCTCCCATGAGGACGATGAGGGTGAGGTAGATCACGACGAGCAAGGCCACACTGGCAATCAGCGTCCCGGTGACACCCGTCACGGCTAGTTTCTCCGAGGATGGCATGAACGGCACCAACGCGAACGCGCCCACGATGCTGAAGACGATCACGAGACCGACGCTGGCAAAGAAGAGCTTGAGGAACGTTCCGAGATAGGCGCCGGGCCGAAGCGTGCTGTTCACTGCCACCGAACCGAGCCGCAGTCCCTCCGCGTGCCAGCGGGTTTGGATCGCCAGGAAGAACGGAACCGCCAGTCCGAGGATGACATAGAGGATCGCCACGAGGGCCAGGCTGGCGGGATCGGGCTTCTCCCCCACCTTGCCGATAATGTAGGACATGGTGCCCATGGTGACGATGCCGCCAAGCCACATCCAGCCCGCGCGCCGGAACAGCGTCCAGCCGGTGCCCACGAAATCGCCCCGCAGATCGCCGAAATGGGTGTGCCGCATCTTGTAGCGTTCCAGCGACGCCACCCGCCAGGGATAGGCGAGGCCCAGGGTGAGGACGGTCGCGACATCCCACAGCATTGCGCGGCCGGCGTAAGCCCAGCCGGAGCCGTCCATCCAGAAGCGCAGGCCGCGGAAGGTGGTGCGCGTCGCACGGTAGTTTCGGGAGCGGTAGGAGGCGAAATAGCCGAGTACCCACATCAGCACGAAGAGCGGGATGCTCGCGAAGGCCTGGATCTCCTCGGCCAGGATGCCGAGCAGGAAATAGGCGATGTAGATCGGTACCAGGATCGCGAGAGCGATCAGGAAGCCGACCAGAATCTCCTTGGCGGTGCCGGTATACTCGAAGGCCTCGCCGCCGATCCGGGTATTGGCCCACAGATGCCGTCGAACCTGCGTGGTGAGCCAGAATCGGTAGAACCCGAATGTCGGAATCTGCAGAAGGCCGCCCCGCAGGAGCATCTTGAAGAACGCGCCCGCTTCGCCCCGAAAGGACATTGGGCGGCCGGGAGGAGGAGAGGTGACCTCACCCGCTTCGAGCGGAAGGCCGATGGACGATGCAGCAGTCATGGAGAACCTCGAAAAGGAATGGATCTGGCCGCCGTCCGATCGGCGACGGACATGCCACGCGCCCCGGCTCAACTCAACCGAGGCGCGCGCCTCTGCCTTTAGCGACGTTCATCAGATTGCGGGGTGACGTTCGGCACATAGCGTTGAGCCTGGGCTGCGAGCTTGGTCGGACGGGCAGGGCTTCGCCCCGAGTTGCCATCGACGAGGGTCTGTCGCTGTGCCAGGCCAGACCGGCCCCCATGGGCTCCCGGCCTCCGCCGGACAGGCCCGGCGCCGGGATCAGCGGGCAGCCTCGCCGAGGCTGCCCTTCCGAGAGGCTCCGCTATACGCCCGGCAGCCGGTAATCCCTGAACTGCTCGCGCAGGGCCGTCTTCTGAATCTTGCCCGTGGCGGTGTGGGGAATCGCATCCACCAGCACCACGTCGTCCGGCATCCACCACTTGGCGATCCGATCCTGCAGGAAGCCCAGGAGGTCGTCCTTGGTGGGCTGGCGGCCTTGCTTCGGGACGATGATGAGGAGGGGGCGCTCGTCCCATTTCGGGTGCTTGATGCCGATCACCGCGGCCTCGGCGACATCGGGGTGGCCGATCGCGAGGTTTTCGAGGTCGATGGACGAGATCCATTCGCCGCCGGACTTGATCACGTCCTTTGCGCGATCCGTGATCTGCATGTTGCCGTAGGGGTCGATCGTCGCGACGTCGCCGGTGTCGAAGAATCCGTCCTCGTCCAGGATGTCCTCGTCGCGCCGGAAATAGGCTTTGGCGACCGCGGGTCCCTTGACCTTGAGCCGGCCGAAGGTGGTGCCGTCCCAAGGCAGCTCGCGGTTCTCGTCGTCCACGATCTTCATCTCGACTCCGAAGGGCGCCTGGCCGGCGCGCTCCTTCACGTCGAGCCAGGCCTCGCCGTCGATGTCGCCGTAATCGGGCTTGACCGTGCACACGGTCCCGAGCGGCGACATCTCGGTCATGCCCCAGGCGTGCAGAACCTCCACGTCGTACTTGTCGCGGAACGCCTTGGTGACGGCGCGCGGGCAGGCCGAGCCGCCGATCACGACGCGCTTCAAGTCCGGGAGCGAGCCGTTCGTGGCTTCGAGGTGCTGAAGCAGCCCGAACCACAGGGTCGGGACCGCCGCCGACATGGTGACGTGCTCGCCGTTCAGGAGTTCGAGGAGCGAGGCGCCGTCGAGCTTCTGCCCCGGCAGCACGAGCTTCGCGCCGCACATCGGCGTCGAGAACGCGAACGACCAGCCGTTGGCGTGAAAGAGCGGCACCACGGGCATCACGACGTCGCGGGCGCCGAGGCCGAGGAAATCGGGGCTTAAGCCGATGAGGGAGTGGAGCACGTTCGAGCGGTGCGAATAGAGCACGCCTTTCGGCTCGCCCGTGGTCCCGGAGGTGTAGCACATGCCCGCCCCCATGTTCTCGTCGAACGTGGCCCAGCGGAAATCCTCGTCGACTTCGGCGATCCAGTCCTCGTAGGCGACCGCGTTCTTGAGCGAGGTCTGCGGCATGTGGGCGCCGTCCGTATAGACGATGTAGCGCTCCACCGTCGGGAGCTTGTCCTGCAGTTTCTCGATCAGCGGCACGAAGGTGAGATCGAGCATGAGCACGCGATCTTCCGCGTGGTTCATGATGTAGACGATCTGGTCGGGGAAGAGCCTCGGATTGACCGTGTGGTAGATCGCGCCGATGCCCGTGATGCCGTACCAGGATTCGAGGTGGCGCCAGGTGTTCCAGGCGAGCGTCGCGACCCGGTCGCCGAGCTTGATCCCGTCGCGTTCGAGGCGCTTGGCGACGCGCAGGGCGCGGCCGCGAACCTCCGCGTAGGTGGTGCGATGGATCAGGCCTTCGACGGAGCGGGAGACCACCTCCCGCCGCCCGTGCTGGAGCGCGGCGTGGTCGATGACGCGATGGATGAGCAAGGGCCAGTCTTGCATCAGGCCGAGCATGGGTTCCCTCCGGTACGGCCGCTTATGCGCGGCTCGGGTTGTCGCGCCGGAGCATAGGGCGCGTTTCGCGCCCTCGCCAAGGGGGTTCGAACCCCGGCGGGGATAGCCCTACAGCCGGATGCCCGGGAAGGCGTCGCAGCCCTGATCGGGTCGCGCTACAGCCGGCTCGCCCGGAAGGTGGCGAAGCCTTGGATCGGCTGCCTTAAAGCCGGCTCGCCCGGAAGGTGTCGCAGGTCTGGATCTGGCCGCCCTTCAGGCCCGTCATGAACCAGCGCATGCGCTGGGCCGAGGAGCCGTGGGTGAAGGAATCGGGCACCACACGGCCGCCGCTCTGCTTCTGGAGACGGTCGTCGCCGATCGCTTCCGCGGCGCGCATCGCCTCCTCGACGTCGCCCTCTTGGAGCGACTGGTAGCGCTTGTCCGAGTGGTGGGCCCACACGCCCGCGAGGCAATCGGCCATCAGCTCCACGCGCACGGAGAGCTGGTTCGACTCCACCTGGCCGACCTCGCGCTGGCGCTGCTGCACCCGCGAGAGGATGCCGAGCTCGTTCTCGATGTGGTGTCCGACCTCGTGGGCGATCACGTAGGCATAGGCGAAGTCGCCCCCCGCCTTGAAGCGCCGCTGCATGTCGTCGAAGAACGAGAGGTCGAGGTAAACCGTCCGGTCGAGGGGGCAGTAGAACGGCCCCATCGCGGAGGAGGCCGAGCCGCAGCCCGAGCGCGTGCCACCGGAGAACAGAACCAACTTCGGGGCGCGGTATTCCTTGTTGACCTGAGCCGGCATGACCTGCCGCCACACGTCCTCGGTGTTGCCGAGCACCTTGGTGGCGAACTGGCCGGCCTGATCCTGGGGCGCCCCGCGCTGGCCGTTCTGCGGCGGGCGCTCGATCTGCTCGTAGCCACTGCCGCCGCCGGCGATCTGCTCGGCGCCGCCGATGAGCACCCGGGGGTCGATGCCGAGCGCCCAGCCCACGAGCGTCAGAACAATGACGGCTCCGATCCCGAGGCCGCCGCCCCCGCCCGGAATGCCGAACCCGCCGCCGCCGCCGCGGCGGTCGTCGACGTTGGTGGAGGCTCTAAAATCTTCCCAGCGCATTGCTCATCCTCAAGCGGCACACCCAGAGCCCGCCACTCCTCGTAAAATCGGGAACGAGCGGCACGGTTCCGGCTGGGGCAGACCGTAGCTAGAGGTTACAGTCAAGCTTGAAAGCGGCTGAAGTGCGTCAAACGCTGCCCATGCGCAGGCCACGGAACGGGCCGGCCGGGCCCGATTGCCGCGAAGGCCGAGCCTCAGGCCTTGCCGTCGAGAGCCCGGCGCAGGGCCTGGAAATCCCGCCAGCCGAGACGCTTCTGCAGAGGCTGGCGGAGGAGATAGGCCGGGTGCAGGGTCGGGAGCGTGCGGATCTCGCGGCCGTCCTGGGTCCGATAGGTGAACCAGCGGCCGCGGGTCTTGAGGATGCCATCCTTGATGGAGAGGAGCGTCTGGGCCGCGGGACCCCCGAGGCAGACCAGGAATTCCGGATCGGCGAGTTCGATCTGCCGCTCGATGAAGGGCCGGCAGATCGAGATCTCCTGCGGGGTCGGGGTGCGGTTCCCCGGCGGGCGCCAGGGCACCACGTTGGCGATGTAGACCTCGGAGCGGTCGAGGCCGACGCCGGCGAGCATCCGGTCGAGGAGCTGGCCCGACCGGCCCATGAACGGCTTGCCGATCCGGTCCTCGTCGGCGCCCGGCGCCTCGCCGACCATCATGACCCGGCCCTCCGGGTTGCCATCCGCGAAGGCGAGGTTCTTGGCCGAGAACTTGAGGGCGCAACCATCGAAGGAGGCCAGGATCGCCTCCAGCTCGGCCAGCGTCCGGGCTTGGCGCACCTGCTCGCGGGCTGCAATCGCCGCGTCGTCCGGGGCACCGGCCGCGGCGCTCGGCAGGGGACGGGATACCGGGCGCGGAGGGGAGGTCTTGGCGGGAACCGGCTGGGGTGGGACCGATTTCTCCTGGGCGGCCGGCCGCGGCGACTCCGCGGCTGCAAAACGGTCGTGCGGCGTCTCGTCGAGGGCGCAATCCACACCGGCTTCCGCATGGAAGTCGAGGAGCGCCTGCAAGGCTGCGTGATCGGGTTGTGCGGGCATGCCTCTAGATAGGTATTCCGGCCTGCCTCATCAATGCAAACCGCCGCGCAGCACCGCCCCGCAGCGGCACCGAAACCCCTTGTGCGGAGGCCGTTTTTCCCGGAAGACCGCACTGCGGCGAGACGCCCCAATCTTGAGACCCGTCGCCTGACCGTTCATATATAAACTATCGAATTGTCCGACGGGCTCTGCCCGCGAACCAGGAGGACCGGATGGATCTGCCCGAGCGTGAATCGATGGATTTCGACGTGTTGGTCGTCGGAGCCGGTCCGGCGGGTCTCTCGACGGCGATCTGCTTGAAGCAGCTCGCGGCCGAGCGCGGCGCGGATCTCTCCGTCGTCGTGGTCGAGAAGGGCTCCGAAGTTGGCGCCCACATCCTCTCCGGCGCGGTGATCGATCCGATCGGCCTCGACCGTCTGCTGCCGGAATGGCGCAACGATCCCGATCGCCCGCTCAAGACCCAGGTGACCCGCGACGAGTTCATGTATCTCACCGGGCATAGCGGCGTGCGGCTCCCGAACCTGTTCATGCCGAGGCTCATGAACAACCACGGCAACTTCGTGGGCTCGCTCGGCAATGTCACGCGCTTTCTCGGCCGGCAGGCCGAAGCCTTGGGTGTCGAGATCTATCCGGGCTTCGCGGCCGCTGAACTTCTCGTCGACGGGGCCGGTCATGTGCTCGGCATCGCGACCGGCGACATGGGCATTTCCAAATCCGGAGAGCCCAACGCGAACTACACCCGCGGCATGGAATTGCGCGCCCGCTACACGGTTTTCGCGGAGGGAGCGCGCGGCAGCCTCACCAAGCAGGTGATCGCCCGCTTCAATCTCGCGGAAGGCCGCGATCATCAGAAATACGGGATCGGGATCAAGGAGCTCTGGCAGGTGAAGCCGGAGCACCACCAGCCCGGCCTCGTGCAGCATTCCATGGGCTGGCCGCTGCCGAACCATGCGGGTGGCGGCTCGTGGATCTACCATTTCGACGAGAACCTGGTCTCGGTCGGCTTCGTGGTCCACCTCAACTACCAGAACCCGACCCTCTCGCCCTTCGACGAATTCCAGCGCGTGAAAACGCATCCGATGGTGCGCGACGTTTTCGAGGGCGGGAAGCGCATCGGCTATGGGGCTCGGGCGATCGTGGAGGGCGGCTGGCAATCGGTCCCGAAGGTCGCCTTTCCGGGCGGTTGTCTCGTCGGCGATGCGGCGGGCTTCGTGAACGTGCCGCGCATCAAGGGCAGCCACAACGCGGTGCTCTCCGGCATCCTCTGCGCCGAGCATCTCTTCGAGGCGCTGCAGGCGGGGCGGGGCCACGATTCTCTCGACACCTACGAGAATGCCTGGCGCGGCAGCGAGATCGGCTACGACCTCAAGCGCGTGCGCAACGTGAAGCCTCTCTGGTCGAAATACGGCACGGCGGCCGGCGTCGTTCTCGGCGGCATCGATATGTGGACCACGGAGCTCACCGGGCTTTCGGTGTTCGGCACCATGAGCCACGGCAAGCCCGATCACGAATGCCTCAAGCCCCTCTCGGAGGTGAAGCCCATCACCTATCCGAAGCCGGACGGCGTCCTCACCTTCGACCGTCTCTCGTCGGTGTTCCTTTCGAACACCAACCACGAGGAGGATCAGCCAGCCCACCTCAAGGTCAGGGACCTGGAGCTGCAGAAGCGTTCCGAGCACGACGTCTATGCCGGCCCCTCGCAGCTTTATTGCCCGGCCGGGGTCTACGAATGGATCGAGGAGCCCACGGGGCCGCGGTTCCAGATCAACGCCCAGAACTGCGTCCACTGCAAAACCTGCGACATCAAGGACCCGAACCAGAACATCGTCTGGACAACGCCCGAGGGCGGCGGCGGGCCGAACTATATCGGGCTGTAGAGGCCCAATCCCTCTCCCGGGATCTCGGGTTCACCCGAGTCCCGTCTTTTGGAGGCGCAAGTCGGGAACACTCGACTTGCGGAGTGAGAGGGGCGCGTCGCCGTGCGCGTCAACCTTTCGCTTGCCCGCAGGGGGCGAAGCCGCCATTCTCCGGGCTGATTTGGCGCGCCCCGTCACCCTGACGGCTGCGTGAATGGGAGCCAAGCTTCGTGCCCAAGATAACCATTGTCGCCCGCGGCCTCGCCGCGCTGCTCCTGTCGGCTGCCTGCATGACGGCGCTGCCGGCCCATGCGGCCCGCGAGGAGGCTGGATCGCAGGTGCTGGAGCCGGCCGACAGCCTCGAGGGCAACTTCCTGGCCGCCTACATCGCCGGTGCGGCCCGGGACACTGCGGCGGCCGCCACCTTCTATCGCGAAGCCATCAAGGTCGACCCGCGCAACCCCGAGCTTCAGGAGCGCGCCTTCGTGGCCTTCCTGGCCGACGGGTCGCTCCCCGAGGCCTTCCGCTCTGCCGAGCGCCTTGTGGCCCGCGACGGCAACAACGGCCTAGCCCATCTCGCCCTTGGCGTTCGCTCCATCAAGGCGCGCCAGTGGGCCGCGGCCCGGGCGAGCCTGGCCAAGGGCGGGCGAGGCCGGCAGGCCGACATCACGTCGACGCTGCTGACCGCCTGGGCGCATGCGGGCGCCGGTGAGGGCAGGAAGGCTCTCGAGACCGTCGAACGCCTCGGCGGCGAGCGTGCCTTCACGCTGTTCCGGGATTATCATGCCGGTCTCATTGCCGATGTCACCGGCAATGCCAGCGAAGCCGAGCGGCGCCTCAAGGCCGCCTATGAGGCCGAGAAGAACACCCTTCGGGTCGTGGACGCCTATGCCCGCTTCGAAGCCAAGCGCGGCAACCGCGCCCGGGCCGTCGAAATCTACAAGGCCTTCGATGCGGTTCTGCCCCGTCACCCGGTCGTGCGCCAGGCCCTTGCCGATCTCGATGCCGGCAAGCCGCTGCCGCCCCTCGTGGCGGATGCCCAGGAGGGCGCTGCCGAGGTTCTCTACGGCCTCGGGGCTGCCGGCAACAGCCAGGGCGACGAGCTTCCCGCCATCATCTATCTGCGCCTCGCGCTCCATCTCGACGGCGATCAGCCCCTGGCGCTCATCACCCTCGCCGACGCTTACGAGCGCCTGAAGCAGCTCGACCGGGCCAACGAGATGCTCAGCCGCGTCCCGAAGGACTCGCCCCTGCGCACCAGCGCGGACATCTCCATCGGCACCAACCTGGAGCAGCTCAACCGCGGCCCCGAGGCGGTGGCGCATCTCGAAGCGCTGATGAAGCAGCACCCCGACGAGATCGACGTCATCCTGGCGCTCGGCAACGTGCTGCGGTCCCGCAAGGAGTTCGGGCACGCCGCCGAGGTCTATACCCGCGCGGTGGAGCGCATCGGGACGCCGGATCGGGGCCATTGGGCGCTCTTCTTCTATCGCGGCACGTCCTACGAGCGCTCCAAGCAATGGGAGAAGGCCGAGGCCGACCTCAAGAAGTCCCTCGAGCTCGTGCCCGACGGCCTCCCGACCGCCAAGGCCCAGGTGCTGAACTATCTCGCCTATTCCTGGGTCGATATGGGCCGCAACATCGACGAGTCGTTCAAGATGCTGCAGCGGGCGGTCGAACTCGCCCCGCGGGACGGCATGATCATCGATTCCCTCGGCTGGGCCTTTTACCGCCTCGGACGCTACGAGGACGCGGTGCGCGAGCTCGAACGCGCCGTGGAACTGAAGCCCGGCGATCCGGTGATCAACGACCATCTCGGAGATGCCTATTGGCGGGTGGGACGCCGTCTCGAAGCCCGTTTCCAATGGGATCACGCCAAGACGTCGAACCCGGAGCACGAGGATCTCGTGAAGATCCTCAAGAAGATCGACAACGGCCTCGACGACTTGAAGCCTGCCGCGGCCGAGAACACGGTCCCGGCGGGCCAGCCCACGGACACGCCGAAGAACGGCGGCTGACGCTCCCGTCCCGCTCTCGCGAGGGGAGCCGGGCCGGGGCCTGGATTACCTTCGATCCGAACGCGCTCCTCCCTCTCCCATCGCAAGTCGGGTGTTCCCAACTTGCGCTTCCAAAGACGGATCTCGGGTCAACCCGAGATCCGCGGGAGGCAGGCCCTTGACAAGTATTCCTATTGTATGCTTCTGTACTGATGTCCTGTTCACGAGGGACGCGCTCATGAGGCGTCGTGGCGTGGAGCAGGGCCGGTGCCCGCGCCGGAGGTGACACGCACACCCCCGGTC
>JAESFL010000458.1_pt1 | contig 28361 bp, 33 predicted proteins | sample 9269401 | NCBI WGS metagenome assembly JAESFL01 (sample SAMN14506025, study PRJNA617098) | algae metagenome | isolation source: Gloeocapsa sp. UFS-A4-WI-NPMV-4B04 and co-occurring heterotrophs from desert... | place: USA: Utah | collected 2006-10-01 | reverse complement strand
CATCCGGATTTCGAGGAGGCGTTCAAGGCGTTTCTCGACGCCGAATAGGGCCGTCCAGGTTCGAACACGGAACAAGGGGTTGTCGCGCAAACCAAGTATTGCTGCATGTCCGCCTGTGTACGGATGGACGGGGCTGGGTCTGGCTCTGTTTCAAACCTCGGTTCCGGTTCGTCCGCTCGACAGGCAGCCCTACTGGATGGATCCTGACTTGGTACTACCTGTGAGCGCTGTGGCGGGTCCGCGCCTAGCACACAGCTGGAACCAACAATTTGTGTGCCTTAACTCCGAAGGGGGCCGTGTCCAATAACCCACCTGCGCTACAGCACTGATGCGTTCGATAACCAGTGTACCCGGTCACGGATCGAGGAGGAGAGCGTGTCCTGATCACAGGCATTACGCACCCGAATGGAGCGGTGTCTGGAGCGCAAACTGGAGCGGTGGCACGCCATCGGCATTGGCCGCAAAGCCAGCCTGCGCCTGGATTTCAGTGGCATTGGAGGAGAGCGTCTGCGCTTCAGGATCCTACAGAACGACTACTTCCTTTCATCGGAGACTTTCGCGCGTTCAGGCCTAAAAATCTTCGGCAATCTGGATATCCGATAACATGCCTTCGATCAGTTTAGCCGCGCCGGACGGATGAGTTGGTCAAGCCAGGCGAGGAACTCGGGGCGAGGCCTGTTATGTAATGGCAGGCTAGGGCAGCAATCCTAGCTGATGCAAGTTGGCAGAACGCTCCCCACTGCCCGATCATGAGCATCCGAGCTCGTCAAGAGTCAAGTGCAATCGAGTCAGGCATCGCTGCAGGCAGCGAACCCCCTGTAGCGATGAAGGCTACCACACGAGCGACTTAAGTGCTGCTTATAATCACGGTGAAACCAAAAACCCGAGCGTTTGAAGCTCAACTAACCATCGAGTCAGGTCCGGTTATTCGAGTCAGACTGGAGCGATGACGACTCAGCCTTATGGGGACCAGTGGGGTCGTAACGGGGCTTTGCAGGCCAACTGAACCGGGCAACACGCTCAAGACAATATTCCTGCAAGCGGCTGCCGAAAGGCGCCGCGATGTGCCATCTCGAGGAAGATAGTCAGACAGCGGAGGTGTAGACATCCCAGTTAGATTATGACGGCGCGCCCTGGTGACGCTCAAGGCTCTCCAGAAGGGTAGCAAGCTCTGCGGGCACAGGCTGTTCCAGCACCTCGCGATAGAGGCGTACGAGGTTGCGGGCGAGCGCAAGGCGCGGATTGTCATTCATCACTGTCACGCTCCAGGCTGATCACTCTCAGGACTGAACGCCCCCTGAGCCGGAGAGTTTCAGCACAGCTGTTCGCAAGCCGCAGCGAGATAGCTCCTGCCAGCGATCTGAGGTCCATGAGTGGCATGACTCTGGGCGATCGTGAGGGCGCGCGGATGGCGTTGCGCCACTTCTGGCGTCGCGTGTCTCACGCCGCATTGTTCAGTCCGCTCCAGCCTTCCCTGTTCGATCGCATGACCCACAATTACGGGCTCGACAACTCACCCGGTCATTTGATCTTCGACATGATCAGTCGGGTCCTGTCGCCCTATCAGTTCAATCCCGCCCACCTTAGTGGCCAAGGTTGAAATTTGCTTGCGGAACACGATCTTATCTTCACCGTCCTGATAGAAGTCGCGGATTCTCGCCTCCTCCTCGAAACCGCAACGCGCATAGAACTCACTGGTACCCTGAAACATCGGCAGTCCGGACGTCTCGACGAGCAGGAGCCGCTCCCCCTTGGCGGAAAGCAGGCGCTCGATGTTCGCGATCAGTGCACGACCGATGCCATGCTGCTGCCGGTCCGGGTGAACCGCGATCAGGTAGAGGTTCCACGTGCCGCTGGTCAGGTGCTCGGGAGCGCAGTACGCGACCGCCGCGGGGCTGGAGTTTCCGGCAGTCAGCCAGATCGGGCCAACGGTTGCCTGGGCGAGGTAGGGGCCGAGCATGTCATCGAGGAGCACCGAGGGAAACAGACCGGTCGCATCGACCAGGGCCTTCAGGGCAGGAACGTCGCCCGGAGTCACCGGCCGGACGGTATCATTCCAGAGCGTCCCGGCTCCGTATTGCAGTGGATCCATGTAGCAGCAAACTCCCAATCGCCGTGCGTCCGCGGACGATCTCACCTATGGGTCGGTTCCAAACTCGCGGCAAATGTCGCTTTTGCACCGAATTGATCGAAACCGTATATTGCCAACTAGACTGCAATTATCTTGAAGGTTCAGGCTGCAGGCCGCTCTCTTGGGAATAGCACTCGAATTGTGGTGAACCTCGCCGACCTCGTCTCGGGACGGTGCCGGTGATAGCCTTCATATCGAGGATGTGCTTCGCGGCCGGCGACCGTCTGGAGGGCATCTGCGCCTTCCAGGAGAAGCGGCCGGCCGAATTCAAGAAATAGAAAAGGTCGAGGACACCATGGCTGCAAGGAAGCGCCGCATCGCCATCGTCGGGCTGGGCATGGCCAGCAAACCGCATTTCGCGAGCCTCCGGGACCTGAGCGACCGCGTCGAGATCGCCGCCTGCTACACCCCGAGCGCGGATCGCCGCGCGGCCTTCGCGCAGGCCAACCCGGAGCTCCCGGTGACGGAAAGCCTCGACGGAACCCTGGCCGATCCCTCTATCGACGGCGCCATCCTCCTCACGCCGCCGAACACGCATCTCGATCTTGTCGAGCGCTGCGCCGCCGCCGGCAAGCACGTGCTTGTGGAAAAGCCGATCGAGGTCTCGGTCGAACGCGCCCGCCAATGCGTAGAGGCCATGGACGAGGCGGGCCTGCGATTCGGCGTCGTTCTGCAGCACCGCTTCCGCGCCGCTTCGCGTCGCCTACGCGAATTGGTGCAGGGCGGAGAGCTCGGCGCTCTCATTTCCGGTTCGGCCGCTGTCCGCTGGTGGCGCTCGCCCGAATACTTTGCCCAGCCCGGTCGTGGCATGAAGGCCCGCGATGGCGGCGGCGTCCTGCTCACGCAGGCGATCCATACCCTCGATTTCTTCCAGAGCCTCACCGGGCCCGTGACGCAGGTCGCCGCCATGGCGGCGACCTCCCCGCTCCGCTCCATCGACACGGAGGACATCGCGGCCGCCGCATTGCGCTTCGGGAACGGCGCCATCGGCACCATTGATGCCACCACCGTCTCCTATCCCGGCCAACCGGAGCGAATCGAGCTTGCCTGCGAGAAGGGCACCGCGATCCTCCTCGCCGAAGGCCTTGAGATCCATTGGAAAGACGGGCGCCATGTCCGCCACGAGGGGAGCCAGGCAGGCGGGGGCGGAGCCGACCCGATGGCGTTCTCGCACGAGGCCCACAAGGCGCTGATCGTGGACTTCATCGATGCTATCGAGGAGGACCGCGATCCCCTCGTGAGCGGCCGCGAGGCGGTCCGGGTCCAGGTGCTCATCGAGGCGATCCTGCGATCCGCGGCAGAGGGGCGGGTCGTCGAGGTGAAGCAGCCGTGGTGAGAGTCTTCCTCACGCACACCGCAGACGCCTTCGAGGGCTATTACGGCGAGCGTGCCAGGGTGGCCCTCGAGGCCATGGCCGAGGTGCGGGTGAACCCGACCAGCCACGTGCTCGGACCGGAGGATCTTGCCCGCGAAGCCAAGGGCTGCGCGATCATCGTCTCCGACAGGCAGACCGCCGCGCCCGCGGCGTTCTTTGCCACAGCTCCGGAGGGTCTCGTGGCCTATCTCCGTTGCGCGGTCGACATTCGCAACATCGATGTGGAGGCGGCAAGCCGCGCAGGCGTCCTCGTCACCCGCGCGACCCCGGGCTTTGCAGCCTCCGTCGCCGAACTGGCGCTCGGCTTCATGATCGACCTCGCCCGTGGGGTCCCGGCCTCGGTGCTGGAGTATCGGGCGGGTCGTCAGCCGCAGGCTCGCATGGGCCGGCAGCTCGGCGGCTCGACCCTCGGCATCATCGGCTATGGGGTCATCGGGGAGCATCTCGCACGCCTCGGGCTCGCGCTCGGCATGAAAGTGCTGGCGGCCGATCCCTACAAGACAGTCGACGAGGACGGCATCCGCCAGGTCGACCAGGAGATTCTGCTGCGGGATTCGGATTTCGTCGTGTGCCTCGCGGTGGCGACGGAGGAGACCGAGAACCTGGTCGACCTCTCCGTCTTCGAGGCGATGAAGCGCTCCGCCTTCTTCATCAATCTTGCTCGCGGCAACCTCGTCGACGAGCCAGCCCTTGAACAGGCGCTCGATCGCAAGCTGATCGCCGCCGCCGCTATGGATGTGGGCCGCGCTCCCGACCAGATGCCTTCGCCCCGGCTTGCCCGGCGGGCGGATGTGGTGGCGACGCCCCATATCGGCGGGCTCACGCCGTCCGCCGTGGAGCATCAGGCCTTCGACACGGTAGAGCAGGTGCGTGCACTGCTCGCGGGTGCTGTGCCGCTGGGCGCCGTCAATGCCGAGCATGCGACGCGCCTCGTCCGGCTGAAGCGAGATTGAGGGATGCGACCATGCCGAAGCAAGACGAGATGTCCCGGCTTCAGGCCCCGCCCGGTGCCTGCGACACCCACATCCACGTCTACGATGCCCGCTACTCCCTGGCCTCGACCGCTACGGGTCCGGTACCGGAGGCGGGTGCCGCGGATTACCGAACCGTGCAGCAGCGCCTCGGACTCACTCGCGCCGTCATCGTCCAGCCCACCGCCTACGGTTTCGACAATCGCTGCACCCTCGAAGGCATCGCGGCGCTCGGGCTCGACCGGACTCGCGGCGTTGCGGTCGTTGGTGAAGCCGTTTCGGAGGCTGAGTTGCGGACGCTCACGGAGGGCGGAATCCGCGGCGTGCGCTTCCAGATGCTCCCCGGCGGCGCGATACCGACTTGGGAGCCGCTCGACCGCATCGCGGCCCGCGTGCAGGAGGTCGGCTGGCACGTGCAGGTCCAGCTCGACGGCCGCACCCTCCCTGAGCGCGTGGCCCAGATCCACTCCTGGCCCGGGCGCCTCGTGATCGACCATGTCGGCAAGTTCCTGGAACCCGTGCCCCTCGACCATCCAGGCTTCCGCTGTCTCGCGGAACTCGTCGAGACAGGTCGCGTTTGGGTGAAGCTCTCGGCGCCCTACGAGGTCTCGAAGCGCCCCGCGCCGTTCTACGAAGACGTCGGCCGGATCGCGCGGGAACTCGTGCGCATTGCGCCCGAGCGGATGCTGTGGGCCAGCAACTGGCCGCATCCCTCCGTCAAGGACAAGCCAAGCGACGCGACTCTCCTCGATCTCCTGCTCGACTGGGCACCCGATGAGGCGACGCGCCAGCGCATCCTGGTCGACAACCCGGCCGAATTGTACGATTTCTGATCCCCGTTCAGGCTGCTTGTCCCTTCGGGTTCTGCACCCATTGGAGGATATGCTCGGCGACTGCCACGACTTCGCCTGATTGGTTCGTGACCTCGATGGCGGAGCGGGAACGGCGGCGTTCCGGATCGATCTCTTTGATCCTATAGGTCACCGTGATGGTGTCGTTGAGCCGCACGCCCTTGAGGAAGCGCACCCGGTCGTAGCCGACCGAAACCGGCGTTTCGTCGATGCCGGCGGCGACGGATCGCGCGCACATCATGGTCGAGGCTGTCGACATGTAGCCGATGAGGAGCGCCCCGTGCGCGATGCGACCGCCATAGGCCGATTGCTGCATATAGGCTTCGTTGACGTGGTTCGGCCCGAGATCGCCGGTGATGCCGGCGAAGAGATAGACGTCGCTCTCGCCGACCGTCTTGGAGAATTGGACGCTCTCTCCGACTCCCACGTGAAAATCCGACATAATTCCGTCCCTTGCCTCAGGAATAGGCCCCGCCATCGATGCGCAGCACCTCGCCACTGACGAAGTCACCGAACGGACCTGCGAAGAACTCCACTGCGCGGGCGACCTCGTCGACGAGCGCGATGCGGTCGAGAGTCCCGCCTTCCACCAGCCGCTCCGCGTCCACGTGGCGCGTGCCAAGGAAACGACCCGTGCGGGTGTCGCCAGGGGCGATGCAATTGGCCGTGACGTTGTAGGGGCGTAGCTGCTGCGCTAGGCAGCGGGTGTAATGGATCACCGCCGCTTTCGAGGTGGCGTAGATCGCCCCGTTCTCACGGCCCTTGAAGGCGGCGACGGAGCTCAAGGTGACGATGCGGCCCTGGCGCCGCTCCATCATGCCCCGGGCCGCGTGCTGGCATACGAGGATCGTGCTCAGGAGGTTGCGGTCGAGCACCGCGCGCACGTCCTCCGGCTTGATGAAGACGGCATCGTTCGGGTCCGGCTTGCCGCCCGCGGCCGCGATGTCCCCGCCCGCATTGTGGACGAGAATATCTACGGAGCCCAGCGCCGCCTCGACCTCCGCGACGACCCGGGCGGTCTCTGCGGGGTCCGTGAGATCGCCCAAGACACGGCGGGTCTTGGTGTCGTGCTCGGCGGCAATGGATTCGGCCGTGGCCGTGAGCGTCGTACCCTCACCGTATTCCGCCGGTCCCTCCTCTCGCATGCCGTGGATGCCGACACGGCAGCCGAGAGAAGCGAGCCGCTCCGCAAAGGCGCGTCCGAGCCCCCGACCGGCGCCGGTGACAAGGGCCACCCGGCCTTCAAGAGGGCGTGGCAAAGAATGTGGGGCCCCGGTCACGGTATGTACTGTCCCCCATTGACCTCAATGATCTGCCCGATGACATAGCCGCTCATCTGCTCGGAGGTTTGATAGAGGAAGGCGCCGACGCATTCTTCAGGGCTGCCCAGCCGCTCCATCGGGGTCGTGATCTGCATGGCAGCGAGCTGCTCCGCGGTTGAGAAGCGCTCCTGAAAGGGCGTCATGATTACGCCGGGCGAGACGGCGTTGTTGAAGAGCACATCGAAGTGGCCGAACGCCTCCACGGTCTGCGTGACGATCTCGGTTGCCGTTTCGACTTGGGTGACATCCCCGCGCAGCAGCACCGCCTCGCCGCCACTCGTGCGCATGGCACCGGCAATGCCTTCGGCCTCATCGACGCTAAAATTGAGTTTCACCGCCACCTTGGCTCCGTTGCGGCCGAAGGCCCGCGCCGCGGCGGCACCGATGCCGGTGCTGGCGCCGCTGGTGAGGACGGCCCTTCCCTTCAGGTTCGAGATGACGGCGGTGACCTCGGGCGAGGGAGCATTCATCGCCGGAATTCCGGAATGGTCGCGGCCGTATCAGCGGCGTGACAGCGGGATCTCACCGCAGGAACTCCGGTGAGATGAGACTCGGAAGGAAGAGCGCGACCTGCGGCCACATGATCAGCAGGGCGAGCACGGCAAGCATCGGCAGCAGCATGATCATCGTGTCCCGCAGGGCGTCCTTCATGCGGATCCCCGCAATCGAACAGGCGATCAGGAGGCAGAGCCCGTAGGGAGGCGTCACGAGCCCGAAGGCGAGGGACACGATCCCGATCATGGCGAAATGGACCGGATCGAGCCCGGCCGAGCGCGCGAGCGGATCGAGGATCGTGCCGACGATGATGATGGCGGGGATGGCGTCGAGGAAACAGCCGACGACGAGGAAGACCAGGGCGATGAAGAAGCCCGTCGCCACGGGCCCCATCTCCCAGGCCGACACGCCGGCAAGGATCGCCTTTGGGATCTGGTAGTAGGCGAGCAGCCAGCCGAAGGCGCTCGCAGTGCCGACGCAGAACAGGGCGATTCCTGCGAACTTGCCGGTATCGACGAGGGCCGTGCGCAGGCCGCGCAAGTCCATCTCTCGGTAGACGAGGAGCGAGAGGAACCCGGCATAGAGAACGGCGATGCAGGCCGATTCCGTCGCCGTGAACCAGCCGAAGATCTTGCCGCCGATGATGATCGCCGGTGTCAGGAGCGCCGGGATCGACACCATCATGGCACCGAGGAACGCGCTCCAGGTCGAGCGCGGATAGGTCGGGTAGCCCCTGGCCGTCGCGTAGGCGTGGACGGTCGCCATCTGCGCGAGCGCGATCAGGAGGCCCGGGATGATGCCGGCGAGGAAGAGGGCGCCGATCGAGACCGTGAGGATGCCGCCCCAGACGATCATCAGGATCGAAGGCGGGATGATCACCGCGAGCACCGCTGAGACGGCGGTGATCGCGACCGAGAACGAGTCGTCGTATCCCTCCTTGCGCTGCGCCTCGATAAAGATCTTGGACTGGCTCGCCGCGTCGGCCGTGGACGAGCCCGAAATGCCGGCGAAGAAGAACGAGAGCACCACGTTGATCTGAGCGAGCCCACCCGGGAAATGCCCCACCATGGAGCGCGACAGGGACATCAGCCGGTCGGTGATGCCACCCACATTCATCAGATTCGCGGTGAGAAGAAAGAACGGCACCGCGAGCAGGATGAAGGAATTGTAGGCGTTGAAGGTCTCCTGCACGAGGGTCATGGCCGAGAGCCGTGGCTCGATGACCAGGATCGGCAGGCAGGCGAGGGCCAGCGCGAAGGCGATGGGCACCCGTAGGAACATCAGGCCGAAGAACACCCCGAACAGGATGAGCGCCGCCTCGCCGGGCGTGAGCAGGGCGCCGGTCATGACATCGCTCCTTTGGAGACGTGGATCGGTCCCTCTGCCGAGGGGATCGGGTCCGGTGGAGGCGGCGGGCCGCGGCCGCGCAGGACGTTGATCTCGTCCCATATCTGCTCGCCGAGGAAGATGAGCCATGTCGCGCCGGTGATCGGCCAGGCCATGTGAATGAGCCAGAGCGGCAATTCGGCCAATTCCGAGATGCGGTACCAGGCGAAGGCAGTGAACTCGTAGCCCGACCACACGAAGACGAGGGCGATAACGAGTACGCCCAGGCGGGCGATGAGCCGCACGCCGGCCTCGGCCCGCCGCGAGAGGCGCGGCCACACGTCGACTTCGAAATGGGTGCTCTCGCGGACACCGATCATGGCGCCGATCATCACGGTCCACACGAGGAGGAAGCGGGCCATCTCCTCGGTCCAGATGTAATGCGGGAGGAGCGAGGTGAAGCGCGAGAACACCTGCAGCGCCACCGGCAGGACCAGGATCGCGGTCGAGATCGCCACGAGCCAGTCGAGGAACCCGCCGTACCATCGGGTGAGCCTCCGCCAGAAGCCGCGCCGCTCCGAAACCGCCGCTTGCATCAATGCCCCCGGTCCAGAAAAGAGCGGCCGGGAAGGTCTCCCGGCTGCCTGTTCATTCGGCGCAAGCCGTCAATCCAAGCCGTCACTTGAGGTTGTTGATCTGCTCCATGATCGACTCCGCCTCAATCTCCTTGGCGTAGGACATGAGCACCGGGTCGACGAGCTTCTTCATCTCGGTGCGATCCTTGAAGGCGATCCGCTTCAGCTTGCCGGCCTTCTCCAGAGCCTCGAGCTTCGCGGTGTCCTCGCTCGACTCGATCTGACGGCCGTGGGCACCGCCCTCCTTGCCGGCCTTCACCACGCATTGCTGCAATTCCGGCGGCAGGTTGCGGTAGGTCTTGCCCGAGAACACGAGCGGCCGGATCGTGATGGCGTGTTCCGTCATCGCGAGGTTCGGGCCGACCTCGTAGAACTTCATCGACTCGACGCCGGCGGCCTCGTTCTCGCCCGCGTTGATGACGCCGTTCTGGATCGCGTTGTAGACTTCGTTATAGGCGATCACCGTCGGCGACATGCCGGTCGCCGCGAAGGTGCGGCTCCAGACCGGCGCGCCCTGCACACGGACCTTCAGGCCCTTGAGATCGGCCAGTGTCGAGACCGGCTTGTTGACGAAGATGTTGCGGATGCCGCCGCCGGCATAGCCGATCAGCATCACGTCGGCCCTCTTGCCGATCTCGTCCGCGATGGGCTTGAGGATGTCCTGATCGAGCACCTTGTTCCAATGGTCGAGGTCGCGGAACAGGAAAGGCGCATCGATGAAGGGCGCCGCCTTCGAGAAGGTCGACATATGCGCCGGCGACACGATCGCGTAGTCGACGGCTTTGCCTTGCGACATATACTCGAAATACTGCTTCTCGAGACCGAGCTCGCTGTTCTTGTGCAGGACGAACTCGATCGGCCCCTTGTAGCAGCTCTTTACGACCTCCTCGAACTTCACCATCGCCTTGGTGAAGGCGTGGTCGTCGCCGAACTGGGACGCGCCATGGAGGGTGATCTTCTGCTGCGCCTGGGCCGGCAGGGCGAAGGTCGCGGCGAGCGCGAAGGCGCCCATCAGGATAACGTGTTTCATGTGACGTATGTCTCCCTTATGGATGGCACCCTCTGGCGGGGCGTTCTGGGTGAGTATGACAAAGCCTTACGGCCTGGCCAACGTGTAAAATGTTAGCAAGCCCTGAATAGATCGGACAAGCAGAACATCGATCCCTCACGGGTCCGCTCTCACTTGAACAGGCTCGGCAACCAAAGGGTCAGTGCGGGCACGTAAGTCACGAGGCCGAGCACCACGAGCATGGGGATGTAGAAGATCATGATGCTCTTTGACACCGCCTCCATCGATACCTTGCCGATGGCGCAGCCCACCGCGAGCGTTGGCCCGACGGGAGGCGTGAGGAGGCCGATTCCGAGATTGAGGATCATGATGATGCCGAAATGCACCGGATCGACGCCGAACTTGACCACGATCGGTAGGAAGATCGGGGTGCAGATCAGGAGCATCGGCGCCAGATCCATGAAGGTGCCGAGTAGGAGGAGCAGGACGTTGATGAGCAGGAGCAGGGTGTACTTGTTGTCGGCCACGGCAAGGAAGAAGTCCGCGGCCTGGGCCGGCACCCGCATGATCGCCATCATGTAGCCGAAGGCCACCGAGAAACCGATCATGATCATCACGATGCCGACAGTGCGGACCACCCGGCCGACAAGGAGCGGCAGTTCGCGCCACTTGTAGTCCCGGTAGATGAGCATCGTGACCAGGAACGCGTAGATGCAGGCGACTGCGGCCGATTCTGTCGGAGTGAACACGCCGCTGAGGATCCCGCCTAGGATGATGAAGACCGTTAGAAGGCCCCAGAACGCCTCGACGACGATCTTGGCGGCCTGACGCGGGGCGATAGGCTCGCCCTTGGGAAAGTTCTTCCGGCGCGCGATGATCAGCACTAGCACCATAAGGGAGAGGCCGAGCAGGAACCCCGGGATGGCGCCGGCGAGGAAGAGGTCAGTGATGGAGATCGTGCCGCCCGCCGCCAGCGAGTAGATCACCGCGTTGTGCGATGGCGGAATGAGTAGCGGCTGCAGCGACCCCGCGACAGTGACGTTGACCGCGAAGAGCCTCGGATAGCCGCTCTTAATCATCTGGGGGATCATCACGGACCCGATCGAGGCCGTATCGGCGACGGACGAACCCGAGATGCATCCGAAGAACGCGGATGCGAGGATATTGACGAGGGCGAGTCCGCCTCGGATCCAGCCGACGAAGATCCGGGCGAGATTGACGAGGCGCTCCGCCATGCCGCCTTCGGCCATGATGCCGCCGGCCAGGATGAAGAACGGGATCGCGAGCAGCGCGAAATCGTCCATCCCGTCCGAGGTTTTCAGCATCACCGCCTCGAGCGGGATGTCGATCCACAGGGCCGCGAGCACGGCAGAGAGGCCGAGGGAATAGGCGACCGGCATGCCGAGGAGGCAGAGCACCGCGAAGCCGCCGATAAGGATGAGAATGTCCATGGAGGGCGTCCGCGCTTCGGGTTATTCGGTGGCGACATGGCTCATCGTGTCGGCATCGGGCTCGGGGAAGAGGTTGCCGAGCCACAGGCGCTCGATGACGAACAGAGTGGTGATCGCGCCGCCGAGCGGGACGGGCAGATAGGAGAAACCTGCCGTGATGATCGGAAAGTCGGCCAAAGCCGAATGCCAGGTTGCCTGAACGAGGCTCGTCCCCCAGGACAGCATGAACAGGTTGGTGAACGCCATGCAGAGTTCGATGAACCAGGCGATCGCGAGCCGACCGATACCCCAGCTCTCGGGGATGAGCTTGACCCCGATATGCAGCCCCTCCCGATAGCAGAGCGCGGCGGCCATGAACGAGAACCAGATCATCAGCAGCACCGCCGTGGGCTCCGGCCACGAGGAGCCGTAGTTCAAAACGTAGCGGGTGAAGACGCCCCACGGGATGATGAGCGTGATGGTGACGAGGCAAAAGCCAGCGACGACCATGCACAGACGGTGCAGCGCGTCCATGGCTCGGACGTAAGCAGTCTTCATCACACTTCCCCCTGTCAGGAGTGGCTGCCGCTTAGCTCACCAAGATCCAGCGTCCCCTCAATTAAGAGGGTCGACTCACGCCCTCCTGGGGAATGAGCCGGCCCTTTGCTCTCATCAGGCCCGCTAGATCACTTCACGGCCTGGATACGGTCGATCAGCTCCTTGTGCTGCGCGCCGTACTTGTCCCAAACCGGCTTCACCGCGTCCTGGAACGGCTTCTTGTCGGCGATCTTGATCACCTCAACGCCGTTCGCCTTCATGTCGGCGAGGGCCTTGTCCTCGACTTCGTGCCAAAGCTTGCGCTGCTCCTGCTGCGCCTCTTTGGCGAGCTTCATGATGAGGTCTTGGTCCTCCTTGGAGAGGGTGTTCCAGACCCTCTTCGAGAAGACGAGGATCTCCGGGATCATCAGGTGCCCGGTCTCGGAATAGTGCTTAGCGTAGCGGTAATGCTGCCCGCTCGAATAGCTCGGGTAGTTGTTCTCCGCCCCATCGACGACGCCGGTCTGCAGGGCGTTGATGAGCTGGTCGAAGCCCATAGCGACGCCGTTGCCGCCGAGTGCGTTCATGGTGTCGACGAAGAGCGGGTTGCCCATCATGCGGATCTTGAGACCCTTGAGGTCGTCGATCGTCTTGATCGGCTTCTTGGAGTTGTAGACGTTGCGGGTGCCCGCATTCATCCAGTTCAGGCCGATCAGGTTGAGGGTCGGGTGATCCGAAACCTTCTTGAGCAGCTCCTGGCCGATCTCGCCGTCGATCACCTTCTCCATGTGCTGGGTGTCGCGGAACACGAAGGGCAGGTTGAACACGTTGAGGTCGGGGACGAGCGTGCCGATCGGGCCGACGCTGATGCGCGCCATGGCGAGGGCGCCGACCTGCGCCTGCTCGGTCATTTCCTTCTCGCCGCCGAGCTGCATCGACGGATACATCTGGATCGAGAGGCGGCCCTTGGTAGCCTCCTCGAGCTTCTTGCCCATGCGCACGACGGCCTCGACGGTCGGGTAGCCGAGTGGGTGCACGTCGGTCGCCTTGAGGACCATCTTCTGCTGTGCCAGGGCTCCGCCGGATCCCAGCGTCGCCGCGGCGGCAAGCGCACCGAAGAGCGATAGAACGTTCCTACGTTTCATGTGCTTCCTCCATCTGGTCAGCCGGTCTTGTGTTCGCATGTGCCGGCAATCGGGCTTTAGCAGCCCTCGGCCCAAAGCTACTGCCAGCTTGTAAATTGGTCAAACAGGTTCGTATCTCTCGTAGACGACAGAAAATCTCACTTTTCCCAAGACTCTTTCGGGATCGCACCGAGAATCCTACAAGCGTGCGGTGCCGCGCTATACAAGTTGCCAGCATTTCGTCGAGAGGCCTCGACCATCAGTAGCGCGAAGATTTCGACCACCCCGGCGCCGCGCTAACGGGCCGCCTACACGGCGGCTCGGATCGGTTCCAGATCGGCCACTCGATCACCCATCATGCCGCGGTCTTTGAGGAGATCGTGCGTCGGCACGAGCCAGTCGCAGACATGGTAGGCGAGGAGCCGCTCCCTTCCCGCCCGGGCAAAGCCGGCGAGAAGATCCGCGCCCCACCAGACATGATAGATGCCGAAAGCGACGCCGAGCGCGCCAATGTGGGCAGGGTCGAGACGGTCGAAAAGGCCTAGGGCCTAGGCCAGATTGTTCACGCAGGAACGGTTAGCCGCGTACATCGGATGGAGAGGCTCGATCGCCAGCTGCAGCTTTTGCGGCTTTGCGTAATAGAGGAGCGCCCCGATCCCCACCCTCGACCTGACCCCGCGCCGAGATCCTTTGAGGGCGCGGATCCAGGCCGCGAGAAGCGCGGCAGGCCTCCAATCACGAGAGCCAAGCAGAGCGTGCCGAGCGCCAGAGTCTCGTCGACGGCGCGCCGGTTTTCGTCCCGGCCTACGCCGCTTGCGCGGAATCGGCCCGAAACATCCACCCCGGCAATAGCCCGACAGGGCTAACCCCGCATCGTGGAGCGCCCGCGGTCCTGTCGAGCCCCACCGCGGCAACCTGATCGCGCCAGGGCGAGACCGTCCGGATGCCATGGGGGCGCAGGCCTCGAGGATGGCGAGGAAATCGTCCTGCGCTCACGGTCGCGGTATTGAGGGAGAGCGCTTCGTGATCTCCCAAGAAACCGCGCATCTGGACCGGGCGCCGCTGTCCTACTCGGCCGCCGGCCTCATGCGCGTGGGGGCCACGCTCGCGCCGGTGATCCGTTCCTGGGCTTTGACGAGGGAGCCGACGAGTTCGCCGCCGTAACCAAGCGCCGAGGCCTGCACGAAGGCTTGGTGTACCGCTTCGCCGAGATGGGAAGGCAGGTTCAGGCTCTCAGCCATGTGAGTGTAGTAGCGGACGTCCTTGCGGGCGAGGTCGAGCCCGAAGCGCAGCCCCTCGTAGGAGCCCGAGAGGATCGCCGGCACGAGCATTTGGAAGATGCCGGAATTGGGTCCGCCGGCGCTCACCACCTTATAGAACGCCTCCAGGTCGATGCCCGCCCTCGTGGCGGCGACCAGGGCCTCGGCGATCATCGCGGCCTGTCCCATGGCGAGGAAGTTGTTGACGAGCTTGGTCTTGTGGCCAGCGCCGGGGCCGCCGACATGGAAGATGTTCTCGGCGAAGGCCTGCAGGATCGGCTCGATCCGGGCGAAGGCCGCCGGCTCCGCCCCCACCATCACATTGAGCCGGCCTTCCGCGGCTTCCTTCGGCGTGCGCGCCAGCGGCGCGTCCACGAAGGTGACGTCGCGGGCAGTGAAATCGGCGTGGATGCGCTCGGACGAGACTGGCTCGCTCGTGGAGCAGTCCATCACCACGAGGCCCTTGCGCGAAGCCGAGAGAAGCCCGTTCTCGCCGTAGACGATGTCTTCGACCTGGGGCGAACCGGTGACGCAGATGATGACGACATCCGAGCGCGCGGCGACATCCGCCGGGCTCTGGCCCTCGGAGGCTCCGGCCGCGACGAGGTCCTCCACCGGCACCGGGTTGCGGTTGCCCAGTACGATCGTGGGGAAGCCCTTGGCGACGAGGTTCTTCGCCATGCCGTGTCCCATCATGCCGACGCCGATGAACCCGATCCGAGGCTTGTCCATGACCACCTTAGCTCCTATGATGCCGCCCCTGCGCGACGCGCCGTCCGGCGCGGCGACAATATCGCCGGCGCGCCGGCTGTCAAAGTCCGTGGCCTCAGGGGCTAGCCGACCGCTCACGCAGCCGCGTCGGCCTGCATGGGGCGAAGGCTGAGGAGCGCCGGTCCAAGATCAGCCAGTCAGGTCGGGCCCGCTTGGAGAATGTCAGGTAAAGGATATCTAGCGAGCGTTCAGGGAATGCAACGTGACATCCACTGGCGCGCGCCTCTCAGCCTACGGAGCATTGCTCATGCCTGTGCGCGTAATAACGAGTTTGCCAGTCCAGGCTGCTGATCCAAGTAGCGAAGTAGTACATGGACCCGATTCACCGCAGCCGAGCACAGAGCAATATGGTTCCGGGCATCCAGCTCCAATGCATCTTGGAGCTTCTGACATGTCTACCTTTTTCTGACCGTTCAAGTTGATGAGCGTACCACAGCTGCTGTGATCGGAGATGGGGATCTTCGGCCATCCTGTTGGAGCGATGACGGCGCCCTCTACGCTGCCAATGGCGATGGTTGGGGAATGGACCCAGGCATGGCGTCGTACGCGCTGAGCAAGTCCGCCCTGCAGGGAATGGCGCGAGGATTGGCGCGGGATTTCGGGCCACGGGGCATCACGATCACCATCGTGCAAATCGGTCCCATCGACACGGACACGAACCCGGAGGGTCAGACAGTTGTCAGCAAACATGGAGCGTCGCTGCTTTCGATTAAGTCTGAGGCGCTGCTGAGACAGCTCGAGCCGCGGACGACCCGCAGGGCCTCGTAGGATCCGGTCAAGTCCTTGGAGTGTCGTACAGGGCTGTGATGTCAGCACTGTCGGGTAGCGACAATCGATCGCTCGCACTCTTGAGCATCGCGGCTCTGCCCTGATCCGACCGCAGGTGGGAGTACGTGATCCGCAGATTGTAGAGCACGTAGAAAGGTGACAGGAGTTGCCTGGCGGTACCATCGAGGGTCTCCAGCAGAGCCTGCAATCGCTTCAGAGATCCTGTCCCCTGCGCCTCAACTCCGAGCGCCTGGAGCAGCCGCTCGAGCGCACCGTTGTCGAGAGACTCGACATGGATCTTGTTGAGCGTGTCAGTCATGATCTGACGCTCACGTTTTGTATCGAGGATTGGCCTGACCAACGAGGTGGCAAGATCAAGCACCTCCACCGCCAAGTGAGCGATCTTGGTCCCGAAGCATTGAAAGCAAGCTTCATGGAAGGCCGAACGAGCTTGGAAGAGGCGGCTCTCAGGGGAGGCGGCGTGAAGACGCACTCGATCTGCACCTCGTAGAATTCACTCCCAGGGCAATGGTCCGATGGCCGGTTCTCGCTCATCAGGTAGTGCTGCTCGGGAAGGGGCAACCTCGCGACGTCACCAAGCCACATGATCACAGCACCATGTCGGTTGATCCCGAACGGGATCGAGAAGCCCTCAGCAGCGATCTCGCCATAGGTCGGAGACGCGAACCGGACAGCATAGTCGGGAGCGATGTCGTATTTGACCAGTACCCGCTTGTCGAGGAAGACCGGCGTCAGAAAGCCGATATCGAAGAGGCGCGAGCCCCGGATAGTAGAAGTAGTCGTCTGGGTCGTAAGCGAAGGGCACGCTCGTGAAGCCGAAGTTCTGTTCGATCTTCCGTCGGCGGCTGGTGAAGCGTGCCTGCCCTGCCTTGGTTGCGGCCTCGTGCGCGAACATGATGGAGGCGCGGGACCGATCCGGCAGCGCCGTCAGGTCGCAAGCATGGCACCACAACGTCGGTAGACCCTCGATGTCGATCGCAATGCCCGACGCGGTATGCGCGAACCGGCGAAACTCGAGATCCATGGGGCGCCGGCAGCGGGTGCAATTCGCGCGTTGTGGCCCATCCCGTGGGAGAATGTCGCCGAGGTGCATAGCCTTTTGCTCTGGTTGAGCAGATCGCGTCCCGTTTTCCGGACCGGCGCAATCAGCAGAATCGAGATGTCGAGCGCATTGTCGCTCATGATGGCCTTGCCTCCCACCAGTCCGGCCACTGCACCTCGTGCGGTGTCCGCGTGGCGCGCACCACCGTCTCCTGCTCCTCACGTGTGAGCCGCCGCTTCGCCGAACCGCGCGTGGGCCGCCTCCACCAGCCAGGGCTCCAGCAGCATGCGAGCCGTCTCCCGATACCGGTCGAGCTTGGTGGCCATGCGCAGGGGCTCCAACGTCGTGTTCACGCTGCCAGGTGCCACCACCCGGAGCACGATCGTGTCCACGGTCTCCTCTCCCGCCCCGGGACAGGCGCGCCGCCTCGATCACCCCCATGGCCGAGCGCCCCGCGGCTCCGTCGCCCTCCAGTCCGCGCTTCGTGATGTGCAGCAGGAACGCTTCCGCCGCCGTCACCCGCCGCTCGATACCATCCTCCCGGATCGTCACGCTCTGACCCAGAACGGCTTCATAGGGCGGCTAGTTGTGCCGTCCCTTGGGCCGGCCTTTCGGGTTGCCGCTTTGTCCTTTGGCAAAGCGCGTCGACGCTGGCGGGCGTCCATAGCCCACAGCCTCCTCGTCATCGGCCTTGCGCCCCCGGCTCATTCCCCGCTTCCGTTCATCCCGCCCGGCCAGCGCAGGGTCGCGGCACCCTGCGTGCAGCGCTTGATCTCAGACATTTACTTGCTCGTCAGCCGCCAGCCGCGGCGACGGCTCAGAGCTGCCTGCGCGGCCCAGGGCTGCAGGAGAAGACGCTCATAGGGTTCCTTCGGATCGTTCCAGCGCGTGTCTCGCTCCGCGATCCCCAGCAGGAGCAGCGCTGCATGCGCGTTGGTGGGATCGCTCGGCTCAATCAGCCTCTTGATCGAGCGCTGCTGCGGCTGCTTCTTGGCGAGCCACTGTTCGCGCTTGGCGATCATCCTGAGCACCTCACGCCGGGCGCTCCGGTTGCCGGACAAAGCCTCCCGGTAGGTCCGGTGCTGCAGCGCCTCCTCGAGCGTCACCTCCCGGAGTTTGCCGTCGTGGGTCAGGGTGAGGGTGCGGTCGATCACGATGTCGAACGCCGAGACCGCATCAGTCCGGCTCTTTCGCGGGCGACCCTTGGGATTGCCGCTGTGGCCCTTGCGGAAGCGGGTGGCCGCCGGCGGCTGCCTCGGACCCACCCCGCGGCTTACGCCACCCTGCTCAGGCTTCCTGCCCCGGTTCACCCGGCGGCTCCGCCCGCGATCCGCTCGGGCGTGCCGCCCGTCATCCTCACCCAGCGCTCCACCGCCACGTCCACATAGGCCGGATCGATGTCAATCCCGCAGAACCGGCGCCCGCAGCGCTCGGCGGCAATCAGTGTCGTGCCGGAGCCCAAGAACAGGTCGAGCACCCGATCGCCTCTGCGGGTCACGTCCTGGAAGCCGTCGGCCACGAGAGCTGTGGGCTTGACGGTTGGACGGAGGTCGAGGTCCTCGCGCCGGCTGTCGGCGAGCGAGTTCACGGAGGCATAATCCCAAACATTGGTGCGGTTGCGCCCGTCCCAACCTAGCTCGACCGCGTTGAAGTGCGGTGCGCTCCCCACTCGGTAGACGAACACCAGCTCGTGCTTGGAGCGGTAGAGCGAGCCCATGCCGGTCCGAACCCTCTGAGAGACACGGTTCGCACCTCACCCAAGTGCTCTCAGGCTCGGCTTATCGACACGGTGGTGGTCTACAAGATGGAGCGCCTCACCCGATCGCTCGCTGACTTCGCCAAGCTCGTCGAGCACTTCGATGCCCACCGGGTCTCGTTCGTGTCGGTGACCCAGAGCTTCAACACCACCACGAGCATGGGGCGGCTGACGCTGAACGTGCTGCTTTCCTTTGCTCAGTTCGAGCGCGAGGTCACGGGCGAGCGCATCCGCGACAAGATCGCGGTGTCCAAGCGCAAGGGGCTGTGGATGGGGGGCCACGTGCCGCTCGGCTACAGGGTGGCGCAGGGCAAGCTTCTGATCGAGGAGAGTGAGGCCGCCACCGTGCGGCTGATCTTCCCGCGCTACCTGGCGCTGGGCTCCCTACCGGCCCTGCAGCGGGAGCTGCGCCAGCGGGGCATCCTGTCCCGTGAGCGCCCGCGCTTCTCTGGCCAGGTGGTCGGAGGCGTGCCGTTCACCAACGGCCCTCTCGCTCACCTTCTGCGCCATCGGGTGTATCTCTGCGAGATCAACCACAAAGGTCAGAGCCACCCGGGCGAGCACGAGCCGATTATCGCACCAGAGCTGTTTGGGGCCCTACAGGAGCCGCTCAGCGCCAATGGCACAGCCAAAAAGATGAGAGCGCTAGCCTCCCAAGCTCTCCTTGTCGGGCGCATCTTCGATGACCGGGGTCACCGCATGACATCCACGCACGCCAACAAGCGAGGAGCGCGCTACCGCCCACTACACCTCCTGTGTTCTGGCGCAGGGCCGCCGTGAGGAGGCCGGATCTGTGCCCCGGGTACCAGCACCTGAGATGCAGGCTCTGGTACTCGAGGCGCTGCGATCGACCAACCGGGAGGTCAGTGGGGACCCAGAGGCAGCATCGGAGACGGACGGCAAAGCCCTGCTAGAGCGCGAGGTTGACCGCGTTGTGGTCTACCAGGGCAGGGTTCAGATTTAGCGCCGTGCAATCGATGAGGCTGAGCCGCTAGCTGTGCTCCGTGTGGCCAGGTCTCTCGCTCAGAGACAACGCCGGCGGCTGATCACAGAGCCACACACCAAGGTCTCAGACCTGAAGTCGATGCGAGCCGAGGCACGGGCCCGTCTGATCGGTGGCATTGCCAGAGCCCGCAGGTGGGCGGATGAGCTTGTGAGCGGTGGCGCCGCGGACACCCGGCAGATGCGTAGCGGGAGGGTTGCAGCGAGCGCTCTGTGCGGATGGTGCTGAACTTGGCCTTCCTTGCCCCAGCCATCGTGAAGGCAGCAGTGGAGGGCATGCTGCCCCATGGGACGGGGATCTCGCGCCTGACGGAGAGCCCGGTCAGCTGGAGGGCTTAAGCCGACCTGTTGCAGATTGTCTGAGAGGATGATGGGGGGCTGGAGGGCAGCTGCCTCTTCACCAGCGGGTCCAAGGTTCGGATCCTTGCACACTCATCAAATTTGCAGAGACCTAGCCGAGGATCGAATGCTCTCTGCTTCCCAGAAGAACGCTTGAGTTGGGAAGCATATGGGAAGCAGAGCCTCAGGTGCGCAGCCCTAGCACCTGGAGCGGCCATGGCTCTCTCTCAGTCGGGCTCAGGTGATCACATTCTTCAGCAAGCTCCCGCTCACGCCACGCACACTCATGGAGGCGCTTGCGGCAAGCGGCGATCAAGCCAAACGCGCGCCTGATGTGATGATGCACATGACTAAGATTGATGTCGCCGTAATCGAGGCGGCGCGACGCGGTTAATGCTCTTTCGGGTCTGGCGGCACGATTGCTGCCAGTAGCGTGTAGCCCTGGTTTCCAACCTGCACCTCGTCATTCAATCCTCAATTACCGCAGCCGCCTGATCAGGACTGGTGAACAGCGCACCGTCGGCCGGACAGCAGCTTCAGCCAAGGCGACGAATGAAACGCAGACATGAGAAAATACATTGGGACCATTCCGCTGAGCAGCCACGAATCGGTGGCCGAGCAGATCATCTCCGCCGAACCATCACCAAGAACGCTGGTCTGTAGTGCCATGACGGCGAAGGTCGGTGCGGCCGCCAGGCTGAGCCACTCGGCGGCCCGGAAAGCGGCAGCACTCCTGCGCGTCGGCCCGCCGTCTGGTCCAGCGGAACGCGCTCCGCTCATGTCTTCGCGCCTGCGTCGACGTTCCGGAACGCTGCCTCTCCGGCGTCTGACACTTCAACCCACTTTGGATTGGGCGCTGCGTCAGCGGCATAGGTGTCATGCCAGTTCCACCACTTGTACGGCGGGGTCTGTGGGTAGCCTTCCGGCGAGTCCTCCCAAAGTTCCTGGCGGCCGAGTGGCGTGATGTCGAGGTAGCTCCAGGTACTCCCCATGGCCTCGTCGCCGCGATTGTTGATGAAGTAGGTGCGAAACACGCGCTCGCCGTCGTGGAGGAACACGTTCGTGCCGTGCCACTCGTTCACGCCGAAATCGGCGTCGAAGCTGTCCATGATAGTGAACCACGGCATCTCCCAGCCCATCCGGGCCTTCAGGCGCACAATGTCCGGCAGTGGTGCCCGCGATACGAACACGAGAGTGGTGTCGCGGGCATTCAGATGGGCCACATGGGCGACTTGGTCGGCCACCATGGAGCAGCCGCGGCAGGCATGATCGGGCCAACCGAACACCCCAGGCTCGAAGAAGGCTCGGTAAATAATCAGTTGGCGCCGTCCGTCGAACAGGTCGAGCAGGCTCGCCGCGCCCTGAGGCCCCTCGAACGCGTACGCCTTCTCCACGGCCACCCATGGCATCCGTCGGCGTTCGGCGGCCAGTGCATCACGAGCGCGGGTGAGGGCTTTCTCCTTCGCGAGCAACTGCTGTCGCGCGGCTTCCCAAGCCTGCGGCGCAACGATCGGTGGGGTGTGCATGGCGACCTGTCCGCCTATCTGGTCGTTCTTGGATGGTTTAGTCATTGTCATTGCAACCTCCGGATGGGACGAGTTCCTGGGCCTTCAGGATAAGCGCGACTCAATCGCTGCCGATCCCTCGTTGGTGGTCATGAGCGACCTTAGCGTGCTGGTATCGGAGGGAGGGAGTGACAAGTGTGGCGGGATTCAAATGGATTCATTGATCACGGCTGCGGCGCGGGCCCTCGCCGCGGGTGATCCCGTCGGCGCTCTCAATCGGGTCGCCTTGCGCGACGACGCGCCCGCTCTGGCGCTGCGCGGCATCGCGATGGCGCAGCTCGGTGATCTCGAGCGAGCGAAGGCGCTCTTGCGACGTGCGGCACGCGGCTTCGGTCCGAAAGAGGCCGTGGCTCGTGCGAGATGCGTTGTGGCCGAGGCCGAGATCGCGCTCGTCTCGCGCGACCTCGGCTGGCCTGCGAGGGCGCTCGACGCAGCACGGGCGACCCTCGAGGCGCACGGCGATCGGGCAAACGCCGCGCATGCGCGGCACCTGGAGGTCCGACGCCTCCTCCTGATCGGACGAATCGGCGAGGCCGAGCATACGCTCGCCGAACTCGACCCAACCGCCTTCCCGCCCGCATTGAGGATCGCCCATGAACTGGTGGTTGCCGGGATCGCGATGCGACGCATCCGGACAAAGGTGGCGCGTGCGGCACTCGCCCGAGCGGAGCGCGTCGCGCGCGACGCGGATGTCCCTCCGCTGACAGCAGAGGTCGAAAGCGCTCTCGTCGCTCTGGACACGCCAGCGGCACGCCTGGTTTCGCGCGGCGAGGAGCGCTCCGTCCTGCTCCACGAGGTGGAAGCGCTGCTGGCGTCGGGGGCGCTTGTCGTGGACGCGTGCCGGTATAGCGTGCGTGACGCACGCACGGTGGTCCCGCTGACGACACGGCCGGTCCTGTTCGCGCTCGCACGTGCGCTGGGCGAGGCGTGGCCGGAAGACGTACCGAGGGAGACGCTCGTGGCACTTGCCTTCCGCGCGAAGCACGCCGATGAATCGCATCGCGCACGGTTGCGGGTCGAGATCGGGCGACTTCGGACGGCGCTTCGGCTGCTGGCCACCGTGAGCGCGACGAAGCGGGGCTTTGCGCTGGCGCCGCGCGGTGTAGGCGAGGTCGTTGTGCTGGCGCCGCCCGTGGAAGAGGAGCATGGGGCGGTGCTCGCATTACTTGCCGATGGCGAATCGTGGTCGAGCTCCGCCCTGGCATTTGCACTAGGAACCAGCCAACGGACCGTGCAGCGGGCGCTTGAGGCGCTTGCGGCGGCAGGCAAGGTTCAGCCGTTCGGACGCGGGCGAGCGCGTCGATGGATGACCCCGCCCCCACCCGGATTCACAACGACCTTGTTACTCCCTGCTTCTCTTCCGAGCGATTAGAGATCGTCCATCACCCTGGAGTGGAAGCATGAAACGATCGGCAGCCGAAATCCTCCGTGAGTATGGACCCTTTCCAGGTGTCGAGGACGTGGGTGGGGTGACGTTCGACGGGCAGCACGTCTGGTTTGCGTCCGGCGACAAGCTAAATGCCCTCGATCCCACAAGCGGAAAGACGGTTCGCTCAATCGATGTCGCCGCGCACGCAGGAACGGCATTCGACGGCCAGCACCTGTTTCAGATCGCTGAGGATCGCATCCAGAAGATCGATCCGAAAACCGGCCGTGTGCTCGCCACGATCCCGGCGCCGGGCGGCGGTGGCGATTCCGGCCTTGCCTGGGCCGAAGGGGCGCTCTGGGTGGGGCAGTATCGGGATCGGAAGATCCACCAAGTCGATCCTCACACAGGGGCGGTTCTTCGCACCGTTGAGTCGAAGCGCTTCGTGACCGGGGTCACCTGGATCGACGGAGAGCTCTGGCACGGCACGTGGGAAGGCGACGAAAGCGACTTGAGGCACGTCGATCCTCAAACGGGAGAGGTCCTGGAGAGGCTCGAAATGCCGCCCGGAATAGGCGTCTCGGGACTCGAGTCCGATGGGTGCGATCAGTTCTTCTGCGGGGGTGGGAAGAGTGGAAAGGTGAGAGCCGTTCGCCGGCCCAGGCAAGTATCCGCAACAGGTAGCGGCTCCGAGACCCCCGCCGCCTCCACGCGTAAGTAATGGGGAACTCGATGCAAGAGGCCATCGTCGTCTGGCGCGAGACGCACATCCCAGCTCCGCCCGCCGCGGTGTTCGCCCTCCTCATCGGCTGGGTTCGCACTGACGAACCCAGCGACAAGCCGAGTCTATATTGGGCTGGCGGCCGCGAACCCAAACTGCATCTCGCCGTCTTCACGGCGCACTGCCGAAACGGCCAATCTTGACTACGCTCCGTCGATCTTCGCCGCGTTCGCCCCTGTAGTTTAGGTCTTGAAGGTAGCGCTTAAACCGGAGCACAGCTACGTTTGGGGAAGGAGTGTGGTCCGATGGATTGGCACGACGCCGCGCTGATGGCGGCTGGAATACTTGGGAGCGCCGTCGCCGTTGTCCACGGCATACTGACGCAGCGGGTGATGGTTCAACCCATTCAGGAGATCGCGGCAGCGCAAATGAGCCGTTCGATCCGACGGCTCGTGACTATGCTCCTGCAGTTCAGCACGTTTAACTGGTTTATCGGCGGGCTGGCCTTGGTGGTTGCCGCCTTTGCTCTCGAGCAGGAGGCGAGGCTGATGACCGGCTTGCTCGTTGGAAGCTCATTCCTATTCGCTGCCGTCGGCAACCTCTGGGCGACCCGCGGGCGCCACCCGGGTTGGCTGCTCTACGGGGCAGCGGTGCTGCTCATTGGATACGGCCTCAGCATGCCCCAACTTTGAAGTAGTGGTCTGCTGTCGACTCCCAGTCGCATACTTGAGGGTGCTGTGGGACCTCCTGAACTAAGCCGCTTATTGTGCCGACGATGGAAATGGGAGACAAAGGTGACTGTCAGCGTTCGATATATCGTTAATGACGTCGAGGCCGCTGTGGCCTTTTACTCGGCGGAACTTGGATTTTTCATCGATCTTCAAGGAGCTCCCGGCTTCGCTGCTTTGTCCCGAGGTGACTTGCGCTTGCTCCTCAATCGCCCAGGTGCAGGTGGTGGGGGACATGCTGCGCGGGACGGCGAGCGGCCTGCTCCAGGTGGCTGGAACCGGATCCAGATCGAAGTCGAGGACCTTGCGGCTACGGTCGCACGGCTCAAAGCCGCGGGTTGCACATTCCGCGGTGAGATCGTCGTCGGGAACGGAGGAAGTCAAGCGCTTGTCGAGGACCCATCCAGCAATCTCGTTGAGCTGTTCTCTCCCAAGCGCTGATGTCGCCATGGGTTATACTGGCCCGCGAGAGATACTAACCGTCGTTCTTGCTCTTCTCTGCTGGACGCTCGCCGCGAATGCCTCGTCCCAGATAATGCTGGCCCCGGCAGTTCGTGAGTCCGTGACCGAGGCTATGCTCGACAACGCCATCCCGGGAGCGGCGATCGCGGTGGTGCGCGAAGGCCGCGTGTGGTCGACGGAGGGCTACGGCTTTGCGCACAAAGCTGTTCGGGTGACGCCGCAAACGCCTTTCATGATCGCATCCCTCTCGAAGGCGTTCACGGCTGCGGCTGTACTGCAACTCTTTGACGCCGGCCGCGTCGATCTCGATGCTCCGGTGAGATCGTACCTGCCCCGGTTCTCGGTGGCGGAGGAGGGTGTGTCCGCCCGAATCACGGTTCGCCACCTCCTCAACCACACGAGCGGCCTCTCCGATCCGGGATATCCGGAGATGCGCCTTCCTCTGACAACGACGATCAAGGATCGCGTTGCCGGATTGCGTGCCGCTCGCGCCAACGCCGAGCCGGGCAACAGATTCCAATACTTTAACGCCAATTATGCGGTGCTCGCCTACCTCGTCGAACAGGTGAGTGGCGTGCCTTTCGAGACCTATCTGGCAGGGGAGCTGTTTGCGCCGCTCGGCATGCATCGAACCTTCGCAACTGTCACCATGAACGAGGCTCGCCAAAAGGCGTCTGATCTGGCTCAAGGCCACGTGGAACTGTTCGGACTGGCATTGGCGTGGCCCGAAGGCGAGGGTAACCTTGCTGGCAGCGGCGGCGTTGTCAGCACGGCGGAGGATATGGCGCGCTGGCTGGCAATGCTCGCCGGCGGCGGGGAGCTGGAGGGACGTCGGGTCCTGTCTCAGGAGAGTGTGAGTACGATGCGGCAAGCCGCTGCCGACTCACCCTATGCCATGGGCTGGTTCGTGTCGTCCCGCGACGGCGAGCAGGTTCTGTTCCATGACGGAATGCTCTCCACTTTCTATGCCGAAACAATGCTCCTGCCGCGCACGGGCGATGCGATAGTTATCCTCGCTAAGGTCAACAGCGTTCCGCACGCGCTGCTGGGCTTTCCCCGTCTGCGCAACGTCGTCCTGGCGATGCTGCGCGGGCAATACGAACCACCGGGGTACTCAGTTCGGACGGTCGGCGCTCTGGCCGCAGCCGCAAGTGTGGCCCTAGTCATTTTATTTATCCGGCGCCTGTTCCGACGGGTCTCGGTCTCGGACGGACCAGCGAGCCTTTCGGTGGTGAGAATTACACCTTCACCTGGGGCGTGCTGGATCGCTTGCTCGAGGACGAGCGGATCGTTCTTGAGGGTATCAGCGCCACAAGCGCCGGCGCCGCCAATGCGGCGGTCTTGGCCTATGGCATGACTCTGGGCGGTCGTGAGGGCGCGCGGATGGCGTTGCGCCACTTCTGGCGTCGCGTGTCTCACGCCGCATTGTTCAGTCCGCTCCAGCCCTCCCTGTTCGATCGGATGACCCACAATTACGGGCTCGACAACTCACCCGGTCACTTGATCTTCGATATGATCAGTCGGGTCCTGTCGCCCTATCAGTTCAATCCCGCCAACTTTCATCCCCTCCGCCACATCCTGGAGCAGGTTGTCGATTTCGGACGCCTTCGCGAAGGCTCAGCCGTCAAGCTCTTCCTGTCCGCAACCAACGTCCGCACCGGAAAGGTGCGGGTCTTCTCCTGCGCCGATGTCACGGCGGACGCCGTTCTGGCTTCGGCCTGCCTCCCGTTCCTGTATCAAGCGGTCGAGGTCGACGGCGAACATTACTGGGACGGCGGGTACATGGGGAATCCCGCGATCTTTCCGCTCATCTACCAATGCGAGTCGCCCGATGTGATTGTGGTCCACGTCAACCCCATCAACCGGCCGGACGTGCCGCAGACCGCTCGCGACATCGTGAACCGCATCAATGAGATCAGCTTCAACTCGTCACTCATGCGCGAAATGCGGGCCGTGGCCTTCGTGAGCCGCCTGGTCGAAGATGGGACCATCTGCGACAAGTCCTTCAAAGCGGTCCGAATGCATGCAATCGCCGCCGAAGACGTCATGCAGAACCTCGGCGTCGCGTCGAAGCTGAACGCCGATTGGGGGTTCCTCACACATCTCCACGATGTGGGGCGGCAACAGGCGGCACTCTGGCTGCAACAGCACCTCGACTCGGCGGGCGAGCGCTCCAGCATCGACATCCGCTCTACCTACCTTTGAGATCGCCTCAGGAGTGAAGCTCAATGTTTGGGAAGTCATATCGCCTGGCGCTGGTTGCGATGGGTCTTCGTCTTTCAGTCGCGGGCAGGTCGGCTTCTGGAGCTCGCGCCCAGTCGATGTCGGACCCGGGCGGGGCTGACAGATCGGTCGAGTGGGGTCTCCAGCTTGGAGGGCATCACTCGCGGGATCGTGCCCTGGACATCTACGAGCGCGTCCTCACCATGCTCCCGGCCCTAGAGCCTCGGACGAGACGTCGGCTCCGCTGAGTTCTGCACTTCGGCAATCCTGAAGCCATCTTGAAGCCCCGATGCTGCGTCCGATTCACGGTTCGTTGCTCTAGTACCCATGGGGTCGGCTATCCTCGTTGAAGACCGCTCGGCAATCGCGGGACCGGAACCTTCTCCCGCGTCCGAGCGCCGGCGGGCTCGCGCCAGGAGGCCGTATCCCTTTGCGGAACGATCAGGAACGCGGGCGGCCACTGCGTGGTCCTCCCGATGGGGTCGAGATCCAGAGTCCACAGGTAACACCAGGGTTCGGCGGTAACCGAGGTCCTCGCACGGCCAACCGTCCCGTCGCCTGAGGTGATGCAGGTGGTGGTGTGATCGCCGCTCTCGGGGCTGATCTCGTGGCTCCACAGCATCCGATGGCAAAGTCCGAGGGTGCAGCCTCGTGCCGGGCCTTCCGAAAGCCCGCTATGAGGTCCTGAAATGTTCCGCGGAGTTGCGGGCCAGGGTCAGGCGCTTGCTCAGGAAGGTGCTGCCACGATCGGAGAAGCCGGCCTGTTGATAGAAGCTCCGCACCCCGTTCCCGGCGACCAGCTCGAGATGGAGAGCGGAACAGCCGGCGCTCCCGGCGATGAGTTCAAGTGATCGCAGGACGCGTGTTCCGATTCCCCGACCTCTCTCCTGCGGAACGAGGTAGATGTTTGGTCCCGGCATTTGGTGGAGCGGGTGGAGCCTGAATCGGGCGGGCTCGCGTGACCACGTTTTGCAGATGAACTCGTCAGGCGTGAGACCTTCGAGGGTCTTGAGGCGGCGGCCGAAGTTGGAGGCGACGACGAAGTCGCTGAGGTGCTGCCGAAGCTGGTCATGGCTGTCGTACTGGTAGCGCTTGACCGGTGCAGAATTCAGCGGATCCGACTTCACGTCCA
>JAESFL010000455.1_pt1 | contig 28456 bp, 33 predicted proteins | sample 9269401 | NCBI WGS metagenome assembly JAESFL01 (sample SAMN14506025, study PRJNA617098) | algae metagenome | isolation source: Gloeocapsa sp. UFS-A4-WI-NPMV-4B04 and co-occurring heterotrophs from desert... | place: USA: Utah | collected 2006-10-01 | reverse complement strand
ACCGAGGCAGCCGCGGACCGAGCCGACCTCGAGGAGTGGCTGTTTCGGCAGGAAGAGGCCTGGTTAGGCGGTCGCCTCGTCCAGCTTCCCGTAATAAGTTTCGCGCTGCCATTCCTCCGCAATGATCACGCGGTCGCCGAGCTTCGCCTCGGCAAACAGCAAGGCCGCGAATTCGTCGGGCAGGCCGATGCAGCCATGCGTTGCGGACCCGTCCTCCACCTCGCTGCCGTGGATCGCAATTCCGTCCATCGTGAGCCGCATCATGTAGGGCATCGGCGCACCGTAGAGGTTGGAAATATGATGCCGCTTCTTTTGCAGGATCGGGAACGTGCCGGTCGGCGTCGGCTTATCGTCGGCGCCGTAGAGGATGGAAGAGCGGCCGATCTCCACGCCGCCGCGATAGGCATAGAGCCGCTGCGCCCCCAAATCGACCGCGATCAGGATCGGCCCCGGCGGAACGCCTTCGGCATTCCAGGCATAATCGCCTGCGCCGATCGGCTGATCCGGCTGAAGCACGGAGCGGATCGCAAAAGGGGAGTTCGCTGTGGCAGCCGACGCTGGTGTTGCTGCAGGTAAAGCCGCTGGGGCGACAGTGGGTGCCGGCCGGGTCGCGGCGGCCGAAGCAGCCGCCCGCTCCGACGAATCCGCCTGCGATGCCTGTGAGCAGCCTGCGACCCACGCCGATGAGATAAGAAGGCAGAGGCCGGTTCGAACCAGCCGCCGAGTGAAACTTCCCGCCATTTGCGAACGTCTCCGAACTGTTCGCCCGGTCTATGAGGGAAGCCGGAGACCCTGCCTACCGGGTGATTTTCGGCGTTTCTGTTCGGGACGATCGCGGCTACGGACCTGAAGATCCGCCATGGGTGGCGATCCAAATGACATGCCTTGCCCCGGCCCGCCGCCGATGGGCCCGCACCACGATCTCCTCCACGCCAAAACCCGCCCGCACCAGGCGCTGCGTGAAAGCACGATCTGGCGCAGCCGACCAGACGGCGAGGATACCGGCGGGACGGAGCGCAACCCGCGCCCGTTCCAGCCCCGCAGGATCGTAAAGACGGTCATTCCCCTGGCGGCTCAAACCGTCCGGGCCATTGTCCACGTCAAGGAGGATCGCGTCATAGCTGGCGGAGGCGCGGGCAATGACTTCGCCCACATCCGCTTCCACGAGGCTCAGACGCGGATCCGCCAGGCTTTTCCCATAGATCGAGGCCATCGGTCCCCGCGCCCACGCCACCACCGCCGGCACGATTTCGGCGACCACGATCCTGGCCGCCGGTCCAAGCGCCGCGAGCGCCGCGCGGAGCGTGAACCCCATGCCTAAGCCGCCGATGAGCACGGCCGGGTCCGGCCGGCCGGCGAGTTTTTCGGCAGCGATGGCCGCAAGCGCCTCTTCCGAGCCGCTTAGACGGCTGTTCATCAATTCGTTGGCGCCGAGCATGATCGAGAATTCGGCGCCGCGACGCAGCAGGCGCAACTCACCGCCTCCCGGTATCGCCGCGGTGTCGATCAGCTCTCTTGGGACCATGAACGGGGCCATGAAGCCGTCGGGGTCCTGCAGCAAGCGCAACGAAGGTGCCCGGATTGACGTTGAGGGCATTGCCGCGCAGGTGGCCTGCATGACACGGAGGATCGAGAAGTGAGTGTAGCGTTCCGCCGGGAAAGCGACGAAGAGCATAAGGAGCCGAGGTTCGAATTGCCCATCCCGGTTGGGCCGAACCTGGTAACGGCTAACGGGCTCGCTCAAATCGAACGGCGCGTGGCGGAACTGGAAGCGGCGATCGCCGCAGGGCCGGAGGAAAACCGGATCGAGGAGGCCAAGCGCGATCTGCGCTATTGGCGCACCCGACTCGCGACCGCTCAGCTCGCGCCGCCCCCTCCGAAGGACGAAGTGAGCTTCGGGAGCCGCGTGACCTTTCGTCACAAGGCAGCGATCCGCACCATCGAAATCGTTGGCGACGATGAAGCGGAGCCTCCCAACGGACGGATCGCCTTTTCGGCCCCGCTGGCGCGCGCGCTGATCGGGGCTTGCGCCGGCGACTTCGTCGACTTCGGCGGTGAGACCGAGGCGATCGAGATCCTCGCCGTCCTGCCCATCGATGGGGCGGTGGAAGCATGAAAGCAACAATCTACCACAATCCGCGCTGCGGCACGTCCCGCAAGACCTTGGCTTTGTTGGAGCAAGCCGGCGCAGAGGTGACGATCGTCGACTATCTGAAGCACCCGCCGACGAAAGAGGAATTGAAGCGCTTATACCATCGCGCTGGAATGACCGCCGCCGAGGGCCTGCGCGGCAAGGAAAGGCTGGCCGAGGATCTCGACCTGCTTGGGGGGCACGTCAGCGATGATGCCATTCTTGAGGCGATGATCGCCAACCCCGTCCTTATCAACCGCCCGCTCGTCGAAACCGAGAAGGGCGTCCGCCTCTGCCGCCCGCAGGAGAAGGTGCACGAAATCCTCTAAGGTTGCGCTATTGCTGCATCGCAGCATAATAGGCCGATGAAGATGCGATCCATTGCCGTCTACAGCCTCAAAGGCGGGGTCGGTAAGACGACGCTTTCGGTGAACCTTGCCTGGTCGGCGGCGGCGCTCACCAAGCGGAAGACCTTGCTGTGGGATCTCGATGGCCAAGCTGCTTCCACTTTCCTGGTCGGCAACGGCGCCAAGAACGGCGAAGAAGCGCAATCCGTCTTTGCTCGCGACGTTGCGCCTTCCAAGCTCATCCAGGAAACCGCGACGGCGCAACTCGACTTGCTCCCGGCGGACGCGTCGCTCCGCCAGCTTGATCGGTTCTTCTTCACGCTCGGCAAGAAGAAGCGGCTCGAAAAGCTGCTGGAGCGGCTCGGAAAGGAATATGAGCGCATCCTGCTCGACTGCCCGCCAGGGCTGGCGGAGACGAGCGAGCAGGTGCTTCGCGCAGCCGACCTGATCATCGTGCCGGTAATCCCTTCGCCGCTCTCGCAGCGGGCGTTCGAGGAAGTCGTGGACTTCTTAGACCGCAATGCGATCCGGCGCGGCGCCGTGCTTCCGGTCTACAACATGGTCGATCGGCGCCGATCGATGCACCTCGCCGCGCTTGAGACCAATCCGAGCTGGCCGGTGATACCGATGGCGAGTGCCATCGAGGCGATGTCGGCGCGGCACGAGGCGGTTGGCAGCTTTGCCCCGCGTTCATCCGCGGCCGAGGCGCTGGCCGGACTGTGGGCCGCGATCGACCGGAAGCTCGCGCGCCTCTCGAAGGACGGTTGACCGAGACCGGAACGCTCGTCCAAGCCGAAACGATGGCCGTTCTGGACCCGGACCTGTTGCTTCGTGCCTATGCAATCGGGGTTTTTCCGATGGCGGACAGCCGCGATGCCACGGACGTATTTTGGGTCGAGCCAAGGCGAAGGGCGATCATTCCCTTGGATGCCTTTCACCTGTCCCGCTCGCTGCGCAGAACGCTTCGCTCCGGCCTCTTCGCCGTCACCTGCGATACGGCCTTCGCCGACGTGGTGATCCGCTGCGCGGAGCGTAAGGAAACGTGGATCAACGCCTCCATCCAGGAGAGCTTCACCCATTTGCACCGGCTCGGCCACGCGCATTCGATCGAATGCTGGAAGGAGGGCGAACTGGTCGGCGGCCTTTATGGAGTCAAGCTCGGCGCTGCCTTTTTCGGGGAGAGCATGTTCTCGCTTCGCACCGACGCGTCGAAGGTAGCACTGGCTTGGCTGGTGGCGCGGCTGAAGGTGGGTGGTTTTCGGCTGCTCGACTGCCAGTTCATGACCGAGCATCTCAAAAGCCTCGGCGCGATCGAAATCACGCAAAAGGTTTATGTGTCGATGCTGTCCGGGGCGCTGTCTTCTTCCGGCGCAGGCGCGGGCGGCGGCCCGGAGTTTGGCGCGTTGGAGCGACTCTTGGGCGCTGATTCCTCCCGAACCGTGGATTCGGCTGCCTCCGGATGCGTCATCGCGCAGCTCTTGGGCCAGACGTCGTAGACCGGATGCTCGACAACGTTCAGCGAGGGCGTTTCCTTGTAGAGCCAGCCTGAGAATACCCGCTGGAACTGGCCTTGGGGGTTGCGCACGTCCAGCTGCACGAACGCGCCCGTCAGCTTCTGGATCTCCCACGGCGCGCTGCTCTCGCACGCACGCAGACGTACGATGACGTCCCCGGCGCGGACCGCCTGGCCCGGCTTCAGCGTCAGGTCGCGGGCGATGCCGTTGCGCTTGTTGAGAAGGCCGACCACGGCCACACGCTGCGCCATCGGCGTCGTGCCGGGCGCCAGCGCCGCGACCGTTTGCGGGATATCCACCGTCTCCGGCTCCGGCTCGGCCTCCTTCTGCTTTGCCTTCGGCTCGGGCACGTCGCTGCCGCAGGCGCCGAGCGCCAGCGCAGCCACCGCGGCAAGGCCGACGAGCCGGATCAATCCTTATTCCGGAGTCCAGGCCTGATAGTCGCCGCTCGCGGCCGCACGCTGCCCCCCGCGCTCCAGCGCCCCCGACGGGCGATAGGCCTCGGCCGTGCCGGTGCGATTGGAGCTGGGCGCTTTCAGGAATTTCGGCGCGGGCGGCAACGCTTCGTCCGGCAAACCCTCGATCTGGTGGTGCATCCACGAATACCAATCCGGGGGGATCCGGCTCGCATCATTGGAGCCGTTATAAATTACCCAGCGCCGATTTCCCTTTTTTGCCCGATAATAGACGTTGCCGAGGGCATCGGTGCCCACCTGTTGGCCGTTGCGCCAGGTAAAGAGCGAAGTGCCGACCGTCGCGCCGTCCCACCAGGTAAAGATTTTGCCAAGGAAACTCATCACCTCGCGCCTAGCGCCGATGACCGGTGAGGCGCAAGCCTTCTAAGGCTGCGGGCCTCCCGTCCAAACGACCCTGTCGCCCTCCTTGATGCCGAGCTCGGCGGCACGTCCCCCGGCAATCTCCAGCACCGCGGCAACGATCCCCCTCGATGTGCTCGGCTTCAAAGATTGGGGGACGGTGTTGGCGGCGATGCTCTCAATTCTGCCGTCGGTTCCGATGAAGATCATGTCGAGCGGGATGAGCGTATTCTTCATCCAGAAGCTGGCCGGCCGCGGCGGGTTGAACGGGAACAGCATTCCCCCATTGGGCGGGAGCGATCGCCGAAACATCAGCCCCTGCGCCTGTTCCTCCGGCGTCTGGGCGACCTCCACCGCGAAATCGTGAGTGCGCCCGCCGCTGCGTATTTGAAGCTGGACGACCGGGAGACCCGAGGAAGGTTGGGTCGACTGAGTTGCGCTCGCGGAAGGCGCCCGCTCGGCGGCGGCCTGCGGCTCCGCATTGCATCCGAACAAAACGACGCCCAGCAGCAGCCCCGCCGGCGCACAACGCTTCACCTTTGTTCGACCTCGACGGCCAAAGGGCCTTTTCTGCCGCTGGCGATCCGGGCCCGCAGCGGCTGATCCGGCACGAGATCGCCGAGCCTGCCCCGCCGAACCGTTTCCATGTGAATGAAAATGTCCTGGGTATCATCATCCTCTCGGACGAGAAAACCATATCCCTTCAATCGGTTGAACCATTTCACTCGAACCGGTTCGAACTCTCCTGCTTCCTCGAGAAGCGAGGAGGGATCGATACGCTCCCCTTTTGCGGACGAGGACCGGGCAACGTCCGGCACCACCGCATTGCTGAGGTCGATCGACAGGATCCTTCGCGCCTGCAGCCCCCGCTCCTGCTCGGCCACGAGACACTCGACGATCGCGCCCTCGGGCAAGCTGCGCCGATCATGCTCCTTGAGCACACTGAAATGGACAAGCACATCGCCCGGCACCTGATCGCTCACGAGGAAGCCGAAGCCCCGCGTCGCGTCGAACCATTTCATGGTGCCGGTGACCCTGGCGAGCCCCTCGTCGCCAGGCGAAGCGGAATCATCCCCGCCGGGACGCGGCGAGCCGTCATCTGCTGCGATGTCCCGACGCGAATTCATGAACCCCCGGTGCGCGCACAATCAGCTGTGGATTATCACCACTGTTGGGAGCTTGTGAACTATTCCAAAAGCTTTTTCTAGATGTTGTCCAAATCCGGGATTTCACCGGGCGAGGCGCTGAGGACCCGCCGCACGACATCCATCGAATGCCCGGCTCGAAGCATCGCTGCAAAGGCCCTCTGCCGCGCCTCGCGATCCGGCTCGATGGCCGCAAACGGCCCGACGCGCTTGCGTTCCGCGAAACGGAGCGCCGCGGCCATTGCCCGCTCCTGCGTCTGCGCGTTGGCATCGGCAGCGTCCTCCGCGCCGATGCCGGCGGCTTGAAGCGCCTGCGCTACCCGGCGCTCGCCATATCCTCTCCGCTGCAGCGAAGCCGCCCGTGCCTCGGCAAAGGCGCCGTCATTTATGTAGCCGAGGGTTTTGAAGCGCTCGACCAGCGATTCAAGGTCCGGGGTGCGTCCTTCCCATCCCCGCTCCCGTACCTTCCGGGCAAGATAGGATTTGAGCTTTGCACCCGTTGTCGCGTAGCGCCCGACGTAGAAGAGCGCGAGCCGTTCAAGTGCCTCGGCATCGAGCGGCGGTCTGGATTGTTTGTGACGTTCAGGTTTCACGCGGCCATCATTGTGCCATAGTCGGGCGGAATTAAGAACGCGCCTTGAACCCCCAGAAGAGCGGGCTTGGCTCAATCTGTGCCCCCCAACCGGCAATAGCGAGGGATCTAGCTTCAAGTGCTTCAAAAGGCTGAAGGCAATGCCGCGGCGCGCAGCCGCGCAAGAGGCGAGGCGCTTGTCCCGACTCCCACCGCGGATTCGCTTCCGCGGCGCTTCGCCGATTTCGAGACGCTTCAGGAAGCCTTGGAATATGCCGCCCGCGGCACTCGCGGCCTTAACTTCCACGATCCGCGCGGTCAGCTTTCGCGAGTTTATACTTTCCGCGAGCTGCGCGAGGATGCGCTCCGCGCGGCCTATCGCCTCGTTGCGCATGGTGTGAAGCCTGGCGACCGGGTGGCGCTGATTGCGGAAACGGGACCGGATTTCGCCGCCTTGTTCTTCGGCGTCGTTCATGCCGGTGCCTGGCCCGTGCCTTTGCCCCTCCCCACCTCCTTTGGCGCGCGCGACTCTTATATCGACCAGCTCGGCGTGCAGCTCAGAAGTTCGGACCCAAGCCTTCTCTTCTATCCCGCCGAGCTTTCATCGATGGCCGGTGCGGCCGCCGAGGCCGCCGGCGTTGAAGGCATCGAGTGGGAAAGCTTCGAGCTTCAAACCGCCAAACCGGTGGCGCTCCCGCAGGCGAAGAGCGCGGACATTGCCTATCTTCAATATTCCAGCGGTTCGACCCGCTTCCCGCATGGTGTGGCGATCACGCACCGGGCGCTGCTCAACAACCTGGCGGCGCACAGCCACGGCATGGCGGTGGTCGATACGGATCGGTGCATCAGCTGGCTGCCCTGGTATCATGACATGGGGCTTGTCGGCTGCTTGCTCTCGCCGGTGGCCAACCAAGTGTCGACCGATTATCTGAAAACCGAGGATTTCGCGCGGCGTCCGCTCGCCTGGCTCGACCTCATCAGCCGCAATCAAGGCACGACGCTCAGCTATTCGCCGACCTTCGGCTACGACATCTGCGCGCGCCGGGTGTCGAGCCAGACCAACGTCGCCGAGCGGTTCGACTTTTCCCGCTGGCGAGTCGCGGGCAACGGCGCTGACATGATCCGTCCGGACGTGATGCAAGCCTTTGTCGACGCATTTGCCGATGCTGGCTTCGACGCCCGGAGCTTCCTGCCGAGCTACGGCCTTGCCGAAGCGACCCTCGCCGTATCGATCATGCCACCGGGCGAAGGCATTGTCGTCGAACTGGTCGAAGAGACCTTGCTTTCCGGAAGCGAGCGCGGCGGTGATCGGCCGCAGCGCTACCGCGCGATCGTCAATTGCGGGAAGCCCGTGCGCGACATGGAGATCGCCATTCGGGACGAGGATGGTGCGTCCCTGCCGGAGCGGCAGATCGGCAAGGTTTATTGCCGCGGCCCATCGGTCATGGTCGGTTACTTTCGCGATGAGGAATCGACCGCCGCCGCCCTCGATGGAGAGGGTTGGCTGGATACGGGCGACATGGGCTACATGTCTGACGGCTACATCTACATTGTCGGCCGGGCCAAGGACATGATCATCATCAACGGCAAGAATCATTGGCCGCAGGACATCGAGTGGGCGGTGGAGCAGCTGCCGGGTTTCAAAGCCGGCGACATCGCCGCCTTCTCGATCACCATGCCGGGCGGCGAGGAGACCCCTGCCGTACTCGTTCAATGCCGTACCTCGGACCTGGAGGAGCGCACACGGCTTCGCGAGGCGATCCGGGAACGGGTCCGTTCGATCACCGGGATGAACTGCGTGATCGAGCTCGTCCCGCCGCGCACGCTGCCGCGCACCAGCTCAGGCAAGCTCAGCCGTGCCAAGGCGCGCAACCTTTATCTTTCGGGTGAAATCCAGCCTTACGACATCGCCGCCTGAGGGGGAGTCCTATCGCCGGGTCGCTGGCGGTCGGGCGCGGCGGCTCCTCACCAGCCAGTTCGCACCGCGCCTCCCCTTGCACTCTCCCGTCCCCGCCGCTAATGGCCCCGTTACCGGCTCTTAGGAGTGTAGCTCAGCTGGTAGAGCATCGGTCTCCAAAACCGAGGGCCGTGGGTTCGAGTCCCTCCACTCCTGCCATCTTTCGAAGCGAAGTCCATGCGCAGCAATGCACTGGAGCGGCACGCGAAGGGCCGGCCAAGCCTGTGCAGCAAAGCAGGGCGACGGGCTCGACAAGGTGCAGGTGCAGAATGCCGCTCATTGCGCAGATCTTAACGGGCGCATGATCGGTCTGCTGCTGGATTCCCATCCGTGATGCACTCTAGGCAGTTCGCCTCCTCGCTGTACGCGGGACGTGCACCGACGGCCTTGCCTTTGGCCTGTCCTGTCGCTATCTCAGCCGTTCGCGAAATCGTCAGAGGCTTGGCTGACCGGCCCTCCGGTCCCGGGCGGCTGCCCGCATGATGAGGAACGTTCAAGAGTGGCGAAGGTCCATCCCGGCGAATTCTTTCGGCAGGTCAAGGCCGAGACCCAGAAGGTCGTCTGGCCGACCCGGCGCGAAACCATGATGACCGCGCTTATGGTGGTCATCATGACGACCATTCTCGGCCTCTTCTTCTTCGGTGTCGATTCGGCGTTCAGCGCGCTCGTCCGCGCCCTGCTCAGCCTCTTGAGTTAAGGAACCCCATGTCCCGCTGGTACATCATCCACGCTTATTCGGGCTTCGAGAACAAGGTTCGCGACGCGATCCAGTCCGAGGCGACCCGCCTGGGGCTCGACCAGCTGGTCGAGGCGGTCGAGGTGCCCACCGAAAAGGTGACCGAGGTCCGCCGCGGCAAGAAGGTGACGAGCGACAGGAAGTTCTTTCCAGGCTACGTGCTGGCCAAGCTTGCCATGAACGACGATGTCTATCACCTCGTCAAGAACACGCCCAAGGTGACTGGCTTCCTCGGCACCAACGGCAAACCGCAGCCGATCAGCGAAGCCGAGGCCGCCCGCATCCTCAACACCAAGGAAGAAGCCGCGTCGGCGGCGCCCAAGACCCGCGTCAGCGTCGATTATGAGATCGGCGACAGCGTCAAGGTCCTGGAAGGCCCGTTTGCAAGCTTCAACGGCATCGTCGAAGAGCTCGATTTCGACCGCGGCCGCGTCAAGGTAGGCGTTTCGATTTTCGGCCGCGCCACGCCGGTGGAGCTGGAGTTCGAGCAGGTCGAACTGGCGAAATAGTCGCCAACTTCAGGTAGAAAGAAAGGGCCGACGCTCCTTGAGCGCCGGCCCGATCCTTGTGGTGCTAGGCTGGCTTGCGAGGCCGAAGCCAGAGCTTACCAGTAGCGGTTGCGAACCACCTGAAGCACTCGGCCGTTGCGCACGTTCACCAGCAGCAGATCATCGCCGTAGCGGATCCACTGTTGGTTGCGCGCCGCCGGGCGGAGCCGGTACTGGCCCGGATTGCCGATATGGTAGCGCGGGCCGTAGAATCCGGACCGAAGCTGATAGCCGGGACGAACCGTGCTGTAGCGCCAGTCGCGGTAGGGCGCGACATATTGACTGCGGCGACGATCCCGACGATCCTGGCGATCTTCCCTTAGCTCCTGGCGCGCCTCGCGCAGATCACGCCGCTCCTCGCGGACATCGCGGCGGTCGCCGCGCAAGCGGGCATCGCGCAGATCCTCACGCTGTTCGCGCACCTCCTCGCGATCGCGCCTGATCTCGCCGCGCGACTGGGCGGGGGCGGCAGCGGGTATCGCGACGGCGGCCATGAGGCCGAGCATTATCAATTTACGCATATACATCGTCCTTCGAACTGAATTGCCGCGACCTTCGGGCAATCCGATGCACCCGATATGGACCCAGGCTTATGAACCGGGCTGAGCCGGGATCGTCAGGCAAATGAAAGGCTGCCGCACCACTTGCGGCAAAGCTCGCCATCGAAAATGGCTTCTCTTTGAGCCAGTCTGGTGAAGGGGCTTCTCCCCTTTCGGAAGGGCTGTGCGTACGCTCCCGTACCGGACATAGGTTGCTAATTCAAATCAGGAACCGTCACGGGAGCCCACTCGTCTCCGCCTCGAACAGAGGGAGGCTCCGCAATGACCGACGACACCCGAATGATGGAAGCGTTGGAGGCACGGTCGGCGCGGCGGGACGAGCGACGGGATTTCTTCAAGGCATTCAGCGGTGCGGCAAAAACGGTGGCGGGTGGAGCCGCCTTGTTCGCCGGGGCGTCGGGCGCTCAGGCGCAAGCAGCGCCGAGTGACGGCGACGTGCTCAACTTCGCGCTCAACCTCGAGTATCTTGAGGCCCAATTCTACTTCTTCGCGGTCTTCGGCCAAGGACTTCCGTCAGGCTTGCTTGGCGGCAGCGGTACCCAAGGCTCCGTCAGAGGCGGCCGGAAGGTTGCCTTCACGGATCCGCTGGTCGAGCAATATGCGCGGGAAATTGCGCAGGATGAACGGGCCCATGTCGAGTTCTTGAGGACCGCGATCGGAACATCCGCGGTCGCTCAGCCGGAGATCGATATCAGCGCCGATCCGAACGGCGCCTTTTCGTCGGCCGCGCGCGCAGCCGGGCTGGTCGGCGCTGGCCAGTCCTTCGACCCTTATGCGAATGACGAGAACTTCCTTCTCGGGGCGTTCATTTTCGAGGATGTCGGCGTGACCGCCTACAAGGGCGCAGCGCCGCTCATCACGAACAAGACCTTTCTCGAAGCGGCTGCCGGCATTCTGGCCGTGGAGGCTTATCATGCCGGCCTCGTTCGCACGACCTTGTACAGGAAAGGCATCCAAACGCCTGCGCTGATCGACGCCACCGAAGCCATATCCAACGCCCGCGACAGCCTCGACGGTACGGCCGATCTTGATCAGGGAATCAGACCCATCGGCGATGCCTCCAATATCGTGCCTTTGGATGCCAACGGCCTCGCCTTCAGCAGGTCTGCCGGGCAGGTCCTGAACATCGCCTATTTGAACCGGATGGCCGTCGACCGCGGAGGATTCTTCCCCGCCGGCGTCAACGGCACCATCAGGACCAGCGCCGCTAGCTGAGGCTTCAGACACGATCGCGCAAACGGGAGGCAGTTCAAATGAATAATGATACGGCGATGATCGAAGCCCTGGAGGCGCGGTCAAGACGGCGCGAGGAGCGGCGGGCTTTCTTTCGCACCAGCGGCAGCGCCGCGGTGGCAGTGGCCGGAATGTCGTTGCTCAGCGCCTGCGGCGACGACAGCGACAGGCCGAGGTCGCCCGCTCCCACGCCCTCGCCTACGCCCGCGCCCGGCGGCGGATCAGGCGTAACGGACCAGAGCATTCTCAATTTTGCGCTCAATCTCGAGTATCTGGAGGCACAATTCTATGCCTTTGCCGCTTTCGGCCAAGGTCTTCCAGCCAACCTCCTGGCCGGCACGGGAACACAAGGAGGCGTGACGGGTGGGCGCCAAGTCACTTTTCGAGATCCGGTGGTGCGGCAATATGCCATCGAGATCGCGCAGGACGAGCGCGCGCACGTCGCCTTTCTTCGCCAGGCGCTCGGCTCGAGCGCCGTGGCGCAGCCGCCGATCGACATCAGCTCCGATCCGAACGGACCTTTCTCCGCAGCCGCGCGAGCGGCGGGGCTGATCGGCGCCGGCCAATCTTTTGACCCTTATGCCAATGATGAGAACTTCCTGCTCGGCGCTTACATTTTCGAGGATGTCGGCGTGACGGCCTACAAGGGCGCGTCACCGCTGATCACCAACAAGACGTTCCTCGAAGCGGCTGCAGGAATTCTCGCCGCCGAAGCCTATCATGCAAGTCTGGTGAGAACGGTGCTTTATGCCAAAGGCATCCAAACACCCGCGCCGCAGCTGATCGACGCCACTGAGAAGATATCGGACGCTCGGGACAGCCTTGATGGTCCGTCCGATCGTGACCAGGGCGTCAGACCCATCGGCGGTGCATCGAACATCGTCCCGACCGACGGCAACGGCATCGCCTTCAGCCGAAGCGCCGCGGAGGTTCTGAACATCGTCTTCCTCACCAGGATGGCGGCGCAGCAGGGCGGCTTTTTCCCGCGCGGCGTGAATGGAACCATCATCGCAAGTGCCGCAAACGGCTGAGCGCCAGAAGAACCACAATTCTGATCTGGGGATGACGGAGTTGAGGTCGATGATGCGGGCGAAGACCCGTCGAGAACAGGGAATATGAGCATGAGACTATTTCTGATTGCCTCCGCGACTCTTGTTGTTGCCGCAGCCGATTCCCAGGCCACGGCCCAGAACGCCAGCTGGACCGGACCCTACCTCGGCGGCAGGCTGGGCTTCACCACTCAGCCCCAAGACAAGGACGAGACCGTCCTGTTCGACACGGACCTCGATGGAACCTTCAGTGACACCGTCAATACCGTGGCAGGTGCCAACGCTTTTTCGCCCGGCTTCTGCGGCGGCGTGGCGAAAAGCGCCACAGCCACCGGCTGCAGCGATCGGGACGGCACGGAATGGGCAGTGCACGCGGGCTATGATTACCAATTGGGCCGTTTACTCGTCGTCGGAATAGTGGCCGAATATGGCCGGTCCACCATCGTCGACAGCGTTACGGCTTTCAGCACGACGCCTGCCTTTTATTCGCTGACGCGCCGCCTCCGCGACAATGCCTCGCTTCGCGCCCGGGCTGGAATTGCAGCAGGAAACACTTTGATCTACGGCACAGGCGGCGTAGCTTACGGAAAGGTAAGAAACAGCTTCACGACCAGTAATACCGTAAACACCTTCACGCCGACGGGGGATGAAAAAGCATGGGGCTACCGCGTGGGTGGTGGCGTGGAGCAACGGGTTTCCCGCAATTTCTCGATCGCTGCCCAATATCTGTACACCAGTCTCAAGGACGACGGTTTCATGGTTCGCACCGGAGGTTCAAACGTACCCGTATCGAACCCGTTCATCCTGAGGAATGCGGCTGGCACGGATTTCAGACGCAGCGGCACCCGGTTCAACAGTCACGGTTTCAGCGTCGTCGCGAGCTTTCGCTTCTGAGCTTCGTTCTGCGGGCCGAGCGGCGGACAGGAAGCGACGATCTGCGGCCGCGTCGCCGGCTTGAGCCATGCGGCGTGGGTTCGACCCTCAGCTTATGACACCGCCGCCTGCTGTGCATGCTTCAACTCCGGACGAGCGCCTGCTCGGGCCGCGGCGCCCGAGCCTTCCGGAATCCTATCGCACCGTCGCCGTGCCCCAGGGGGCGGGCCGGTTCTGGCTCAAGCTCGGCGCCTTCGCCGGGCCGGGCTATCTCGTTGCCGTCGGCTATATGGATCCGGGCAATTGGGCCACCGACCTCGCCGGCGGGTCGGGCTTCGGCTACACCCTGCTGTCCGTCATTCTCCTGTCCAACATCATGGCGATGCTGCTGCAGGCACTGGCGGCGAAGCTTGGCATCGTGACGGGGCTGGACCTCGCCCAGGCCTGCCGCGAACATTACAGCCCGCCCGTCCGCATCGGCTTGTGGCTTTTGTGCGAACTCGCAATCGTCGCTTGCGATCTTGCCGAGGTCATCGGCACGGCGATCGCGCTGCAGCTTCTTTTCGATATTCCGCTTGTCTGGGGCGTGTGCCTCACCGCATTCGATGTCCTTTTGATCCTCTACCTGCAGCAGCGCGGCTTCAGAATGCTGGAGGCGTTCATCGTCGCTCTCCTGATCGTCATCGCCGGCTGCTTTGCCATCGAACTGGCACTGGCCCAGCCGAGCCTTGCCGCCATTGCCGGCGGGCTCGTCCCGAAGGCCGAGGTCGTTACCAATCCCGCCATGCTCTATATCGCCATCGGCATCATCGGCGCCACCGTGATGCCGCACAATCTCTACCTCCATAGCTCGATCGTGCAGACGCGACGGTTCGAACGGAGCGATGCGGGCAAGCGGGAGGCGGTGCGGTTTGCGACGATCGACAGCACGATTGCGCTCGGCCTCGCATTGTTCATCAATGCCTCGATCCTGATCCTCGCCGCCGCCGCCTTCCACGGCTCCGGGCGAACGGAAGTCGCCGAAATCCAGGACGCTTACCACCTTCTCGCCCCCATGCTCGGCCTTGGTGCGGCCAGCACGCTTTTCGCCATCGCGCTTCTTGCCTCGGGGCAGAATTCGACCGTCACCGCAACCCTTGCCGGACAGATCGTCATGGAGGGCTTCATCAACCTCAGCCTTCCACCCTGGCTTCGGCGGCTGATCACGCGGCTGCTGGCTATCATCCCCGCTGTCGTCGTGGCGGTTCTTTACGGCGAAAGTGGAACCGCCAAGCTTCTGGTGCTGAGCCAGGTGGTCCTGAGCCTGCAGCTTCCCTTCGCCATCGTTCCGCTCGTTCAATTCACCAGCGACCGGACCAAAATGGGGAGCTTCGTAAACCCGATGTGGCTGAAAGTGGCTGCCTGGGCCATTTCGGCGCTGATCATAAGCCTGAACGTCAAGCTTCTGGTCGGCTTCGCCTGGTCCTGACGACGATGGAGCGCCTTTGCGCGGCCTTGCTGTCGATGCTCTTCCTGACCGCCATCGGCTGCGCCGACGAGGAGCCGATGGAAAGCGTTGCCGCAACGCTCTCCGAACCCGCTTCTGCCAGATTCCAGTCGATCCGCGAGCGGGGCGACTATGTGTGCGGCGAGGTGAACGGCAGAACGGGCTCCTCTGTTTATAGCGGCTACCGGCGCTTCGTGTACGATGAACGAGGTCGAAGGGCGATGGTTGATCCGCGTCTCGCACCAGGCGGCAAGACCAGTCGTGCGTCGGGTTCCGGTTGCGACAAGCCGTTCGCCTATCAGAGCGTGGAGGAACGGCTCACCTGCGCGGAAGCTCCTGCCCAGCAACCACGAGCCGACCGGCAGCGGGAGTTCGACGCTTTGTGGTCGAGCGCCTGTGATCCTGACTGACGATCAGGCCTCCGGACGGTTGCCTGCGCGGCTGCTTTGCGCTAAGGGCCGCGCCTTCCAACGCATAAGCATGGATTTGCGGGAGGACGCTTCGCCGTCCGCTTGGACCGCTAAACTTGAAACCGGGCGAAGCGCTGTTGCGCGGCAGCCCCGATTGAAGAGTGAGTAGAAATGGCAAAGAAGATTACGGGCTATATCAAGCTCCAGGTTCCTGCGGGCAAAGCCAATCCGTCGCCGCCGATCGGCCCGGCGCTTGGCCAGCGCGGCGTCAACATCATGGAGTTCTGCAAGGCGTTCAACGCGTCCACGGGCGATGTCGAACAGGGCATGCCGATCCCGACGGTGATCACCGTTTATGCGGATCGCTCCTTCTCGTTCGAGACCAAGACGCCGCCGGCAAGCTTCCTCATCAAGAAGGCGGCCAATTTGAAATCCGGCTCCAAGGAGCCGGGCAAGGTGAGCGCGGGCCGCATCAAGCGCTCGCAGCTGCGCGACATTGCCGAGACCAAGATGAAGGATCTCAACGCCAACGATCTCGACGCCGCAACCAAGATCATCGAAGGCTCCGCTCGCGCGATGGGCCTTGAAGTGGTGGAGGGCTAAGAACATGGCAAAGCTCACCAAGAAGCAAAAGGTTCAGGCCGGTACCGTCGACCGCGAAAAGCTCTACGGCGTCGATGAAGCGATTGCGCTTGCCAAGACCAACGCCACGGCCAAGTTCGACGAGACGATCGAACTCGCGCTCAATCTCGGCGTCGACCCTCGCCATGCCGACCAGATGGTGCGCGGCGTGGTCACTCTCCCTGCCGGGACCGGCAAGGATGTTCGCGTCGCCGTCTTCGCGCGCGGCGGCAAGGCCGATGAAGCCACGGCCGCCGGAGCGGACGTGGTTGGTGCCGAGGATCTGATGGAGACGATCCAGGCCGGCAATATCGACTTCGACCGGGTGATCGCGACGCCCGACATGATGGGTATCGTCGGCCGGCTTGGTAAGGTGCTGGGTCCCAAGGGCTTGATGCCGAACCCTAAGCTTGGAACGGTGACGCCGAACGTCACTGAGGCCGTCAAAGCCGCCAAGGGTGGCCAGGTCGAGTTCCGCGTCGAGAAGGCCGGCATCATTCACTCCGGCATCGGCAAGGCGAGCTTCAGTCAGGAAGATCTTCGTCGCAACTTCGATGCTTTCGTCGAAGCGATCGTGCGGGCCAAGCCGACCGGTGCCAAGGGCAAATATGTCAAGAAGGCCGCCGTCAGCTCCACAATGGGCCCGGGCGTGAAGGTCGACGTTGCCGAGATAGCCTCGGCCTGAGTCGAACCCGTTCAGTCTCCTCTCCGAAGAGGAAGAGCAAGGGCCGGAGCGTGAAGCTCCGGCCCTTTTTTCGTCAGCGGATCAGTAATTAAGGTTCCAGCTCATCAGGCTGCCCATATAGGCGATCCAGATCACGCCGAGCGCCGCCAGAGCGACGAGGATGCTTCCCGTGATCGGCCGCCACCCGCGCTTTTCCTTGACGGCCAGCCAGGCGTTCCAAAGCCCGATGAGAAATGCGAGGATCGGAACAATCATCGCGACCTGAAGCGCGCGCACCCAAGGATCGAGCGCTGCCGCGTAGAATTGGAGCCTGCTTTCCAGGATTGGTTGGAGCATCAGGAACCAGGCCGTGAGATAGGCGAGATCCGCCAGGACGGCGAACTTCGTGAGCCTGTGGACGAGACCGCTCCTGCCTGTCAACGACTGCTTCTGGCCGTAAAGGCGGCGCATGGCGGCACCGACGGGCCAGGCGATGAGCGTCCAGAGCAGCACGATCAATGAGCCGAAGAGAACCAGCACGTTGAGCTGCGAGCTTCGGGCAAAGGAAACGCCCTGGAGAACCGAAGTCGGATCCTCGCTGTCCACAACCGTCTTTCGTCCATTGACTTGGATCAACGCGAGCTGGCGGTCCCCTCCCACCGCCCGCCAGACATAGGGCGCCACTTCACGAAATTTCTCCTCAGGCTCCGAAGCCAGGCTGATCGTCCCATCTTCGTTCGGGGCAATAGTCTGCTGCTGCAGAAGGTAGAAGACGGCGATGAAGCCCGATTCCACTCTTCTGGAGCTTTCGTAAGCGCCTGCAATTTCGTTGGCGTGCGCACGTGCGGTGGTGAGGGCCGCCGGATCCGAAGCGAGGGGCGCGGGGAAATAGCGGTCCATGAACGCGTCGAACAAGTCCTGCCGCGCGCCGTAGACCGCGTCGCCTTCGCCGCGGCTGTTGAAGTTGACGAAGATCCCGACACCTTCCTGCGGAAGGAGGTTCAAATCGGTGTGGAACAGCACCGTGTCGCCGCCATGGCCGATAACGACGCGGCCATTATTCTGACCGTGAAAGAAGCCGTGCGCCATTGTAGCGAAACCGGGCCTGGTCCGCATCGAAGGCGTTTGCATAAGACGCGCCGTTTCCGGCCTCAAAATCTGACGATCGCCGAACCGCCCGAGTTGCAGGTGGGCGATCATGAAGTTCGCCATGTCGGCCGCCGTGGTCGTCCCGCTTCCCGCCGGCCGCGTGGTGATGAGCTCGTAGGGCCCCGGCTCGCCCGTCGAGGCCCGATACCCCTTGGAGACATAGGGCATCCACCCAGCGGGCAAGGGCTGCCGGAAGGTCGACCGCCGCATCCCGAGAGGCTGCATCACATGCCGCTCGACATAGGCATCGTAAGGCTCACCGGAAACGCGTTCAACGATGTAGCCGGCAAGCGCGGTGCCGTAATTGGAGTAAGCCGGAACATCGCCCGGCGGAAACATCAAGGGGCGCTGATGCTCCTTCAGATAGGCTTCGGTCGACGGAAGCCGAGCCGGATCGACGGCCAATATGTCCTTGAGGCCCTCTTCGAACCCGCCTCGGTGAGTCATGAGGTGGTTGAGCGTGATCGGCCGGCCGAAGGGTTGCGGGATCTTGAAATCCAGATAGGCATTGATGTCGCGGTTCAGATCCAGCTTGCCCTGCTCGGCAAGCTGCATGACGGCCGTCCACGTGAACAGCTTTCCGGTTGAGCCGGATCGGATGAGCGTTCGATCGGCGTCCATCGGCTTCTTGGTGGCGACATCGGCATAGCCATAGCCCTTCTTCACCAGCACGCGGCCGTCCTTGACCACCGACACCACAGCGCCCGCAATCTTCCCGCGCTCGAGCGATGCCGGGACATAGCCGTCGAGCCAGGCTTCAAGGTCCGCCGCCTCCAGCTGCGGTGACGTCGGCACCTTCGGCTCAGGCGCCGCCTCGTCGACCGTTTCCGTCGCGGCCTTGGGAAGTGGAGCTAGGCTGGCAGGCCGTTGCGAAGCCAGCGGCCAACACAATCCTGCTGCGGCCACGATCGCTACCAAGGCGGCTTTCAGTCTCATCCCCTGCTCCTCTATGTGTGCTAGGGGAGCCATACACCTTTTCCAATTGGGATGAAAGCGTCCTGAACGGCACTGTAAGTGATATTGCGGCTAATCCGTTCATCGGCCACCTTAAGCCCGCAGTCACGTCCAGCGCGTCATATCTTGGGCTCCGCCGAAGCATCCTGTAAGCGGAAGAATGCTCAGGAAGTCCTGCAGGAGAATGACTTGACCGCCATTTCCATGCCTTTTGGTTCAAGGCGGCGCCTGGTCATATTGGGCCTCGTCCCCTGCCTTGCAGGCGCGGGAGCGCCCGGGCGCGTCGACCTTGCGGTGGAAGGGCTGCGCAGCGCCAAAGGCGTGGTCCGCATTTGCCTGACCAAGAACCCCGCCCATTTCCCCAACTGCAATGCGGACCCGAAAGCGATCAGCCGCACCTTGCCCACCGCTCAGGCGAAGCGCCTGAGCCTCCCGGACCTGGCGCCGGGTACTTACGCTCTTTCCTTGTTTCATGACGAGAACAGGAATGCGAAGCTGGACACATTCGCCGCCATTCCGCGCGAGGGCTTCGGCTTCTCGCGCAACCCGAAGATCCGGTTCGGGCCTCCAGACTTCGCGCAGGTCGCTTTTCCGATCGCCGCCGCGCCCGTGCAAATCACCGTAAGGATGCAATATTTCCTCTGATGGGCTAAAGGCTACTTGCAGGGGGCGGCCACAAGGAACAGTTGATCTTCAGCCATGCCTTCCGCCGCCATCATCAATGCCGCAATTCTGATCGTCACCGTGGCGGCGATGGAATTGGTTGCATGGGCTGTGCATCGCTATGTCATGCACGGCTTCGGCTGGGGGTGGCACCGCTCGCATCATGAGCCGCGCCATGGCCATCTGGAAAAGAACGACCTGTATGGCGTGCTCTTCGGAGCCTTGGCGCTGCTGCTTATCCTGGCGGCGGCCAACCACGCTAGTCCGATCTATTGGATCGGCATCGGCATGACGGCTTACGGATTTCTCTACTTCCTGCTGCACGATGGACTGGTGCACCGGCGCATCCCGATGCCCCGCCGGGTGGGAGGCGGCTATTTGAAGCGTCTCATCCAGGCCCATCGCCTGCACCACGCCGTGCGCTCTCGTGAAGGCGGCGTGTCGTTCGGCTTTCTCTACGCGCCTCCCGTCCGAAAGCTGAAGGATCAGCTCCGGCGGCAAGGCGAACCCGTGGCGCAGCGATGACCGAAGCCGAAAAGAGGCGTCAGACGAGGATCGGCATCATGCTGGCCGCTTCGATCGGAGGCGCGTGGTTCATCCTTCACATCTATTCGGTCTTCTTCCACCCGCTGACGCCGTTGGGCTGGGCGTCGGCACCTTTGCTGATCGCCTTCATTTGCTGGCTGAACGTGGGCCTGTTCATTGTCGCGCACGATTGCATGCACGGCTCGCTCGCGCCGGGGCGGCCGGCGGTGAACCGTGGCGTCGGCCTGATTGCGCTGGCGCTTTATGCAGGCTTTTCGATGGATCGGCTGACCCCTAAGCATCACCTTCACCACCGCCATGCGGGCACTCCCGACGATCCGGATTTCGCAGAGAGCCACCCCAGGCATTTCTGGCCGTGGTATTTTGCCTTCTTCCGCGAATATTTCGGCTGGCGCGAGTTTGCCGCGTTGGCGGTGCTGCTGTGGAGCTACATCCTCCTGCTGGGCGCGTCGCCGGTGAACGCCCTGCTCTTCTGGGGGGCACCGGCAATCCTTTCCTCGCTTCAGCTTTTCTACTTCGGCACCTATCTGCCGCACCGGCACGACGAGCAGATGTTCGCGGACCGGCACCGCGCCCGCAGCAACGATTTCTCGCTGCCGGTCTCGCTCATCACCTGCTTCCACTTCGGCTATCATCACGAGCATCACCGGGCGCCGCACCTGCCCTGGTGGAAGCTTCCCTCCGCGCGCCGGGGCCGGCCTGTCGAAGCGCGGCTTCAGCCAGATCGGCAGCCCGGCTGACGCCGCCGGCCGAGGCAATCTCGGCTTTGACCTTTGCCGCATTGGCACGGCAGCTGGGTCGGCCGAGCACTTCTTCCACCGCTGCCTGAAGCCTTGAGCCGAGACGCCAACGAGGCACGATCTTCGCGACGCCGCGATGATCGAGCCGCGCCGCCGTCGCCGGCTGCTCAAAGGCAAGCGGGATGGCAACCAACGGGACGCCGAACGAGAGCGCGTCCAGCACCGTATTGAAACCGGCATGGGTGATGGCGAGATTGGCCTTGGCGAGCACGGCTCGCTGAGGGACGAAGTCGAAGACAAGCGGGTCGCCTGCCAGCCTTGCGCTTTCCCTCGTCGGCAGCCGCCCTCCGTGTGCGATGAGGAGCCGGAGGCCGAGTTTGGCGCAAACCTTCGCGACATGCTGGAATATGCCCGAGCGCGATCCCTGCAGCGTCCCCAACGAGCAGAAGACCAACGGCCGCTCGTCCGAGTTTGGAACTAGGAACTCGCCATCCTCCGGCGCCCTGAACGGGCCGAGATAATGGAAGCTCGAAGGAAGCTCGGAACGCGGAAAATCGATGCCCGCCACCGCCTGGGCAAGCTGCGCCTGCGGCGAGAAGAACTGGTCGGCGCGCCGACGCGAAGGCAGGCCGAGTCGAACCGAGTGATGCTCGAGCACGTCGCCTACTTTGCCCATCAGCAGATCGCTGATCCTGTAGCCGCCCTCGTTCCATTTGCGCCCGCTTTGGGTCGGGTCATAACGCCAGCCCACATAGGGCGGGGGGACGCCGCCTTCTCGGTTGATTGGAAGACCCGTTGCGGTGGTGACGAACGGCAGGCCGAGATGTTCGGACACGAGCCCGGCCCCTGGCTCCATCTGGTCCGCGATCACGGCATCGACGCGCAGGCGCCGCAGCGCTTGAGACCCCTCCCGGCAGACCAGGTCCGTCAGGCCCGCGACGTCGGCGATCATACGGCGAAGGCCTAGAGGGCCATTCAGCCGGGCCATGCGGGCGGTCCAGCCATCGAGCCAGCCGGGCGGGTGCGTCGAGCTGCCTATCGCTTCAAAGCCGATCCCCTCCCCCCTCGCCATACCCGCTGCATCGGGTAAATGGACAAAGGTGATGCGGTGGCCGCGGCGGACCAGTTCGCTGCCAAGCGCCCGCAGCGGGTTGAAGTGCCCCGGCAAGGGCGGCGCGATCACTGCATAATGGGCCATGCGAAATCAGCCGTGCCGCACCGGCCGGGGTTTCGCAATCGGCACAAAGGCTTGCGCCGCCCCCTGCTTCTGCCATCGGCGACGGACAGCTCAGCGTTGCCCTTGATCCTGCAGCCAAATTCTGTATAGGCGCCTCTTCGCTGCACATCCTTCGGTTTGTGCGGCGCCGTCCGAGACAGTTGGTGGGGGCGCTTTGGCCCTCTTAATTTCCAGCCTAGACGGGGAAGAGTTTTTCGGCCGCCGCCACCCGCGTGCTGCCGTTTGCCGAAGTCTTTTTCGGGCCCCTCCCCTCACGGACAGGATTTCCATCGAGGCACCGCTTCGATGGGGAACCGACACCGCCTGCGGCATGCGCCGCAGGCAAACCCGCGTGGCGGATGGTCCGTCACGCGACACGTAAGGAAGAGGCATGGATCGAGCTCAAAAATCCGAGCAGGTCGCCGCGCTGAAGCAGACGTTCAACGAGACGAGCGTGGTGGTAGTCACCCGCAATCTCGGCATGACGGTGGCCCAATCCACCGCCCTGCGGATCCGCATGCGGGACGCCGGCGCCAGCTACAAGGTGACGAAGAATACGCTCACCCTGATTGCGCTCGAGGGCACCACCTACGCTCCGATCGGCGGCATGCTGACGGGGCCGACGGCGCTCGCCACATCGTCCGATCCGGTTGCGGCCGCCAAGGTTGCAGTCGATTTCGCCAAGACGACCGATCGTTTCGAGATCGTCGGCGGCGCGATGGGCGACACTGTCCTCGATGTTGCAGGGGTTCGGGCACTGGCCGAACTTCCGTCGCTTGATGAACTGCGTGCTACGATCATTGGGCTGGTCCAGGCCCCTGCATCGAAGATTGCGCGCACCATCAACGAGCCGGGAGCGATGCTGGCCCGCGTCATTGGCGCCTATGCGGCCAAAGAAAACGCCTGAAGCTAGAATATCCATTGAAACAGTGGGCTCAAGCGCCCGAATTGGAGACTTAAAATGGCAGACATCAATTCCCTCGTCGATCAGCTTTCCGAACTGACCGTTCTTGAAGCCGCTGACCTTGCCAAGGCGCTCGAAGAGCGTTGGGGCGTCTCGGCCGCCGCCGCTGTTGCGGTTGCCGGTCCGGGCGGCGGCGGCGGCGCAGCCGCTCCAGCCGAAGAAGAGAAGACCGAGTTCGACGTCATTCTCGTCAACGACGGCGGCAAGAAGATCAACGTGATCAAGGAAGTCCGCGCGATCACCGCTCTCGGGCTCGGCGAAGCCAAGGCGCTCGTCGAAGGCGCTCCGAAGCCGATCAAGGAAGGCGTCTCGAAGGCCGAAGCGGAAGACCTCCGCAAGCGTCTCGAGGAAGCCGGCGCGACCGTCGAGGTCAAGTAAGCGTCTCGCCCCTTGGGCGACAGGCAAAGAAGGGGCGGTTCCCGGCGGGAGCCGCCCCTTCTTTGCGTTCAGGAACGAGATGATCAGGCTCGCCTATCTCGTCACCGGCATCATATCGCTCCTCCTTGGCGGGATCGGCGCCGTCGTGCCGCTGCTTCCGACGGTGCCGTTCGTGATCCTGGCCGCCTTCTGCTTCGCCCGCTCGAGCCCAAAGCTGGAAGCCTGGCTCCTCGACCACAAGCATATGGGGCCCCACGTCCGGGCCTGGCGGAGCCGCGGAGCGATCGGCCGCCGGGGCAAAATCGCCGCGCTGGCCGCATTTGCAGCGAGCGCTGCAATCGGCCTGGCGACGCTGCCAAGCCCATGGTCGCTGCTGCCGCTTGCCGCGGCCGGCATTGGCGGAACATGGATCGCGACCCGGCCGGAGGTCTAACCGCCAGTACCGACTAAAGAGAGCGCCGCTGGAGGCGGACGAGGGCCTCGTCGAGAGCCGAAAGGAAGCGCGAGCGATCCGCCTTCGAAAATGGGGCCGGTCCGCCGATGCTGTCGCTCATCCCCGCACGAAGGTCTGCCATGATCGCGCGCGTCGCGACCGCGGCGCCGATCGACGCTGCGGTGAAAGGCTTTCCGCTCGGGGAGATTACCGTCGCCCCGGCCTTGATGCAGCGGTCGGCCAGGAGAATGTCGGCAGTCACCACCACCGCCGTGGCACTTGCCCGCTCCGCAATCCAATCGTCCGCCGCATCGAACCCGCTGTCCACCACCACCCGCTCGATCAGCGGATGATCGGGCACCCTGAAGGGGCTGTTGCTGACGATGCTGACCGGCACCTCGTGCCGCCAGGCAACTTTGTAAATCTCGTCCTTCACAGGACAGGCGTCGGCGTCGACGAGCACGCGGATCGAGGCGCTCATCGTTGCCGGTTGCGGTTCTCGCGGTAGGGCTTGGCCTGGTGCCGGACCGGCGGAGGCCCGGCGCGTCGGTTCTGCTTGGCCGCCTCGCGCGGCGTGCCCTGCACCGGCTCGAACCGGACGGCGCCCTCCCCATCCGATTCCGGATCCGCCGTACGCTTCACGGCCGCGGCGAATCTTCCAGCCGCAGCCCGCGGGATCTCGAACAAGGTCTCGTTCGCGGCGATGCGGATGGCGCCGATCTCGTTCTTGGTGATGTGGCCGCGGCGGCAGAGCAGCGGCAGAAGCCAGCGCGGATCGGCATTGTGCCGGCGGCCGATATCCATTCGGAACCAGATCGTATCCTCGAAGCCCGCGCGGAGCCCTTCCGGCCGCGGTCCCTGCTGACCCGCCGTGCCGGAATCGACCATTTCCTCCGGTGCAGGCATGCGGGCACGGTGAATGCGGACCAGGGCGGCGGCAATCTCTTGAGGCGTTTTCTGCTCAAGCAGCCGCTGGACGAGCTCGCGATCCTCCTCCTCGATTTCAACCGGCTCCAGCAAAGCGCCGAGCAGCCGCTCATGATCGCTGCGACGGATGTCTTCCGGCGTCGGCGGCTTGATCCATTCAGCCTCGATCCGGGCGCCGCGAAGCACCGCTTCGACGCGCTTGCGGCGCGGATAAGGAACGACGAGCACGGCCGTTCCCTTCTTGCCGGCGCGGCCGGTGCGGCCGGAACGATGCTGAAGCGTCTCGGCATCCCGCGGCAGCTCGACATGGACGACGAGCGAAAGATTGGGCAGGTCGATGCCGCGGGCCGCCACGTCGGTCGCCACCAGCACGCGTGCCCGGCCGTCGCGCAGCGCCTGCAGAGCCTGGTTGCGCTCGTTCTGGCTGTGCTCACCCGACAGGGCGACCACGCTGAAGCCGCGCTCCACCAGGCTCGAATGGAGCCGACGGACATTTTCGCGCGTGGCGCAGAAGAGCAACGCCGATTCCGCTTCGTGCAGTCGAAGGAGGTTCACCACCGCATGCTCGATGTCGGCGGGAGCGACCGTCATCGCCTGATAGCTGATGTCGCCATGCCCGCGATCTTCGCCGACCGTGGAGATGCGGAGCGCGTCGCGCTGGTAGCGCTTGGCCAGCGCGACGATCGGCTTCGGCATGGTCGCCGAAAAGAGCAACGTGCGCCGCTCGGCCGGGGTAGCATCGAGGATCTCCTCGAGCTCCTCGCGAAAGCCCATGTCGAGCATCTCGTCGGCCTCGTCGAGCACGGCAACGCGGATGTTGGACAGGTCGAGGGCGCCGCGCTCGAGATGATCGCGCAGGCGCCCTGGAGTGCCGACAACGATGTGGGCGCCCTGGGCGAGGCTTCGCCGCTCCTTCGAGGCGTCCATCCCGCCGACGCAGGTGGCGATGCGGGCGCCGGCCTTGCCGTAGAGCCAGATCAGCTCGCGGCTGACCTGGAGCGCGAGTTCCCGGGTCGGCGCGATGATCAAAGCCAACGGCTCGCGCACATAGGAGACCGAGCCGTTCGGCTCGAGCAGCTGCGGCGCCATGGCAAGCCCGAATGCGACGGTCTTGCCCGAGCCGGTCTGGGCGGAGACGATGAGGTCCCTATTGCCGGCTTCGGCCTCAAGAACGGCGGCCTGAACGGGCGTGGGCGCGTCATATCCACGCGCGGCGAGGGCTTCGCCGATGAGCGGCGGCAATTCTGAAAATGTCATAGACGCCCCATGTGGGCGCTCTCGTGGCAGGGGCAAGGATTAAAGCAACAAGGCAGCCAAGGTCAGAGGGCCTGGGCGGCCGCCCACCCGCTCGCCCAAGCCCATTGAAAGTTGTAGCCGCCCAGCCAGCCGGTGACGTCCACGCCTTCGCCGATCGCGTAAAGCCCGGGCACTTTCTTAGCCTCCATCGTCTGCGAAGAAAGATCGTCGGTGCTGATGCCGCCGGCTGTGACCTCGGCCTTGGCGAACCCTTCGGTGCCGTTGGGGGTGAAGCGCCAGTCGCCGAGCTGACGCCCTACCTCGTCCAATCTTCGATCGGTAACGTTGGCGAGTTCGCTCCAGACGCCAATCCGCTTGGCCAGCGTTTCGGCCAGGCGGTCCGGGAGCGCCTCCGCCAGGACAGTATGGAAGTGAGATCGGGGCCGCTCGCGCTTGGCCGCGATCAGCCAGCTACGATCCCGCGAGGGGAGGAAGTCGATCCCGATCTGCTCGCCGTGTCGCCAGTAGGAGGAGACTTGCAGGATCGCCGGACCCGACATGCCCTTGTGGGTGAACAGGGCCGCCTCACGGAATTCCGCCTTGCCAGTGCGGGCGACGACTTGCGTGGCGACGCCGGAGAGGGATCGGAACAAAGTCTCCTCGCCCCCCAGCGTCAGCGGCACGAGCGCAGGACGTGGCTCGACGACCTTGAGGCCGAACTTGCGGGCCAAGTCATAGGCAAAGCCCGTCGCCCCCATCTTCGGGATCGAGGGGCCGCCGGTCGCGATCACCAGCGACGACGCCGCGGCGACCTCACCGCCATAGGTGACGCGGAACGCGCCATCTGCGTGCGATACGTCGCTGATGCGACGGCCAAGCGAGATGCGGGCGGCGCCTTTGGCGCATTCCTCCATCAGCATGTGCACGATCTGCCGCGCCGAACCATCGCAGAAGAGTTGGCCAAGCGTCTTTTCATGCCAGGCGATCCGGTGGCGGTCGACCAGATCGATGAAATCCTGGGGCGTATAGCGCCGGAGCGCGGATTTGGCGAAATGCGGATTGGACGAAAGGTAGCGATCGGCCGCTGCGTTGACGTTGGTGAAGTTGCAGCGGCCGCCACCCGAGATCAGAATCTTCTTGCCTGCCTGATCAGCGTGATCGATCAGCAGCACCCGCCGCCCCCGCTGACTCGCCACGGCCGCGCACATCAGCCCGGCGCCGCCCGCGCCGAGGATGACGGCATCGTAATGCCCCTGCTGGTTCAGTGGCGTTCCTTGGTGGCGGTAAAGCGGATCATCGGGTTGCGCCCCTCATGGAAGTTGAGCTCCCAAAGATCCTTGGCCATGAACACCGGGGCGCCGTCGCGATCGGTAGCGACTGCGCTCTTGTGGGTATCTACGAAAGCCTTGAGATCGGCCGCACTGTCGGCCGCCACCCAGCGGGCGGCGTTCCAGGGCGAGGCCTCGAACCGCGCGTCCACCTTATATTCCACTTCGAGCCGCGAGATCAGCACGTCGAGCTGCAGCTGCCCGACGACTCCCACGATCCAGTTGGCACCGATCGACGGATAGAAGACCTGCGTCACGCCCTCTTCCGCCATGTCGTCGAGCGCCTTGCGGAGCTGCTTGGTCTTCGTAGGATCGACCAGCACGACGCGGCGGAGGATCTCGGGCGCGAAGTTGGGAAGGCCGGTGAACTGGATGCTTTCATCTTCCGTCAGCGTGTCCCCGACGCGGAGCGTCCCATGGTTGGGAATGCCGATGATGTCGCCGGGAAATGCCTCATCGGCGAGTTCCCGGTTCTGCGCGAAGAACAGGATCGGACTGTGCACCGCGATCGACTTGCCGGTCGAGGGCTGGAGCAGCTTCATGCCGCGCTTGAAGCGGCCGGAGCAGAGCCGCATGAACGCGACGCGATCCCGGTGCTGCGGGTTCATATTGGCCTGGACCTTGAAGATGAAGCCGGTGACGGCACCGAGGTCCGGATCGACCGGGCCCGCGCTCGTCGGCTGGGGCTGCGGTGACGGCGCGAACAGGCCAAGCGCAGCGATGAGCTCGCCCACGCCGAACTCCTTCAGCGCGGAGCCGAAATAGACCGGCGTGAGATCGCCGTTGAGATAGGCGCCCTCGTCGAAATTGGGATAGGCCGCGACGGCAAGCGAGGCTTCCTCGCGCAGCTTGGCGAGCGCCTCTGCTGAAATGGCCGCGGCGAGCTTCGGATCCTCCAAACCCGAAAATTGAAGCGCCTCCCCTTCATAATGGCCGCTGTCGGTCTTTGCCGGCAGATAAAGCTTGTTCTGCCTGAGGTCGTAAACGCCCTCGAAGGTTCCGCCCATCCCCACGGGCCAGCTCATCGGCGTCACGTCGAGCGCGAGCACGTCGGCAATCTCGTCGAGCAGCTCGAACGGCTCCTTCCCTTCACGATCGACCTTGTTGACGAAGGTAATGATCGGGACGTTGCGAAGGCGGCAGACTTCGAACAATTTGCGTGTCTGCGCCTCGATGCCCCGCGCCGCGTCGATCACCATGACGGCAGAATCGACGGCAGTAAGGGTTCGGTAGGTGTCCTCGGAAAAGTCTTCGTGGCCCGG
>JAESFL010000454.1_pt1 | contig 28509 bp, 36 predicted proteins | sample 9269401 | NCBI WGS metagenome assembly JAESFL01 (sample SAMN14506025, study PRJNA617098) | algae metagenome | isolation source: Gloeocapsa sp. UFS-A4-WI-NPMV-4B04 and co-occurring heterotrophs from desert... | place: USA: Utah | collected 2006-10-01 | reverse complement strand
TCTCGCACTTTCGCACTCTCGCACTTTCGCACTTTCGCACTCTCGCACTTTCGCACTTTCGCACTCTCGCACTTTCGCACTTTCGCACTCTCGCACTTTCGCACTTTCGCACTCTCGCACTTTCGCACTTTCGCACTTTTCACTCTGAGACTTCGGATATCCCGTGAAGGTTCTGTATTCCGTCATCGCCGAAGATGCCCAGCTGCGCCACGACGGGCGCATGGACGTGAACGGCATCTTCCACGAGCTGTACGCGCGCGGCTTTCCGGCCAAGCAGGACCGGCTGACGCTCGTCACCACCATCGAGTGGGACGCCACGGAGCGCGGCGCCATCGACTTCAGCGTCAACCTGATCGATCCGGACCGCGCGCCGGCGCTCACCATCAACGCGCAGACCCAGGTGGAGGACCAGTACGCCATCCACCGCCCGGCCCGCACGCAGATGGCCATCCCCATCGACGGCCTCGTCTTTCCCACAGCCGGCACCTACGAGTTCCAGCTCACCGTCGGCGAGCACACCCAGGCGCTCACCCCGATCTACCTGATCGAGGACGAGAACGCCCACTGACGCACGGCAGGCCAATGCACACGGCCGCGGCGCCTCTCCAGGAGCGCCGCGGCCGTTTGCGTTCGTGCTGTGTGCCGCCGGCACGGGCCGCTCTCGCGGGGGCGCAGGGTCAGGCTCGCGATGGCCGGATCAATTCCCAAAGTGCGCGCGGCTCCAGGATCTTCAGCTCGGTCACCTGCTCGCGAATCGAGAGCAGGTCCTTGTCTCCGGTCACGAGCACCTCCGCGCCGATGTTGATCGCGGATGCCAGGACAAGCTTGTCGTCGCTGTCCCTCACATCATAGTCGGGCAGCGTCGTCGGGGTGGGAGCGACGGGGAAGTAGCGCAGCGTGCGAAGGTGCGCCGCTACGAGAAGCGCGGGCACCTTCAGCTTTACGCGGAGCGTGCGCTCGAGCTCATCCAGCACGACCTCGCCGCAGAGCAACTCGTGCTCGGCGATCACGTGGCGGATGAGATCAGCGCACAGCCCCCGGGTGCCAAAGGCGCTGACGAGAACGTTCGTATCCGCGAAGATCTTCAAGATACGTCGCGAAAGACGTCCTCATCGGTCAGCCACCCCTGCGCCTCCGCATAGGGCATCAGCCGCTCGCGGAGCGCGTCGAACTCCATCAGCCGAACCTGACGCTTCAGCGCGTCCCTGACGAGGTCGCTCCGGGTCTTGCCGGACCACTCGCACGCGCGGTCGAGTGCTTCCTCCATCTCGTCGTCCAGCCGAACCGTCAGCACGGTAGCCATATTCTGCTCCTGTCATACGTTGTAGTACAACTTAATGACGGGTCGATCCTCCATCAACCCCGGCCCGGATCATCCTCGTCCCTTCTTCGCGTTCAGCCACGCCATGCCGGCGACCCCGGCGAGCATCAGCGCCAGGCGAAAGAGGATCTGCGCGCGGGTGGGATGGGGGCTCACGAGGAACATCGCGGCCCCGAAGATCACCAGGAACACGCAGATCACCTGCAGCCGCTGGCGGCGGGTGGGCGTATGGCGCGTCATCCGCCGGCCACCGCTTCCCAGATGCCGGGATAGCGGGTGGGGAAGCCGGCCTCGTCCACGTCCAGGTCGCGCATGAAGGCGCCGTCCGCGCTCTCGTAGCGGTACGCCCGCTCGCCCGTCCGGCGGTAGGTCTGGTCCAGCCGCTCCAGCGTGAAGGTCGGAAAGCGGAGCCACGCCGCGCTCACCGGCCCCTCCCCGCCGACGGGCAGCCCCAGGCGGCGGATGGGGATCAGGTTGGTGCACGGGCTGAAGTTCAGGTCCACGTCCACGCATCCCTCCACGGCGGGCACCTCCGCGCCGTTCATCCGCCAGCGCCCGTCCCGCGCCTCGATCTCCACGTCCACCTCCCGCGCGCCCACCCATCCGCGGACCGTCGCCCGGCGCGTCCGCCACTCGCCGTCGCAGACCACGTGGTACGCCAGGCTGCACGGCTGCCCCTCCTCCATCAGCACGGCGGTGCCGCGCAGGTGCCACTCGCCGTCCACGGACTCCAGCCGCGAGGCCTCGTGCCCCGGCCGGTCCATCCATCGCCACAGGATCAGGTGCGGTTCGTTCATCGGCGTATCGCGAGCGGGGAAGGGAACGTGGATGCGAGTGGATTTACCCGCGGCCGGGAGGCGAGGCAAGGGGACCGGCGGGGCCTCTTTCCGTCCGCGGATGATTGCGCCGAACGGACTGGCGCCCGGGTGGCGGAGGGAATCCAATTCCGGGAGATCCGCCGGACAGGATGCCCCGTTACGATCTGATCGCGACACTGAACGAACAACTCCCGTGCGAAGCCGGATTTACGCTGATCCTTGCGCTGGAAGCAGTTAGACGATTGGGTGCCGGATTGGACGCGAGACTGGGGTGTGCACGCAATGCACCTTTGCGGACGGTATTGCTCAAACCCGCCGAAGGGATTATCCTCCCTGCGCAACCGAAGTTCCTCACCCCACACAAGGAGCATCTCATGGCACTTCGTCCCGCCCCGGATCCGTGGGAGCCGGTCGACCCGACCAGCTGCCCCACCTGCCGCTCGGGCTTCCAGCCCGTGGATCCGCCGTACGAGGAAGCGATCGATCCGGCGTACTGAGCCGGTCCGCCGCCGCCCCGGGTCGTCCCGACCCGCGGCGAGCGGTGCCGTCGAGCCGCGCAACTGCGTAATACGCGTTGCGCGGCCTGACGTTGCACAGAAGTCCGAACTTCCCCCCGACCTCTTTCAAGGAGAACCACATGGCCGCCGAGATCAAGCCCATCGGCCCCGTCTACCCGTTCGATCCGAACGATCCGACCAACTGCCCCACCTGCTTCTCGGGGGTCCAGCCGGTCGATCCGCCGTACGCCGTCGCGATCGACTCCGACTACTGAGCCGCATCCGCCGCCGCGCTGGCCCTTTGGCCGGCACGGCGGCGAACGTTTCCGAATCACCGCTCGCGCCGCACCCGGATGGAGCTCGCCATGGACGCCGCCACCTTCGCATCCGCCCCCACCGCCGCCGCCCGCCCCGACCTGCAGGCGCTGCCCCGGCTGGGTGTGGGGCTGCTGTACGTGCCCTCGCTGCCGCGCTTCATCCGCGAGAACGTGGAGGCGCTGGACTACATGGCCATCGTCCCCGACCGCTTCTGGGTGGACGACGGCCCCGGCACCGGGCCGCGCTTTCGCGACTTCGACCTGCAGGTGGAGCTGCTGGACTGGGTGGCCGCCCGCAAGCCCGTGGTGGGGCACTCGGTGGGCCTTTCCATCGGCAGCGCCGAGCTGTTCGACGTGGAGCACGTGGAGCAGGTGGCCCGCTGGCAAAAGCGCTACGGGTTCCCCTGGCACAGCGACCACCTGTCGTTCAACCGGCTGCCGGGGATGGACGCGCACAGCGAGGAGGCGGGGCTCGCCATCCCCGTGCCGTACGACCGCGAGGTGCTGGAGATGATCGCGGAGCGGGTGCAGCGGGTGCGCGAGATCGTCCCCGTGCCGTTCCTGCTGGAGAACAACGTGTACTACGTGGACCTGCCGGGGCAGGAGATGACGGAGCCCGAGTTCCTGGACGGGCTGTGCGCCCGCGGCGGCAACGGGCTGCTGCTGGACATCCACAACGTGTACGTGAACTCGGTGAACCACGGCTTCGACGCCCGCGAGTTCCTGCGCGCGGTGGACCTGCGCAACGTGGTGGAGGTGCACATCGCCGGCGGCAGCGAGATGGCGGGGATGTACACCGACTCGCACGCGGGGCCGGTGGCCGGGCCCGTGTGGGACCTGCTGGACGAGGTGGTGGAGTCCGCGCCCAACCTGTGCGGCATCACCTTCGAGTTCGAGGACCACTACCTGCCGGCGCTGGGCGGCCACGACGGCGTGCTGCGCGAGCTGGACCGCGCCCGCCAGGCGTGGGCCCGCCGCCCCGCCGCGGAGGGCTGATGTCGCTCGTGGCGTTCCAGCGGGCCATGGCCGACATGGCCGCCGCGCCGGCCATGTGCCGGCGCATCCTGGACGAGGGGGCGTCCGTGCTGGCCGGCTACGACCTCACGCCCATCGAGGTGGAGCGGCTGCTGAGCGCGGCCGACCAGCGAGGGATGCGGATGAACTGCATGCTCTACCGCAACGGCCGCCTGTCGCCCCTCGTGTCGCAGCTCCCCGGCACCTTTCACGTGCTGGGCTACGGCCTGCGCGAGGTGGCGGAGGCGTTCTGGGTGGAGAACCCCAAGGTGCCCCGCGGCGTCCCCGGCGAGATGCGCCGCTTTGCCGCGTTCCTGCGCCGCCGCATCGCCGAGGGGCTGCTGACGGAGCCGCTGCTGCCGGAGGTGCTGGAGTACGAGATGGAGACGTACGAGCTGGCGCTGCTGCCGCCGGAGCGGACCCGGGCGTCCGTCGCGGAGGCCGCCGCGGCCGCCCGCGCGGACGCGCCCCTGCGCACGCACCCGCTGGTGGGCGTGGCCCGCTTCAGCCGCGAGCCCTTTGCCGTGGTCGACGCGCTGCGGCAGAAGCGTCCCCTGCCATACGACGACTTCGCCACGGGCGAGTACCACGTGCTGGTGGACTTTCGCGGCGAGCGGCGGGGGCTGGCCCCGCTGGATGCCGGGACGGCCGCCGCCTTCCGGGCCCTGCGCGCCGGCGAAGCGCTGCCGCCGGAATCCGCCGCGCCGCTCGTGGAGCAGGGGCTGGCCATCGCCGCGTAGCTTGGTTCTACGACCGTTTCACGCAGAGGGCGCAGAGACGAAAAGATGAGGACGCAGAGAACCCCATTCGGTTCTCTGCGTCCTGTCTTTTTTCCTCTGCGTAAAACTGTCGTTCCCATCCCGTTCGGAGCCCGCCTCGTCAGACGGCGGAGAGCGCATGGTTCATCCGCCTCCCCTTCCGCGTGCACACTTGTCCGCGCTCCTCGGTCCGGTTTATCGTTGAGCATGGATACGATTACTGCTTCCGATCTGCTGCACCTGAGCTTGGCCGAACGCATCCAGCTGGTCGAAGACCTGTGGGATACGGTGGCAGCCGAGACGGCATCGCATCCGTCGCGGTTTCCGGTGAGTGACGCGCAACGTGCCGAGCTCCTCCGCCGTTCCGAGGCGCACCACCGCAATCCGGGGGAAGCGGTGTCGCTGGACGATGCGCTGGACGAGATCGAGCGCTCGCTCGGGTGAGCACTGGCCGCTACCGTCTCGTCATCCGGCCGGAAGCGCGTGCCGAGGTGGCGGAGGCGGCACAATGGTATGAAGCGCGCTCAGCCGGCCTGGGGCGCGACTTCGTGCGTGCATTCCGCGCGGCGACGGACGTTCTGCGGCGCAATCCCTACCTGTATTAATCCGTCTTCGGCAACATGCGCCGTGTGCTCGTGCGGCGCTTCCCGTACAGCGTTTTCTACGAAATTCACGACCCGGACGTGGTCGTGCTCGGATGCATGCACGGAGCGCGCGATCCCGACGAGTGGCAAAAGCTCGCTTCGGAGCGCTGATCAGACCGCGGAGAGCGCGTCGTTCAGCAGGCGGATGAAGAGGCCGGCTTCGCGCACGCGGTCCAGCGGGTGCATCCACCCCGCGTGCGCCGAGTGCGCGAACAGGCCCGTGATGGTAACGGCGGGCTTCGCGGACGGTGGCAGCAGGGTCCGCAGCCGCAGCGTCTCCGTGTACGGGATCAGCCGGTCCTCGCGTCCGTGGGACAGGACGACGCGGCCGCGGACGTTCCCCAGGTGTGGGGTCGGGTCCAGGCCGGGGTCCTTTTCCGCCACCGCCGCGCTGAACGCCTCGCCGATGGACCGGGCCAGCGCCATGTCCGCCGGGGGGGAGCCGGAGGGCGGCGCGATCACGTCCCACAGCACGCGCTCCTCGGCGGAAAGGGTGGCGCGGATGCGGGCCTTGGTGGGGTCGTAGGCCGGCTCCCACGCCATGGCGCCCACGCGTCCCGCCTCCACGGCCAGCTCCAAGGCGCCGCGCGACACGGCCTCCATCCCCTCGTAGCCGGGGATGAGCGTGAGGTAGTTGCCCACGATCATCCACCGCCCGTACGGATCGGGGTCCAGCCGGTGCCGCTCGCCGTCCCACTCGTGCTCGCCCGTGAACAGGCAGCGGAGCATGCGCCGCAGGTCGCAGTATCCCCCAAAGCCCACCACGGCGCGCACGTCGCGCTGCACGGCCGGGTCCGCCATGGCCATGAGGGCCTGCGTGGCCCCGAACGAGAAGCCGATGGTCCCCACGCCCCCCGGCTGCACCTCCGGCCGCCGCGCCAGCCAGTGCGACGCGTCCGCCAGGGTGATGCGGGCCGCGTCCACGTCCAGCCGCAGCTCGCGCCAGGCGGGAACGTCCGGCACCAGGACGGCGGCGCCCGTGGCCGCCAGCGAGCGCACGAACCGCGTCATGGCCTTGTGGTGCCGTCCGGGGACGGTAAGCCCGTGCAGCACCACCCACCCGGGCGCGGGGCCGCGGCGCTCCGGCAGGTACAGCGTGGCCTCGCGCGGCTCCCCGCCGATGTCGATCCGGAGTTCCTCCTGGCGAAACGGCCCGGCGCCGTCGCGCAGGTAGGCGCGGAGAAAGCGGGCGGTGCGCAGGGTGGGGATCATCGGTGCGCGGCTCCCACGGCCTCGTCCAGGGAGCGGACGCCCTCGCGCGCCATCCGCCGCAGCAGCCCGCGGTTGATGTCGCGGGCGATCCCGGGGCCGCGGTAGATGAACCCCGTCCACACCTGCACCAGCGACGCGCCGGCACGGATCATGGCCCACGCCTCGTCCGGGCCAAAGATGCCGCCCACCCCCACGATGGGCAGCCGCCCCCCCGTGGCCGCCCACGCCCGGCCGACGACCTCCACGGCCCGCCGGTGCACGGGGGCGCCGCTGATGCCGCCCGCGCCCATGGCGTCCACGCCGGGCGTCCGCAGCCCCTCGCGCGACACGGTCGTGTTGGTGGCGATGAGTCCCGCCATCCCCTCCTCCACGGCGATCCCCGCGGCTTCTTCCACCTGCGGGTCCGTGAGGTCCGGCGCGATCTTGAGCAGGATGGGGCGCGGCGCCTGGCCCCGCGCGGCGGCCAGCTCGCCGGCGCGGGTGCGCAGGGCGCGCAGCAGCTCGCGCAGGGGCGCGGCGTCCTGCAGCTGCCGCAGGCCGGGCGTGTTGGGGGAGCTTACGTTGACCACCAGGTAGGCGGCGAACGGCTCCAGCAGCTCCAGGCTGCGCAGGTAGTCCGCCGGGGCGTCTTCCAGGGGCGCCGCCTTGCTCTTGCCGATGTTGATGCCCAGCACGGGCTCGATGCGCGTCCGCCGCAGCCGCGCGGCGACGGCCTCCGCGCCGGGGTTGTTGAAGCCCATGCGGTTGAGCAGCGCCCCGTCCGCGGGAAGGCGGAACAGGCGCGGCTGCGGGTTGCCCGGCTGCGCCAGCGCCGTCACCGTGCCGATCTCGATGGCGCCGAAGCCCAGCGCCCCGAGGGCGTTGAACCACGCGCCGCTCTTGTCGAAGCCGGCCGCCAGCCCCACGGGGTTGGGAAAGCGGATGCCGAAGCGCTCCACGGCCAGCGCGGGGTCGCGCACGTCGAAGAGCGACCGGGCCAGGGCGCGCGCGGGGGGGAGCGCGAGCGCCGCGTCCAGCGCGGTGGTGGCCGCGTGATGCGCCTCTTCCGCCGGGAGGTTGAACAGCAGGGGGCGGATCGCGTCGTACAGCGGCATCAGGCGGCGCGCGGGGCGGTCGGGGTCGCTGCGGAAAGCCCGGACGCGCGGTCGTGCGCGTCCGGGCTGGGGGCCTGCGGGAGTGCGGGGCTCAGTGCTGCGTCGCGGCGGCGCCGGCCGGTGCGCCCTCGGCGGCGCCGTGGTGCGGCGTGGCGTTGTACGCCAGCATGAACGAGATCGCGCTCACGATGAGCAGGAACACCAGCGCGGCGCCCAGCCCCATGAAGGCCGCGTTCAGGGCAGACCTGGCCTGCGGATCTTCAGCATATCCCATCAGTCACCTCCGTAAGATCGGTGCGTCGCTCGTAGTGTTTTTCCGTTGCCGGTTCTCCGGGCGGAAATGTCCGTCGCGCGCGGCTTTTGTGCAAGGGGGGCACGGCGGAATTCCTGCGCGGGATCGTGCGTCAGAGTCCGTTGGCCCGCGCGTACGCGCAGAACGCGTCCAGCGCCTCCGCCGCGTGGGGTTCCGCCGAGACCGGCCGCCAGGGCTCGTTGACGGCGAACGCCGCGTGCGCGTCCGTTTCCTCCAGCATGGTCTGCGGGATCTCGCCCACGAGCTCGCGGGCGCGGCGGCGGCCGCAGTCGAACTCCACCTGCGACACGAACGCGTCGTACGGGCGCCCGTCGGCATCCACCTGCGGCGAGCCGAGCCGGTCGCGCAGCCACAGGCGATACGTCCCGCCGCCCAGCGGCACCACGCGCGCGGGCGCGACGCTGGTCTCCCCGCCGTCCCCCTCCACGATCACCTCCCACCCGGCGGCGCCCGCATCCCGCCCGCAGCCGCCGAGCGCGACGGCGGAAAAGAGGTAGAGCCGCCGGACGAATCCACCCCTCCTCACGCGTCGGCCCCGGCCTGGCGCGTGGCCTCGTACTGGGCGATGAACGCCTCGGGCGGGGTGGCGGCGATGATGCGGCCCAGGGCCTCCAGCGGCAGGTCGTCCAGCTTCCGGAAGCGGATGCACGACTTGCCCATGTCCAGCTTCTTTCCCGCGGCCGCGAACGCGTCGCGCACGGCCTGCTGCTGCTCGCCCGTGTACACGCTCATCAGGTACAGCGCACAGTGGTTCTTCTGCGCGGCGATGGCGGCGTACGCCAGCGGCTGGCCGTTGTACGTGCCGGGATAGCGCTCCAGGGGAATGCCGTAGCTGATCATCCCGAAGGCCATCGCCTCGCGGTAGCCCTCCGGGAGGTTGCGCACCACCACGTCGCGCACGGCGGACACGACCGCGCGGCGTTCTTCCGGGAGTTCAGCGAGATACGCCTCGACGGTGGCGGCTTTGCTCGTGGCCATCAGGTTGCGCGGGCAGGGGAAGGTGGACGGCGGGACCTGTCGCAGGATAAACCGAACGTAGCCCGAACGCAAGCCTCCCGGCGTCGTGAGGCGGGCGTGGAGCTTGCCCTCGTCCGGTGCGGGGACGGAGACGGACACACGGCAACGGCGGAGCGGACGATGGCGCGGTACCGGATGCGGCAGCACCTGATCTCCCTGGGGGAGGACTTCACCATCGAGGACGAGCACGGCACCCCGGCGTTCCGCGTGGACGGCAAGGTGCTGCGCATCCGCGAAACGTTCGAGATCACCCGGATGGACGGCACGGAGGTCGTTACCGTGCGCGAAAAGAAGATCGCCCTGCGCGACAGCATGAAGCTGCTGCGCGGCGGCCAGACGGTGGCCACCGTGAAGAAGGCGCTCATCGCCCCGTTCCGCGATAAGTGGAACGTGGAGGTGGAGGGCGGGGATGACCTAGAGGTGCAGGGGCGGATCCTGGGCCACGACTACGAGATCACGCGCGGCGGCCGGACGGTGGCGCGCGTGTCCAAGCAGTGGTTCGCCCTGCGCGACACCTACGGCATCGACATCGCGGACGGCGAGGACGAGGGGATCATCCTGGGCGTGGCCGTGGCCCTGGACGAGATGGTGCACGACCCGGACGAGCAGAAATGAGGACGGCGCGCCACCGGCCGGCAGTCCCGATCCTCGTGGCGCTGGTGCTCGCCGCCGGGTGCGCGCACCCCCGCGCCGCGACGGGACCCGTCCCCATTCCCGACCCGTGCGCGGGCGCCGGCGCGGACACCGCGGGATGGACCGTCGTGGATACCGGCCCGTTCCGCTTCACGGCCCCGCGCGAGTACCGCCAGCGTCAGGTGCAGGGGGTCGACTCGTTCGTGGGGCGGTGGGAGGCGTCCCGGGGGCGGCGGGTCACGTTCGATTGGGGGATGTACTCGTCGCAGCTGCGCGACGACGCGACGCACCTGCAGGGCTTCCGGGACTGCGCCATGGAGATCGGGGGCCAGGGGGTGCGCGTGGTGAGCGGCTACGACGCGGAGGGCCGATGGGGAGACGGCACGCCGGTGTACGTGGTGGCGGCCGCCTGGCGCGACGTGTCCCCCGGCACGCACCTCACGCTTGCGGCAACGGGGGCGGATCCCGCGGACCTCACCGTGCTCCTGTCCGTCGTGCGGTCCATCCGGTTCAACCGGGCGGCTCCGTCCGGGGTGCCGGCGCCCCGCCGCTGAACGAACGAAACCTGGACGCTGGCTCTCCCTGGACGAACCGTTCCGCCGCATACCGGCGGGGCGGTTCCGTCCGAGCGTCCGATGCACGGCCTTGCAGCCAGGGCCGGCTTTTACGGATCGCGATCAGGTGGAGCTGTTCCTGGGCGGGCATTCGCCCCGTGCCGCCGAGATCTTCCTCCTCTGAAAAATGCGGATGCCGTCCCCTCGCCGGCAGCAACTGATCTACCAAGGATCTCTGGCCTCTCGCGGTACTCATCCGGTACGCGATCGCCCGTCGCGGCGCATCCCTCCCGCACGTACGGCTTTTCGTGGACGCCGGCCGAACGGGATGGTCGCGACCGTGACGACCGGATGCGGAGCGGACGGCGAGCGGCACGATGCATCAGGCCCTTGGTAGCGAGGTCGCTGCCGGCGAGGGGACGGCCATCCGCGTTTTTTGGGAGGGGCACCAGGGTGGCCGTGGGGACGGATGCCTGCCGTGGCACATCATCCACCTGATCGCGATCCGTAAACCCTGCCCGCGCCGGAGGGTCGGATGACGCGCAGGCAACACGCTCCCAGACCGGCCGTGTGGGGATCCGCATCCAGCACACGTCTGCAGCGCACGGCCTTGGCAGGTCTCCTCTCGCTGCAACCCATCGGCGAAGCGCCTTGTCCGAAGGGGCACGAGGGTGGCTGTGGGGAGGGATGCCTGCCGTGGCACATCATCCACCTGATCGCGATCCGTAAACCTTGGCCGCGCCGGAGGGTCGGACGACGCGCAGGCAACACGCTCGCGATCCAGCGGCGCGGCTTGGATACGATAAGGAGGCCCGTGCGACGGATCGTCGCACGGGCCTTTGGTCATCCCCCCCATCCGCCGCGATCAGGGCGCGGGCGTGGCGGGATCGGGGGCGGTGAGGAACGGGCGGTACTCGATGGTGCCGGCGGAGGCCGCGTCGTCGTTCCTGTCGAAGATCATCGACTGGATCACCGCCTCGCTGGTGGTGCCCCAGTAGTTGTTGGCCGCGCTCATCCGCGCGTCCGGGTAGCTCCAGGGCAGGCGCACCGCCGTGCGGCCGGTGGAAAGGAAGCTGTTGCGCTCCACCACCATCACGTCCCCGCCGTAGCTGGCCCAGTTCTCCACCGCGTATTCCGTCTTCCAGTCCACGAACACGTTGTTGCGCACGAACACCCGCACGGGGGCCCTCGCCCCCACGCTGATGCCGCCCGTGCGCACGAACCGGTTGCCCTCGATCACCACGTCGGCCACGGGATACCACACGTACAGGTACGCGGTCAGGTCGCGCAGCAGCGAGTTGCGCAGGACCATGCTGCCGTAGCCGCCGTTGCCCGTGGGCGCGTAGAAGCTGCCACGGTCGAGCACCGTGTGCTCCATGCGCAGGATGAACGGCCTGCCGGAGGCACCCTGCGGCGTCAGGTACACGTCGGAGAAGCGGATGGGCTGCGCCTCGGTGCCCACGGCGTGCAGGGTTCCGTACACCTCCAGCTTTTTGCCCGTGCCCAGGACCACGACCCCGGGCTCGATGGTGAGCGTTGCCCCGTACGCCACCTGCACGGCCGCCGACAGCCGGTACGGCGACCGCTCGCGCGTCCACCGCTGGTCGGTGTTGATGAGGCCGCCCACGGCCGTGGGCTCGGGGAGCACCGTCATCACCACCGAAGCCGCGCGGCCCTCGACCTCCGCGCGCACCGTCGCCGTGCCCGGGAAGATGGCGATGAGCGTATCGGCACGCACCAGCAGCACGCCGGTCGCGGAGCTGGACACCGTGGCGGCGCGGCCCGCCAGCAGGATCCCCCGGGCGTCGTACGCCCGCACGAAGAAGCGCCGCTTTTCGCCCCGGATCATGTCGCTGGGGGCGACCTCGATGGCGACCGACGCCACGGCGGCGCGCACGGTGACCGTGGCCGGCGCGGACTGCACCCCCTCGACCACGGCGCGGATGCTCGACGTTCCCTCCTCGCGCGCTGTCACCGTGCCGTCCGCCGCCACCGTGGCGGCGGCGGTGCTGGACGACGTCCATGCCACCGTCCGGCCGGGAAGCGCGTTCCCCGCCGCGTCCAGCACGATGGCCGACATCCGGCGCGTGGCGCCCGGCTCCAGCGTGGCGGTGTCGGGGGCCACGACGACGGACGCCACGCGGGCCAGCACCGTGACCTGCGCCGTGGCCGTGCGGCCCTCGGCCTGCGCGGTAATGGTAGCCGTGCCGGGGGCCAGGGCGTGCAGCGAATCCGCCAGCAGCCCCACGACGGCCGGCGCCGAGGTGGCCACGGCCACCGTCCGCCCCGCCAGCTCCCGGCCCGCCGCGTCGCGCGCCGTGACGGTGAAGCGCAGCTTTTGCCCGGCGACCAGCGTGGCCGTGGCGGGCTGGATGGCGAGCGTGGCGATGGGCACGCGCACGGTGATCGTCGCCGGCGCGGACTGCACGCCCTCGCTCGCGGCGCGCAGCTGCGCCGTGCCTTCGCCCCGCCCGGTCACGACGCCGTTCGCGTCCACCGTGGCCACGGCGGGGTCCGTGGACGTCCAGGACACGGCCCGTCCGGTGAGCGCGCTGCCGCCCGCGTCGCGGACGACGGCGGTGAACGCCTGCGTGGCCCCGGGCGCGAGCGTGGCCGTGTCGGGGGTGAGGACGACGGACGCCACGCGGGCCAGCACCGTGACCTGCGCCGTGGCCGTGCGGCCCTCGGCCTGCGCGGTGATGGTGGCCGTGCCGGGGGCCAGGGCGTGCAGCGAATCCGCCAGCAGCCCCACGATGCCCGGCGCGGAGGTCGCCACGGTCACCGTCCGCCCCGCCAGCTCCCGGCCCGCCGCGTCGCGCGCGGTGACCGTGAACCGCAGCTTCTCGCCGATGGCGAGGGTGGCCGTGGCGGGCTCGATGGCGAGCGTGGCGACGGGCACGCGCACGGTGATCGTCGCCGGCGCGGACTGCACGCCCTCGCTCGCGGCGCGCAGCTGCGCCGTGCCCGCGCCCCGCGCCGTCACGACGCCGTTCGCGTCCACCGTCGCCACGCCGTCGTTGGAGGACGACCAGGCGACCGTCCGTCCGGCGAGCGCGCCGCCGGCCGCGTCCCGGGCCGTGGCCGTGAACGCGCGGGTGGCGCCCGGCTCCAGCGTGGCCGTGTCGGACGAGAGGACGAGGGAGGCGATGGGGACGGGGAGCACCGTCACCACCAGCTGCCCGCTGCCGGCGCCGGCGCGCGCCACGATGGTGGCCGCGCCCGGCGCAATGCCCGTGACGCGCCCGGTGCCGTCCACCTCCGCCAGCGACGGGTGCAGGCTGCTCCACGCCACGGGGCGGTCGCCCAGCGCGTTGCCGGACGCGTCGCGCGGGGTGGCCGTGAGCTGAAGGGTGGCGCCGGGCAGCACCTGCGTGGCGGGCGCCTGGACCTGGACGGCGGCCACGGGCACGGTGCCGGCGGAGTCGCCGGAACAGGCAGCCACGGCGAGCAGCGCCGCCGCGGCGAGAGATCGGATCGGGTTCATCGGATGAGCTGATGTACTGCAGAAGGAAGGAACGACGGCGTAAACGTATGGAGTTTCACCGCTTCCCGGAAGGGGTGCAGTCCGCCTGGAACGTGATGGATGGATGAGATCGCGCCGAGCCTCGACCCGCACCGGTGGTGTCGGCGCAGGCCGACAGTGTGAAGTGGTAGCCGCGATTTCAATCGCTCTCCTGCCCGCCGCGTCCGACTCTACCCGTCCGCGATCGAATCGACGCCTCGCCTGCCGCTTGAATCCACGCCTTCTCCCCGGATCGCCGGAGTCCCCGTGCGGCACGTCCGCGATCGGGAGATCCGGCGGTTGGGCGGTGCACCTGCCACGGGCGAGTAGATTCCTCACTCGTTCCTCGTTCGGAATGACAGGGTGAGGGGTGGTGACGGGGTGACGGGGTGACGGGGTGACGGGGTGACGGGGTGACGGGGTGACGGGGTGACGGGGTGACGGGGTGACGGGGTGACGGGGTGACGGGGTGAGGGTGGTGGCGGGGTGACGAGGTGTCGAGGCATCGTGGCGGACCGCTCCATTCTCGCGCGTCGAGCTTTGTGCATCGCCGAATCCGAATCGGACGAGAAAAGCCCGGGCGACGCTGCGTCGCCCGGGCCTTCGTTATCCAGCAAACCTCCATCATCCATCCCGTCGCGGCGTCAGGCCGCCAAGGTCTCGCCGTGGACCGCGGGGGCCAGGGGCGCGACCATGGCCTCCTCCAGCCACGACGGGCGCGTCATCCCCGCCTCGTCCATGATCTCCACGGCCTCGTCGCCCTCCACCGTCTCGCGCTCCAGCAGGGCCACGGCCAGGGCGGCCAGCGCCTCGCGGTTGTCGGCGACCACCTCGCGGGTGCGGGCGTACAGGCGCTGCAGGATGGACTGCACCTCGCGGTCCATCCGCGCGTGCGCCTCGGAGCTCAGGCTACCCATCTCGCCGTCGTGGATGAGCAGCCCCGTCTCGGCCCCCATCCCCAGCTGGTACACCATCTTGCGCGCGATGCCGTTCACCTGCAGCAGGTCGTTCTGCGCGCCGCTGGTGATGGCCTCGGGGCCAAAGACCAGCTCCTCGGCCGCGCGGCCGGCCAGCCCCTTCATGATCAGCGCCTCCAGGTAGCTGCGCCGGTACAGGAAGCGCTCGTCCGAGGGCGAGAAGTAGGCGACGCCCATGGCCTGCCCGCGGGGCTGGATGGTCACCTTGTGCAGCCCGTCCTCCGGCGCGCACAGCACGCCCACCAGCGCGTGGCCGGCCTCGTGGTACGCCACCGTGGCGCGCTCCGTGTCCAGCGCGCGGAAGCCCTTGCGCTCCTTGCCCAGCAGCAGCCGGTCGCGGGCCGCGTCCAGGTGCGTCCAGCGCACGCTGCGGTCGCCCGTGCGCGCGGCGTTGATGGCCGCCTCGTTGAGCAGGTTGGCCAGCTCCGCGCCCGTGGAGCCGGGCGTCAGGCGGGCCAGGCGCGCAAGGTCCACCTCCTCGTGCAGGGGGATGCCGCGCCGGTCCACGTGCAGCCGCAGGATCTCCTCACGGCCGCTGGCCGTGGGCGCGCTGACGGTCACCATGCGGTCGAAGCGGCCCGGACGCTTGAGCGCCTCGTCCAGGTCCTCCGGGCGGTTGGTGGCGGCGATGACGACCACGCCGTCCAGGGGATCGAATCCGTCCATCTCCACCAGCAGCTGGTTGAGCGTGCGGTCGTCCTCGTTGTGGCTGCGGTTGCGCCCGCGCTTGCCGCCCAGGGCGTCGATCTCGTCGATGAAGATCACGCCGCCCTTCTTTCGCGCCCGCTTGAAGAGCGACTTGATGCGGTGCGCGCCCATGCCCACCAGGAAGCCCGTGACCTCCGAGCCGGAGATGGAAAAGAACGGCACCCCCGCCTCGCCCGCCACGGCGCGCGCCAGCAGCGTCTTGCCCGTGCCCGGCGGGCCCACGAGCAGCGCGCCCTTGGGGATGCGGGCGCCCAGCGCGTTGAAGCGGTCCGGCGCGCGCAGGAACTCCACCATCTCGCGCAGCTCCTCCGCGGCGCCCTGCGTGCCCGCTACGTCGCCGAACGTCACGTCGCTTTCCCCCGTGCCGCCCAGCTCCTGCTCGCCCGCGCCGCCGCGCACCTGCCGGTAGACGAACCAGCCCACGGCCGCGATCAGCAGCAGCTGCACGAGGATGGTGAGCACACTGCGCGGCGTGGCCCGTCCGGGCGCCGTGGCCAGGGTGAGCTCCACGCCGGCGGCCTCGGCGCGCTGCGCCAGGCCGTCGATGTCCTTGAGGGGATACGCGACGGTAAAGTCGTGCTCCGCGCCGTTGGCGTCGCCCGCGGTGCCGGCCCACTCGCCCAGCACCACGTCGCCGGGGCGGACGACGAGCGACTCCACCCGCTTTTCGCGGACGGCGGAGAGCAGCTCCGTGTAGGCGATCTGCGGGGCGGCGGGGGTGCGGGAGGCAAGCCAGGCCCAGGTGCCCAGCGCGAGGACGATGAGCACCAGCGCGCCGATGCCCATGCGCATGAGCCCGGCGGACACGGCGGGCTGCACCTTGCGCCGGGGAAGCGGCTTGCCGGTGGCGACGCCGCTGCGGGGCTCGTCGTCCCGCTGGGGCGCGGGGCGGGGAGAATCTTCGAGAGGGTGTGCCATGCGAACCACGAGATAGGAGACAAAACGCCGGCCCGGGCCCGTGAAGCCCGCCGGCGGCACATGCGAATCATCCAACCCGCCGCCGCGCGCGCCGGGGAAGGCGCTCAAACGGCGATGGGGCAGCGGGTTGGAAGATAACGCAGAGCGCGCGCGGGCGGGAGTGGCGCGAAGTTCCACGTCCCATGCAAAACGCGGTACCCACACCTGGATACGGGGACGGATGCGCGCGCGGATGCGTCAACGCGGCTCCCGCTCGTCTCCAGCGTATCGGGTCGCCGCCGCCGGCTCGAGCAGCCGCTGCTGACCGGGGGCTGGCAACTCGGCGGAAAGCCTGCCCCCCGGTAGGTTACCTTCAGGCACGCAGATCAATAGTAGCAACGGCACAGACCCTTGTAGTTGCAGACGCCGAGGGCGTACCCCGCCGCAATGCAGTTCTGGTCACAGGTGATGCTGTCGCACGCCCGTCGCGTGTCGAAGGCCGAGGAGGGCGTGGCGAATGCCTGCACCGCGCCGAAGCCGATCGACAAGACGGTGATCGCCGCGAGACAGGCGCGTCGCACGTGGGACAAACGGTTGCTCATGGGCTACTCCGTTGACGAGAGGAATGGATGGCAAGGAGGTGAAAAGTGGCGCAAATTCCACACCCCGCGAGCAGGTTCCGACGTCAGGGGGCTGTTCGGCAGCGCAAGGTACCCCGGGCGTTGTGAGGGTTTGCATTCCGGTAGAAAGGCAGGGCCGCGTAAGCCCGGCGGGCCGCTCTGCCGCGCCTGAATCCCGCTCACCGCCACACGCCCCGCATCGCCCCCCTCCGGTGCTCCGAAATCCGCTTGACCAAACGACCTCCGGCGGGTATTCTGCCCCGTTTCCCTTCCGCCATCAACGACGCACAGGGTTGATCCGCATATGGCAACGCAGGGCAAGGATACGGATGTCGTCTTTCTCTCCGCCAAGCGCACGGGGATGGGCACCTTCGGCGGCTCGCTGAAGGACTTCAGCGCCACGGACCTGGGCGTGTTCGCCGCCAAGGCCGCGCTGGCCGAGAGCGGCGTGCCGGCCGAGGACGTGGGGCACGTGGTCTTTGGCAACGCGCTGCAGACGTCGGCCGACGCCATCTACCTGGCGCGCCACATCGGCCTCAAGGCGGGGCTCTCGCAGGACACGCCGGCGCTCACGCTGAACCGCCTGTGCGGCTCCGGCTTTCAGGCCATCGTGAGCGGCGCCATGGAGATCATGCTGGGCGAGGCCGAGGTGGCCCTGTGCGGCGGCACGGAGAGCATGAGCCAGGCGCCGCACGTGATCCGCGGCGCCCGGTGGGGCGACCAGCGCCTGGGCCCCGGCAGCAAGTTCTACGAGGACATGCTGTGGGAGGCGCTCACGGACCCGTTCGCCGGCTGCAGCATGGCCGTGACGGCCGAGAACCTGGCGGAGAAGTACGGCATCACCCGTGACCAGGTGGACGAGTACGCCTTCCGCTCGCAGCAGCTGGCCGGCGTGGCGTGCGAGCAGAAGCGCTTCGACGCCGAGATCACCCCCATCACGCTCAAGAGCCGCAAGGGCGAGACGCTGTTCGCCTGCGACGAGCACATGCGGCCCGAGACGACGATGGAGAGCCTGGGCAAGCTCAAGCCGTACTTCAAGGAGGGCGGCACGGTCACGGCCGGCAACGCGTCGGGCATCGGTGACGGCGGCGCGGCGGTGATGATCGCCAGCGCGGCGTACGCCCAGCGCAACGGCGTGCAGCCCATCGGCCGCCTGATCTCGTGGGGCATCTCGGGCGTGGAGCCCAAGCACATGGGCATCGGGCCGGCGCCGGCGTCGCGCCTGGCGCTCAAGCGCGCGGAGATGGACATGGGGCAGATGGACCTGGTGGAGGTGAACGAGGCCTTTGCGTCGCAGTACTGCGCCGTGGAAAAGGAGCTGGGGCTGGACCGCGAGCGCACCAACGTGTCCGGCGGCGCCATCGCCATGAGCCACCCGCTGGGGATGAGCGGGGCGCGCATCACCGTGCACCTTCTCCACGAGCTGCGCCGCCAGGGCAAGCGCTTTGGCCTGGGCACGGCGTGCATCGGCGGCGGGCAGGGGATCGCGCTGGTGGTGGAGGCGTTCCCGGCCGCCGGCGAGCAGGCCATCGCGGCGGATTGAAACTGAAGTGCCTGGTGCCCAGTACCAAGTGCCAAGCGAAACGATCCGGGTACTTGGCACTCGTCACCTGGCACTAGGCACTCGTCTCTCATGAGCGATTCCAGCGGAGCCCACGCGCCGCCCCCCGGCCAGCCGGAGCGCGGCGGACATCCCGTGCATCAGCCCGCCCCCCAGCCGGGGGGCGGGCTGCCGGCGCGCCGCCTGACCAGCCAGGAGCTGGAGGCGGTCATCCGCCGCGCCGTGGAGATCCAGACGGCCGCCGGCACCCCCGACGAGGGGATCCCGGAGGGGGAGGTCCTGCGCATCGGGCAGGAGCTGGGGATCGACGCGGCCACCGTGCGGCGCGCCATCACCGACGTGCGCGGCCGGGCCCCGGAGGAGCGGGGGCTGCTGGCCAAGGCGATGGGGCCGGGCGTGCTGCGCGCGGCCCGCACCGTCCGCCGGAACGCCGCGTCCACGGGGCTGCTGCTGGAAGAGTACCTGAGCCGGTGCGAGTACATGCTCGTCCAGCGGCGCTTTCCCGACCGCACCCGCTACGTGCGGGGCACGGGGGTGGCCGCCGTGCTGGGGCGCGCCTCGCGCAAGTTCGGCGCGTCGCACGCGGCGCTGGACCTGGCGCAGCTGGACGTGGCCGTGAGCGCCATCGACGACGACACCTGCCTGGTGGAGCTGTCGGTGGACACGGCCGGGACCCGCGCCGGGCTGGCGGCGGGCGCGCTGGGCATCGGTGGCGGGGCGGCGGCGGGGATCACGGCCGCCGTGCTCGCCACGCCCATCATCGACCCCCTGGCCCTGCTGAGCCTGCCCGCGCTCCTGGGCTCGTGGCTGGGGATGCGCGGCATCTACGGCGCCGTGCAGAGCGGAACGCAGGACAAGCTGGAGTCGTTCCTGGACCGGCTGGAGCACAACGAGCTCAAGCTCCCCGCGCCCCGCGGCGGCGGCCCCTTCGGGGGCGAGGGGTTCAACCTGGGCGGCGGGGGCTTCGGCATCCGCATCGGCCCCGGCGGCATCCGGGGCCCGCGCGGGCCCGGCCGCTGAGGGCCCTGGGGCGGCCGAGCCGGGTTCCTCATCCTTTTCCCCTTCTCGTTCGGCGACGATGCGCGGAGCACGGTGGATCGCGGCGGGGCTGCTGCTGGCTGCGTGCGGCGGCGGATTCGAGCGGGAGCTGCAGGGGCGCTGGCGAGGGCCGTCCGGGGTCATCGAATTTGATGATGGACGCTTCGTGACCCGGATGGACGGCCGCCCGACCTTCACGGGCGAGTACGAGATCATGGACGCTTCCCGCGTCGTCGTCACCTACGACGACACCCGGAAGGTGGGGCCGGTGATGGAGCACTTTCGCGCCTACATCTCCGGCGACTCCATGCGCATGTGCGATCCCGATCGCCCGCGCCAGGCGTGCGGCCGGCTGTGGCGCACCGGCGAGTGACGCGGCCGATTTCGCCGGGCCAGGACCGATCAACAGAACCTCCCGTCCCGTGCGCGGACGGCATCTCACAAGGAGAGCAGAATGGCGGAGATCAAGCGGGTCGGCGTGCTGGGGTGCGGGCTGATGGGCAGCGGCATCGCGCAGGTGGCGGCCGCGGCGGGGTACGAGACGCTGGTGCGCGAGGTCAGTGACGAGCTGTGCGAGCGCGGCATCGGCGGCATCGGCAAGCAGCTGGGCAAGTCCGTGGAAAAGGGCAAGCTGGCCGCCGAGGAGCGTGACGCCATCGTGGGCCGCCTCAAGGGGACGACCAAGCTGGAGGACCTGGCCGGCTGCGACATCATCATCGAGGCGGTGGTGGAGGACCTGGCCCTCAAGAACCAGATGTGGCAGACGCTGGACGGGGTGTGCGGGCCGGAGACCATCTTTGCCAGCAACACGTCGTCGCTCACCATCGCCGACATGGCCGCGGCGACGAAGCGGCCGGAGCGGATGGTGGGGCTGCACTTCTTCAACCCCGTGCCGGTGATGAAGCTGGTGGAGGTGGTCAAGACGATCGCCACCGATCCCGCCGTGTTCGACACCGCGTTCGAGTTCGCGCGCTCGCTGGGCAAGGAGCCCATCGTCTGCAAGGACAACTCGGGCTTCGTGGTGAACCTGCTGCTGGTGCCGTACATGATGGACGCCATCCGCGCGCTCTCCGAGGGCGTGGCCAGCATCACGGACATCGACAAGGGGATGCAGCTGGGCACGGGCTACCCCATGGGGCCGTTCGTGCTGTGCGACTTCGTGGGGCTGGATACGCTCGACAAGATCGGCGGCATCATGTTCGACGAGTACAAGGAGAAGCGCTACGCGTCGCCGCCGCTGCTCAAGCGGATGGTGTCGCTGGGCTACTTTGGCCGCAAGAGCGGCAAGGGCTTCTACGACTACTCCCAGAACCCGCCCGTTGCGCAGAACCTGGTCTGAGCTTCGGCTGATCGGCTGACGGATCGGGGTAGGGAAGACGAGGGGCGCCGCGAGTTGCGGCGCCCCTCTTTGCCGTCCACGGGGCAGGAATTCGGCAGCCGCTGTCCAAGTCAGGAACAGTGACGGGTGGGGGCACGTAGAACCAACAGGACCAAGGCGCAGGCTGCGGCGGTATGCTGCGTGTCTTAGAGGCCATCAAAGGAAGGAGAGTCACACGTAATCGCAGGTAAGGAATCAACTGACGGAGCATCTCAACCATCCATGAGGAAACCGGGGAGACTGCCATGTACCAAGTTCCCGAGGATTTCGGCTGCGCGTCCGGGTGGGGCGTCGCGGGAAACGCGCAGAAGTTCCAGAAGGGCTACGATGACCTCGTCGCGGCGGGCGGGGGCCGGATCCACCTGCCCGAACGCTACTACATGACCACGCCCCTTCACCTGTACAGCGAGACGGTGGTGATCACGGGTGACGGTCCCCGGACCGGCTTCTGGTTCCAGCTCGCCGACCCCACCAAGGACGCGTTCGTCGTGGAGCCGCTGAACGCCGGCAGCCCCACCGCCTTCCTTCAGCTGGTGGAGATGCGCGACTTTTCCGTGCTGGGGGGAGCCGACTGCGCCACGAACCTGATCCGCATCCAGTTCGTGCTGCGCAGCCGGTTCAAGGGCATTCACGCCATGGGAAACACCCGGGCCCACCCCATCGCCATCCGCACCGGGTGGTGCAACCAGTTCGAGCTCGTCGCCAGCTATGCCGGCCAGGGGGCGCTGTATACCTCCACCTCGTGGGGCCACACCCCCGGGCGGCCCCGGAGCGACTACCTTCACCTGATGGGGAGCGACCCGCACCGGGGCGGGTTGAACGCCAACCACTTCTGGCTCCTGATCGAGGGGTTCGGGTACGCGCCCACGGAAACCCCCGACACGTACAACCTGGTCCGCATCAGCAACCAGAACGGACCGGCGCAGTTCTACGACGAGGCCACGCAGACGTGGACCCCGGGCACGTGGACGGACCAGGGCAACAACTGGATCACGGGAACCGTGGAGGGGAACGTCGGCGGCTATGCCCTCTACGCCGACAACTGCGACACCCTGTGCCTGGACCAGCTGTACGCCGAAGGGACGCAGGGAATCGCGCTGGTGAACTGCCGCCAGCCGACAGTGACCCAGACGCGCTGGTTCACCAACCTGTTCCTCGACGGATGCGTGGCGCCGTCCGTACGGCACAGCACGGGCGACACCCTGGTGATCGAGGCGAGCACCAAGCACGCCGAGATCGGGCACCTGATCGTGGGCCAGGGCTCGGGCACGGTGATCAACAACAGCCCCAGCACGGTGACCACCGGCCCCATCCTGGTGGCCAACCCCAACGATGCGCTGCTGGGCGGCGGCATCTTCACCAGCACGGCCGCGGTACCCGCGTTCCGCAACCAGACGGCGATCGTGGGGACGGACGCGTACATCTCCGTCGGCGTCAGCGCCACCACGGACTGGCGCAAGATCACCCCCTGACGTTGCCGGTGTGACCCGGCGCGCGCAGGGTGAAGCGCAGAACGAGGGGCGCCGCGGTTGCGGCGCCCCTTGGCGTTGAAGTGTCCACTTGCGTGCCGGATGCAGCCGCCGCCATCTTCGGCCCCCGAATGGACATTGAGTGCGGCCGGTCGTGGACCCACTGGCGCTTCCACCGAGGACCCCTCCATCGAATCCGGCATGGTGGTCGAACTGCGGGATGTGGTTGGATTCAGAGGCGAAAAGCTGGTCGAGCTTCGCCTCACCGATTACAGCGCCTTCGAGCGCCCGCTCTTTCGCCCGAGCTTTCTTGGCGACAAGTGGCCCGCGATCGATTTCTACGTCGAGCTGAATTCCGTTCGCGGAAAGCGGCCGTACTTCTTTGCGCAAGTAAAGTCCACGTCTTCCGCGCTGACCGCCGAATCGGATCACCTCCGTCTTTCATCTCGAAAGGCCGACATAGAGCACCTTCTGCGAATCCCGGGGCCAACGTATATTTTTGGAGTCCACGAGCCATCGAACCGAGTGTTCGTGCGATCGATCCATGCGGGAACCCCGGTTCAGGCAGTCACTCGAATTCCCGTGGCCTATGAGTTGACGAGCACGAACCTTGAGGTTCTGCACAGGGAAGTACGGGAGTTCTGGTCTGCCAACGATCACAAACCTGCAGCGTCGGTGTTCTCATGAAGGACAGAACGAAAGCCGAGATGCTGGGCCGGCGGGGAGACCTCCTTGCCGAGCTCTTCCTGCAGGAACTCGGTGCGGAGTTCGTGGCCCGGCCAACGGCTGATCTCGGCTACGACTTTTTCGTGGGCTTCAACAACTCCGACGGTGGGGTAAACATCGCGGCGGTGGAGGTAAAAGCCACCGATCGGGCGGTTAACGGGCACTATCCGGTGGAAAAACGATTATTCCGGCGGCTGGCGAATTCGAACATCCCGGTGCTGCTGCTTGTCGTAAACGTCAAGGAGAACCGATTGTTCTATGCGCTGCCCGGGTCTTACCCGCCCGGTGAAGATGCGGATGCGAACCGCATCTCTCTTCCCCTCACGCCCATCGACGAAGCAACCAAGCTCGAGCTGCGCGACCTTCTCGCGAATCCCCAGGCCGCTGCCGTGTGAGGGTTGCGGCCGGCGTCACCGAATCCGAAGCCGGGACAAAACGAGTGATTCGCCTCGATGTTGAACGAGAGGGCGCCGCGGGTTGCGGTGCCCTCTCTTTATCTACACCCAGCATCCACTGCCTACGCCAAGCCTTCGGCCCCGGCTCCGTGTGAAAACCGCTATTCGCGCCCATCCAACGATGTACGCTGCACGGCGCGTGAATGCGCCGCGGTGCTCGGCAGGTCCGCGGCACCGAGCGCGCACCCACAAACCGGTCGCATGAGGGAGGCGCACATGATCCACACGGTGAAGTCCGGTGAAACGCTGGCGAAGATCGCCAAGATCCACGGGATCACCCTGGCGAAGCTGCTGGACGCCAACCCGGACTTCAAGCCCAATCCCAACCTGGTGCAGGTTGGGCAGAAGCTGAACATCCCGGAGCTCCGAATCAGCCCGGTGGTGTCCGCGGGCAGCCAGCCCAGCACCCCGTTCGCCCGCAAGCTCGCCCAGGTGGCCGAGGAGCAGCACGACCGCTTTCACCTGGTGGACGAGGGCGATCCCCAGCTCTGCAAGCAGATCAAGAAGTACTGGACCGAGTTGGGCCTGGGCTTCGAGAGCTGCGTGAGCGTGGCGTGGTCGGCGGTGTTCGTCTCCTGGTGCGTCAAGCAGGCGGGCGCCACGTCCGCCGAGTTCAAGTTCTCGGGCGCCCACTCGGTGTTCGTGCACAAGGCCATCCAGAACCAGCTGAACGGCACGGGCGTGTTCCGGGGCCGGCGCATCACCGAGCATGCGCCCCGGGTGGGCGACATCATCCAGAACAACCGCACCGGCACCAAGCACGACTACGACTTCGCGCGCAAGAACTCGGAGTACAAGTCCCACTCCGCCATCGTGGTGGAGGTGGGCAGCGACTCCCTGGGTCGGTTCGCGCTCACCATTGGCGGCAACGAGGGCGACTCCATCCGGCGCAAGGTGGTGCGCCTGACCTCGGCCGGGTTCATCAAGCAGCGGGAGAACAACCCTTCATCTGCGTGATCCAGAACCTGAAGCAGTAGGGCGGTCCGCGGCCCGCCGTCCGGCCGTCCCCTTGAGGAGTGGCGGGCGGAGCGGCCCCGGGCGATACGGGCTTCGACAAGCAGCTCATCCACGCCATCTACGCGGAGCGTGGCCGTCGGAAAGGCGGACGGCACGCTGGCGCACTTCTCCCGCAACTCCGCCGAGGTGCAGCGAGGCGTCGCGCGGCGGTTCGTGACGGAAGAGCGCTTGGCCCTGGAGATGCTCGCGGAGGGGTAGGCTGGCGGTGGATCCAGAGCGGGGAAGGCGAGGGGGCGCCGCAGGCTGCGGCGCCCCTTTCCTATCTGCACCCGTGCGCGGCGGCGGGGAAAGCGGCGGCACACGTCCATCCAATCCGCCAAGTTCTGGTTTTTTCGCGTACGGATAGGAGGGACGCATGGCCGCGGCGCTCGTTCTCAGCTGGGACACCAAAGCGGAGCGGAAAGCATGGTCCGCCGAGCTGGTCAAGGCGGTCGAAGCCCACAAGGCGGACCTGGACCGGGGCAACCCGGACGGGTTCATCCCGGGATACACGGGACTTTCGGCTGACCAGCAGGTCAAGTTCTGGGCGGAGCTGATCATCGGGATGGCGAAATTCGAATCCGCCTGGAAGCCGAACACCATCTACCACGAGCCGCCGCCGCTGAACATCGATTCCGTCGGCCTGCTGCAACTGAGCTACGAGGACCAGCCCGGGTACAAGCTGGAGCCGCTGGACCGCGCCAAGCGGAGCCTGGAAGACCCGCTGATCAATCTGCGTTGCGCCGTGAAGATCATGGCGAAGCTGGTCGCGAAGGACGGCGTGGTCGCGGCCGGTGCCGGAAAGAAGTCCCGCGGCGCGGCCCGGTACTGGTCCGTTCTCCGCGAAGGCCACCGCATCGACGAGATCAAGGCGCGGACGAAGAAGCAACTGGGCTTGTAAGCTTCGCTGGGTCAGGGCGAAGCGCGGTCACGAACGAGAAGGGGCGCTGCGGACTGCAGCGCCCCTCACTTTGTAGGGTCTGGAAGACAGGGCGAAGCTTCGCGCCGGGAACGAAGGCAGCGGGTGGGCAGCTACTTCGATGCAGACGCGGAGTCGCCGGCTGCCCGCGCCTGGGCGAGCTCGGCGAGGAGGTTGAGCTGAAACGTCCTTGCCCGGTCGCCGAGCGGAGTGAGCCTGAACCCCACGTTGGAGGCCGGGTTTTGACACTCCGCCTTGATTTCGGCGGCGCTCAGCTCTTTCAGGAGCCCCCGTTCGATCAACAGCGAATGGTCGGCTCGCGCCGACGCGGGGACGACCGGCGGCCAGAAGCAGGTCACCGCGAGATTCCGTGAGATCAACTGGAAGTTCGCGTTTGGGGGCAGGTCCTTGAGCGCGGTGAGCACGTCCGGAGATGCACTCGTCCCTAGCTTGCTGTCCTTCTCAATCGTCAGGTTTCCGATGGAGATCTTGCCTGCCTCATCGGGCAGCACCGTGGCAATCTGGTTTTGAAACAGCAGGAGGGCCGCGACCGCCACCAGCGGCCACGCGATAAACTTTGCGATCGATCCAGCCGACGTTTTCTCCTCTGCCATGATGCCTCTGCATGTGGATTTTTGCGGTCTATATCCCCCTGGCACGATAGGTCTACCCCCTGCGCAGACCAAGATTTTCGATATCTGCTCGCCCCGTCATCGGCCCAGCATGCTGTAGTCCGTCTCCGTGGAACGGGAGGCCAAGCGCGGATGGTGTACGCAGGTGCGCTTGTTGCAAAGGGTTACGCGCCCAGTCTCCGCCCGGATCGCGGCGGCGGGGCGAAGCGGGAACCCGTACAGGGGGGCGAGGATGAGGAAGCTGATGCTGGACGTCGAATCGCTGGAGGTGGAGACCTTTGCCGTGGCCGATCCGCGCCGCGATGCGCGGGGAACCGTCCACGGCGCCGACTCCTTCTACACGTCGCCGCTGGAGTGCGTCACGTTCACGTGCGGTGATTCCCGGGTCCGGCCCTGCCAGGCCGAGTGACGGGCGGATCACGGGAGATGCGAGGGCGCCGCGAATGAGCGGCGCCCTCTTTTTCGCCCGGGCGAGATCTGTAGGTATAGTGATTGCAATGACTTAGGAGCACGCAGCCGCCCACGGGAAGAGGCGGCGGGACGAGGGAACTCAACGGGGGAGGGGACGATGAAGAAGCTGATCCTGGACCTGGAATCGCTCGAGGTGGAAGCCTTCGAAGTGACGGCGCAGCGCGGCGACGCGCGCGGGACGGTGGCCGGGGCCGCGGAGTTCCTTACGGGTCCCGCCAACTGCGTCACCATCTCCTGCGGCGACTCGGAAGTCCGGGCCTGCCGGGGCTTCTGACCGCCAGCGTGATCTCGGCCGCCGCGCGCTGAGCCGCGCGCGGCGGATCGCCGGACACCCGCACCGGGGGCGAGGATGAAGAAGCTGATGCTGGATATCGAGGCGCTGGACGTGGAGACCTTCGAGGTGGCGGAACGCCGCGGCACGGAGGGAACCGTCCTCGCGGCCGAGGGCTCGACGATCCCGCCGTACTGCTTCACGTTCACCTGCGGCGATTCGCGCATCCGCCCCTGCCTGGTGGACTGACACCGGCGGGATCGGTGGATGGGAATCGGATGAGATGAGAGGGGCGCCGCTACGAGTGGCGCCCCTTCGTACATTCTGCCCCTGCGGCGTGGCGGCGAGGCTTCCGGCTGATACGAGCCCGCGCCGTCCCCTCCGCGCCCGCCGCGTAGAGCCTGCAGGCCTGTCCGCCGATCCGGTGGGAAATTGGGAGCTCGTGTCCAACTCTCTTCATGAAAAGGGAAACCCCCTTCTCGCGAACGGCCGGATCTCGTCGACGGCTGCCATCCCGTTTTCCTGCCCGGAGATCGCATCCATGAATATCGTTGATCACCGTCTGATCGGTGCGGACTTCGCGCCTCTCAAGCAGAGGCAGCTCGAATCGGCGCCGCGGTACATCGTGCTGCACAACACGGCTGGCGGCAGCATGCAGGGTTCCTACGCGCACCTGCAGTCCGTTGGGTACAGCTACCACGTGCTGGTGGACCGCGCCGGCAAGGCGCTGCAGTGCGTGCCGTTCGACCGCGGAGCGGGGCATGCGGGCAAGAGCAACTGGCGCGGGCGCAACGGCCTGAACGGCTTTTCCATCGGCGTGTCCGCGGCCAACTACGGGCAGTTGAGCCCGCAGGTGGATGGCAAGTTCTACAACCGCGGGAAGAACGGAAAGATCGTCACCGGCGTGTTCACCGCCGACGAGGTGGTGGTGGCGAGGCATCGCAACGGCGGCGGGAAGTTCGGATGGGAGCGGTATCCCGACGCGCAGATCGAAACCATGCTGCGGATCTGCCGGGCGCTGATCGACGCGTATCCCTCCATCGTCGACATCGTCGGGCACGACGACGTCGCCGTGGGGCGCAAGGTGGATCCGGGCCCGGCGTTTCCCATGGAGTGGTTCCACGCCCTCGTCCCGGGCCGCACGAGCGACAAGGGGCCGCGCCGGCGCGTGAATACGCCTGGCGACACGCTCAGCCTGCGCGCCGCACCCGTCGCGCAGGCAGCCAAGATCGCCGACCTCCCCGACGGACGGTTGCTGCACCTGCGCTCCAACGCCTACACCTACGTCGACGCCGACACGGCTGTCGAAAGCGGGTGGGCGTCCGTGAACCTGGACGGTGACCTGAAGCACGACGGCTTCGTCAAGACGGCGTTCCTCGGCTCGGCACCCTGACCGGCGCCGCGGAGGAAACCGTCCTGGCAGCCGAGGGCTCGACGATCCCGCCGTACTGCTTCACGTTCACCTGCGGCGATTCGCGCATCCGCCCCTGCCTGGCCGGGTGACACCGGCAGCATCGGTGGATGGCGATGGATGAGACGAGAGGGGCGCCGCGACAAGTGGCGCCCCTCCCGCGTGTGTGCCCAGCATGGGCAGTGGTCAGGAGGTGAAAGTCCTCCCGGAACTTGGTCGTAGGGACCGAAGCGAACCGCAAGGCGCCGACCGCGAGGGGAGCGCTGAAAGAAGCGGTGTAGCGAAC
>JAESFL010000453.1_pt1 | contig 28530 bp, 25 predicted proteins | sample 9269401 | NCBI WGS metagenome assembly JAESFL01 (sample SAMN14506025, study PRJNA617098) | algae metagenome | isolation source: Gloeocapsa sp. UFS-A4-WI-NPMV-4B04 and co-occurring heterotrophs from desert... | place: USA: Utah | collected 2006-10-01 | reverse complement strand
ACTGTGGGGCGCCAGTTTTGAAACGTCCCAGCAGGTCCGAGACGTGGTGAAAATCCCTCGTGCTCTGCTCAACCGCCTCATCGAGGCCGCATGCTTCCCCGCCTGAAATGGCCAAACTCCAGCTCAGGTCTGATGCTGAACCGACTGCGTCCACCTCAAAACGGTGTGGATTCGTGCTGAGTCCCCTATCGTCGGCTACGACCCGGGAGCGCTTCGATGAGAGAGCGGGTATAGGCCTCCTGCGGCCGCACGAAGATGTCGCGGGTCGCGCCGACCTCCACGAGCCGTCCCTGATTCAGGACCCCCACCCGTTCGCAGAGATAATCGACCACCGAGAGGTCGTGAGAAATGAAGATCATGGCCAGTCCGCTAGTGCGGCGGATCTCGCGAAGAACCTCTAGGACCTGCGCCTGGATCGAAACGTCGAGGGCAGAGACCGGCTCATCCGCGATGAGGAGCGCGGGTTCCAGGGCCAGCGCCCGCGCGATCGCGATGCGCTGCTTCTGGCCGCCAGAGAATTGGTGCGGGTAGCGATCCATCAGCTGCGGGCTCAGGCCCACGCGGTCGAGCAACTGACCGCACCGCTGGCGCAACTCGTCTTGGCTCAAACGCAGATGCGTTCGAAAGGGCTCGGCCACGATGTCGATTACTCGCCAGCGCGGATCAAGCGAGGCGTAGGGGCTTTGAAACACCATCTGGACCTGCCGGCGCGCCTGGCGCAGGGCCCTGCCTTTGACGGAGAGCCAATCCTCGCCGCGCAGCGTGATGCGCCCCGCGGTCGGTTCCGTCAGCTTCGCGATGAGCCGCCCGATCGTGGACTTGCCGCTGCCGCTTTCGCCCACAAGTCCAAACGTCTCGCCCTGCTGTACCGAGAAACTCACGCCGTCGACCGCAGTGATGCTGCGCGGCTTCTCGAGCAGATTACGAGGAAGAACGAAGGTCTTTCGCAGATCCTGGACCTCCAGCAGGAGCGGCGCGCTCACGAGACCGGCTCCCCTTGCGCCATATGGCAGGCAACCTGGTGGGTCCGACCGGTCCGGCCGGTAGACAAGAGCGGCGGAGCTTCGGCGGCGCAAACCGGCAGGGCGTGGCGGCATCGCGGCCGGAAGGCGCAGCCGTTCCCTAAAGCGGCGAGATCGGGCACGGAGCCCCCGATGGGTGCAAGCGCGTGGTCGACTCCGAAGCGTGGGCGGGAGGCGAGGAGGCCGCACGTATAGGGGTGTTCGGGATCATCGAGAACCGTATCGGTAGATCCGATCTCGACCACGCGGCCGGCATACATCACGGCCACGGCATCGCAGGTATCGCCGATCACATCGAGATCGTGGCTGATGAGAAGGAGCGCCGTCCCGCGCTCCCGGATGAGGTCGCGCATAAGGTCCAGGATCTGGGCCTGCACGGTCACGTCGAGGGCCGTAGTCGGCTCGTCTGCGATGAGGAGGGCAGGCTCCAGGGCCAGCGCGCAGGCGATGACTACCCTCTGGCGCATACCGCCGGAGAGTTCGTGCGGATAGCTCTTCAGGCGCCGCTCGGCCTCGCGAATACCCACCCGCTCCAGCATGCCGAGCACGCGCCGCTGCACCTCCTTTTGCGGCATGCTGGGCCGGTGCCAGCGGAACACCTCGGCGATCTGCTCGCCGATGCGCAGCACTGGGTTCAAGGTGGAGGTTGGATCCTGGAACACCATGGCGATGCGGTCGCCCCGCAGGTGGCGCCAGGCTTGGTTTGAGAGATGGGTGACGTCCTGGCCGTCAAAGACGATGCGCCCACCGACCTGTCCGTGCGACGTGCCCGTCAGCCCCATGAGCGCATGGCCGAGAGTGGACTTGCCGCTGCCGCTTTCACCGACGATGCCGAGCGCCAGGCCGGGAGCGAGATCGAAGGACACGCCGTCAACGGCCCGCAAGGGGCCGCGGCGGGTGGGGTAATCCACGGTCAATTTGTCCACGGTCAGAAGCGCTTCGGTCATTTAGGATCACAGGCGCTGCAGACGCGGATCGTACACGTCGCGCAGGAAATCGCCAAACAGGTTAATACCAACGGACGTCATCAGCACGGCAAGACCGGGGCCGAGGACCATCCAGGGAGCATCGTGGAGGAAGTCGCGGCCCTCGCTTATCATCAAGCCCCAGGAGGGCGTCGGGGGCTGAACGCCGAGGCCCAGGAAGCTCAGCGCCGCCTCGGCGATAATGACGAGCGCCACATCGAGGGTCGCGATCACGATGATCGAGGGCAGCACGTTCGGGAGCACGTGCCCAAGGATGATCCGCCGATGGGTCACGCCGATGGAGCGCGCCGCATCGATAAATTCCAGATTGCGGATCCTCAAGGTCTCGCTGCGCACCACTCGGGCAAAATTGATCCACAAGGCAAATGATAGGGCGAGGACTAGGGTCGAGAAGCCGGGGCCGAGGATCGCCATGAAGATCAGTGCCAGAAGCAGGAACGGAAAGGCGAGCTGAAAATCGATGAGCCGCATGATCACCGCATCGACCACGCCGCCGAAATAGCCCGCGACCGCGCCGAGAAGCGAGCCCACGAAGCCGGCGATCACGACCACGATTAGCGCCACTGCGATAGAAACGCGGGCGCCGAGCAGGACGCGGGTGAGGATGTCCCGGCCGAGATTGTCACCGCCGAGCAGGTTGGCAGCTTTCCCCTCCGGTGCCCAAGCCGGAGGAGCAAAGCGCCATTCCAGCACCTGCGCAGCCGGATCGTGCGGTGCGACCAGGGGAGCGAGCAGCGCGACGAGGAGGACGAGCAGGATCAGCCCGAGACCCGTCAGCCCCTTGGCGCTGCGGCGCAGCGCGTGGCGAAAGCGGGCGCCGGCACTCTCGATGGCCGCCGAGACAGAAGGCGCTCCGTCGCCTGCGGCTTTCACCGCAATCGGAATGGCGCTGCCCTCAGCCATGATTCGCCCGCGGGTCGATGACGCGATAGAGGATATCAACGACGAGGTTTAGGAACACGAACAGCATGGCCGAGATCAGCACCACAGCCTGGATCAGCGGATAATCGCGCCAATGCACGGCTTGCACGGCGAGGCGCCCGATGCCGGGCCAGGCGAACACCGTCTCGATCACGATGGTGCCGGACAGGAGCGAGCCGAGCTGGAGTCCCACCACCGTGAGGACGGGCAGCAGCGCATTGCGCAAGGCGTGGCGAAGGTAGACTACCCGCAGGGGCAGCCCCTTAGCTCGGGCAAAGGTAATATAATCCTGCTGCAGCACCTCGATCATGGAGGAGCGCACGAGACGGGCGTTGATGGCGATCAGCACGAAGGCGAGGGAAAATGCAGGCAGGATAAAATAGCGAAAGCTGTTCCAGAAGATGCTTGGATCGCCCGCTGCAACGGCCCGCGGGATCGCCGCCAGGGCCGAGCCGCGGAAGCCCGAGGCCGGCAACCAGCGGAGGGTGACAGAGAGAAACAGGATCAGAATGATGCCGAGCAGGAAGCCGGGCATGGACACGCCCAGCACCGCCACCACGGTGCCGGCGTAATCGATGATCGTGTCGCGCTTGAGCGCCGTCACGATTCCGATCGGGATGGCGATTGCAAGTGCGATCACGATAGCCCAGAATGAGAGTTCGGCGGTGGCCGGCAAGCGCTCCAAGATGAGATCGGCCGCGGGCGTGCGCTGCCGGATAGAGATGCCGAGATCGCCCGCGAGCGCATTCTTGGCATAGATAAGGAACTGCTCGAGAACAGGCCGTGTCAGGCCGAGTTCCTCGCGTAGCTTTGTCATGTCTTCCGTGGTCATGCCCGGGTTGCCGGCCGCCATGATGTCGACCGGGTCGCCGGGAATGAGCTTGATCATCGAGGCGACCACGAAGGTCACCCCGATGAGCACCAGTACGGCATAGACTAGCCGCGTGAGGATGAGCCTCAGCATGCGAACGGAGCGCCCGCCCCGATCACTACAATGAGATTGAGGGGGACAGGATGTCCCCTTCCGTGTTCATGGCGGCGCCCTGAACGCTCTTATCGATGAGCGCGAAATTGAGCGGCTCGAAAAGCGGCTTCCAGTAAGCGTCGGCGATGATTGTCTCTTGGATCCGGTCAAGGAGACGCTGCCGCTCGGTCTCGTTGAAGGCGACGCGCTGCTGCTCAATCAAGGTGTCGAGCTCCTTGCTGTCTTGGAAGGTGCGGTTGAGCGCTCCCGTGCTGTGGAAGACTGGGAAGACAATATCGGGGTCCGGATAGGAGTAGGTGCTGATAGCGAGGTGGTGCTCGCCCTTCTTCGAGATCACCGACCATTGACCGATCGGCATGCTCTCCACCGATACGTTGACACCCACATCCTTAAGCTGCGCCTGGATGATCTCCGCGGTCCGACGGATTGGCGGCGTGTCGTTGACGATCATCTTCAGCTGCAGACCGCTGCCGTGGCCAGCGGTGGCGAGCATGGCGCGAGCCTTGGCAGGATCGAAGGGGTAGCCCTTGCTGCCGGCGGCTTCCGAGAAGCCTTTGATGGTGGACGGCAGCGGAGCCGTCGCGACCTTTGCGTTGTTATCGAGCGCAAATGCGACCACCCGCTGCGGGTCTATGGCGTGGCAGAGAGCCATTCGAACGTCTGGGTTGTTCGTCGGCGCGAGCTTCTGGTTGAAGGCGAGCGCACGCATCATCTGCGCCGGCCGCTGGATGAGTACGATGTTGTCGCGTCCCCTAACACGGCGAATAGCGTCGAGCGGCACAGATTGCCCACTGTAGATCGCGTTGATCTCACCAGTTTCGAGGGCGGCGAGGCGAGTGGCGTCCTCCGGGTAATGCAGGAACTCGACAGCATCGATGTTTGGCGTCGGTCCGTACTTGTAGTCCTTGTGCCGCTCGAGCCGGATGCCGCGATCGGGCGACCAGGAGACGAAGCGGAACGGGCCGGCGCCCACAGGCTGGCGGCCGAACCGATCGCCGAGCGTTTCGACGGCCTTCTTTGAGATCGGAGCGCAGTAGCCGAGCGTCAGACCCACCCAGATCGCCACGAAGGGCTCCTTGTAGTGGTAGGCCACGGTGGTCGAGTTGACGACCTCCGCACGCTCGATGGGCCCGAGGAAGAACGCACTGGGCGAGGCCGTGGCCGGGCTCGTATGGCGCGCGACGGTCCAAGCTACGGCCTCGGCATCCACCTGCGTGCCGTCGTGGAACGTTCCGCCGGGCTTCAGGAAAAACGTGATGGTCTTGTTGCCGTTGCTGAACTCCCAGCGTTCGGCAAGAGCAGGCACCACATTGCCGTTGACGTCGCGACGAGCCAGGGGCTCGTAGATGCTCTGCATCGTCATGGACGAGATCGAAAGCGTCGTCTTATGCGGATCGAGGGTATCGGGCTCCTCGCTGCGGCCGACACGGAAGGTGCCGCCCTTCTTGGCCTGCGCCAAAGCGGGCCCACTGAGCATCGCCGCTGCGGAAGCTGCCGCTCCGCCCAAAAGCACACCGCGACGCGAGATCAGGTGCTGCCGCAGTTGATCCTGCGCGAGCTTATCGAATTCCGCCGGTGATAGATCGCTCAACTGCATGATGGTCCCCTCTCTTCCGTTCCAGCCGGCCCTGCATCATGGAAGGCCCGCCTCTTCGTTTCTCTTGCATTCAGCGTCAGCGTTGCGCCTTCAACCGCAGACGTCGTGTGCGCTCGCTGTTGAGGATGAGGCCCTCCCCGTCGATCTTGATGCTGGCCATCCAGGGCCGCCCCGGACGGAAGCCCGTTTCGTCCCCAGCCGTGAGGAGGAACAGTTCCGGCTCGATGGGGGTTAGAATTCCCTGCATGGCCCCGATCCGGGAGCGTAGCGCATAGGCGCTGGGCCCATTCACAGGTCCTGTTACCTCCACGTCGAGACCGAGCGAGGCATTGGCATAGCGCCCGGCAATAGGCCGCGGTTCAAAGGCTGCGCTGCGATCAACCTGGTGATAGCTGCGGGGCACGCCGCACCATTCCGCGTCGATGGAGCCGTCGGGCCGTGGCGAGAGGACGAGATCAGTGATCCCGCGCTCCGGCTTGAAGCGATTGCTTCCGAGATGCTCCAATGGCGCCGGGCCGCCTGCATTGACGAAGCTCGGCTTGCTGTCCTGAACCACGATCTCGAACAGATCCTCGCCACCGTCTTGGCGATAAAGGCCAGCATACGGCGCAAGCGGCGCCAATTCGGTATCCCGCGCTGTGCCGGTGGAATCCCCGAAATAGGAATCAGCGATGCGCCGTGCGAGCGAGTAGGTCGCGGCCGCATCATTGTTGGCGATGATGACGATACCGAGCCCGTCATCGACGAAGCGCACGGACTCGGATTTGCCGCCTGCCACTGTGCCGCCGTGGCCGACGTTCCGCCGGCCCCGATAATCGCCCACCATCAGGCCCAGCCCATAGGGGCTCACCTTGCCGTTGGCATAGCGGGCCGGCGTCGCCATACGCTGGAAGAGGGCGGGCGTTCCAACCTGCGGGTTCCAGAGATTGGCCTGCCAGATCAGCATGTCGTCGAGGGTCGAGATCATGCCACCCTCGCCGCCGAGCATGAAGCCCCAGGTGAGGTGCTGCCAGCTTCCGTCGGGTTGCCGAGTGTAATGGGTGGCGAGGCGCGACTGGACCTCGCTGTCGCGCCACATCAGCCTAGTGTCCACCATGCCGAGAGGCCCGGTGATGCGCCGCTTGAGTACATCGTTGAACGGCGCATCCTCGATCTTTTCGATGATCTCTGAGAGGAGGAAGAAGCCAGTATTGGAGTAGAGCATCGCCTCGCCTGGGACGAAGTTGAGATCGTCCTGAGCTGCGATCAGATCGCGGCCCGTCTGCCGGCTGGAGGGCGCGAAGATCGAGAGGCCGCTGAACATCATGGCCTCAAGGAAGTCCCGGTGGCCGCTCGAATTACTCGCCAAGTGGCGCAGGGTCACGGGATGGGACAGCCGCGGCACCCACGGCATGTGAACCTGGACCTCGTCCTCCAGCGACAGCTTGCCTTCCGCCTCCAGCATCAGGATGAGGAGAACGGTGAACTGCTTGGTCTGAGAGCCGATGCGGATGATGGACTTCCGATCGAGCGGAACCGCATGGTTGATGTTAGCGAGCCCGTAGGCGCCGGACAGGATTTCCTGCCCATTTTGCGTGACGGCGACGACGGCCCCCGGCGAATCCGGGACGGTGACGGGGGTGAAGAGCGAATCGACGGCAGCCCTCAGGTCGGGCGCACTACCCGGGGGTGCTTCCTTCAAGGCCTGACGCACGGCGCAGCTCCATGGCTGAGTGACCAGTCCGGACCAGCCCGGGGATGATGTTCATCGGGGAGCCTCCCGGTGTCCGAATTCCACCGGCGGCAACGATACTGGAGGCTGTCCTGCCGGCTTCCGGCGGCCTCCAGGCCAGGCGTCGTTGGGGTCGGCTCCATACGCGCAACGGTGTGTCCAACACCGGGAGGTGTCAAGCCGTTTCGGATGCGAAACATGACCGCCGTCCAGGGAGAGTACCGAAGACTGTTCTCGCGCCAAGGACGTACGGTAGCAATTCCGATGTTCATATTCTGAACCGGAGCTTGTCTGCTGCCGCGGCAGCCGCTAGTCGTTTCGAAATGGCCCTTATTCCATGATCCGAAAAGCCGACAGCTCCCGCCCCGGTGCCTCCTCATCCAACCCGATGCGCACGCACCTCAGCGGGCAGCTGCGGACCATTCGCCAGCAGCGGGGGTGGACCTTGAGGGACGTGAGCGAGCGCACGGGGCTCGCGATCTCGACCCTCTCCAAGGTCGAACACGATCAGATGTCGCTCACCTACGACAAGCTCGTTCAGCTGGCTCACGGGCTGGAAATCGGCTTTGCGGAACTGTTTGCACCTCCCGAGCACCCCACGATGGTGACGGCCCGGCGCTCCGTCACCAAAAATGGCGATGGAGTGATGCAGCGAACCGCAAACTACGAATACCGGTATTTGTGCACGGAGCTCGCGGACAAGCGCATGGTCCCGATCGTAACCCGGATCCGCTCGCATACGATCGCGGAGTTCGGCCCCCTCGTGAGCCATGCGGGCGAGGAATTCATTTACGTGCTTGAGGGCGCGATCCACGTCCATACGGTCTTCTACGAACCTGTTCTGCTCCGGGCTGGCGACTCGATTTATCTCGACAGCACCATGGGTCATGCCTATCTCGCTTCCGGCGACAGGGAGGCCGTCGTGCTGGCGGTCTGCTCCAGCGACGAGCCGAATTTCGACAAGCGGCTGCAGGCCATCATCGACTCCCGTGGCGAAGCCGAGGCGGCAACGTCGCGGCAGGCCCGCATGGATCCGGGGCCAGCGGCGGACGGTCAGGGAGCGGGGCGCAAACGTGGACTGACTGGGACGAAGTGGTCTGCGGATGGTGTCGGCCGGCGCCGCGCCTCGAAGCCTCGCGTCGGGAATGACGGCGCCTCGGACAAGTCGCGCCCATGACCAGCCGCTGCGGCAAGGGCGCACCGGCACCTTTCGCCAGCGCCGGCTGCGCGACAATGCCGGGAGACTGACTAGGTGCAGCCAGCCGTCTACGGAACCGAAGGCATGGTGGTATCGGGCCACCCTCTCGCTACGCTTGCGGGCTGGAATGCTCTCGCCGAAGGGGGATCGGCGGCCGATGCGATCATTGGCGCGGCGGCGGTTCTGACGGTCGTCCTGCCGCAGGCGGTCAGCATCGGCGGCGATGGGGTAGCCCTCGTCTTCGATGCCGCGACGGGCCGCGTTCGCGCGCTGAATGCCACCGGCCCGGCTCCAGCGTCCGCCCGGCTCGAGGCACTCACGGCGGCCGATCTCGCCCTCGGCCCCTGTTCGCCGACGGTTCCCGGCCTTGTGGCGGGTTGGGCCGCGCTCCACGAGGCTCATGGCACGCTGCCCTGGGGGCGCCTTCTTGGGCCCGCTATTCGAGCGGCCGAGCAAGGTTTTCCCGTCTCGCGAACCTTCTCGGCCACCCTCGCGGAATATCAGGAGCCCCTAGCCCGAGAGCCCATCCTGGCGGATCTGTTCCTGTCCGCCAAGCAGCCAGCCCCGGAGGGCGCCCTGCTTCGACAGCCAGCCCTTGCCGCCACGCTCCGGGCTTTGGCCGAGCAAGGTCCTACGGCGTTCTACACCGGCGCCATCGCGGGGCATCTCGTGCAAGCTGTGGCAACACGGGGCGGGCTTCTGGCCGCCGCCGACCTTGCTGCCTTCAAGCCCGAATGGGCGGAGCCCTTGGCGTCCGCCTACCGGGGCCACGAGGTTCATGTGGTCCCTCCGAACTCCTTCGGGCTCCTGCTCCTCCTCCAGCTCAAGGCCTTGAGCCATGGGGGCTCGGACGCGGCGCCGCTCGGCTCGGCGGAACGCCTCAAGATCCTTATCGGCGCTGCGAGAAGCGCCTTGCGGGTCGGACAGGATGTAATTGCCGACCCGCGCTTTCACGACCTGCCGATCCGCGAATTGCTTACACGACCGCTGGTGCCGGATCTGGCGCCGCGGACGGCGGTCGATCGTGGCGGAACCGCCGTAATCTCTGCCATCGACCGGCAGGGTAACGGCATCACCCTCGTGCAGAGCGTCTTCACCCTGTTCGGCAGCTTCGTGATGGATCCCGAAACCGGCATCCTGCTCAACAACCGCATGCGCGGCTTCTCGCTCAATCCGCTGAGTCGCAACGCGCTCGCCGGCGGCAAGCGTCCGGCGCATACGCTGAGCCCCGCGATGGTCCTTAAGGAAGGGCGCCTGCGGTTCCTGCTCGGCACGCCCGGCGGACCGGGGCAGACGATCACCCTCGCGCAGGTTCTGCAAAACTGCCTCGTCCACGATCTTCCCCTTGCCCATGCCATCGCCGAGCCGCGATGGTCCCTTGACCTTGAGGGCAACGTGCTCGCGGAGAGGAGCATCGGGCCCGAGGTGCTGCAGGATCTCGCGTGGGCCGGTGTCGAGGCCATACCAACGTCCTCTTCGTCGCCCTTCTTCGGGTCCGCCGAGGCGATCGAGATCCTGGAGGGCGGCGTTTTCTGCGGAGCGGCGGACTTCCGGCGCGAGGCTCTCGTTCTTGGGAGCTGACGAGCCCTGACGGAAAACGCCCACCCGGTCGCAGGCGCCTTGTTTCGTATCATAAAACACTTTGACGCTTGATAGATTTCAACTCATATTCCTGTGGTCGCACAAGGGCGTGAGCAAGGGGGCCGGTGTGATTGAGGTGGAGATTGCCGTCCTGGGCGGCGGGATCGCGGGAGCATCCGTGGCCGCTCACATTGCGACCGAGCGCTCGGTGGTTTTGCTCGAGCGCGAAGGGCAGCCCGGCTACCATACCTCCGGCCGTTCGGCGGCGCTCTTTTCCGAAGCTTACGGCAATGCGGTGATCCGAGGCTTGTCGGTTGCAAGCCGCAGCTTCCTCGAACAGCCGCTGCCGGGATTCTCCGACTATCCGCTTCTCTCCCCGCGTGGGGCCCTGCATGTGGGAACGAGGGGTCAAGAGGTCCGCCTTGATCGGCTGCTCGCTGCGGCTCACGCGCTCGTGCCCACGGTGCGAGCTATCGACGCTGCGGAAGCGCGATCACTCGTTCCCGTGCTGCGGCCAGACTGGCTCGTCGGCGGGGTGTTCGAACCGGACGCGCGCGACATCGACACCAACGCCCTGTTGCACGGTTTTTTGCGCCTTCTTAGGAGTCGTGGCGGGCGCGTGGTTCTCGACGCCGAGGTTTCAACCATCGAACGAGCCGGGGGGCGCTGGCTCGTCGGCACCCGATCCGGGACGATCACGGCCGACACTGTGGTCAATGCAGCCGGAGCGTGGTGCGACGAGATCGCCGGGCTTGCGGGTATCGAGCCGTTAGGTTTGACTCCGCTGCGCCGCACGGCGTTCCTGTTCGAGCCTCCGGCGGGGGTCTCCATTCGAGATTGGCCGCTCGCCATCGGTGCCGAAGAGGATTTCTATTTCAAGCCGGATGCAGGCATGCTGCTGGCGTCGCCGGCGGACGAGACGCTCTCGTCGCCGACGGACGCCCAAGCGGACAATCTCGACGTCGCCATCGCAGTCGAGCGGATCCAGACCGCAGCGGATCTTCCCGTCCGACGCATCGCCCGCCGCTGGGCAGGCCTGAGAACCTTCGCGCCGGACCGTTCGCCCGTGGTCGGGTTCGACCCTTCGACCGAAGGCTTCTTCTGGCTCGCCGGCCAGGGCGGCTACGGCTTCCAGACGGCGCCCGCTCTCGGGCAGGCAGCCGCGAACCTCGTGCTTGGGCGCCCCCTTCCCATGGATGTGCAGGATCGGGGCGTCACTGCCGCCGCTCTCGCCCCGGATCGTTTCAGACCGCAGAAAGCCAGGAGAACCGCGTGAACTACTTCATCGCCGCGCTCGCCACGGAGACCAACACTTTCTCCCCTCTCCCGACCGGCCGTGTTGCCTTCGTGGAGCGCGAGTTCTTCCGCAACGACGGCAGCCGCAAGCCGGCGAGCCTCGGCAACATTCCGCTCATCGCCTGGCGCCGGCAGGCCGAAGGCGCCGGCCATGCAGTTGCGGAGAGCATCGCAACCTTCGCGCAGCCGGCCGGAACGACGCTTCGGCACGTCTACGAGGAGCTGCGCGACACCCTGCTCGACGATCTGCGCAAGGCCATGCCGGTAGACGTGGTCCTGCTCTTCATGCACGGCGCCATGGTCGCGGATGGCTACGACGACTGCGAAGGCGACACCCTGGCCCGCGTCCGTGAGATCGTCGGACCGAACGCGGTGATCGGCATCGAGCTCGACCTGCACTGCCACCTGACCGAGCTGATGCGTACCTCTGCCGACGTGATCATCACCTTCAAGGAATACCCGCATACGGACATCACCGAACGCGCCAACGAGCTCTACACGCTCTGCACGGATGTCAAGGAGGGCCGCGTCCGCCCGGTGATGGCCTATTACGACTGCCGGATGGTCAGCATGTGGCGCACGCCGGACGAGCCGATGAAAACGTTCGTGAAGCGCATGCAATCGCTCGAAGGTAAGGACGGGATTCTCTCGGTCTCCTTCGGCCACGGCTTTCCCTGGGGCGATGTCGCGGATGTCGGCGCCAAGATCCTCGTGATCGCCGATGGCGACGAGGGGAAGGCCAAGGCCCTCGCACAGCAGCTCGGTCAGGAAGTCTGGGCCATGCGCGAGGAAACGACCACCCACCACGACACCATCGACGACGGCATTACGGCCGGCGAGGAGGCTTCGGGCAAGCGTCCCATCGTGCTGGCCGATGTGGCCGACAATGCCGGTGGTGGGGCGCCGGCCGACAACACCGCCATCCTGCGTCGCCTCGTCGATCGCGGCATGCGCAATGTGGCCACGGGCTGCTATTGGGATCCGGTGGCCGTGCAGATCTGCTTCGAGGCAGGCATCGGTTCGACTTTCGACCTGCGCATCGGCGGGAAGTGCGGCATCGCGTCGGGCGACCCCGTCGATCTGCGCGTGACGGTGCTCGGCCTGGCCGAGAACCACACCCAGGGCGGCCTGAGCGGCGGCCGCGCCCAGATGGGCCCTAGCGCCTATGTCGAGGCGGACGGCATCCACATCATCTTAATGTCGATCCGCCAGCAGACCTTTTCCCCGGATGCGTTCACGGGGCTCGGCTGCACCCTGGACGACAAGCGGCTCGTCGTGGTGAAATCCACCCAGCACTTCTACGCCGCCTTCGCGCCGGTCGCGAGCGCCATCCGCTACGTTGCCGCGCCCGGCGCGATCGCGCCCGAATACGACAAGATCCCGTACACCAAGCGGACGACGCCTTACTGGCCCAAGGTGCAGGACCCCTTCGCTGGAAGCAACCTGCCCTAGGAGACGGACGAAACGAGGTCGTAGGTTCCTCGTGAGCCTGCGGCACCGCAGAGCACGATCACGAGCGCGTGGGAACCCTGACAAACGGAACGGGAGGCCAACAATGACTCTATCGAGGCGTACGGTTCTTCAACGCAGCGCCGCGGCGCTTGCCACTGGCTTCACATTGAACGGGCGGGCTCCGGCCGTTGCCCAGAGCGCGAACCGGACCCTGAAATTCATTCCCCACGCCAATCTGTCTTCCATCGACCCGGTCGGGACGACAGGCTACGTGGTCCGCAACCACGGCTACATGGTCTACGACACCCTGTACGCCCTCGACATGGCCTTCAAGCCGCAGCCCCAGATGGCCGAAGGCCACGACGTGTCCGCGGACGGCAAGAGCTACACGATCCGCCTGCGCGAAGGTCTCAAGTTCCACGACGGCGAGCCCGTGCGCGCCCGCGACTGCGTCGCCAGTCTCAGGCGCTGGGCGGCGCGCGACGGCTTCGGTCAGACCGTGATGGCTCTCACCGAGGACATGCCGGTTGTCGACGACCGCACCTTCCAGTTCCGCTTAAAGGAGCCGTTTCCCCTCCTGATCGAGGCCATTGGAAAGGCATCGAGCCCCGTTCCCTTCATCATGCCGGAGCGCATCGCGCAGACCGATGCCGCGACACCGATCAAAGAGGCGATCGGCTCGGGCCCGTTCCGGTTCCTCGCCAATGAGTGGGTGCCGGGAAGCCGCGCTGCCTATGCGCGCTTCGAGGGTTACGTGCCTCGCAACGAGCCCGCTAATGGGGCCGCTGGTGGCAAGGTGGTTCATCTCGACCGAGTGGAATGGATCATCATTCCGGACCCCGCCACGGCAACCGCCGCTATCCAGCGCGGCGAGGTCGATTGGTACGAGCAGCCTCAGGGCGATCTGCTCCCGGTCCTGCAGCAGAACAAAGACATCACCATCACGACCTTCGACCCGGTCGGGACCGTGGTGCTGCTCCGCTTCAACCACCTCCACCCGCCCTTCGACAATCCAAAGGTCCGCCAAGCCGTGATGACGGCCGTCAGCCAGACCGACTACATGACCGCGATGGTCGGCAACCCGCAGATGTTCCGCGAATGCAAATCGGTGTTCCCCTGCGGCACGCCGATGTCGACCGGCACCGGTGGTGAGGCTATGGTCGCGAACCTCGACAAGGCGAAAGCCCTCCTGAAAGAGAGCGGCTACAAGGGCGAAAAGGTGGTGGTGATCTCGCCCACGGACCTCGCCTATCTCCATACCCTCGGCCTCGTGACCGAAGATCTCCTGAAGCGGCTTGGCATGAACGTGGAACTCGTCGCGACGGACTGGGGCACGGTGCTGGCACGCCGCGCCTCGCAGGAGCCTCCCGAAAAGGGCGGCTGGAACATCTTCCACACCACAGCCGTCGGCGTCGAGTTTATGAGTCCCGCCTCGCATCTCGCGCTGCGCGGCCACGGCCGGGCCGCGTGGCCGGGGTGGCCCACGAACGCCACCATTGAGAAGCTGCGCCAGGACTGGCTCAAGGCGGGAAGTGTCGACGAGCAGCGGTCAATCGCCTCGCGCATGGAACAGGAAGCGTTCACGGCCGTGCCTTACGTGCCCCTCGGCCAGTATCAGCTCGCCACCGCGTTGCGCCGCAACGTCACAGGACTGCTCCCGGCCTCGGCACCGTTCGCCTGGAACATCCGTAAGACTTAACGCAAAGCATAAGGACCCGGGACCGCCATGATTACGTTCATCCTCCGGCGTTTGCTGGCCGCCGTGCCGGTGATGGCGGTGGTTGCGTTCCTAGTATTCTCACTCCTCTACTTCGCCCCCGGTGATCCCGCGACCATCATCGGGGGCGATCTCGCGACGCCGCAGGAAATCGCCCGCATTCGCTCGGTGCTCGGGCTCGACCAGCCCTTCCATGTGCGCCTGGCGATTTTTATCGGTCAGCTGCTGACGGGCGACCTCGGCATTTCGATCTTTTCCAATCTACCCGTCACCCACCTAATCGCGCAGCGGATCGAGCCCACGCTCGCCCTCGCAACCGTGACGATCCTATTCTCCATCGCGGTGGCGATCCCCCTCGGAACGATCGCGGCCTGGAAGGCAGAGTCCCTCGTGGACCGGCTCGTGATGGTCGTGAGCGTCCTCGGCTTCTCGATCCCCGTATTCGTCCTCGGCTACGGATTGATCTGGCTCTTCGCCATCAAGCTGCAATGGCTGCCGGTGCAGGGCTATACGCCCCTCTCGCAGGGGCTCGGGCCCTGGCTCGCCAACCTGATCCTGCCGATGCTGTCCCTCGGCACCGTCTACATCGCCCTGATCGCCCGCATCACTCGGGCCAGCCTGCTCGAAGTTTTGGCCCAGGATTACGTGCGAACCGCCAAGGCGAAAGGCTTGGGCGACCGCAAGGTGTTGGGTCACGCCCTCGGCAATGCGGCCGTCCCGATCGCCACCATCGTGGGCATCGGCATCGCGCTTCTGATCGGCGGAGTGGTCGTGACGGAGACGGTCTTCGCCATTCCAGGCCTCGGGCGCCTCCTCGTCGATGCCATTCTTCGGCGCGACTACCCGATCATCCAGGGTGTGATTTTGCTGTTTGCTGCCGTTTATGTGCTGATCAACCTTATGATCGACATCTCCTATGCCATGTTCGATCCTCGTATCCGGTATTGATCCGTGCTGGCCGAAACCACAACAGCTCCCGTCGTCATCGCACCAAAGGCTTCACGCCGCCGCTTTTGGCGCCGTCATCCAACGATTGTTGCCGGAGGCGCCGTCCTCGTCCTGATGGCCCTGGTCGCGGTGTTCGCACCCTTGCTCGGAACCATCGACCCGACGCAGCTCTCCCCCATCCGACGTCTTCGCCCGCCGTCCGAAACCTACTGGTTCGGAACGGATCTGCTCGGCCGCGACGTCTACAGCCGAACACTCTACGGCGGCCGCATCTCCCTTTTCGTCGGCTTCACGGTGGCCGCCTTCGCCCTCGCATGCGGGCTCTTCCTCGGCCTCGTTGCTGGATTCTTTCGTCCTGTCGACAGCATCCTCATGCGGGTGATGGACGGCCTCATGGCGATCCCGGCGATCCTGCTCGCCATCGCGCTGGTCGCCCTCACCCGCGCGAGCGTTCAGAACGTGATCATAGCGATCACTATCGCAGAGATTCCACGCGTCACCCGGCTTGTGCGTTCCGTCGTGCTCACCTTGCGCGAGCAGCCCTTCGTGGAGGCGGCCTATGCCACTGGCACGCGGGTGCCCGTCATCCTCGTCCGCCACATTCTTCCCAACACGCTCGCGCCACTGATCGTGCAGGGCACCTACATCTGTGCCTCCGCGATCATCGCCGAGTCAATCCTGAGCTTCATCGGCGCTGGGACGCCGCCGACGGTGCCGACCTGGGGCAACGTCATCGCGGAGGGGCGGAGCTACTTTCAGGTCGCTCCGCACATGATCTTCTTTCCGGCGCTTTTCCTGTCCCTCACGGTGCTCGGCGTGAACCTCCTTGGCGACGGCCTACGCGACATGCTCGATCCGCGTCTGGCAAGCCGGCATTAGGAGCAAGACATGGACGCGCTCCCGGCCGCCCCCCTGCTCGAGGTCGAGGATCTCAGAACCTGGTTCTACACCCGTGACGGAGTGACCCGAGCCGTCGATGGCGTCTCGCTCTCCATCGCTCCCGGCGAGACGCTTGCGGTTGTGGGCGAGAGCGGGTGCGGCAAGTCGGTTACCTCCCTGTCGATCCTGCGCCTGATCGCCGAGCCCCCTGGACGGATCGTCGGCGGATCGGTCCGCTTCCAGGGACGCAATCTCCTCAACCTGCCCGAAGCCGAGATGCGCGCCATCCGTGGCAACGAAATCGCCATGATTTTCCAGGAGCCGATGACTTCGCTCAATCCTGTGCGCAGCGTCGGGCGGCAGATCGCGGAGGTCCTTGTCGAGCATGAGGGCATCGGCAAGGGCGAGGCCATGCGCCGGGCCGAGGACCTGCTCCGGCTCGTGCAGATCCCCGATCCAGGCCGACGCGTTCGCGAGTATCCTCATCAGCTGTCAGGGGGCATGCGCCAGCGCGTAATGATCGCCATGGCCCTTGCCTGCTCGCCGAAATTGCTCATCGCCGACGAGCCCACCACCGCCCTCGATGTCACCATCCAGGCGCAAATCCTCGAGCTCATGCGCGACCTGAAGCAGCGTGTCGGCGCTGCGATCCTGCTGATTACGCATGATCTCGGGGTCGTGGCTGAAATGGCCGAGCGGGTGGTCGTGATGTATGCCGGGCGCAAGGTCGAGGAGGCCGCCGTCGGCGATCTGTTCGAGCGGCCCCGGCACCCCTATACTAGGGGTCTGCTCGATTCCGTGCCCCGACTCGGCGCATCCCTAGAAGGTGAAGACGGCCGCCTGCAGGAGATTCCCGGCCTCGTGCCTGCGCTTGACGGGTCGCTGATCGGCTGTGCTTTCGCGCCGCGCTGCCCGCTTGCCCAAGATCTCTGCCGGCGTGTCTCTCCACCGCTCGAATTCAAGGCGCAAGGGCATACGGCGGCCTGCCATTTCAGCGAGTTCGTGGCAGCATGAGACGCGGGCCAGCGCAAGCCCCACCCGCCGCCTGCCGTGCCTGCGGAGCCCCGGCATGACACCCCTACTCGAGGTAGAGGACCTCAAGACCTACTTTCCGATCCGCAAAGGCCTGTTGCGGCGCACAATCGGCCAGGTGAAAGCGGTAGACGGCGTCAGCTTCACGATCGCGGCGGGCGAAACGCTTGGGCTTGTCGGGGAAAGCGGGTGCGGCAAGTCCACCGCAGGCCGCTCGATCCTGCGACTTCTGGAGCCCACCGCCGGGCAGGTGAAGCTCAACGGCAGGAGGATCGACAACCTGGCCGCGGCCGAGCTGCGCAGCATGCGACGCGAGCTGCAGGTGATCTTTCAGGACCCCTATTCGTCCTTGAGCCCACGCTTGAAGGTTGGCTCGATCATTGCCGAGCCCCTGCGCAATTTCGGTCTCGGCTCAGGCGACGATATCCGCCAGCGGGTGCGCGACCTCGTCGCCAAGGTGGGCTTGAGGCCGGATGCCGTCGATCGCTACCCGCACCAGTTCTCCGGCGGGCAGCGCCAGCGAATCGGCATCGCCCGCGCGCTGGCGCTGAACCCGAAGCTCATCATCTGCGACGAGCCGGTCTCGGCTCTCGACGTTTCCGTGCAGGCGCAGGTCGTGAACCTGCTGAAGGACCTCCAGGCAGAGCTTGGCCTCTCCTACCTCTTCATCGCCCACGACATGGCGGTGGTGGAGCATGTAAGCCACCGCATCGCGGTGATGTATCTCGGCAAGATCGTCGAGATTGGCAGCCGGCGGCAGATCCTGGCCGAGCCGCTCCACCCCTACACTCAGGCGCTGCTCTCCGCGGTGCCCGTGCCGAACCCGAAACTGAAGCGCCAGCACATCGTCCTCAAGGGCGATGTCCCGAGTCCCGCGAACCCGCCCTCCGGCTGCCGCTTTCACACCCGCTGTCCTTACGCGTTCGACCGCTGCCGCACTGAGGAGCCTCTCCTTGTCCGGGCTGGACCGGATCAGAGCGTTGCCTGTCATTTGACCGCAGAGGCTGACCAGGTGGATCAAGACGGACGGCCGTAAGCACCATTTGGCTATGAACAAAATGCTTCATAGCACTCGGCAGCGCGCAGTTCGAACGCGACTCTATCGAAGCTAACAAGACTGGTACTCGGCTGATCCGGCCGCTTCAGGTACGCAGCCATCGAGGGCGGATCGAATTGGAATAACGTCGAGTTTGGACTGGACCTTGGTTGCCGTAGCCGAGGCGGGGCACGGTCTACCGGCTCTAATAAGAGAAATGCCGAATGCATTCTCACTATCATGCCCCAAGCTTCGGGCGAGCCGCGCGGTCTCGCTGTCGATCCCATGCGACAGCTATGGGTGGCACTCTAGGATGGATGGATCATCGTCTGCCTAACAACACCCAGGCAAACTCCACATTCGAGCGGAGGATGCGCAGCAACGTGGACTTGCCGCAACCCGACGGGCCAACGAGGATCACGAACTCGCCATCCGCAATGTCAACACTCACTCTATGCAGAATAGGTGCAGACCCATACGACTTGTGCACTTCGATGATGTTGTCGAAACCCATCAGTCATCACCTTTGGAGAGTAACGTCGATCACTACGCCTTCACGGCCCCATGCGTCAGGCCGGCAATGATTTGCCTCTGAAGTAGGAAGAACACCGTTACGATCGGCAGAGACGAGAGGATCGCCGCTGCCATAATCTTCCCATACTCCGGCGACTGCTCGCTGTTGAGCCCGGCGATGCCGACCGGTAGCGTGAACATGTCTTCCGACCTCATCATCACGAGCGGCCAGATGAACGAGTTCCAGGACGCGATGAAGATCAAGATCCCAACCGTGCCCAGCGCGGGACGCGCAAGCGGCAGAAAGATGCTGCGGAAGAGCCGGAACTCGCTGCAGCCGTCGATGCGAGCGGCATGCATGAGCTCGTCTGGCAGTGTCGAGAAGTACTGCCGCATCATGAATAGCCCGAAAGCATTTGCCGCGAAGGGCAGGATGAGAGCCGGATAGGTGTTGATAAGCCCGAGCTTCGCCATCCAGCCGAAGAGCGGGATTACGGTCGTGAAAGGCGGGATCGACATAGCTGCGATGACCGTCCAAAACAGCACCGTCTGACCCGGAAAGCGGTACTTGGCGAAGGCGAAGCCTGCGAGCGCGCACACTGCCATGCCGAGCACCATGGCTCCGACTGAGACGATGATTGAATTAAACAGCCAGCGGAGATAAGACGTCTCGGTGAAGAGCACGATGTAGCTCTGCACCACCCAGCGCTTCGGCAGGAAGCCAGGAGACATGATGTCGCCTCTCTCCTTGAACGAAGACAGGACCGCCCAGACGAAAGGCGCGGTGATCACTGCGAGAAGGCAGCACACGCTAACAAGTGCTACCCACTGCCAGAACGGGGGTGGTGCATCGGCCGTCTCATGCCGCGCCCTCTCGCTCATGGACGTCCCCTGAGCCGGCAGGCGACCGCGTAGCTCACTTGGCTTCCCGTCCAATGGTGAGACGCTGCGCAATGGAGATAAGGAGGATGATCAAGGTCAGCACATAAGAGGCTGCCGCCGCATAGCCCAGTTGCAGGAACTGGAAGCCCTGCTGGTAGAGGTACATGGCGACTGTGAGCGTAGAATCAGCCGGTCCGCCCTGCGTCAGGATCATGGGCTCGTCGAACATCTCGAGAGCCGATATCGTCGAGATCACGACACATACGAGCAGCACCGGGCGGATAGCCGGCAGAGTGACGTAGCGAAACACCTGCCAGCGATTGGCGCCGTCGATACGCGCCGCCTCTTGGAGCTCGCTTGAGACAGCCTGCAGTCCGGCGAGGTAGATAATCGCGTAGTAGCCGAGGGTGCGCCACACGCGCATAAGGATGATGGCCCAGAGGGCGAGACGGTCGTCGATGAGCCACGACTGTGTCTTTAGCCCGACCAGCGCACCAAGCTTGGCAATCAGCCCAATGTCACCAGCATAGATCATCTGGAAGATGACGGCGCTCACGACCATGCTGATCGTCATCGGGAGGAAGAACGCGGTGCGAAAGACGTGGCGGAAGCGCAGCCAGGCGGCATTGAGCAGAAGGGCGAGCGAAAGCGCCGCCGCATTGGCGATGGTGACGTAGAGTGCCGTGAACAGGAGCGTGTTGCCGAGTGCTTTGTGAAAGCGCAGATCCGCCCACAGCGCCTGGTAGTTGCGCAAGCCTACATAGACTGGCGGAGTAATGCCCCGCCAGGCTGTGAAGGAATAGCCAAAGGACGCCAGGATCGGGCCAACCCAGAAGATGCTGAACAACACAAAGAACGGCAGGATGAACAGGTACGGCGTGAGCGCCTCGACAGCGCGATAGCCCCACCGCGACCCGAGCGTGTGGGGCTCCGCTCGTTCAATAGCCGTCGAGGAGATCACGATCGGTCTCTTAACCTGTGAAGGCTACCATCTCCGCCTCGAAGTCGGCCCAAGCCTGCTCCGGTGTTCTGTCGCCTTTGAACATGATGTCGAGGTGGCGCCCCATGGCAACCTGAACCCGGGGCCAATCCTCGACGAGGTTGTAATATCGCGTCTCGCGAGGCTTGAGCGAGGCCTCGTACATGGACTGACCAAGATACTCCTGTGGAGCGAGCATTCTGGGGTCCTTCTGTGCTAGGACATTCGTTGGATAGCCGTAGGAGCTCTGCCACAAGCCAACCTGGGCATCGATGTTGGTGCCGAGGAACCTCGCCCACTTTGTCGCCGCGTCGATGTTCTTGCCGGTCCTAGGTACGACAAGGATACTGCCGCCCCAGGTGCCGGTCACTGCCGGAGCATCCTTGGACCAGCGCGGCCAGGGCTGGACACCCCACTTGCCTTTGAGATCTGGCGCCTCGCTTTCGATGCGCTCTAGGCCCCAATTGCCTGAATGCAGCGCCGCGATCTTGCCTGTCTTCATAGCCACGAAGTACTCGGGCGAATTATGCCGCACGAGGTAGGCGATGTCGTGCTTCTTGACGAGGTCGTAGTAAAAGCGCAGCACCTCAACACCGAGTTTATTGTTGCGGATTGTTTTGCCGTTCTCGTCAAAGTACTGAACGCCGCGTGACTCCATATAGGCGTCGAGTGGCCCGTTGCCGGGAACACCGGGTGACACCTGATGCATGTAGCCCTCCGGGTTCATGGCCCGGATCTTCTTGCCGGCCTCAATCCACTCTGGCCAAGTGTCGATCGGGGCTGTGATCCCCGCTTTCTCAAACAGGTCGCGGCGGTAGAACATCACCGCGCTGTTGTTGATGTAGGGAAATCCATAGGCTTTGCCCTTGTGGTGCAGGCGCGACCAAAGGCGAGGCTCGTACTGGCTTTCCAAGCCCTTAAGGTGCTCGGTCACGTCAAGGAGGCCACCGGTCGATGGGTAGCTCGGAAACCGCTTTTCAATGATAAGGCCGACATCCGGTGCACCGACGCCGGTGGTCAGGGCGATTAGGATCTTGTCCTGGATCTCCTGTGGGTTGAGGTTGATGATGTCGACCTCAATATCGGGATGCATCTCGCGGAACTTGGCGTAGACGTGCTTTGCCCCGCGAACGTGCTCGCTCCAGGCCCAGTAGGTGATCTTGGTGGCGGCCTGGGCGGATGGAACCTTCATGGCGAGGGCCGCGGCGCCGGCCGTCGTGAGCACGTGGCGTCTTGAGATGGTCGTTGGCATGGCTTCCTCCCTTCTGGCTGATCTCGCCGGCATCAGCGCCACAGCGCTCCCGGCCTAGTCCTCGGCGGCTGGGGACGCGCGGGGACACCTTGGCCCTGTTAGGCATGTCCGGCGCAGATGCCGATCTCGTCATCGGCATTCTCGCAGGCACATTCGGGATTGAGCAAGGCAGCCTCTATCCCGCCGATCACCTCCTGGGCGACCGCATCACCCTCCTGAGCCTCGCCTGTGACCATCGCCTCCCCATCGCGGAAGGTGATGAGCATGAAGCCTGTGAGCTCACCCTGCTCGTCCAAGTGCTCCTGAAGGGCCTTCTCAATCAGCTTACGCAAGAACAATCCTCCTTGCTTAGGGCTCGAGCTTGCGGCTGGAGGCCAAGGCGATGCAACCCTAGCCGGGATGAGGCTCCACAGCTTTAAGCCACCGATAGGGCGCTGACCTGCGGCCCCTTGTTGCCTTCAGCGACTTGGATGCGCACACGTGTACCGTTCGCAAGCTTCGTGAGCCCTGCCTTCTCCAGAGCCGAGCGGTGCAGGAAGAGCTCCTCCCCTCCTCCATCGGGCGTCACAAAGCCGAAGCCTTTCACTGCGTTGAACCACTTTACGGTCCCCTGGCTCCCCTGAGCTCCCTGCGTCGGCTGTGGCATTGGCTGAGGAACTGCAGCTGGCCTGGGCTGCCGTTCCTCCTCGTCATCAGCTAAGAGTCCGTCGAGGCGATCAGCCAGGAGCAGCGCCTGGTCAGACGTGAGGTCGAACAGAGCCCGCTTGCCTGCCTCGTCCTCAATCTCAAGCTGGTAGGTACTGCCCTCACGAGCAGGGGTGATGCGGACGAGCCGCTTAGCTTTCATTGCACGGGGCATAGGTCCTATCTCGAGGTAAGTGGACGGTGTGTGTGCCCAGTCCGTCAGATCAGTTGGACCAACACAGAAGTCTACTAGAGCGTCGGACGAGAAATCGGGTCCGGTGAGTTCTGCACCTCAGCAATCCTGAAGCCGCCGATGGTGCGTCCGTTTAACGGTCCGACGCTCTAGCCTTTTGCAAGGACCTTCCGGAGGGCAGCGAGGGACATGCCAAAATGCTTAAGCGACCTGCCCTGGTGACACGCCGGCCTGCAGAGCCGCTCGGATCGCCTTGCGCTTTGCCTCCTGCAGCGAGGGCACAGGATCAGCCACGGAGGTCCGCTTCCCCCGCCCTGGTCGCTTCGGAGCCATAGCGTCGAGCACACGAACAGCCTCTTGGATCCCTCGGTCGAGCTCGGGACGGCTCTGCGGGGCTCCGTTGCCGCACCTGCGCCGCTGCAGCTCGTTGGCAGCCTCAACAAGCAGCCGGGCCAGACGTGCGTCGGACAAGCTGCCAAGGTCGAGGGCTGGTGCAACCACGTTGGGCAGGGTACGTCGGCTGCGCTGCGGAGCTGCAGGCACGTAGTCGAACAGATCAGGTGTCAGGGAAGATCCAGCAGAGCAGGGCATAGCTGAGATATGGGAACTGCCGCAGGCCAAGTCGACTATGCTCGGGCTGCTCTATTGCCGCTGCGGAACAGTGAACCTCGGGTAAAGCAAGGGTAGAACCCTGCGGGAGCCCCAGCTCAGGAGCGAGCAGGTCTCACCAAGCTCCGCTATTGCTCCAGCACCCGTTGGCCTGCTCCGGCGAGATCGCCCGCCAAAGCCAGAGTTGGCATCAGACCGTCGGCGCGTCGGCTATGAGCCGGATTGGGAGGTCGTCTCGGCACAGCAGTTCACGCGGTCTTACGTCATCTCCGCGCCGAAGTTGACCCACCCTTGCCGGGTTTGCGGGTTTCGCAGGGATCATCTCAATTCTGGAAGTGCGTTCGAGAGTTTACTTGCGCAGCTCCAATAGACTTCGGTCTGAGCCGGGAGCAGACGAACTTGAACACCATTCAGCGTACCTCCTGGCGTGCACGCTTCAGGTTGAGCTGTGATGACAGAAGGGGTCACAATCAACTGAGGTGCCATTTGCTCCTCAATCGCGGAGCATTCCCGAGCTCACGGCCCGAACTCCACGATCGTGCCCTTCTGGACGAGCTTTGCCAGCTCCTCCGCGTCCCAGTTGGTCAAGCGCACGCAGCCTTCTGACGCCGACTTGCTGACCTTGTCGGGCGCGGGCGTACCGTGAATGCCATAGGATGGCGTATCCAAGTCGATCCAAACCGTGCCTACAGGGCTGTTCGGACCGGCTTTGAGCGTGAACGGCTTGTCGGCCGTCACACCGGCAAACTTGAACTCCGGCTTGTAGGTGTAGGTCGGGTTAATCGCCGTCGTCTGGACCTTGTGCGTGCCGGTGGGCGATGGTGTCTCGGTGCTGCCGATTGAAGCGGGGTAGACCGCCACCATTCGGCCATCCTTGGCATAGGCCTGCAGTTCGCCATACTTCTTGTCGACCACAATCCGGGTGACCTTCTCCAACGTGCCTGCAGGCTTGCTACCTTTGCCCTGTTCAGCTCGGACGTTCGCGACCAGAATAGAGGTGCCGGGCTTGTTGAGGGGCTTACCGGGATTGAGTGCCTTCAGCAGGCTCTCGGCCATGTGGAAGCGCTCAGAGAGCATTTCCTCTACGCTGGTGTAGCCAAGGTGATCGAGCTTCGCTTGCTCCTCCATCTTGGCTGGAAGAGCAACAAAGGGTCCTTTCACGTCGGCTTCTGTGATCGTGTACTCCACCAGGACCGGCTCATTTGCCGCTTCTGTGAGCCGCGCCCAGAGCTCTTGGGTCAAGATGCCTGCGCTCGCCAGGCCCTTTGCTCGCGCGAAGGCACTGAGAGCTTTCTTGAAGTTCTCCCCACCCCGAGCGTCGATGACGCCCGGCGAGAAGCGGATGCGGTCCAACAGCACCTGCGCCTTGAGCGTCACCGGGTTCAAACCCTTGTTCACTTTGGCTTTTGGATCAAAGGCAGCGTTGTTCACCGCCTCAGCGGTGAGCGCGCTCACAGCGCGCTTCGCTTCCTTTGGCGCCGCGCCCACTGAGGTGGTTAGGCTGAAGACAAGAGCCAGTGCTGCTAGGCTAGCTTTTAGTTTCATTGATGCTCCATACAATGTGCACCTCGGCCACTGGAAAAGTACAAAGATGCGCTAGCCTCATCGTTCCGACGCAGGGTCGATCCAGGCCGAGCAAGATGGAACACCACACTGGATTGGAGGCAGCTCCTCTGGCGTATGGCGTTTCACTCCCAGACTGCAGCCCCGGAACCCACGAGCTTGCCAGGCGTTCGTGATTTAGAACATTTCGTGAACGCAAAGGGCTGACCATGGCGAAGGACACGAAGGCGAAGGGCAGGCACGAGGATCCCGCAGAGGTCGAGAACCCAAAGGCTAACCCCGCCCCGAACTCCAATCAGATCAAGGATCCGGAGGATTGGGTCACGGGCCATGAGCCGATGACGGGCGCGCAGGCCTCCTATCTCAAAACCTTGTCCGAGCAGGCCCACGACTCGAAGGCCTATGACCCGGAACTCGACAAGGCCGAGGCATCGAAGCGTATCGACGAACTCAAGCAGGAGACTGGGCGCTGACGTCAAAGCGGGAGAGCGTCAACGTCTCGCTTCGTGACCCCTTGTGGACGCAGCTGGTCACCTCAGCCGCCCCTTATGATGGTGCCTGCATCCGGGTGCGTCGCCCAAGCCGGGTTTGCGGGTTTCGCAGGGGTATAGAGAGCGGCTTGTGCCCTCTTTCCCCCCTGCATGTTGTTGTCAACGGCAACAGCGTCATAGCAGTGTGCTTGTCACGCTGAGCCCTCACCCAGCAGAACCCGCAAACCCCGCACCTCACTTTGATCAAACCCGCCAGACCACAGGCGTGCAAAACGCTATAACGTATTTCGATATAGCAATGTGCACGCCTGTGCTGATGTGCGCCGAGTGGGGAACTACGGCGTCCATGCCTTAACGTAGAAGTAGTGCACCCTGCCCACGCCTCGCTGAACTGCTGAGACCTCCAACGGCTCGCTGATATTAGACCGTTGCATTGTGAATTGGTTCTCGAAACTAGGCCTTGTATCGGTTGGGGGGCACATTTTGGTCCACTAACCAAGCCAGCGCAGCTTCTCGCCATGGGTGTCGCCAATGGCGAGCACCTCCTCCCTTCCGCTGGGCCATAGCGTCAGGCGCAGGCTGCCCCGCTCGTCAAATTCCGGATCGGCCTCGAAGCGTAACCAAGCAAACGGGGCTCTGTTGGTCGCTCGTGCTCCAACCTGCGCCACATGGGCGGCAATCCGCCTACACGTTTCTTCCCCAGCATATTGCATCGCGACCGCGTGCATGAGGACGCGCGTCATTCCCGCCTCTGGCTCGATCTCAATCGTGCGCTCCGTCCATGCAGCCGCCTCAGCGCGCTCGAGCTGAGGTGGCTCCATTGCAGCAATGTCAAGCGCGGCTTCAACACGAGCGAGGCGCTCCGCCTGATCAGCCCAGATATAGGCGAGCAGACGCTCCCGGTCGTCCTGAATTCTGACATCGAGGGGTTCGATATCGCTTCCCTGCCGGCGGGCGATCTGTACCTGCGCATCGGGCGGCGACGTACCCTCCCATTGGGGACGGATCAGGACGGGTGCATCTTGCGCCCCAGCTGCCGTCTCGCCGAGGCAGTGCCGATACCGGTCGAGCACCAAAAGAAGTCCGGCGCTGGCGCCGACCTCGTAGAGTGCGAACGGTAGTCCATTGGTCTCCTGCGCGACGACAAGGAGGCCAGCCATGAGGGGGGCTGAGCGCGTGGGCTCGTTCGTCTGCGGGGGTATGTCAAGCCAGGGCAGGAGACTGCCGTCGGCTGCTGGCAGCACCTCGGCCAGCGCTTTCTCCAGGATCTGAACATCCGGCGAGGGATGCGGCGGATAGAGGCCAGCGAGGCCCGGCAGGGAACCCCGGCGGACGAGCGCGTGCAGACCGCCTGCCAGGCGCAGCGGAACGGAGTCGCCGCGGGCGTCCGGTCGTCCTGGCCAATCCAACACACGCTGCCCGATCTGCGTCGAGCGGTCGAGGACGCGTGCAAGAGCCCTGCAGAGTTGGCCAGTGAACGGTGAGCCACGCCCGGCACAGGCCTCAGCTTGTGCGGAAAAAGCTTCACGCATCGCGGCTTCAGAGGCTTGTGCCATCTCGATTGGATTCCCGTACGGCGGCCACTCTCATCAGCGGCGCCAGGTCAACCATGATCCCTATCACTCTGATCCCAATGCCCCCGCTGTCGCAAGTTGATGGGCTGCGCGCACCATCTTGGCGCAACGAGTTTTTGCCCCGGCACCACGACCTCAACAGACGCAAGGCCCTGGATCGTTTGAAGTCCCTCTGCTGTCTAAGAGGCGGCAAGCCTCGCATGATGAGGAATCCATCCCTCCTTCAGCCAGTGTTGCGCAAACCTGCGGCGATACCATTGATCGTGAGGTGGATGCCCTCGCGCACGCGTTCGTCGTCGTCGCCTTGGCGGTAGCGGCGCAGGAGCTCGATCTGAAGCTGGTTCAACGGCTCGATGTAAGGTAGGCGCAGACGGATCGAACGGGCGAGCGCCAGATTGCCCTCGAGGAGAGCCGACTGGCCTGTAATCTCGAGCAGACCATCATGGGCGCTCGTCCAGCCACTACGGATCACACCGAAAATGTGCGTTCGCAACGCTTCCTCTGTGACAAGGCCGGCATAGCCGCTCGCCACGTCCATATCGACCTTGGCGAGCACCATCTCGAGGTTTGACAGCGCAGTCTGGAAGAAAGGCCAGCCTTCCGCCATCGCGCGCAGCAGGCCGCGGTCCGCAAAAGCGGCGAGCGCTGCCCCAACCCCATACCAGCCCGGAAGCATGATGCGTGCTTGGGCCCAGCTGAACACCCATGGGATCGCACGCAGGTCTTCGATCGCGTCCGAGGATGTGCGCGAGGCCGGACGCGAGCCGATCTTAAGCTCGGCAATCTCTCCGACCGGTGTGGCTTGGCGGAAGAACGTCTTGAATCCTGCCTCCTCGTAGACGAGGTCGCGGTAGGCATTGAGGGCCGCGGCACTCAAGGTGCCCATGGCTCCGCGAAATCGAACGAGGTCAGCCGCGTCGACTTCGGATGGCTCCAGCGAAGCAAGCACGGTTGCTGCTGTCATCGTCTCAAGACTGGCCTCCCCAAGGGCGGGGTCGCCATACTTTGAGGCGATCACCTCACCCTGCTCGGTGATGCGGATACGCCCGCCAACACTCGCCGGCGGCTGGGCCCTAATGGCGGCAAATGCCGATCCACCGCCTCGTCCGACCGCACCTCCGCGGCCGTGGAAAAGCTGCAGTCGAACGCCTGCGGCTGCGAAGACAACGACGAGCGCCAACGAGGTCTCGTGGAGTGTCCAGATCGAGGTAAGGTAGCCCCCATCCTTGTTGCTGTCCGAGTACCCGATCATCACCTCTTGAACACCGCCCCGCCCGCGGCCCAGCCCGTCGATCTCTGGAAGAGCTAGAGCGGTTACGAGTTAGACGGGCTCATATCCAGCATTTGCGAGGTAGTTGGCGCACTCGACGGGTGTGAACCCGGCGAGCAGGGTGCCGATGGTGCTCCAGAGGGCGTCCTTCGTGCGAGT
>JAESFL010000452.1_pt1 | contig 28599 bp, 32 predicted proteins | sample 9269401 | NCBI WGS metagenome assembly JAESFL01 (sample SAMN14506025, study PRJNA617098) | algae metagenome | isolation source: Gloeocapsa sp. UFS-A4-WI-NPMV-4B04 and co-occurring heterotrophs from desert... | place: USA: Utah | collected 2006-10-01 | reverse complement strand
AACGCGCAAATCGAGCGAGAGGGGTGTCGACATGGCGGCCTGCCTCCTTGCGGCAGGCCGTCTGAATCACGCTCACGTCTCGCCGGGAAGCTCAAACCGATTCAAACCGCTCGGATCACGCTCTAGCTCAGGGATGCTGCAGTGTCAGTGGGGTGCGTGACGGAGGACAGCGGCGCCTCGATCTTAGGCTGCAAGCGCGCGGATCTCCTGCAGCACCGTCTCGATCTCTGCGGGCTTATTGGCGACGCAAGGCGTCAGTCGGACATGTGGGATGGCATAAGGGGCCACGGACGCGATAATCCGGCGCTCGCGCAGGCGCAAAACCGCGGCGCCAGGCGACAAGCCCTGGATATCGAACGAGACGATCCCGGCCGATAGGCGGTCCGAGCGGGGCGTGTGCAGAACGACATGGGGCATCCGTGCCAGTTCCTCTTTGAGATGCAGCGCCAGTTCATGGGTGCGTGCCGCGATGGCGACCTTGCCGATGCTTTGATGGAAACCGAACGCCTGCGCGACCGCCCATTGATGCTCGAAGGCCTTGTAGCCGCCGGGCGTCATCCGTGCTCCCGTAGTGGGCCCGGCCGGCTCGGTGCCGGTGAACCAAGCCTCCCAGGTTCCGTCGTCGATGAAGCTCGGGATCGTTGGAAGAATGGCTTCCCAGCCGCGCTTCGTCCCGGCCACGATTCCGGTGCCGCGCGGTCCGAAGAGCCATTTGTGACAGCCCGCCATGAGGAAATCGCAGCCGAGATCGGAGAGTACCACATCCTCGATGCCTAAGCCGTGCACGCCGTCAACGCAGAAGAGCACGCGATCGGCCTCGTTCCGGTCCGCATTGATCTGGTCCAGGGCATCCGCAATCTGCCGAAGGGGGAGCTTCAAGCCGGTGCTGGAGTGAACCCAGGTGAGGGCGAGCACCCGCGTTGCGGGCGTGATCGCCTGAGAGATGCGGTCGATGATCTGGTCTTCCGTGATCCCGTTGATCTCCCCGTACAGTGAGATCTTGCGAACCCTTGCTCCTGTGCGAAGTGAAGCGAGGCGGAGTGCCTCGTGGGTGACGTAGTAATCCTGCTGTGTCGTAAGGATCTCGTGCTCAGGTGTGAGCCGCAGGCCGTTGTAGACCAAAGCGACTCCCATCGTGGTGCTGTCCGTGAGGGCGACGTCGGCGCTGCTGACACCCAAATATTGCCCTGCCGCCGCTCGCGAGGCCTCCTGCAGACGGCGGTTGTTCTGGTGGAGATACGTGACGGGATTGGCATCCATGCCGCGCCGATGCTCATCGATCGCGTCCCGGACAGGCTTGGGATGCGAGGCAATGAGCATCGCACTCATGTGGATGAAATCGCTGGAGAGTGCGAACTGAGCCCGGACCGCATCCCAGCTCCTTGCACCGCTCAGGGCCGGTGCTGCCGCCGTCATCCCCGGCGTCACCGCGCCCGTCGCAGCACTGGCCGGAGAGAGCGCCCCGGCTGCAAGTGCAAGACCGGTGCCCGTGAGTAGGTCCCGTCTGGCGAATGTCATGGTTTATCCCTCATCGTGCCGGCGCAGAGTACAATGGACACTCCTAATCGCCCATCTCAAGCGTACCATCGCAGGGAAATAGGGCATTCAACCACAACGAGGACGGCTCCGGCGCATTGTGACTTGAACAGTACCAGAATTCCTAACAATCGAAATTGCATGAAACGAGACAGCCGCCTCTCCTCTGTCCTCCATGTCCTCCTCCACATGGTTGAGCAGAGCGAACCCATGACCTCGGAGGCCTTGGCTGACTGTATGGTCACCAATCCCGTGGTCGTGCGCCAGACGATGGGACTTCTGCGCGAGGCAGGCATCGTCAGCTCAGCCAGAGGCCCCGGAGGCGGCTGGATGATCTCTGCTGACCTCGGTGCCGTCACTCTGCGTCAATTGCACGAGGCGCTGGGTGAACCCGCAGTCTTCGCCATCGGGAATCGCAACGAAACGCCGGAACGTCTCGTCGAGCAATCCGTCAATGCCATGCTCGATGGCGCTTTCGCTGAAGCCGAGGCGCTGCTTGAGCGGTTTTCCTCCGTCACCCTTGCGGACCTCGCAGCCGGCTTCGCACGCCGGCACGCCGACAGGCGCCTCAAGAAGGAATAGATCATGCGCTACGATGCCATTGTGATCGGCGGCAGCTATGCCGGTATGGCCGCCGCCCTCCAGCTTCTGCGTGCCCGGCTCACCGTACTCATGTTGGAAAAGGGCCTTCGCCGCAACCGCTTTGCGCGCAAGTCCCATGGCTTCCTCGGGCAAGATGGCGCCGATCCTTCGGAGATCGCGCAAACCTCGCGGGGTCAGCTCATGGCCTATCCGACCCTAACATGGGTCGATGGTCTCGCTCAGCAGGCTCAAGGTACCCGAGACGCCTTCACCGTGATGATCGCGGATGGCACACTCCACGAGGCACGTCGCCTGGTCTTCGCATCCGGCGTCGCTGACATCCTGCCCAAGATCGAGGGAATCGCCGACCGCTGGGGCAAGGGCGTCTTTCACTGCCCCTATTGCCACGGCTACGAGCTTGAACAAGGCCGGATCGGCGTGATCGCAACCGGCCGATGTCGCTGCATCAGGCGCTACTGCTGCCTGAATGGGGCGAGGTAACGCTCCTCACCAATGGCACTTTCAACCCGGATAGGGATCAGCGCGCTGAGCTTTCCGCCCGCGGCGTGACGATTGAGGAGGAGCCGATTGTGAGCCTCGAAGGTCATGCCAATGTGCGGCTAACCAACGGATGTCTCCTGCCATTTGCCGGTATCTTTACTGCACCACGCGTCATTCCCGCGACACCACTTGCCGAGGGGCTCGGCTGCGCACTTGAGGAAACGCCCCTCGGTCTCCAAATCCGGACGGACGCGACTAAGGAGACCTCCGTTTCCGGTGCCTTTGCCTGCGGCTATGTCGCCCGTGTGCCGCACTCATTGTCGCTAGCCGTGGGTGACGGCGCGTGGGCAGGGGTGCAGGTGCATCGCTCGCTCGTCTTCTGAGGAGGCCTCGCTCTGCCTGCGAACTCGCCTTCCCACAGCCGCTCGCATCGTCATGGCCCTCCTCGTCATGCTCTGGCAACCGAGGCATGAACGAGGCGTCCAGTGCGGCGTATAGGTGTCATCTACGCCAACAATCGGTCTCTCGTTCGTCTCTCCTCAGCGCAGGCACGTCGGTTGAAGCAGCGCCTGCCAAGAGGCTTCCCGGTCGACGGACCCGAGGTCAGCTTCCGTGAGGCCGATATCCTTCAAAGAATAACCAGTCATTCCATAAAGGGCGCGTCGGCTCCTGCGTCGGTCGAGCCAGCCTTCCAGACGGAGAAGGAGTTGTAGCGATCTGCTCTGACCTGCGGGCTCGGAAGCGCATTGGCGAAGTTCTCCTGGGGCAACTGACAAGGCCATGGTGCTTCTCCTCTGGAGGCTCGGGGCTAGGCGAAACCATGCGCTCGCAGTACGATCGGAGCAAACGAGAAGTCCTGCGCTTCTGCCCAAGTCCAGCTTGGCCACCATGTCACGCCGACGCCTTCCGCCCCTGACCTCCGTGCGCGCCTTCGAGGCCGCGGCCCGCCACTTGAATTTCGAGAAGGCCGGCGACGAACTCGCCGTCACAGCGAGCGCGGTCGGGCAGCAGATCAAGTCTCTCGAGATCTGGCTCGGACAGCCCCTTTTCCGGCGGCTCCCGAGCAAGGGCGTCGCCCTCACAGCGACGGGTGAGCGCTATGCCACCTCCCTGTCCGAGATCCTCGACAGCCTCAACGAGGCCACCGCGCGAGCGATGCGCCCCGAGACCTCCCGGACGATCACGGTCAGCACAATCGCAAGCTTTGCGGCGAACTGGCTCATCCCGCGGTTGGGACGTCTGCGCGAGCGCCATCCCGACCTCGACGTGCGGGTATCCGTCTCGACGACCCGGACGGACTTTGCGCGAGAAGATGTGGACCTCGTAGTCCGCTTCGGACGCGCCCCCTGGCCGGGTTTGCGCTCGGACCTGCTGCTCGAGGAGACGTTCTTTCCGGTCTGCAGTGCCGCGCTCCTCGACGACCCGAAGCGCCCCTTGCGCGAACCGAAAGACCTACGGCACCACACGCTGCTCCACGAGAGCGTGGAGGCAATCCCCGACTACGTGACCTGGGGTACCTGGCTGGCGGCGGTGGGCGTCAGCGGCATCGATACCGCGCGTGGCCCGCGCTTTCCGCACACCTTTCTGTCACTACAGGCGGCGGCCTCCGGCCAGGGCGTCGCGCTCGCGACCAACGTCCTGATCGGCGACTACCTGGAAGCGGGACGGCTCGTACGCCCCTTCCCTCAGGAGGTGAAGGGGACCTATCAGTATCACATCGCCTGCCCTGAGGCCTCCGCGGACCGGCCCGCCATCGCGGATTTCCGGGCTTGGCTTCTGGCTGAGGCGCAGGGCCGCTGATGAAACGTGCGGAAGGGCGCTAGTGTGGCGAAGGATCGAGCTGCAGCAAAACCAGCTATTGCGCGCATCTGGCGCGGGCGAACGACGCGTGAGCGTGCCGACGAATACGAGGCCTACAACTTTGAGGCCGGCATCAAGCCCCTGATCGAGAAGGCACTTGGCGTACAGACCTTCCGCGAGGACCGGGAGCACGAGACGGAGTTCATGACAATCTCACACTGGGACAGCCTGGAGGCCATGATAGCCTTTGCAGGTCCCGACCCCACACGGATCCACCACTTGGAGCGAGACCCCGACTTTCTGATCGAGCTTCCGCGCGAAGTCCAGATCCTGCGCCTGCGCATCAGCCACGGGAACACGGGCGCAGGGGACTAGGTTCAGGACTCATGGATGGATCCAGAAGATGCGGATTGCGCTGAAGAAGGTGTGTGCAGTTGCCGGACACCTAGAACCGGACGAGGAAGGCCGACTGAGGGTCGAGGCTGATTACGTCTTCGACACGCCGCAGGGCCGCAAGTCCCTCGCGGAGCTGTTCGAGAATCGCAGCCAGCTCGTCGCCTACCATTTCATGCTGGGGTCGGGCTGGGACGCGGGCTGCATGGGTTGTTCATTCCTAGCGGATCATCTCGACACTACCCTGCCACATCTCAGCCACCACGACGTCACGCACGTCGCCGTCTCCCGGGCGCCGCTGCCCGAGATCGAAGCCTACAAGCGGCACATGGGCTGGCGCTTCCCCTGGGCGTCGTCCTTCGGGAGCTCGTTCAACGCGGATTACAGCGTCTCCTTTGAGGAGGAAGAGCTCGCGCGGCGAGGTGTTCTACAACTTCACCCAAACGTCCGCCGAGCAGGCCTTCCATAAGCTTCCGGGGCTCAGCGCCTTCTACACCCATACTTCCTCGGAAAAAACCTGCCGACCATTATCGCTGAAGGACCGAAGGAACCGTCCCCAGGCCCCACGCAGCCTGAGCCCAGTACTGAGGACTCAGAAAATGCAACGAAGAAAGATCCACCCCCTCCACCTAAGCCAATAGAGCACGTCGTAAAGTTCAAGAATGTTGAAGTACAATTGGCTGGAAGAAGTTGGATGGTTTCTGCAGGTCATCATTTTGACCGCGCTGACGACAAGTCATGGAGGAATGCTTGGTGCTATACGGTCGCGAGACCCAATAGTGTAGAGGTTCGGGTGCAGTTGGCTGACCGTGCAAACCCGAACCCAGTAACCCGTCCATCTGCGCCGATCTCCAGTCTCGAAACTCTTGAGGCAGCTGGTCTTTCGATCCCTGAAGCTTTCGCACTCGCATCGAAGTGTGCGTGGCTTGATCGCACATTCGCGGTGAATGAGCTTGAGGCTACACCGCACGCTCGCAACCCCTTTCCCAACGAACCGCTTAGAATCGACCTAACAAATCGTGTTCTGAAGGTATCTGGTTCTATCGATCAGCAGTTATACGCTGCTATCAGGAATCACGACTTCGATGTGCTAGAAATCAATAGCAGCGGCGGCATCATAGAATACGCGATGCGAGTAGGGAGGCAGCTTAGACATCAAACCAAGGATGTTCGCGTAAGCGGCAACTGCTTGTCGGCATGTGTCCTCGTTCTCTCAGGTGGTGTCTACCGTGATGCGACGAGCACTGCCCGTATTGGGGTCCACCGCTTCCGTGGTGTACAAACGACGGAGAAGGATATCGAAATCGGGCAGCAGAAGTCATCCGACATCATCACCTACTTGCGTGACATGGGCGTTGAGATCGATCTGTTCCAGGCTGCTGCTGCGGTGTCATCTGATGATATGAGCTATCTGTCACGCGCAGATATGGAGAGATGGAAGCTTATCAACGGTCGACGCCCAGCGGATGATGCAAAGCCACAACCATCGCCTACACTGGGCGTACCTCCTGCCGAAGTACCCGCGACGCCCACAGTAGCGCGGACAGTTAATCAGGGAGTGTCTGGTTGGAGGGTGTCGCACTCACCCGAGATCTTCGCCGTCGATCCAGAGCTGAGTGACAAGTTCAATGCTAAAAATGAGTCCTATAATACGGTACTTAGATCGAGGGTTCACCCAGAAGTCACCGCATTCGTTCAAATTAGCAGCAATAGGAATTGCAAAACTGCTAAGGAATATGCCGAGCAAATCAACGGAAATCGTTCTCCGAGTGTAGATATTAAGGAGCGGACTGCTTCACCAAAGACAGCGGCATGGTTGGAGGGGCGCGGTATCAAAGTGGGCGGAGTCATCGAGGATCGCGGGTTCTATGACTATGTCTCGATACGCCCGGATCAGCCGAACACAATCATGCACTTCGGAGCCCGTTTCCCGGCTGAATATGCACATATCTACAAGAAGGAGGTCACTCAGATGGCTGAGTCGCTTCAGCATCCTGCCACAGATCTGTTTTCGGTATCATGCGACCTCCGACGTCTGTATTAATAGTAGTACTGCGCTGTGTAGCTTGACGTTGGCATAAGGCCTCTAGATTGGCCGTGCCTCGGCTATTCTGCTCGGTCGTCGGGCAGAGGCTCTCAGTCACCACCAGGGGAGAGTTCATGCTGCACGTACTGGCGTTCATCACCACGAAGCCGGGGCTGCGGGATACGGTGCTCCAGGAGTTCCGCGCCAACATGCCCGCGTTACACGCGGAAGAGGGCTGTATCGAGTATGCGCCGGTGGTGGACATCCCGACCTTCGGACCTTTTCAGACGGAGCTCGGGCCAAATACCTTTGTTGTAGTGGAGAAGTGAGTGAGCCCTGAGGCGCTCAATGCGCATGCCGCAGCGCCTCATATGAAAGCTTATGCAGCCAAGACCAAAGACATGATAGCGAGCCGCGTCATTCACGTCCTCTCGCCAGCCTAGCGCAGCGTCAGGAGCAGCCGGCGTCCCACTGCGCCTCAGCAAACCATCGTCCGGATCGTTCAACCGGTCAGCAGCTGTCGTCGCTGTCACCATACGGGGTCGAGCCGTCACGCCTGAAGTTTGTGCGGAGGTCCGCAACCCTGTAATGAAAACCGCGCGAAAGGCGCTTGAAAACTTGCTTTGATCACCACCGAGGCCATGGTCACTGAGGCGCCCAAGGACGAAATGGCTCCGGCCATGCCGGGCGGTGGCGGCATGAGAGGCACGGACTTCTTAGCACTCGCTAGACTCAATCAGAGCGATGAGGGCTGTTTGAACGAACGGTAAGCACCCCCGACTCAGATCGACTATGACTCCTGCAGGTGCCTTCCTGTAGGTGTATGATTGCGGTACTGCGAGGCTGCTCCGTTAGAGGCGGATAGCAGCGACCATTCAGCAGAGGACGAGGTCCGCAACCATGAGCACGACGCCTAAGGTGTTCACGCTGCATGTTCCCGCTGGGGCGCTCGATGACCTGCAGGAGCGGCTGGGGCGCACGCGCTTCCCCGATCAAGCACCAGCGGAGTCGTGGGCCTACGGCACTAATGTCGCTTACATGCACGGCTTGGTCGCTTACTGGCGCGGCCATTTCAACTGGCGCGCGCAAGAAGAGCGGCTCAATGCCTTTCCCCAGTACAAGGCTCGCCTGCACGGCATCGACTTGCATTTTCTGCACGTGCAGGGCCGCGGGCCCGACCCGCACCCTTTGCTGCTTTCACACGGCTGGCCCGGCTCCATCTTCGAGTTTCTTGAGCTGATCCCGCGGCTGACGGACCCGGCTCGGTTCGGTGGCGATCCTGCGGATGCCTTCACGATTATCGCGCCGTCTCTGCCGGGTTATGGTCTGTCCTTCACGCCTGGCCAGCCGCGATTTGGGATTGAGCAGATCGCGGATTGTTTTGCCGAGCTGATGACTGACGTGCTGGGCTACTCTCGCTTTGGGGCACAGGGTGGTGATTGGGGCTCCTTTATCACGGCCCGCCTTGGTTACGCCTATCCCAAGCGCCTCACAGCAATCCACCTCAACATGATGCCGGTGCGCCGCGATCCAGCGATGCTGCCGAGCCCCACACCTGAAGAAGGGCGTTATGGGGAAGAGCTCAAGGTGTGGCTGAAGGAGGAGACAGGCTACCAATGGATCCAAGGCACACGCCCGCAGACGCTCGCCTTCGCCCTCACGGACTCGCCTGCGGGACTGGCAGCTTGGATTATAGAGAAGTTCCGCGCGTGGTCGGATTGCGGGGGTAATGTTGAGGCGGTGTTCGCCCGCGATCACCTGCTCGCCAACATCAGCCTGTACTGGTTCACGGGCGCGATCGGCTCATCCTTCTGGCCCTACTACGCTCGTATGCATGGACCCTGGCCCATTCCAGCCGGCGACACGATCGACGTGCCGACGGGCTACAGCGAGTTTCCGCGCGAGATCTTGCGGCCGCCGCGCTCAATCGCCGAGCGGACGTTCACGAACATCCAGCGGTGGAGCGCGATGAGCCGCGGCGGGCACTTCGCGGCCATGGAGCAGCCTGAGGCGCTCGCTCACGAGATCCGTGAGCTGTTCCGAACGCTGCGCTGAGCTCCACAGCCTATTAGTACTGGTCCTGGCGCCGGAGCACCTCGATCTTATGGCCGTTAGGCTCCTGTGCGAAGAAGCGAGCCAAGGGCTGCGTACAGATGGTTGCCCCTTGATCTGACAACGTGGATAATATTGAGATCGATATGCTTCGGGTGGCTTTCACTCGAGTGGTAGTGGACCGTTGGAATGCCTACTGCAGCACGCCCCCGTAAGAAGCTTGATGCTCCAAATACACCCCCCCGCGAGGCGTCAGAACCAGTAGCACCTTCCGTCGAGGAGCGTGTCTCCTTCCTCATCCACAAGGTGAACGCTCGTCTGGCCCAGATCGTCAATCGGGAGTTCCGTGCGGCGGACCTCGATCTGTTCAGTTCCCGCATCCTTGTGTTTCTACTCGAACGCGAGGAGATGCGTGTCGGAGAGCTCGTAGAGGCGATGGTTCTTCCTCAATCGACGATTTCCCACCAGCTGCAACGGCTTGAAAAGAAGAAACTCATTCGTCGCCGGCGCACCAAGGCGGATAACCGTTCAGTCTCGGTGGTTCTGACGCCCTTTGGCAAGGAGGTCGCGCTCCGGTGCAACCACCTAAGCCTGAACGTCTACAATGCACTCACGGCGCAATTCACGGAAGCGGAGCTCTCCTCGCTCCGTACTCAACTCCGCCGTATGTTTGAGGCTCTCGGCCAGATCGATGCCGCAGATCCCATGGATCGCCAGCTCACCGAGCACGTTAGCGGCGCCCGCAAGGCCTGAGGCGGTACACAGCTGACCCTCCTGGCTATTGAATTACATCGAACACAATGTTATCGAATTCGTAAGATCGAACTGAACGATCTAGAACGTCGGCCTTGGGAGGATGCATGGCACTGGGCGGCGAGATGCAGTGCAGGCAGCAACGGCTGTTAGGAACGACGGCATGACCGGGATCCTGGACGCCGCCGTTATTGATGTTCACGCCCACGTGGTGCTGCAGGAAACCATGGGGGCCGCCGGTCAATACGGGCCCACACTCGGCGCTCATCCCGACGGGACACCGTGGTTTCAGGTTGGAAGCTACCGCCTCGACGGGGTCCGCTATATCGGAAGCCCATTTATGGATCCCGAGATCCGACTTGCGCAGATGATCGCCGCCGGCATCGATTTCCAGATCCTCTCGCCTAACCCACTCACCTACATGCATTTCATTGAGCCCACAGAGGCGATTCGCTTCTGCCGCGTGCACAATGACGCTCTCGCCGGGATTGTGGCCCGATATCCCGAGCGGCTTGGTGGTCTAGCAGCGTTGCCGCTTCAGGATCCTGCCGCAGCACGAGACGAGCTCGAACGCAGTGTCCGTGACCTTGGACTGTGGGGCGCTGCAATCGGGACTGACTCCCCGCGCCCTCTCCATCATCCGGATCTCGACTGGCTCTATGAGGGCTTTGTCGAACTGGATGTGCCCCTCTTCATTCATCCAGGACCTGCCGGCATCGACGGCCCTGGCGGCGACCCGATGCTGAAGCTGTTCGATCTCGACGTGGTGATCGGCTTTGCGGCGCAAGAAGCGCTTGCAGTGGCTGCCTTGATCTATGGAGGCGTTCTCGACAGGCATCCTGATCTCGATGTGTGCCTCAGCCACGGTGGCGGCTCGACTGGGTATCTCATCGGACGAATGGCTCGGGCGGCGCGGAAGCGCCCCTGGTCGCCGCAGCATCTTCGCGCCGAAGGAGCCTTCGAGAGCCGCTTTGCTCGCCTTTGGCTAGATACGCATCTGAACTCCGAGGCGTCGCTTGCCCTCTTGGTTTCCGTCGTCGGAACCGAGCGCCTGGTGTTCGGAACGAACTTCGCTGGTTGGGATGCCCCTGACCGTAACGACGCCCATCAACCTGAACCCTGGCTCGCCAGCAATGCTAGGCGGCTACTTCGCGCGGAACGGCACGCCGCGCGCCCTGCCCCTTAAACACCGTCTCCGGAGACAAGCATGACGCCAATTCTAATCGAGAATGGAACAGTCATCGACGGGACCGGCGCCGCCCCGCGCGCAGCTGCGATCCTCCTCGACAATGGACGTGTGGCGGCCATGGGCGACGAGGCGCTCCAGCGCGCTAACCACGAACGGCGGGTCGAGCGGTTGGACGTGCGTGGCATGACAGTGATGCCCGGCCTCATCGATACACACTGCCATCTATCTTTCGACGACGCCGCCTCGAATGCGGAGATCTTCTACCACCGCCGCCACGCTCTCTCAGCCCTGGTTGCCGGCTACAATGCTCGAAAGTTGTTACGAGCCGGCGTCACGGGCCTCCTCGATCCAGACTCCATCTACGAAACGATGCTCGATGTCCGGGATGCGATCGACGCCGGCGTGATCGAGGGGCCCCGGATCGCCTGTGGCTGCTATGCTTTGATCACAGCCGTTGGCGGTACGGCCGGGCGCCTCATCAACGATCACGGCATCACAGGCTACTATAAGACGGTCCACAACCGGGACGAAATCGTCGAGGAGGTAAGACGCCAGATCAAGGTAGGTGCCGACTGGATCAAAGTGCACGTCACCGGGATCATCCCCCGTCAGGCCCACCGGGGCGAGCTCTGCGTCTGGACAGAAGACGAGCTCAAGATCATTTGCGACACGGCTCACGACCTAGGAACGCCGGTGATGGGCCATTGCCGGGGTGCAGACGCCACCTATAAGGCCGCCAAGGCGGGCTTTGACCTCATCTTTCACGCTACCGGCATGGATGAGCGTGCTCTGGAGATCGTGACCGACAAGAAGATCCCGATCTCACCAGCTCTCACATTCCAGGCCAACATGGTCGATTTCGGCACCAAGCTCGGAACGGACCCATCGCTAATCTCGCTGTTCGAGCGTGAGATTACTGACAGCATCGAAACGATGAAGAAGGCTCACAAAGCCGGCGTGCCACTCCTGTGCGGCAGCGAGGCTGGCTTCTCTATGGTGCCTTATGGGGAGTGGCACTACCGCGAAATGGAGGTGTTCGTCCGCTATTTCGGCCTTTCGAACCTCGAAGCGATCCAATGCGCCACCCAGAAGGGGGCGGTCGCGCTCCGGAAGGAGGGCGAGGTCGGGGTCGTGGCGCCGGGCTACCTCGCCGACCTGATCTGCGTCGAGGGCGACCCGTCGCAGGACGTGACCATCTTGGGCGAGACGGACCGCATCAAGCACGTCTTCGTCGGCGGCGAGATGCGAGACCTCTCGCCGTTGCCGCCGCGCAAGCGCATCCCCGGGTGGAAGCTCGCGAGCATGGGTAATCAGCTGACGCGGGAGGTCGCTTTCTCCAACACTCGGACTGAAGAACCCGTCATGGTGGAAGAGCTCCACTGAGTGCGCGCAAGTCCAGGGAGAGGAATGCCATGCCAGCCACCATCACGTCCTACGCCGAGGCTGAGAATCTGCTGCGACGCCCGGACTTAAAGCAGGCGCTCTACGACGAAGCCGCCATCCTGATGCAAAATGTGCTCGTGAATCTGCACGGTGACGAGCACCGCGTCCGGCGTAACGTAGAAACAAAGGTCTTCCGGCGCGACTTCTTCCGCTTCTATGAGCAAACGGTATTTCCGCAAACCCTGCGCGAGACCCTCGCACCTTTCGTCGCTCAGGGGCACGCCGATATCGTCGATTTCGGCTACCGCGTCATGCTCAATCTCACCGCCGACTTCTCGGGCATTGATCGGCCGGAACGCAGTCCGGAAGAAACGGCAAGCCTCCTGAAGCTTCTCCGCACCTTCGGGAAGGCTGCGACTTTGGGGCAGGCCAAAGGCGACAAGACTGCAATCCGTGCCGAGATCCAGGCCGGGCTCGACGAATTCGATCGGCGTTTCTACACCCCCTCGATGGAGCGGCGGCGCGTGCTCGTCGAAGGGCACCGGGCCGGCACCGTCGCAGAAGAGGATCTCCCGCGCGACGTGCTAACGGTCCTGCTTCAGAACGAGTGCGCCCTTCAAGCCGACCATGACATCCTCATGAAGGAAATGGCCTTCTTCCTGCTCGCAGGCGCTTTCACATCGATCCACTCGATGACGCATGCAATGCACGAACTCTTCGTGTGGCGGGAGGAAAACCCCCAACACACTGAACGTCTTAAGAACCCCCTCTTCGTTCACCGCTGCGCCCTAGAGAGCATGCGGCTGCACCCCTCGAGCCCAACTGCCTGCCGCCGTCCTACAGCGGCTATTTCCCTCCCTGGCGGTGCCGAGCTGGGCCCGGAGGACGTGATCGTGGTCGATCTCCTCTCCGCCAACAAGGACACGAGCGTTTATGGCTCGGACGCCGCGAGCTACAATCCTCTGCGGCCCATCGATAAGCAGACGGCGCCTTACGGCTTGTCCTTCGGCATGGGAGCGCATGCCTGCATCGGCCGCAACCTCGCCGCGGGCGTCACGCCGCGGCCGGACACCGATCCTAAGGACCACCATTTCGGCACCATCACCCTCATCATGCTGGCCCTGCTCGAAAACAACGCCCGGCCCAACCCGGACGATCCTCCGCGCATGGATACGACGACGACGCGTCCGAACTGGGCCTATTACCCGATCCTGCTGAGTTGAACCGAGCACCGGAGCGCGCATGAGAAGCATCGAGCTCAAAGGGTTCACCGAGACGGCAACGGCTCTGCGCAATCCGAACCTCGCCCAAGCCCTCTACGACGAGGGGGCTGTCATCATGGACAAGGTGCTGCTCACCCTGCACGGCGAGGAGCATCGCGCCCGCCGGACGCTGGAGTTCCGTGTCTTCCGGCGCGACTTCTTCCGCTGGTACGAGACGCAGGTTTTCCCGCGCACCCTCGACGAGACGATTGCCGGCGCCCTCGCCGAGGGACGGGCCGACCTCGTCGATCTCGGCTACCGCGTGACCATGAACCTCACGGCCGACTTCGCGGGCATCGACCGCCCCGAGCGGACCGCGGAGGAGACCGTGGCCCTGCTCAAGCTCGTCGTGACCTTCAGTGAAGGAGCGACGCTCGTCCACTCGACGCGGGACCGCAACGAGGTGCGGCAGGAGGTCCGGGAAGCGCTGAAGGTTTTCGACGAGCGGTTCCTGAAGCCTTCGATAGCCCGCCGGCAGAATCTCATCCGCGCCTTCGCGGCCGGAGAGCGCAGCGAGGACGATCTCCCCCGCGACGTCCTAACGGTGCTCCTGCGCAACGAGGACCGCCTCGAACTCCCCCCCGACGTGCTGCGGCGCGAGATCGCCTTCTACCTGCAGGCGGGCGCGCATTCGACCGCCAACTCCACGACCCACGCCCTCCATGAGATCCTCACTTGGCGCGAGGCGCATCCGGAGGACGAAAGCCGCCTGCGGCAGGACCCGCTCTTCGTGCAGCGTTGCGTCCACGAGAGCCTGCGGCTTCATCCCGCGAGTCCCGTGGCTTGGCGCAAGGCGGTCTGCCCCTTCTCGATGAACGGCTCGGGAGAGATTCAGGATGGGGACCAGGTCGTGCTCGATCTCCTGACCGCGAACCGCGACCCAACGATCTTCGGCAACGACGCCGCCCTGTTCAATCCGCACCGGCCGATCCCGGTTGGACAGATGCCCTTCGGCCTCACCTTCGGATCGGGCATTCACGCCTGCCTCGGCCGCGACCTCGACGGAGGCGTGGTCCCCCGCGGCGACACCGATCCGGCGGCTCACCAGTACGGGATTATCGCCCTGTTCGTCCGGCGGCTCCTCACCGAGGGGGCCCGGCTCGATCCCGAGGATCCGCCGACCCACGCCGACTATACCGAGCGAGCGAACTGGGGCCGCTATCCCGTGGTCTTCGATAGCACCCTGAAAGGGGATTCCCGCAACTAGAGCCGCCGACCGGCAGGCGGCAGCAATCCGAGGGACAGATGGAAACAACGAAGCGCGCCATCGTGACCGGCGGCGCCGGCGATATCGGCCGTGCGACGGCACTGAGGCTGGCGCAGGCCGGCTGGATCGTCGGTCTCGTGGACCTCGGCGACGACGCCTTGCGCCGCGCCGCAGAGGGCATCCCCGGGGCCGTGCCGCTCCAAGCAGACGTGACGGACGAGGATTCCATCGAGGCGGCCCTGCGCGGCTTCGGCGAACCCCTCGATCTACTCGTCAACAACGCCGGAATCGGCCGCTTCGGACCCCTGCACGAGCTGTCCACCGAGGACTTCCGGAAGGTCATCGACGTCAACCTCGTCGGCCCCTACATCGTCGCTAAGGCGGCGGCCCGACGCATGATCGCGCGGGGATCCGGTGTGATCATCAACATCACCTCGATCAATGCCATCACCCCAGGCCCCAACGCGGGCGCCTATCCGGCTGCGAAGGCTGGTCTCGCGAAGCTCACGGAACAGATGGCGGTCGAATGGGGTCCTCTGGGCCTGCGGGTGAACGCGGTGGCGCCTGGGTTCATCGATGCGGGCATCTCGACACCCTTCTACGCTGATCCCAAGGTGAGGGCGCTGAGGACGGGCGCCGTTCCGATCCGGCGCCTCGGGCTCGCGGAGGATATCGCGGAGGCCGTGTTCTATCTCGCTTCTGATACGGGAAGTTACATCAGCGGCCATCAGCTCGTGGTGGATGGCGGCGTGACTCCGAGCCTCCTGGCCCAACTGCCCCGCGAGCCGAAGCAGGAAACGTCTCCCGCGAGCGGCGCGAAAGCATGAAGGCAGCGCGCAACCTCCTGATCGCCGGGGGGATCTACCACTCCTTCGAGGAAACCGCGCCCGCGCTCGCCGATCTCTGGCGCCCGCACGGCATCGAGACCGAAATCACCTTCGAGGTCGAGGACGGATTGCGCCGCCTCGCGCAGGGCGGTTACGACCTCCTGACCGTGCATTGCTTGCGCTGGTCTATGAGCCAGCACCCGAAGTACGAGCCCTTCCGAGAGCGCTGGGCGCTTTCGCTGTCGGGCGAGGGCCGCCGCGCCATCGTCGATCATGTCGGCCGCGGAGGTGGGCTTCTCGGAGTCCATACGGCGAGCATCTGCTTCGATGACTGGCCCGAGTGGGGCACTGTACTTGGGGCAAGGTGGGTTTGGGGCCGCTCCCACCACCCCCCTCAGGCTGCGCTCCGGGTCAGAACGAGCGGCGTGCCCCATCCGATCACGCAGGCCCTGCCACCGTTCTCGGTCGCGGACGAGCTCTATTCCGATCTCGATCTCGCTCCCGGCGTATCGGTCCTGGCGGAGGCTCGCCTGGAGGACGGGGATACCTGGCAGCCGGTCGCGACGGCGCAGCAGGTCGGACCGGGCCGCTGCGCCTATCTTGCTCTCGGCCACGACGTGGCATCGATCGAAGTTCCTGCTCACGCGGAAATGCTCCGCCGAGCGGGGCTGTGGTGCGCAGGGCGCGACGCAAATCTGGAATCCCAAAAAGGATAGGCAGGTGATGAGAGATATGCAGAACCTCTCTGTGCTGATCACCGGAGGCGGCTCGGGAATCGGTGAGGGGACGGCGCGCCGCTTCGCAGCAGCGGGCGCCCGCGTGACGATCTCCGGCCGGACGGCCGCGAAGATCGAAGCTGTTGCATCCGCTCTCGGGCCGAACGTCAGACCCGTTGTGGCCGACGTTACTCGTGACGAAGATCGCAGGCGCCTCGTCGCGGCGGCCGTGGAACACGGGAACGGGCTCCACGGGCTCGTCAACAATGCAGGCGACATGCTCCGTGGTCCCATCACCGACCTCGACGAGGAAGCCGTCGTTGGCATCTTCCGCAACAACGTCGTCTCCGGAATGATGCTCACCGGCCTGTGCGTGCCCCACCTCGCCAAGGAGGGCGGTGCAGTGGTGTTCGTCGGCTCGGTTCATACACGGCGCTCCTATCCGGGCGCGTCGCCCTATGCCGCCACCAAGGGCGCCGTCGAGGTGCTGGCGCGGGTTCTTGCCGCGGAACTCGGGCCGCAAGGCATCCGCGTCAATTGCGTGATCCCCGGCGCCGTTCCGACCGAGATCAATATCCGAGCCGGTTTGTTCACTGCCGCGGAGCACGACGCCCGGATGAAGGCTATCGCTTCAGATCATGCGCTCAAGCGCGTAGGCAGTCCGGAAGAAATCGCAGAGGCCATTGACTACCTCGTGCGCGCACCGTGGACGACGGGCGCATCCCTTGTCGTGGATGGCGGGCTCGCCCTCGGCCTCTCGAACTATTGAACAAGACATGACGTTCGGCCCTCGCGGAGTGGTGGAGTGCTCGCGTGATCGTTGTGATGCATACCTACGCTTGGGGAGGGCCGGCATGATCGTCGAGATGCGAACCTACGTGTTTGTGGCGGGGGGTGCGCCCAAGTTCCTGAAGATCTATCAGGAGAAGGGGCTCGCGATTCAGACCCGCATCCTGGGGAACCTCCTCGGCTATTTCGTCACCGAGGTCGGGCCCTTGAATCAAACCGTGCATCTGTGGGGCTACGATAGTTTCGAGGAACGCGTGAGGCGCCGTTCGCTGCTGCAGTCCGATGGAGACTGGCAGGCGTTCTTTGCCGAGATCGCGCCCCTGCTTGTTTCGCAGCAGTCAGCTCTCCTGACGCCGACCACCTTCTCCCCGATCCGCTGAAGCCTTCGGCCGGACCGTGTCTCGGGAAGGCGAACCGACGATCGGATCCGCCCAGGTCTTCGATGGCGCTTTGTTCCACGAGCGTCGGCTGATTGACAGCTCCCGCGGACCACGGCAAGCTGCCATTCAATCGATAACGATACATTCGATTTCGCTGGTTTTCCTAAGAGCCGCGAGTTCGGGAGGAAGCAGTGCCGACTAAGCCCATTTCTGTGGGCCGAGGGTGCAGAGACTGCGCCTCCGCCCCTCACCTGCCGAGCGATCGCTCCCGATGATCCTGCAGCAGATCCTCAACGGGCTCGTGGTCGGCGGTGTCTATGCGCTGTTCGCCATCGGCTTCAATCTTGTCTTCGGCATCCATAAGATCCTCAATCTCGCCCATGGCGGCGTCTTCATGGCCGGTGCGTTCACGGCTCTCTATGCCGTCGAGGCGGGCATCCCGTTCTGGCTTGCATTTCTGGTCGGCGTGCTCGCGAGCGGCTTTCTCTCGATCCTGGTTGAGGTGACGGCGTTCCGGCGCCTTCGCAGGAGCGGCGAGGAGGAGTTCGGCGCCATCATCTCCTCGATCGGCGCCAATCTCGTCATCATCACCATCGCACAGCGCATCTCGGACACCCGAGTGATGCGCTTCCCGTTCGACACGTTTCCCATCACGATCTACGAGTTCTTCGGGCTGCGCGTGTCGGGGCTACAGCTCTTCATGGTGGTCTGCGCCACAGTTTTGGTGCTCGTGCTCACAGCCTACCTGTACCGCACACAGTTCGGGCGACAGGTACGGGCGATCGCCGGGAACCCGCGTGCGGCCGTGCTCTCGGGCGTCAATCCTAACGTGGTCTACTTCCAGACATTCTTCCTGTCAGGGGCGCTCGCGGGTGCAGCCGGCGTGCTCGTTGGCCTTGCCTTCAACTCGATTCATTTCATGATGGGCGAGTCGTTCCTGCTCCGGGGATTCGTCGTCGTCATTCTCGGAGGGCTCGGCAGCATCCCTGGCGCACTCGTCGCCGGGTTGCTCTTCGGCATGATCCAGACGCTGACGATTGCCTATCTGCCATCCCGGCTCACCGACACCATTATTTTCTCGATCCTCTTCCTGATCCTGCTGGTCCGGCCGCACGGTCTCTTCGGCCGTCCGGAGGCGGGATCGTTAAGGGGCGCGCGATGAGCGATTTCTTCGCCGCCTATCGGCCGCTGATCGAGCTCTTCCTGCTCCACACCGGCTATGCGTTCAGCCAGTACATCGTCCTCCGCGCAGGTGTATTCTCCGTTGCAAATGCGGGCTTTGCCGCCATTGGGGCCTATCTCGCGGCAATCCTGACCGTTCGCTATGGGCTTCCCGCTCCCCTGGCGATCGCGGCGGCCGTGCTGGCCGGCATCGGCTGTGCCCTGCTTCTGTCCTGGCCCCTCGCTCGCCTGCGCGGAGTCTATCAGGCGATCGCCACCCTGGCCTTCGTCCAGATCGTCCTGTCTCTCAACCTGTATGCCGAAGGCCTGACCGGGGGAGCGATGGGCTTCAACGGTATCCCTAAGGTCGTGGGGACCGGCTGGCTTCTCGTGGCGGTCGTTCTCGTCGTGTACGTGATGCACGCCATCAACAGCACCCGGATCGGACGGGCCTTCGAGGCGGTCCGCCAGGACGAAGCTATGGCAGCGTCGCTCGGCGTGTCGGTTCGATTCCATCAGGCCCTCGCCTTTGCGGTCTCCGGTGCCATCGCCGGGCTGTTCGGGGCCTTGGAGGCCTTCCACAGCTATGCCCTGGAGCCGAACCAGTTTGGCTTCGCCTTCCTGGTTGCTGGACTGTCCTACGTGGTTTTGGGCGGCCGGCGCTCGATCTGGGGACCGGTGGTCGGCACCGCTGTTCTCGTCGCCCTACCCGAGTTCGCGCGGTCCCTCGCCGAGAACCGCATCCTCGTCTACGGGCTTCTTCTCATTGCTGTGATCAACTTCATGCCTCGGGGCATCGTGGACACCGCCCTGGGCGCCCTGAATCGGCGCCGCATGGCCGCGGCGGACGCGCGGCTAGTGGAGGCGCGCACGTGAGCACGCTGCAGTTGCGCGAGGTGTCGAAGCGCTTCGGTGGTGTCGTCGCCGCGGAACGTCTCAACATCGAGGTCTCGCCGGGCCGGATCACGGGCCTGATCGGTCCGAACGGGGCGGGCAAGACTACGGTGGTCAACCTCATCACGGGGATGCTTCCCGTCACGTCCGGGACGATTCAGTTCGGCGATCTCGATCTGACCCATGCCCCCGCCCATCAGGTCGGTCGCGCAGGCGTCGCCCGCACGTTCCAGAACATTCGCCTGCTGACCGAGGCGTCGGTGCTCGAGAACGTCATGATCGGCTTCCAGCGCAACGAGCACTGCTCGGCGCCGGCGGCTCTCTTGGGCTTTCCGTCGGCGCGACGGGAGACGGCGCGCGTGCGCCAGGCTGCGTTGGACCTCCTCGGTCGCTTCGGAATGACCCGCTATTCCATGCATCCGGCGGGTGCTCTTTCCTACGGGCACCAGCGGCGGGTCGAGATGATGCGGGCGCTCGCGGCATCTCCGAGCCTGCTGCTTCTCGACGAGCCCGTCGCCGGGATGAACGACGTCGAGGCAAACGAGCTCGGCGCCATCTTTCTCGACCTTGCCCGCAGCGGGATTGCGGTCCTACTCATCGAGCACAACATGCGCTTCGTCCTGCGCATGTGTAACCACGTCTATGTGCTCGATAGCGGCCGGCTCATTGCCGAGGGCACCCCGCAGGAGGTCATCGCCAACCCAGCCGTCGTGGCAGCTTATCTCGGGAGCTGAGCGATGCTGGAAGTCACGGATCTCAAGGCCGGCTATAGCGGCATCCAGGCGCTCAGGGGTGTCTCCCTGCGGGTTGCGGCCGGCGAGATGGTGGCCTTGATCGGTCCGAACGGCGCTGGCAAGTCCACGCTCCTCAACTGTATCAGCGGTGTCGTGCGGCCTACCGCAGGATCGATCGTCTTTGAAGGACACGACGCCACAGGGCAGGCGCCCTGGCTCGTCTCCCGCCGTGGCCTAATCCAGGTGCCGGAGGGCCGCCAGATCCTGCCAGAGATGACCGTGCTCGAGAATCTGCAGCTCGGAGCCACAGCCCTCTCGACGCGTCCGCCGACTTATGCGCTCCACGACGTGTTCGGCCTCTTCCCGATTCTCGAGGAGCGGCAGGCTCAGTATGCGGGCTCCCTTTCCGGCGGACAGCAGCAGATGCTGGCGATCGGGCGCGCCCTTATGGGGGCCCCGAGCCTACTGCTCCTCGATGAGCCGAGCCTTGGCCTCGCCCCCGTGATCGTTACCCAGGTGTTCGACGCCCTCCGCCGCCTCAACGCCTCGGGCCTGACGATCCTTCTCGTGGAGCAGAACGCTCACAAGGCGCTCGAAGTGACCGACAGGGCCTACGTGATCGAGCAGGGGCGGGTTGTGCACCAGGGCGAGAGCCGGGCGCTGCAGAGCGACCCTGATGTGATCGCCCATTATCTCGGCCATGGAGCCGCCGCCGCATAGCGGTCCCAGAGTCGTCCGGCACGCCGTGTCCTGGCACGCCGACGCCAAAGATGCCCGCCTCAAAGGCAGGAGGTGGCGACATCACCAAGAGGTCTGCCTGGGTAGGGAGAGAACCATGATTGCACATTGGAGAAGCGCAGTCGCAGCAGGTCTCGGCCTAATGCTTCTGTCTCACACGGCAACCGCGCAAGAGGTGAAGGTCGGCGTTGGGCTCGCCACGACAGGCACCTTCGCCTTTGTCGGAGCGCCGGTCGTCAACGGCTTGAAATTGGCCATGGACGATCTCAACGCGCAGAATTTCTTCGGGACCAACAAGGTCAACGTTCTCTATGAGGACAACCGGTCCGACAAGCAGGAAGCCCTCAGCCTGCTGACACGCATGGCCAATCGGGACAACGTGCTCATGTTCATCGGGCCCGTCTCGAGCGGCGAGGCCATGGCCGTGGCCCCGGTAGCCATGGAGCTCAAGGTACCGATGTTCACCACGGCGACGACCCCGGAGGTGCTCAAGATCGGTCCCTACATCTTTAAGTCAACCGAGACCGCGGAACAGACCATGATTCCGTTGGCCCAGCACGTCGCCGCGAAGGTCAAGCCGAAGTCCTGCTTCCTCGTCTTCATCCGGGACAACGACGGCTACATCCGTCAGTCGACCATCTTCCGGGATACCGTGAAGGCGAACGGCGTGCAGATCGCGGCGGAGGAGTCGATCCTCGCGGCTGATGCGGACTTCACCGCCCTCGGCACCAAGATTGCATCGAGCAAGGCCGATTGCCTCTACCTGTCTACGCCTCCCGAGCAGGGCGCCAACATCGTCGTGCAGGCGCGCCAGGCCGGCATGCCCGCCAACACCATTCTCGTCGGGAACACGGGAATGGGCTCCGAGCGCTACGTCAAGGCGGGCGGAAAGGCCGTCGAGGGCACGATCTTCCCGGCGGAGTTCGTCCCGACCGGCGTGAACGACCTCTCCAAGGCCTTTATCGCCAACTACGCGAAGCGCTATGGCTCCGCGCCGGATTCGTGGGCCGCAGTCGGCTATTCCATGGGTCTCGTCATGGCAAATGCGATCAAGAACGCCGGGCCCAACCCGACGCGGGACAGCGTGCGTGACGCTATGGCGAAGACCAAGGACTTGGACGTAGTCGTGGGCCAGGGGCGCCTCACCTTCGACGAGAACCGGATCCCGCAATTCGGGGCCGCGATCCTGACCATCAAGGACGGCAAGTTCGTCCAGGCGTAACGGCTCCAGGATCACCGGCGGGGGCCGCTTGTCCGGCCTTCGCCATCCTCCAACAGGATCAAGCCGGGGCGCTTCGTATGCCACGGATCATGGGCTGCGTGCCGAGACCGCTCGGCACGCAGGGAGCCTCAACGGCGCGGCGGGTGGGAAGCAAGAGGAGCATAGGTCCGCGATGGCCATTCTCAAAGTCGTCGACCGCATCGGCGCCGTCCACACCATCGATGCTCCCGACGACATGCCGCTCATGTTCGTCCTGCGGGACCACGCCGGGCTACCTGTCGAGGGCATGTGCGGGGGATGCGCCTCCTGCGGAACCTGCCACGTTTTCATCGACGAAGAATGGATCGAGCGCCTGCCGCGGCCTCAGCCGGACGAGCAGGGGATGGCTGAGCAACTCTACCACTACGACGAGCGTGCTTCGCGTTTGAGCTGCCAGATCCAATCGGGGCCCGCCATCGACGGCCTCGAGTTGCGGCTCGCCCCGGAGGAATAGGTCAGCAAAGATCGTCCAGCACGGCGCGCGTGAAGGGGGCGAGATCCGAGGCGCGTCCGCCCTCGACCTTGCGGACCCAATCGGGATTCGACAGAAGCGCTCGTCCAATCGCGATCAGATCGAAGTCGCCCCGGCGAAAAGACAGCTCCAGCTGGCCGATAGCCGCGGGCGTGATCTCCGCATGGACCTTGCCGAGCGCGGACTTGAACTCGTTGCTGAGCGTCACCGAGCCCACCGCGATGACGGGCTTGCCGACGAGGCGGCGGGTCCAAGCCGCGAGGCTCAGATCGCTCCCGGCGAAGGCCGGCTCCCAGTAGCGGCGGGTGGAGCAATGGAACAGATCCGCGCCCGCGGCCGCCAGGGGTCGGAGGAGTGCGGCCCATTCGTCCGGACTGCCGGCCAGGTAGGCGTCGTAGTCGAGCTGCTTCCACTGCGAGAGACGCACGATGACGGGGAAGTCGGTGCCGGCGGCCTGCTTGCACGCGCCGACGACTTCAGCCGCGAACCTTGTACGGTTCGCGATGCTTCCGCCGTAATCGTCGCGACGGAGATTGGTCGCCGGCCAGAGAAACTGGTCGGGCAGATAGCCGTGAGCCGCGTGGATTTCGATGCCGTCAAATCCGAGATCGCGCGCAGCCAGAGCGGCCTGCCCGTAATCGTGGATCGTCCGCTTGATATCGGTGAGATCGGCCGCTCGTCCGCATGGATGGTGCGGCCCTGCAAGACCCGACGGGCTGAACCGGGTCACGCCCGCGAGCGTGTCCGCCATGCCGATCAGCGAAGGCTCGAAGGCCCCGACATGCCAGAGCTGCGGCACGATGCACGCCCCCTCGCGATGAACGCCGTCGACGATGGGCCTCCAGGCCGCGAGGGCTTCGCGGCCGAAGAAACGGGGAATGTTGGCCCCGAAGGCACCTTCCAAACTGGGGGCTGCGCCCTCTGTGATGATCAGGCCGACACCCCCCGCGGCCCGCCTCCGATAGTACTCGGCCATTGCGGGGGTCGGGATGCCGCCCGGGGCCCGCTCCCGCGTCATCGGCGCCATCGCGACACGGTTTCTTAGGCTCAAGGATCCGCAGGCGAACGGAGAGAAGAGAGCGATCGGCGAAGCCGCTTCGCCATCTGCAAGCCCGGCGCCGGAGGCAGTCATGCAAGACCCCGTCATGGAGCTCCCAACGGAAGCAGTTCAGCCAGGGCGAGCTCCAATCGCGCTCCAAAGCACGGACCGTGAATGCGTCGCCGGCGGAACTGCCCCATTGGGTTAAGCCCGCTTTCACCGGGCCCCATACTAGAAGGGCAGACGCGGCGCGACTATCGCCCGAGTGCTCACGTCGGCTCGATCGGTGTTCCGGCAGCATCCATGAGATCGGACGCTGTCTTGTGTAGGAGCCGCGCCCTATCGAGAGCCGGCCACGTTCTTCGGCTCCCGGCGAGCGGGACTTCTACGCTGATGGGACAGTCGACGGGCAGGGCCTGAAAAAACGCCCGGAGCGGCAACCCGCCTTCTCCCGGAGGCAATCGGGCGTGGCGTGCCTCCGAGACATAGTCGAGGTCTTGTCGCATCGTTTCGGGCGCGTCGCAAATTTGGGCGAAATGCATCAGCGCAGGATCAAGCCGCACCAGGTCGTCCGGCCGCGACCCGGATCGATGGAGATGCAGCGCATCGACCAGAATGCCTGCGTTTGCGGGAGCCGAGCGGCCGACGAACGCGATCGCCTGATCGAGCGTTCGGATTTCGGTGAAGACCATGAACTCCACGTCGACGGTCAGCCCGAAGGGCCACGCCGTCTCACATATTTCAGCGAAGGCCCCCGCCGCACGCGAGATCTCCGGATCAAGGCTGACGGCGATCACGTGGCGCGCCCCAAGCCGGGCCGCTACTTCGAACATGGGCTCGTACGACCGGACTTCGATGCCAGGCCGGATCCTCACCACTTCGACGTCGTTCACAATGAGCCCGGAATCGTTCAGCCGGCTCAGGGTTTCTAGGAGCATGGCGGAACCCCCGAGCATCGGAAACGGCGGCTCATGGTCCTGGGCGGGACTCAGCCTCAGATTGACAGCACCGAAACCGGCCGCCGCCGCACAGGCGACCACCTCGGGCGGAGAGAGGTCGAGAACGGCCATATGAGCGAGTGAGAGGAGGGACATTCCAGGTAGGGCGAACTGCTCCGACAGGCGATGAATTTTCGCTGCCAACACTTAGCGGTAACCTCCCCGCGCAGACAAGCCGTCCCACCCGGGTGACCATGTCACCAAGCTGATTGCTGATCGCCGCATGCTCATCTCAGAGGCTTAAGAGCGCATTTCAGGCAATGACAGCGGCCGCCATATCGCGCGCTGGGACAACGGCGGCACCCTGAGCGTCTAAAGCGGTTGCCTCATCTTACCGGCAGGCGCTTTGATCGCCCTGATCGAAGTGGAAGTGATCGCGGTGGGCCTCGTTGTAGTCGCGGCTCAGGACCACGTCGAAGAACCGGCAGGCGCCGTCCCGGACAGCGCGCCGGAACGCGGCCTTGGCGGGCGGGCCGTTCCAATCCGCGAGGACGCTGATCCGCGTGCTGTCAGCCAGCGCGAAGCCCGCGATGTCGATGGCGTTGGCGGTCGCGTACTGGCTGCGGCGCCCGCTCTCGCGGTGGTAGAGATTGCGGCAGAAATACCTGCCTAAATGCTCCACGCGGGCAACCTCCTGGCCAAGGTGCTGCCGCGCAGCCTGCTGCAGGACGTGCAGCTCTAACAGGGCCCAACCGACCGCTAGCGGACAGGTGGCCGGGAAGCTGTTGTTGAACCGCACCGAGGAGCGCGCCACCTCGTCCGCATTGCTGAAGCCGCAGCCTTCCCTAGTGACTTCATCGGAGATGGGCGAGGATAGGAGGGGCGAGCCTTCGAGGACAGAGCGGCATTCCTGCGCATCGCGCTCCAGTCGACCGAGCTCGTATCCGGTGAGCCAGCCCGGCTCGTCGCGCACGTCAAGGGAGGCGAAGGGATTGAGCGCATTCGGCACCACGACGGCGCCCTGGTGGACGAGGAGGCCCACGACGGCAAAAGCCATCAGGCTGGCAATCAGGACCTGGCCGAGAACGTCGCGCACGAGACCTGGGCGATGGGACGCCGCTCCCTAGGAAAACTCGTCAGCCTCGATGTAGCCTTTTGGCTGCAGCCAAAAGCCCGTCGGAACAGGCCCGCGACTGCTCTCTCCGTCGTACGGCGTGGCCAACACTCGACCCAGGAAGCAACACATGACCCCGTACATCTTCTGCATCGACGTCGGTGGCCCAACACGGATTGGCTAGGCGGACGGCGAGGGGCGGTACGGCACCGGACTAGAACTCGCGGACGCCTTGGCGCGGGCTGGAGCGCTTGCGGTGAACGGCACCCCGGTGGCACTTGGATTCGAAGCACCGATCTGGACACCTCGTCGGACAGAGCTTGCGCGCATTACCAGCCGCAGGGGCGGTGTCGAAACGCAGTACAACCGCGCTTGGTCAGCGGGCGCGGGCTCGGGTGCGCTCGGTGCGGCCTTAGCGCTGATGCCCTGGGCACTGACACAGCTGCGGCTCGCCACCGGCCCAATGGGCGCGACCACCAATCTTGCAACGTTCGTCTCGCGCAAAGCTCAGGTGTTCGTCTGGGAGGCATTCGTGTCAGGTGTTCTCAAGACAACGGGCCTCCATCACGATGATGCCCGGCTGGCTGTCGAAGCGTTCCAATCCCGCTGGCCCGATATCGAAACGGATGTTCCGGCCGAACCTGCGGTCAATCATGCCGCCGTCGCCGCTTCCATTGCCGGCTTCAGGGTTGATCCTGCAGAGTTTCAGGAGGCTGCTCTTGTGGTCGGTGTCACCCCAGCGAGCCTCGCCGGCCCAACATCATCCTGAGACAGGTCCCTGGCGAATACAGAATCTGATCCAGAAAGCAGCATCAGCGATGCAAAACGTCGAACATCTGATCAACTGGAACTTCGCACTCGTCGGTGAGTGGCGGACACCAGAGTGGGCAGCTGAGGATCTCAGTCCAGGGATCCAGGGGAAAGCTGGGGTTTTCGCGTTCGTCGTCGATGGACAGGTTTGTTACATCGGCTCGTCAAGGAGGCTTGACGAAGCGCTCGGTAGATACCCTCGCCGCGCCTTTGGCCCATCAACCGCGACTCCACTCCGAAAGGTTCACAAGGGCGTCAGGGAGACGTTCGCTGCAGGACGTGTCGTCGGCATATACGCCTTCACCATCGGCTCAGGAAACGACCTTGACGAGGTAGAGTTCGCACATCAGTTGATCGACGAACTCTCACCCCCGTGGAATAACCTCAGAAGCGCCAAGAGGCTCCCAGCATCCGAGCTCCGGAAAGCTCTATCGCACCACATTGAGGGCGCAGTCGAGAAGCTCTTGAGGGGCTTCGCCGATCACCCGTTTGGAGAGTCAACCGATTACGACCTACTCACCACTAGCGGCCGGAGGCTGTCCCCGAAAGCTGTCTTTGGCTTGGCCCTTTCAGATGCCCTCGGCTCTCACGTGGGACCGAGACACTTCACCGGCGGTGTCGGCACAATCTGCTTTCAGCTCTTGGTCGAAGCTGGGTACGAGATTGTGCCGAAGGGCAAAACACTCGACGTGGAACTGCCACCGCTCGATGATGAAAGGGAGTGGGCTGAAGGCAACCTGAAACTCCTCGTGCACCTCAGAAGGGAGAGAGCCCGCGGCCTAGCGCGTGAGAAGAAGAAGCTCTTCAAGATGCAGCACGGTAAGCTGTTTTGTGAGAAGTGCGGCTTTGATCCGGCCCCAATGTACGGTGCTCCCTATGGAGATTCCTGTATCGAGGTTCATCATGCGAAGATCGCTGTCGAAGCGATGGAGCCTGGCCATGGCACGAAGCTCGAAGACCTTCAGTGCCTCTGTGCAAACTGCCACAGAGTCGTTCATCGCCGCATGAAGGACGAAGCAAAAACAGAAGCACCTAGGCAACAGTCGTCATGACTTAAATCAGCCGGGCTCTGGCTCAAAGCTTGCAAGAGAGCGAAGATCTCCCGCGGCTCAGCCTACGTATAGATTGCCCATCTGTAGGGCCGCTCAAGTTCTTGATCGCAGCGCCTTGAAGGTCGTCTCCAGGAGAGCCCAGTTGCTCTGATACTGTTCTAGGTCCCTTGGTGAAATGGCACAGTGGAGTGAGGTTGGGTTTTTGGAACCAGGGCCCCTGGGCTTGTAGATGCGCTCGCAATAATCCTGAAGCGTACGGAGCTGGAAGATGTAGAACTGATCCGCTCCAGCTCCCTTGAGCACGACAAAAATGCAAACAAGCTCAGGGTTCAGGAGTACGGTTCTACCGAGCACCTGCTGCACGCTGCCTTCAGGCTGTTCAATCTGCAAGAATTTATCCGCGCCGAACTGCCATGATCCGCCATTGATGGCTTTGACCTGAATTGGGATCGCGTAACCCCGGGGGTCTGCCGCTAGAAGGTCGAACATCGGAACGTTACCGGCGAATGGACTTGCCACGTACCCGCGCCTTCCCAACTCTGCGGCTACAAGATGCTCACCAATCTGCCGGGTGAGCTGAATGTCACGGCCTGTGGCTCTCACGTGTCCTTAACCTTTCAGCGCCCACTTCTGTGCCCCTGTTCAATAGCCACTAACGACCCAAACGAGCGCATCTGCAAGAGCAGGTGGCACGCCTTGCGCCTCTGCCGCACCCCTTACTGCCGCGGACAGCTCATGCTCGGCAGGATCTTTTTCAGACGTCGTTTGCGCAAAGGGTCGCAGCTCCCCTGAGCCTAAACCGACGAGTCGTTTTCCCCTTGATCATCAGCCTGCACCACTCGCCAGTGGAATGCTGATCTTTGAGAGGGTTTGAGGTTTGCAGAGATGCGCTACCTTCGTGAGGGAGCAGATCCTTCGGGAGGGTAGTCATGGAGCTGTGTTGCAAGCGCTGTGAAAGCGCAAAGCATGTCAAGAACGGGCTGATGCGCG
>JAESFL010000451.1_pt1 | contig 28966 bp, 42 predicted proteins | sample 9269401 | NCBI WGS metagenome assembly JAESFL01 (sample SAMN14506025, study PRJNA617098) | algae metagenome | isolation source: Gloeocapsa sp. UFS-A4-WI-NPMV-4B04 and co-occurring heterotrophs from desert... | place: USA: Utah | collected 2006-10-01 | reverse complement strand
ATTGATCGAGGATTGAGGGGACCGCCCCCGATCTTGTAGCGTCAGATCAGGTCCCGACATACTACCCCTACGGCTGATCCGGCCCGTGCCGCGACAATGCTGCGGATGATCGACGATCGCTGTCGTCAGTAGCCCGCGATGCCCGAACCAGAGAACAGGATCGACGCTCGGCTAACGCGCCTTACCCGCACCAGAGTTGTGGGAAGTACAGCACCAGCACCGTAAAAAGCTCAAGCCGCCCCAGCAGCATGGCGAAGGCCAGCAGCCACTCAGCCCCATCCGGCACGGTCGAGAAGATGCGGTTCAATCGGCTGGTTCGGCCCCTGCCTCACCCAGGAGTCTGCCACCTCGCCTTGGCCGGTTCTGCCGGAAAGCTAGCCACTAAGTCGCTCAAGCCCCCGCCCAGCCAACCGCCGAGGCCATCCCGCTGCTCATCGAGCCTTCGGTTGGGACCACGCGGGTCGGCAGTCGGGGACCACCCTCCACCGAGCATCTCCGCAAGCTTATCGCGGTTCTGGGAGCCTGCGACGGCAAGAAGGCCCAGCAGGGCTGTCAGGGATGGAAAACCACGGCTTATGATCGTTCTCCTTGTTGCTGACCTTGGCCGACAGTCGTTCGGTTGGTTCGTGCCGAGATGCTCCTCACCACCCGCTCTGGCTTGGATTAGCTTTGGCGGGCGATGATCCTATCCTTGATGCCGTCATAGACACTCTGAGGGATGATGCTCTTGCGGTGGAGTTCGTCTTTAGCTTTGTAGGGCGGACCTTTCACAATGGCTTCGGCCCTGGTGGGGCCGATCCCGGTCAGCGTCTGAAGCTGTTCGGAAGTGGCCGAGTTGATGTCGATAACGGCATTCTGGCTCGGTGCAGTTGAAGGCGCTGCCGTTGTAGCCGAAGGCTGAGTAGGCGTGCTCGGAGCCGTCTGTGTGCTCTGGGCTGTAGCCCATGAGGTCGTCAGCACAGCCGCCAAGAGGGCAGCGGCAGCAATGGCTTTCTTCATGCGATCCGCCGTTTAGGTCGAGGGTGTGTTGAAGTGTACGGCTCAGAGTCGTCCCATGAGCAGCAGGACGATGAGAACGAGGACCAGCACGCCGACGATGCCGCTTGGTGCATAGCCCCAGGATCGGCTGTGACCCCAGGTGGGCAGAACGCCAATCAGCGCCAGAACGAGGATGATCAGGATGATGGTGCCAATGCTCACAGGCGACCTCCTCTAACGCTCAAGCTTATGACATGACAATTCCCATCAGCGGATTGCGGTTCCCGGCACAGCAGGCGGACGCCACGTCTGCCCCCAGACGGTCGGCGCTCATCCGACCCAGCGCTTCAGGCTGCACTACAAGCGCCGGACCGGCTAACCGGTCACGTGCTCCACTCGGTGCATTCCGCTCAGGTCAGGGGCTTACCGGAGGGCGGATCATCATCGTTCACGGGGCGATGGTTCTTGAGCCACCACTGGGCCGGAGCATCGCCCTGCGGCTGCGTCTCGGTGACTGGCGGCTGCCCCTTCACGATGCCAAGCCGGGCCAGCCTCTCTAAAGGTTGAGGTGGTCGCTCGGCCCCGTCCTTCTCGTCGTCACCTGTCATCACACTGTCTCCATCCGTAGTGAGGTGATCAGGGGTTTGTGCCCTTATCGCGAGGGCTGGTGGCGATACCGACTACTGTTCTTGGCGTAGTCGGGCACGTGCCGTTCCTCACGCCAGCTTTGGTGGTGGATCACCCAGGCCATGCCGTAACCGATCGCCGCTCCAAGGAGCAGGGTAAGCATCGGGTTCTCGGGCGTGTACTCCCGCACCATCCGGCTGCTCTCCCGATAGACGCGCTCCGCCTGCGGGTAGCGGTCGGCGGCCTCGCGGGCATAGCGGCGGCCCTGATCATAGGCTCCTTGGGCCATCTCGGACGCGCTGCCTGCAAGGGAACCGAGTGCCTCTGTAGCCTGCGCGACGTACCCTGGGGCGTCTGCTCCACCCTGGCTCAATGGGTTGCCAGCATCGTCGTAGTCAATGGCACCGCCCTTGGTGACCTGAACCGACACAGGGTCACTCGTCGGGAAGGTCTCGTAGATTGCGTGATCGAGCTTCTCGTCGAGGTTCTGCTTAGAGTTCTCCGGCAGCGTCTTGTCACTCTCGGGCATCGTAATCCTCCAGTTCAGCAGTGCCCCTCATCGGGGCGTCAGACCCGCTCCTGCACCGCAGCTTTGATCAGCCGGTCGGGTCCAATCTCATCATCAGGCTCATGGTGCAGGAGCGCCGCCAGCCGCACCCGCGCCCGGTTCACCCGGCTCTTGATGGTGCCGATCGCCACACCCGTGATCTGAGCGGCATCCTCATAGGACAACCCTTCAGCCGCCACGAGCAGCAGCGCTTCGCGCTGGTCGGTCGGGATCAGGGTCAGCGCCGCCCGCATGTCCTCGAAGTCGATATGCGACTGCTGGTCAGGTACTACCTTCAGCTTGGCAGCATAGGAGCCGTCTGGGTCATCGATCTCGCGCCTCCTCTTTCGATACTGGGAGTAGAAGAGGTTGCGGAGGATCGTGAACAGCCACGCGCTCAGGTTTGTGCCGCGCTCGAACCGATCCATGGCTCCCCAGGCCCGCACGATGGTGTCCTGCACGAGATCATCAGCGCGGGTCCAGTCATTGGTGAGCGAATAGGCAAAGGCCCTCAGGCTCGGGATGGCTGCAAGCATCTCATCGCGCAGCGCGGGTTCGACAGTCATGGCACTTGCTTCCGAGAGGAGGCAGAGGTGGCGACGAGATCAGCAAGATACTGCGGCACGGGTTGCTCGACAACGTGGTGGTAGTGATCATGCAGGGCATAGACGGCCCGCATCTCCCGCACGAGGCGAGCCTCCGCACCATCAACATCCTGCCATTCAGCCGCAGGGCGAGCTATGTCATACGTGAGGCCAAGCTTTTCCAGGCCAACTCGGCGGCTGACCGCCTTCTTCATCAGCGCTCCCCCGAGCCCGCAGCACCTGCATGCTGAAGTGCCGCTACCAACGCTGGTTAAGCCGCGTCAATTCGTGTGGTTCCAGACCAGGGACCCTCCTCGTCCAGAACAGCTACGCTTGTAGGGCGTCGGCGTGCCGGACTCATGCACGTGATCGTCAGAGCAGATGTTGATCTCACCCGGTTCCTCAGCGGGTGCAGGGGACAAAATCGCTTAAGGCTAAGCTTTAGCTACCCGCCTTTGGCCTCCACCTGGGGCGACGTAGCAGTAGGCAACCAGCGATCCTCGCTCTGTTGATCTGCCCGGAAGGCGGTACGGCCCATCTGGTCGAACCTGCATCGGACTCCATCTCCCAGCAGCAGGGAGACAGGAAGGAGCGCGTTCATGGGTATGGCTCGCATGGCAGGACCCTTCAAGAAGGTGCGCCCCTCGGTGGCGTTCTCGGTGCACTATCAGGATGGACGCACAGCCTACCTGTTCCTTGAGGGTCATGGCAGGCCAGAGCGGGACTTCCTTGTCTCACCCCTGGCGCACGAGCGGCAGCGCGCGGGGGAACTGCCCGATGGCGTGATCGTGGGCGTCAGGCGGGTTCATTAGCTCAGCGGGTATGCTAAAGAATACAGAACCCAGGCTTTGGTCCGGTTCTTCGTCGCACAAGGGGTCGCAGCCTGTGGCCTGGGATGCGGCTCACCCAGGATGGGACATCTCTTGCAGGTTACCGTTCGCGACAACAACGTCGATCAGGCTCTTCGCGTGCTCAAGAAGAAGATGCAGCGCGAGGGGGTCTTCCGCGAGATGAAGCAGCGGTCCGCGTACGAGAAGCCTTCCGAGCGCAAGACACGTGAGAAGGCCGAGGCCGTGCGCCGGGCACGAAAGCAGGCACGCAAGCAGGCGATCCGGGAAGGGCTGATTGCGGCTCCGAAGCGTCCCGAGCGCCCGCAGCGAGGCTATCCTGGCATGGCTGCTCCTCGCCCAGCACAGGCGCATCCTGAGGGGGGCTCGCAAGGCCGACCTTAATTGGTGATGGTGATGATGGTGTAGCCTTCAAGGCTGAGGTGACCTCTCGGCTGGGCTAACTGATGAGGAAGACCACCCAGACCACGCCGAGGACGCATGAAAGGACGGCAATGGTGCTCGCCCACAGGGCAGCACGATCATCGCTGGTCATCGAATTCTCGGCTGGCTGGTGCAAACCTTCATGGCGGCTGGGCTACTTCAGCACGAGCGGGAGATAGAGCAGGCCAATCGTGACCGTCACCGAGAGCACCGCCACCAAATTGGCCCACACAGAACCGAGACGATCTTCGCAGATCATGGCCTTCCACCTGCGTCATACCAGCGTACTGGCACCCTGCTGGTATGGCGCAGGCCCTTTGCAGGACCATTGCGTCGCGTCCGCGAAGATGTTGCGTGCGCGGAACTCTCGTGACGTAACCGGGACATAAACTGGGGAGCACATCACGCAATCTGTCTCAAACGCTGGACCTCATTCCGTTCCGCGTAGCCCAACCTGATTAATGTGGAACTGGAGCGACCTTCCGCGTGAGTGCCGCCTTCTGAAGAAGGGGGAGGCTCTGTTCGGTCAAGACGATGCGGCGGTCGCCCTATACTGGGGTGCACCAACTTCCTCAGCACCGGCCCAAGGCGCATTAGCTCCCCCGTCCGGGGCGGAGGCCGTCGCGGCGAGGGTGTCGCGGACCGCCTGGAACCAGTGGTGATCCACCTGACCCCGAACGCCGCCCTCACGCAGCCAAAGGTGATATGCCCGCTCGCGGACCTGCTGCTCCAAGTTCCTGTGCATGGCTGTCCTCCCAGCCGGTGCAGAGCGAGATTACTCCGACGAGATGTCGCGCGGACTGGTACCCGGTGGCCAATGGCAGCGTGTCGCCGCTCCTGGCCCGCTGCATCCTCGTGTCTGGAGAGCCTGAAGCTTCTGGAGGTAGGGAGCACGACGCTCCTGATGCTTCTGCCGGAGAGTGTCGATCACGCCCTGCTTGATCTCCACTGGAGCAGCGCTGGTTCGGACCGTGTCGAGGTCCGTCGCATAGGCGCGGTCGATCTCAGCTAAGGCTGCCAGGATCGACTGGATGCGGGTACGCAAAGTCCACCCAGACGCGCGATCTGAGGTGCGCGCGTGCCAAGGCACGTCGCGCGTGTCGCTGCCCATCATGATCGTTCCTCGGCTTTGTTGTCGTTGGTGGGCTTGGCCTCTGCCGGGCCATTCGCGCCCGTTCAGCAGGTCCTACATGCCGGTGACGGACAGATGACAGGCTCAGAGGTCGCCTGTCGCGGCGGCAAAGGACGACTGGCCTCCGTGTGCATCAGCCCTCCGAATCTGCTGCCCTCACGTCAGTACCCGCTCGCGAGCGGCGGGTTAACCCCAGGGCCGAGCCCCTGTGGATTGTGGGGAGCAGGCCGAAGCGTGCCCTACTTCGTCCTCATGTGGCTGCGGAGCGGCCCGCAGGACAAAGCCCCACGTGCCGGTGGAGGGTGTACTCATCACTGACACCAAGCACCGTCTTCGCAAGGAGCGGTAGGGCAGCGGTGATCGAACGATAAATACCTCAGACGCCACTGGAGGATTACCGATGCGCTACCGAGACCTGTACGATCAGCAGCCTGAACCCGAGCACCCGCTGAAGCGTGAACGACCGCACGCTGTCGCCTCTCTCTTTGTCCACAGGACGGAGTGGGCTGACCTGCACCGAATCTGGGAGGCGCACGGGCCGACAGAGATCGTTGGCGTCAAGAAGGTGCCCTTCATTCCCGCCGTGATGATCGAGGTCGTCTGCATGGATCAGAGCGCCGCGTTGGCTCTGATGGAGGAATGGCTCGCCTACTGCACGACGAGCCCACACCGACCGCACACCCAGCAGGAGTGCGAGGTGTGGGGCCGTAAGTTGGTGGTACCGGAGTTCGCCGACATATCGCCCGATTGGACGATCTGACCCTCACAGAGCGGCGATCACCTTCTCGACCCAGGCTGGAACCGTGGTGCTGGCCGGGCCGTACATCGCTTCGTCAAACTGCCGGGCATTGTCGGAGGGCTCCAGGTTGATCTCGCAGGTGCAGATGCCCTGCCCACGTGCTTCGGTCACGAACCCAGCCGCTGGGTACACCGATCCTGAGGTGCCGACTGCCACGAACAGGTCGGCATCCTGAAGAGCGTCGTAGATCGCATCCATCTCCAGCGGCATCTCACCAGACCAGACCACGTGAGGACGACGCGAGTGGGGTAGGGCGCTCAATAACCCCCCTCTGGCCTTGCGCGCCCCCTTATCGGTATTCCCGCAGGAACATCTGCCTACAGCGAGCAAGCCGGTTTTGAGGTTGATGATTGTAGGTCGCGGCAGGTTGTCGCACAAGTCGGCGAGAATTTCGACAAATCTACCGACCGTCTGGCAGCCTGCGCTCATTGATTAACACGCCGCGAGTGCCGGATCGGCTCGCGTGCTTTGAGACCTATGGGTTCATTGCCGAAATGTTTGAAGAGTTGATGACCGAGTTGAAGAGGCTGGGCCGCAACAGTGCGCGCTGGCCAGCCATTATGACCCGTGAGATTGCAGCCGAGTATTGCTCGCTGTCGCCTTCAGGATTTGACCAATGGGTGCGAGAGGGTCGCCTTCCGCGACCCATGCCCGGCACCAAGCGCTGGTCTCGCGCCGCGATTGACCGCCTTATCAGTTTTGCAGACGGGACGGCTGGAATCACGCAGAGTGATGATGAGATGTCGCTGCTGGACAGTTGGCTTTGCGAGAGCGGTCATGGTCGATAATTGGGAAAGCCGTTCAAAGGCGCGCTACAGAGGCATTCATCGCGTGCAGAAGGTCCTCGCAGACGCCTCTACCGCCGTCTACTAATACGCTTGGCGTGGCGGACCCCTGATCGCGGGCCATGGTACTGGGGTCGAGTTTCCATCTCGAAAGTTCGATGCTGCTTTTGATCGAGCCAAGAGCAACCGGCACCTATCCGGCGAGCGGGGAACTAAGACCATCCAGGACCTGATCATCGCCTACCGAACGAAGCCGGGGCCGAAGTCGCAAAAAAGGCACTTCAGGGACCTGAAGGCATCAACTCGCGCAACATACGAGGTCGCCTTAGCGCGGATTGGCGATGCTTGGGGCACCTTGCCGGTAGCAGCGATCTCGGAGAAGACCCTTCCCACGCTGCGGGGCAAGCTCGCTACTTGGCACGCTGCATTAGTGCAAATCCACGGTCCTGCAAGCGCTGACTACACCTTGAAGGTCTTCACCATCGTTCTGGCGCACGCCGTGTTTCATGGCTCCCTCAAAGTGAACCCGGCGACAGATATTGCCTTTGTATACAACGGGGGTCACCGTCCCGACAAGCTGTGGGACGACGACATCGAGGTCGCCTTCTACCGCACTGCCCCAGGATACCTTTCGAATGCTCTGTTCCTGGGATGCTGGACAGGCCAGCGTGAGGGCGACCTCGTCCAGATGCGCTTCAACAAGGGCACATGTGGCGAACCATACTACAATACGAGCCGAAGGTGGGTGTACCTGCGGCAGGAGAAAACCCAAGCGTTAGTAGGATTTCCTGCGCCGAAGGTCCTTGCGGAAAAGCTGGATGCTGAGTGGCAACGTCGTCAAGCGCTCGGACTTTCTGAGACCCGCATCCTGCTAACGTCACGCGGCAAGCCTTGGGCGAACACACACTCGTTCCGCTGCAAATTCAATAAGATCAAGAATGGGTATGGTGATCAGTTCCGCGACCTTCATTTCCACGACAGCCGAGGGACGGCTGCAACGCGGCTGGCTGTCGCCGCTGTGCCCCTGGACCAGATCGCGTCGATCACCGGTCACAAGGAGTCAAACATTGGAATGCTGGTGGAGCGTTATCTGGGTGGTCGCGTGCAGCTTGCCGCGAAAGCAATCGCGACCGCCCAGCAGGACGTAGAATACGTCGAACGCATGCTGAGGATCGGCGCGGCATTCGATTTTGCTGCCTGAACAAAGTCGCTACAGGGCAGGAACAGTTAGTGTAAACCACCTGTAAACCATGCCACAAGACCTTGATCTCCTTAGAGATTTATCTTCCGGGTCATCTTGATGTCGGCCGAGGAGGGCGTGGGATCGCCGGAGGGGTGGTTGTGGACGAGGATCAGGGCCGTGGCCGAGAGTTCGAGCGCCCGCTTCACCACCTCCCGGGGGTAGACGGGGGTGTGGTCCACGGTGCCGGATTGCTGCACCTCGTCGGCGATCAGCGCGTTGCGCTTATCGAGGAACAGGAGGCGGAACTGCTCCCGGTCCGCGAAAGCCATGGCCGTGCGGCAGTAATCGAGGACGGCTGCCCAAGAGGAGAGCACCGGCCGTTTGGCCACGGCGCCCCTAGCGAGCCGCCGCGCCGAGGCTTCCACGATCTTGAGGTCCGTGACCACGCTCTCGCCGATCCCCTCCACCTCCGTGAGGCGGGCTGGCGGTGCGGCCAGGACCTCCGCGAAGCTGCCGAAGCGCCTCAAGAGTTCTTTGGCGATGGGCTTGACGTCGCGGCGGGGGATCGAGCGGAAGAGGACCAGTTCGAGGAGCTCGTAATCCGGGAGGGAATCGCCGCCAATCTCCGTGAAACGGGCGCGCAGCCGATCCCGGTGGCCATGGTAATGAGGTGTCTCGTCTGGCGGCATGAGGCCGGGATCCCTCGGCGCCAAGCGCCCTCGCCGGACGATGCCGGGGCGCGGCCGCGCCGTCAAACGGTTCCGCTCGCGCTCACAGGTAGGGCGGCATCTCGTAGCCCCGGGGGGAGAGGGTGAAGATCTCGACGCCCGTTTCCGTGACGCCCACCGTGTGCTCGAACTGCGCCGAGAGGGACCGGTCCCGGGTCACGGCCGTCCAGCCGTCGGCGAGCACCTTCACGTGCGGGCGGCCGAGATTGATCATCGGCTCGACCGTGAAGAGCATGCCGGGCTTGAGCTCCACGCTGTAGGCGGGCTCCACGTAATGCAGGATCGTGGGCGAGTCGTGGAACACCTGGCCGAGGCCGTGTCCGCAAAAATCCCTGACCACGGAGCAGCGCTCGGCTTCCGCATAGGCCTGGACGGCGGCTCCGATGTCGTTCGTGCTACCGCCCGGCCGGATCGCCGCGATGCCCCGCATCATGGCCTCATAGGTGATCTCGCACAGGCGCTGGGCCCGCCGGGGCACGTCGCCGACATAGTACATGCGGCTCGAATCGCCGTGCCAGCCGTCGAGGATCAGGGTCAGGTCGATGTTGACAATATCCCCGTCCCTAAGCGCCTTGTCGTTCGGAATGCCGTGGCAGACCACGTGGTTGATCGAGGTGCAGATCGACTTGGTATAGCCCCGGTAGAACAGCGTCGCGGGATAAGCCCCGTGATCCATGGCGAATTCGAAGGCCAGCCGGTCGAGGGCGTCGGTGGTGACTCCAGGCTTCACGTAATCCGTGAACAGGTCCAGGGCCTCCGCGACCAAGCGGCCGGCCCGTCGCATCTGCGCGAAGGCCTCCGGGCCGTGGATCGGGACCTCCGAGGCGCGTTTGCGCTCAATGATGGCTTCGTCCTGGGTCATCGCAAGGTCCTGATCGAAAGGCGAAATGTAGGCGCCGCCCCGGCCCACGCAAGCGCTGTCGCGCTTTGCCGCAAACGTCTATCCCAGGCCGATCCGGCCCCGGCAGCATGCTTCTGCCCCCTCCCGCGCGGCGGCGCAAGGGAATGCCCATTCTCAGGCTGGCGCGGCCCTCGGCCTGCCACTCGCGACGGCGCTCACGCCATCCGAGGGGACATCAATGCGTTCAGGCGAGAGCGCGTGGCGGCAACCCACAGGATCCCCCGGCCGCGCGCGAAGGCCCGCACGCCGCCCGTCGAGCTTGCGGTCGGGCTCCGGGGGTGCGAAGAGCACCGCTCCCGCCATCGATTGGAACGGCCGGTTCGCCGGCCCCTGAGACTGGAATGAACGACCCGCGTCCCTTCGGGGCCTTTGCGCCGACCGGTTTCGCCAAATGGGCCATCGAGCGGACCCGCCGCATGCCCGATCACTGGGCAGGCCGGCGCTTGGCCTTCATGCTGCGGCACATGACCATCCCGTTCCTCCGCGGCGCCCCGGTCGATGCGGAAGCTTTCGGGGCCCGGATGCGTCTCTATCCCTACAACAATATCTGCGAAAAGAAGGCGCTTTTCACGCCGCAGTTCTTCGATCCGCGGGAGTTCGCGGTGCTTCGCACGGCGCTGCGGGAGGATTTCACCTTCGTGGATATCGGCGCCAGTGTGGGCGCCTATACACTGTTCGTCGCGGCGCTCGCCGGCCCGAAAGCCCAAATTCTCGCGGTCGAGCCGCAGCCGGACGTGTTCGACCGACTCGTCTTCAACATCCGCCAGAACCCCTTCGGGACCGTAAAGGCGGTGGCCTGCGCGGTGGCAGACAAGGCGGGCGATCTGACCCTCTTCCTCGACCACCGCAACAAGGGCCAGTCGAGCGTCAAGATCGTGGGCCTGAGCGAGGCCGGGAGCGTGCGGGTTCCGGCCATGACCCTGCTCGGCCTGTTGCGGCAGGAGGGTTTCTCCCGCGTCGACGCCGTCAAGCTCGACGTCCAGGGGGCCGAGGACCTCATTCTCAGCACCTTCTTTCGGGACGCCCCGAAGAGCCTCCATCCGAGCTTGTTCCTGATCGAGAACGGCCGCGAACGCTGGCAGCTCGACCTCCCGGAACTCGTCGAGAGCAACGGCTACCGCCTGCGCGAGCAGACCCGGCTCAACCTGATTTTCGAGAAGGTCTAGCTCTCGGTTTGGGGACTGGCCGGACCGCATCGCGCGGCGTCACGACCGGGATCTCCCGGTCGATCACGATCTCGTCCGGCGTGATCCGGCACGTATAAGCGTAGGTCTCGACACCTGCCGCAAGAGCATAACGGAAGGCAGCGTCGTAGGCCGGATCGATGTCCCGGGCGACGTCGAAACGCTCGGCCTTCATCTGTATCACGTAGAGGAGCACGGCCCGGGCGCCGGCGGCCGCCATGTCGGCCAGCTCGTAGAGGTGCTTGGCGCTTCGGGCCGCCACGCAATCCGGGAATTCCGCGAAGCCCGCCTCCCGCATGAGGTGGCAGTTCTTCACCTCAAGGTAACAGGGAGGAGCGTGCTCGCGTTCTAGGAGAAAGTCGACCCGGCTGTTCTGCCCGTAGCGCACCTCCGGGCGGACCCGCTCATAGGCCCGGAAGGGCTCGAGCTGCCCATCGCGCAGGGCCTCCGCCACGAGTGCATTCGGGCGGGAGGTATTGATGCCCACGAGCTGACGGGGGCCTCCACCGGCCGGCACCTCCACGAACTCCCAATTGAAGAGGAGCTTCCGGTTCGGATTGGTGGCCCGGGAGAGAAGGACCCGGCTCCCCGGCTCCTTGAGGCCCATCATGGCGCCGGGATTGGCGCAATGGGTCGTCACCCGCTCCCCGGTCGCGAGGTCCACATCGGCGAGGAAGCGCTTGTAGCGCTCCACGAGGCGGCCCTCGACGAGGGGTTCGGCAAATCGCATGGGCAAGGGCGTCCGGTTGGGGGCCGGTCACGTAACAGGGGACGGCGCCGACCTCAACCGACAGAAGGATCCCGGAATGCCCGGCCTCTTGGCGCAGGTCGCGGGGAATGGCGCCCGCCTCGACCGAAGGCTCGCTTGAGCATCGGGATCATCGGCGCTAAAGGCCCACAAAAGGACCCACCCATGCCGGATGCCTCCGTTACGGCTGCCCTTCTCGTCATCGGCGACGAGATCCTCTCCGGCCGGACCAAGGACAAGAACATTGGCTACATCGCCGAGTACCTGACCAATGTCGGCATCGACCTTAGGGAGGTCCGGGTTGTCCCCGACCAGGAGTCCGAGATCGTCGCAGCCGTAGATGCTCTGCGGCAGCGCTACACCTACCTCTTCACCACGGGCGGTATCGGCCCGACCCACGACGACATCACGGCGGACTGCATCGCCAAGGCCTTCGGGGTCTCGATCGACATCGACGAGCGCGCCCGCGCCATGATGCTGGAGCGCTACAAGCCCGAGGACCTCAACGAGGCACGCTTGCGCATGGCGCGCATTCCGGCGGGCGCGGACCTCATCGACAACCCCATCTCGAAGGCTCCCGGGTTCAGGCTCGGCAACGTGATCGTCATGGCGGGTGTGCCCTCGATCATGCAGGCCATGCTCGATGGGGTGGCGCCAAGCCTCCGAACCGGCGTCCGGATGATCGTCGAAACGCTCGAAGCCGAGGGCCTCCCCGAGGGTGTCTACGCCGCAGGCTTGAGCGAAATCGCCAAGTCGCATCCGGGCGTGTCGATCGGCTCCTACCCGTCGTTCAGCCTCGCCGGATTCCGCAACCAGATCGTCGTACGCGGCAAGGACCCGTCCGCCGTCACGGCGGCGGTCGAAGCCGTCCGCGTTCTGATCGCCGACTTACAGGCCGAGAAGGCCGCAAGCTGATCCCATCCAACCGAGCCAAAGGCCTCTCATGTCGCCAGCATCCCCCAAAGCCTTCCCCGTTTCCTGGGATCAATTCCATCGCGATGCGCGGGCCCTGGCCTGGCGGCTCGCGGCGGCCGGCCCCTTCCAGGCCATCATCTGCATCACCCGCGGGGGTCTCGTGCCGGCCGCCATCGTGGCCCGCGAACTCGATGTGCGGCTCATCGAGAGCGTCTGCATCGCGAGCTACCACGACTACAAGAGCCAGGGCGACCTGCAGGTCCTGAAGGACATCGCTCCCTCCGTGAAGGCGATCGGCGACGGCACCGGCCGGGGCGTGCTCGTCATCGACGATCTCACGGACACCGGCAAGACCGCGAAGATCGTCCGCGACATGCTCCCGAACGCCCATTTCGCGACGGTCTACGCCAAGCCCGCAGGTCGTCCGATGGTCGACACCTTCGTGACCGAAGTGAGCCAGGACACCTGGATCTACTTCCCGTGGGACATGGGTTTGACGTACCAGGCTCCGATCAAGGAGGGGGCGGCGGGGTAGAACTTGCCCGCGAGGGCCGGGCGGCCCTTCGGGAGAGATTTTGCTAGAGATCATGCCGCCGACCCGCCTCGAGTCGCGTGATCCGCCTTGATGGAAGTGGACTCCGTCCTTGCGGCCGATCCGCCATGGGCTACCCTTCCGGCTCTGACACGGATGTGGTGCGGCGATGCGGATCAAGGATTTCGACCGGGCGTTGACGCGCACCACGCTGTTCGGAGCCCTCCTCGATGCTCGTGACCGGTTCGGCCGCAACCGAGAGGCCCTCGAGGATCCGGAGCGTCAGCCGCTGACATTCGGCCGTCTCGTGCTCGGTGCCGTCGTCCTCGGGCGCAAGCTCGCAGCCGTCACGGCGCCGCGAGAGAGAGTCGGGGTGCTTCTGCCGAACGTGCAGGGGCTCGCGCTCGTGATCTTCGGATTGAATGCCTTCGGCCGCGTGCCCGCCCTGCTCAATTTCACCGCCGGCCTGAAGAACCTGAAGGCTGCCTGCGAGATCGCGGGAATCCAAACCCTCGTGACCTCCCGCCGCTTCATCGACCAGGCCAAGCTCGAGGAGGTCGCGGAGGCCCTGGGCGATGGCCGGCGCGTGGTGTGGCTGGAGGACGTGCGCAAGTCCATGACCAGCGTCGACAAGGTGTTCGGTCTCTTCAACGCGCTGCGGGCACGAGGCCTCCATGCCCGCGCAGGCGTGACCCCGGACGATCCCGCCGTGGTGCTCTTCACCTCGGGTTCGGAGGGTTTGCCGAAAGGGGTCGCGCTGTCGAATGCCAACCTCGTTGCCAATGCCCGCCAGGTGAAGGCCCATGCCGGGGAGGTGCTCACGGAGGCCGACACGTTCTTCAACCCGCTGCCCATGTTCCACTCCTTCGGGCTGACCGCCGGGTTGCTGACCGCCGTTCTCAATGGCATGAAATCCGTGCTCTATCCGAGCCCGCTTCATTACCGGCAGATCCCGAAACTCATCGCGGGCACCGGCGCGACCGTGCTCTTGGCGACCGATACGTTCCTGCAGGGCTATGCCCGCGCCGCGGACGAGAGCGACCTCAAGAGCGTGCGGCTCGTCATCGCCGGCGCCGAGCGCGTGAAGGACGAGACCCGCCGCCTATGGGACCGGCACGGCACCACGATCCTCGAAGGATACGGCGCCACGGAATGCTCTCCCGTTATCGCCTGCAACCTGCCCGACATCAACCGTCCCGGAAGTGTCGGGCCCTTTCTCCCGGGCCTGGAATATCGCCTCGATCCGGTCGAGGGCATTCATGAAGGCGGGCGGCTTGCCATTCGCGGCCCCAACGTGATGCTGGGTTATCTCGATGCCTCGAAGCCCAACGGGATCGCGGCGCCCGAAGGCGGATGGCACGACACCGGCGACATCGTGACCGTCGATGATGGGCTCGTCACGATCCGGGGCCGAGCGAAACGCTTTGCGAAGATCGGTGGGGAGATGATCTCGCTCGCGGCCGTCGAGGTGATGGTGCAGGGCCTCTGGCCGGAGCATAACCATGTGGTCGTGGCGCTGCCCGATGCCCGAAAGGGCGAGCAGATCGTCCTCGTCACCGACAAGGCCGAGGCCGATCGCGACGCTCTCCTCGCGCAGGCGAAAGCGCAAGGCATGCCGGAATTGTGGGTGCCGAAAGCGGTGCTTGTGGCTGCGATCCCCGTGCTCGGCTCCGGCAAGATCGACTACGTGGCGACGGCCGAGATGGCGCGGACGTTGCGCCCCATCCTTTAGCGTTTGGGCCGGCTCAGCCGGGTTCCAGCAACCATTGTTGTGCCCTGGGCCATTAGCTCAGCAATAAGCGTTGCTGTACTTTTGCACTTCATTGTGGAATTGTCTTCACATCGTTGCGCGTGCGCAACCGCAACTTGGAACGCTTGTTGCGGAAGAGCTTTGTTCTTGCAATGGGCCTGGCCGAGACGATCGTCCGGGTCCCCAAAAGCAGCAGGACGGATGCGGAGCAATCATCGGAGCAGCGCACCCGGCTTCTTGAAGTTGAGAGGAGAGCACAATGGCGCTGACCGGGCGGTTCACATTCCGCCGCACCTTCACGGGCAAGATCGTTCTGCAGCTTGAAGAGGAGGTGAAAGCCTTCTGGCCGAAATCGCGCAAGAGCCCCTACGTGAAGCGCTGGCGCAATGCGACGCTCATGGACCTCGCTACGCCCGAGCTTCGTGCGCTCATGGACCTTCGCTACAAACCGCAATTCATGGCCCAGTACGAATACCGGTCGCCGGAGCCGGCCGCACCCCAAGCTCAATCGGCCGCCGGCCGGTCGGAAATGCAGGCCTTGGACGGCGTGCCCCTTCAGCGCGGTCCCGTGCTCGTCGAGCCGCAGACGCGGCTGCCTCGGGGCGGCCCCGAGCACAGCCCGGATACCAGTGTCGAGGTGCAGAGCTACAACGGGCGAATCAACGGCGCAGCCTAGCTTGCAGGGGGGCAGCGCTACGCAGCGGCCTCTGATCGAGCGGCTCCGCCTTTTCCAGCCGGGCTGCCTTTGGCGGCCAGGAACGGTTTTGCCCCGAGTCGCGTTCTCTCTGCACGAACATCGACACACAGGAGTTGATTATGTCGAACCTTCTGAAGGCGGGCGCCGTGCTTGCCCTTCTTCTTGCTCCCGTGGCCGCTCAGGCCCAGAACCCGGCGGGTTCCACGGCGGGCGCCGCGACCGGTGCCGCAACGGGCGCAATCGTCGGCGGCCCGGTCGGCGCCGTAGTCGGCGGCATCGGCGGCGCTGCAGCCGGTGGCGCTCTGACGGCCCCGCAGACCACGCAGGTTCAGCAATACGTCGTGACGCAGCGCCGCCCGTCCGTGCGGGTTCAGGACCGCGTTGTCGTCGGCGAGACCCTGCCGCAGCAGGTCGAGCTCTACGCCATTCCGGCCGATGCGGGCGTGCAGACCCAGTACCGTTATTCGGTCGTCAACGATCGCACGGTTCTGGTCGATCCCGGTACCCGGCGCATCATCCAGGTGATCGAGTAAGCTCGATCCGAGGCGATGGGAAAGGCGGCCTCCCGGGCCGCCTTTTTCTTTGTGCATCCGCTTTCGGCGGACGCCTCACTGTGTGAGAAGCATGAAGATCGTGCTCGCGGCATTCAGCAGCACGATGGTGATCAGAAGCGGGACGAAAAGCGGAGTGGGAGGGTGTCCCAGCCCGATCTCGCCGGATCCGTTCCCTGTTGGCTTGGCCCTTCGAAAGCGGCTGAGCATTGAGGCACTCCTCGGTCTCGAATACCTGCGCACATTGCCCCTGCCGCAACGGAATTCATGTGCGCCGGCACACATCGGGGAAGCTTCTCGAAGGAATGGTGCGGACGGCGGGGATCGAACCCGCACGGGCAAGCCCGAGGGATTTTAAGTCCCTTGCGTCTACCAGTTTCGCCACGTCCGCGAATGCCTGCAGGGTTAGCGGCCCTGTCGGATGAGCGCAAGCGGAGCCAGATGTCAGCGGGAGGGGGTGTCGTCGCCCCGGTAGAGCCAGCCGTAGTGGTCGGTCAATCCCTTGTCCCCGAGAGTCCGGAACACCAGGGCACGGCCGAGCGCAAGCAGGCCGCCGCGATGGTAGGCCCAACCGTTGAGTCGCGCCTGCCGCTGGACGGCACGCACCCTCGGCAGGCGTTCAGCCTCGAACGCCGCAAGGGATGCAGAGATATCCGACCCTCCGTCGAGGGCGCGCACGAGAGCGGCCGCGTCTTCGATGGCGAGCGCCGCACCTTGCGCCAGAAAGGGGAGAACCGGATGGGCCGCATCGCCGAGAAGGGCCACGCGACCCTCGGCCATGCGGCGTGCCGGCAGATCGAACAAGGACCATTGCAGCCACGACGAGGGGAGCGCGAGGAGATCGCGCAAGGAAGGCGCCGTGCCGCGGAAGAGCGCGAGAAGCTCCTGCCGCGAACCCGGGGCGGACCACCCTTCGACAGGCGTTCGGCGCCGCTCGATCACGACGATGTTGAGATCCCGGCCGCCCGCGACGGGATAATGGACGACATGATGACGGGGTCCGAGCCACAGGCCCGTCTCGTTGGTCGCGAAGTCGGGCGGCACCTGCGCCCGAGGGAGCGTGGTGCGCCAAGCCACGAAGCCCCGGAAGGCAGGCGCGCGCGGGTCCCCGAGTGCTTTGCGAACCGCCGACCACAGGCCATCGCAGCCGATAGCAACGTCGGCCCCGATGGTTTCGCGCTCGTGACCTCTCGCGACTGCAAGACTCACCGCTCGCTCAGCCGGGACAATGCCCTCCAGCGATCGTCCGAGCTGGATGCGGACATTGGGGAGGGAACGCACGGCATCGAGGAGCACCGATTGCAGATCGGCCCGATGCACGACCCAATAGGGTGCGCCGAATCGTTCTCGCATATAGGCCCCGAGAGCGATGCCTCCGATCACGCGGCCCGACCGCGTCGACCGGATCACCACACGCTCGGGCTCGCCCGCCACGCGCCTCAAGGCTGCCCCGAGGCCGAGCCCGATCAGGATGCGGCTTGCATTCGGCGACAGCTGGAGCCCCGCTCCGGTTTCCGTGAACCCCGTGCGGCGCTCCAGGAGGGTGACCTGGTGTCCGGCGCGGGCGAGAGTCAGGGCCGCCGTAAGGCCGCCGATGCCGGCGCCGACCACCGCGGCCGAGAGGCTCGTCACGTGGGACGCGAGATCAGCGCGAGGCAGGATCGGTGGCGTAGTCGTCCTCGAGCCGGCACTCCGCCGGGCGTGCCTCGTCGGCCTTCAGGCTCGAATCGTACTTGAACAGGGTCGAGCAATAGGAACAGACGATCTCGGTGTCGTAGCCCATGTCGAGGAAGATGTGAGGATGGTCGAGCGGCGGCCGGGCGCCGATGCACATGAACTCCTTCGATCCCACATGGATCACCGGAACGCCCGGGTCGTTGTGGAAGTGGGGAGTGCCCTTGTCGGCCATGGTGCTTGCCCTGATTGTCAGCGATTGCGGCGCACCATAATGATGCTTGGGCGCCAAGCCTAGTCCGGGCCGATGCGGCCCCCATTCCAGCTCTTTCCCGTCGGAAAACTCAAGCCTATGGAAGTTTTCAGCTCAAGCGGCGTGCCGATCGCCTATATCGACGTCGCTCCCGCCGCGGGGGCGGGTGATCCGATCCTGCTCATCCACGGCTTCGCGTCGAACCACGCCGTGAACTGGGTCAACACCCTCTGGGTCAAGGCGCTCACCCAGGCGGGCTATCGCGTGATCGCCTTCGACAACCGTGGCCATGGGCAGAGCGACAAGCTCTACGATCCCGCCGCATACCACTCGACTCGGATGGCCGAGGACGGCTTGCGGCTCCTCGATCATCTCGGGATCGAGAGGGCGGACGTGATGGGCTATTCCATGGGGGCCCGCATCACCGCGCATCTAGCCCTAGAGGCGCCCGGGCGGGTGCGCTCCGCGCTCCTCGGCGGCCTCGGCATCCATCTCGTCCAGGGCGTGGGCCTTCCGCTCGGGATCGCCGATGCCATGGAGGTCCCTTCCCTTGCCGATCTCACCGACCCCATGCAGCGGATGTTCCGCGCCTTCGCGGAACAGACCGGAAGCGACCTCAAGGCGCTCGCGGCCTGCATCCGGGGCTCGCGGCAGACCTTGTCGGTGGAGGATGTGAAGCGGATCGAGGCTCCAACCCTCGTCTCGGTTGGGACCACCGACACCGTGGCGGGTTCCGGGCCCAAGCTCGCCGCACTTCTCCCGAGAGGCCGAGCCCTCGACATTCCCGGCCGCGATCACAACCTCGCGGTCGGAGACCGGGTCCACAAGCAAGGCGTCCTCGCCTTCCTGGCCGAGCGGCCGTGAGGGAATCGATCACGGATGAGCCGTGAGCATGCCGTAGGGTGATCGGCAAGGCGAGTTAGGGATCGGCAGGCCGTGAAGGGGGCAGCAGAATGAGCCGAAGTTTTACGGGCGCTGGCGGAAACCGCCTCGTCGCAACCGAGATGGGGGGCAAGGGCAAGCCGGTGCTCCTGCTTCACGGGGGCGGGCAGACGCGACATGCCTGGACGAAGACGGCCCGGCAGCTCGCCGAGCGGGGCTACCATGCCGTGACCCTCGACCAGCGTGGGCATGGCGACAGCGAGTGGATCGCGGCGGGCTCCTACACATTCCCGGATTTCGGCGCGGATGCGGCTGCCGTCGCGCGGCAGGTCCTGCAGGAGCAAGACGCGAAGCCAATCGCGATCGGGGCGTCGCTTGGCGGGATCGCGGCCCTCCTGGCGCTCGGCACGTCACCGGAGCCTGTGTTTGGAGGGCTCGTTCTCGTCGATATCGTGCCCCGCATGGACCCGGGCGGCCTCGCGCATATCCAAGGCTTCATGCGTGCCAATGCAGGCGAGGGATTCGCGACCATCGAGGAGGCCGCGGATGCCGTCGCGGCCTATCTCCCGCACCGACCCCGTCCGACCTCCCTCGACGGATTGAAGAAGAATCTGCGCCTCCATCCGGACGGGCGCTGGCACTGGCATTGGGACCCCCGCTTCATCGACGGGCCGCGATCCGTGAACCAGGGTTGGGAGGAGGTGGAGGCGAAGCTCGAGGCCGCCACGCGCGCCCTGCGTGTTCCCACCCTCTTGGTGCGTGGCGGGTCGAGCGAGCTCGTGACCCCGGAGGCTGCGCGCGCCTTCGTGGCCATGGTGCCGGGTTCCGAATACGTCGATGTCGCGGAGGCCCGCCACATGGTGGCAGGGGACCGCAACGACGTCTTTGCCGATGCCATCCTGCAGTTCTTGGGTGCGCGTTTCGACATAGCCGATGGCGACGCCGCAGGTTTGAAGGCGTCACGGGCATGACGCGCCTCGACAGCATGATCCGCCGGCTTAGCGCGCAGCGGGATCTCCTCGATTGGGCTGCGGAGGATGTGCGGAGCCGTCCGGGTGTCGTCCTTGAATTGGGGCTTGGCAATGGACGCACCTACGACCACTTGCGCGCACGGCTGCCCGGGCGCGACATCTGGGTGTTCGAACTCAAGCCTGCCGCTCACCCAGACAGCATGCCTCCGGTCGACCGGCTCGTGATCGGCGACGTGCTCGACACCCTCCCGGGCTTTCTCGACCGTTTCGGGCCTGCCTGTGCAGCCCTGATCCACGCGGATGTGGGAACGGGCGACGACATGCGGAACCGGCAATTGGCCGGTATCCTGTCTCCTCTCCTCGAGCCGCTGCTTGCCCCAGGGGGCCTTTTGGCGGCCGACCGGCGCTTCGATCTCCCCAATTGCCGCGAGATCTCAGCCGAAGCAGGAGTGAGTGAGGGGCGTTATTTCGTTTATCGTCGGTGAGGCAATTCTGGCCTCCACGTGAGCGCGTTGGCCCTCAGCGTCCAGTGAAGACCGGGCTGCGTTTTGCCAGGAATGCGGCCCGGCCCTCGCGATAATCGGCGCTGTCGAAGCACGCGTCCGCGAGAGCTGCCGGATCGGGCGAATGAGGATGCGAAAGACCGGCCGCGTGGTTGATGGCGACTTTGGCGGCCTGGATCGTCAGGGGTGCATTGGCCGCGATTGTCTGCGCGAGCGACAGGGCGTTCCCCTCGAGCTCGCCGTCGGGCACAACCCGCTGAAGCAGGCCGAGCGCCCGTGCCTCCACGGCTCCGATCCGCCGCGCCGTGAAGAACAGGTCCTTGGTGGCGGCAGGGCCGAGGGCCGCGACCACCAGGCTCATGGCTCCCGGCGGATAGCCGACGCCGAGGCGAGCGGCCGGGATCCCGAAGGTCGCCCTGTCCTCCGCCAAGCGCAGGTCGCAGGCCAATGCCAAGCCCACTCCACCACCGAGGCAGAACCCGCGAATCATGGCGATCACCGGTTTCGGGCAGGCCGCGACTGCCCAGAACGCCGCTTCGTTCGCGGCCTCGTAGCGGCGCCCGCCTGTGGCATCGGCCCGAACGGTGTCGAACTCGGAAATGTCGGCGCCCGAGGCGAAGGCTGCCGCACTTGCTCCGCGGATGACGATCGCGCGGACGCGCTCGTCCGCGGCAAGAGCCGTCATGATGGCCGGGAACGCGCTCCACATGTCCAAATCGAGGGCATTGCGTTTCGCGGGGTTGTCGATCGCCACCGTGGCGACGGCGTCATCGAGGGACACCACAAGCTTCGGGGTCGGAGAGGGGATCGCAATCGGCATGCGGCTTGACCTGAGGGTGACGATGGCCGAGGGGGCCGGACGGGCCTTGGGTGACGGGCCTTGGGTGACGGGCCTTGGGTGACGGGCCTTGGGTGACGGGCCTTGGGTGACGGGCCTTGGGTGACGGGTCTGGGATGACGGGTCTTGGATGACGGGTCTTGGGTAATAGCCCGCGGTGGCTTACCTATGACTCGCGCCTCGCAACAGCCTCCGCCGGCTGTGACGGACCGGAATTCGCATAGGGAGATCGAGATGAGCCAGGCTCGCTTTCGGCCGGAACCCCTCGCCGGGACCGTCGACCCCGTCTGGAACCGCCTGCGCCAGGAAGCGGAAGCGATGGTGCGCAATGAGCCTGCGCTCGCCGGCTTCGCCCTCGCCACGATCCTCAACCAGCCGAGCCTCGAGGCCGCTGTCATTCACCGGGTCGCCTGGCGCCTCGGCCACCCAGCACTCTCCGCCGATCTGATCGAGCAGATTTTTCAGGAAGCGGTGGCTGACGATCCCGCAATCGGTGAGGCGTTTCGCGCCGACATCACGGCCGTCGGCGACCGCGATCCCGCCTGCACCCGTTTCATCGAGCCGGTGCTCTATTTCAAAGGCTTCCACGCCATTCAAACCCACCGCCTCGCCCACTGGCTCTGGCACCACGGACGACACGATTTCGCCCTCTATATCCAGAGCCGGTCCTCGGAAGTCTTCCAGACTGATATCAATCCGCAGGCCCGGATCGGCCGAGGCATCTTCCTCGACCACGCCACCGGCCTCGTGGTCGGTCAGACCGCAGTGATCGAGGACAACGTCTCCATGCTCCAGGACGTGACTCTGGGGGGCACCGGCAAGGAGCGGGGCGACCGGCACCCGAAGATCCGCCGGGGCGTCCTCATCGGATCGGGCGCCAAGATCCTCGGCAACATCGAAGTGGGCGAATGCGCCCGGGTGGCTGCGGGCTCGGTCGTGCTCCAAGCCGTCCCGCGCAACACCACCGTGGCGGGCGTTCCCGCCAAGGTCGTGGGAACCGCGGGCTGCGCCGAGCCGGCGCGCTCGATGGAACAACTTCTCACCTTCATGGAAGGCATCTGAGCTATCTTCCGCACTGACGTCTCCATCTAGGCTCGACGCTCCCGGCCAGCTGGCAGCCCCTCGCGAACCGATGCCGCTTGCCCGCGTTGCCCCGGTCGTGGCAAGGGCTTTCCCTCACCCGCACATGAAAGGAACCGCGTTGGACAAGACCGAGATGGCAAAAGTCGAGCGTTACCTACGTCAGACCTTTGCGAACCACTCCATCCGCATCGTGGCGCGTCCGAAGAAAAGCGACTCGGCCGAGGTTTATGTCGGTGAGGAGTTCATCGGGGTCCTCTTCGTCGATGACGAGGACGGTGACCGCTCCTTCAACTTCACCATGGCCATCCTCGACACGGACCTCGACGAGTAGCAGGGTCCGCGCCCCTGCTCGTCCTGCTTCTCGCTCTCAACCGGCACGCACCATGCCCCTCTATGCCCTCGACGACGCAAGCCCGGACGTGCCTGAACCAGGCCGGTTCTGGATCGCGCCCGATGCGCATGTGATCGGCCGGGTGCGCCTCGGCCTCGATGTGGGGGTCTGGTTCGGAGCGGTGATCCGCGGCGACAACGAACTCATCGATGTCGGCGCCGCGACAAATATCCAGGAAGGAGCGATGCTCCACACCGACCGCGGCGCGCCGGTATCCATCGGGGTCGGATGCACGGTCGGGCACCATGCGATCCTCCACGGCTGCACGCTCGGCGGGAACACCCTCATCGGCATGGGCGCCACGGTCCTCAACCACGCCCGCATCGGCGCGAACTGCCTTGTGGGCGCCAACGCCCTCGTCACGGAAGGCAGGGAATTTCCGGATAATTCACTGATCGTTGGCGCGCCCGCCAAGGCGATCCGCATTCTCGACGCGGAGGCCATCGAGCGCCTGCGCTGGTCGGCACAGCACTATGTCGAAAATTGGCGGCGCTACGCCAGGGGCCTGAAGCGGATCGACTGAATCTGGTGCCGCGGCGTTCCGCCCGGCAGATCAGCGATTTGCGGTCGTCGCGGGGGAGGTCAGGCCGCCGAGCGAAACCCAAGCCGTGCCGTCGTGACCTTCGCGCTTCACGAAGACGTAGCCCGTCTGCTCCCAGGGGAGAACGCTCTGGAGCTTGTTGTCGAGGATGAAGTCGCCGCGATCCGTGCGGACCATCAGAACGGCATGACCCTCGCCGAGTTCGTCGATCACGACCGTGATCCGCATCGCGCGCCGGGGGAGGCCCTTCTCGACGAGGAGTTTGCGCTTTAGGAGCTGGAAGTCCTCGCAATCGCCCATCCCGTCCTCCGGGAATTCCCAGCGGTCGACGAGGCCCCAATGCTCCTTGTCAGTAATCGGCTTGATCCGCCGGTTCACGCTCCGATTCACCGAGACCAGGGTGTTCCAGACGTCCCGATTGAGACTGATCACCGCCGGCTCCGAGGTGTCGACGGCGCACTCGGCCGGGAATTGGTCGCAAAACTTGACCCAGGCAATCACCGGCTTCGCAGTCCCGCTGCGCTCGGCGACCTTCGAGCCGTTGGGCAGAGAGGCGAGGGTTTGAGCCTCAGCGGCGGCTCCCGCAACCAGGAGCGGCATCCCGATCAGCGCGGCCCGCAGGAGCTGCCCGACAACCGCAGCGGCCCTGCCTTGGCCGAGAGAGAGGATCTGTCCGAAAAGCGCCCGCCGCATGCCCCGCACCGCTTGGTTAAGCTTCTTTTAACCAAAGCTGACAGGTTCGCGGTCCGGGCTCAAGAGTAAAGTAAAACATAAGTTAACGCGCCGCATGCGTCTTTGGTTCCAGACGCTGGCGTCGCTTAGTCGTTGATTCTCATTGGGGATAGCTGTGGACGCAGCCTCCGCTCGCGATCGGCGCTCCAGGGCGTCTACGCCGGGCGAGGGCGACGAAAGGCGCGCTAAAGGATGATCGCCTCGTTGAACCGAGCCCGTTCTAGAACGGACCTGAACTCAACCGCAATCCCCCCCTCGAAGTGGCGCACCACCACTGCCGGGGTCCGACCAAGGGTCAGGGTCGCTCCGACCGGCGGGCGCGGGTCGATCCGAAGGGCCGCGCCGGAGCGCGAAACGTCGATGAGCCGCGTTGCAACTTCCGATCCGTCCGCGAGCCGGACCAGCACGGCCGTGGAGGCGGGGACGATCCGAAGGTGCCGGCGGCGCTCCACCGTCTCGCCGGCCTGTCGGGCCTCCAGCCAAGCAAGCTGAGCGGCCAGGCGCTCGCGCTTGGCGACTGTTCCCGCGATCTCCAGGGCCATGCCCCACATGGTATGACGGACGATCGGGCCCTCCAGGGTGCCGATCTGTTCGAGATGAAGGACGACGCGTTCGCCCACGGGCGCTTTCACAGACGCCAGGATCGACACGCCGGACAGGGAGATGTCCACGCTCAGGCAGGGATACTCCTGGCGGGTCGCGAGGCGGTAGCGGCCAAGGAGCGCGAGTGCGATCCGCCGATGCCCGCGGCGATCTGCTTCGGGCGCTGGAGGTGGCAACGGGGCGCCGAGGGGAGGGGTCATTCGCCGGTCGGGGAGGGGCTCGGATGCGGGCCCGAAGTCTTAAAGACGCAGCGTTAAAGGCGGCTTAAGTAAACCCGGGACCCAGGGAAGGCGGTCCCCTCTCCCGGGGAGACCTTGCCCTTCCGAGCCCGACATCCGAAGAGGAGCCATGGCCCCCCTCGTCCGATTCGCCCCGGCCGTCCCGTCCGCCGGCGTGCCATGATCGCACCCGATGCCAAGCGCCCCGAGCCGATCTTCAACCTGCCTCGGGTTGTCCTCTGGACGATCCTGGCGCTCGTTGCAATCCATGCCTTGAGGGTCCTCGTGCTCCCCGAGGAAACGGATATCGAGATCCTGCTCGAGCTTGCTCTCGTGCCCGCCCGCTGGAGCGTGGCCCTTGGGAGTGTCAGCCCCGACGAGGTGCTCGGCCCGTTCCTGACCGAGGATCCGACCCCGCGCCAGCAGGCCCTCCAGGCGCTGGCGCGCTATGTGCTCGCCGGGGGAGAGAGGCCGTGGACGGCCGTGACCTATGCGCTCCTGCACGGCTCCTGGACCCATGTGCTGATGAACGCGGTCTGGCTTGCCGCCTTCGGATCGCCTGTGGCTCGCCGCTGCGGCGCCCCTCGCTTTCTCCTCCTCGGGCTAGCAACGGCCCTCGGCGGCGCTGCGGCGCATATCCTCGCTCACCCCCTCGGCATCGGCCCCATGGTGGGAGCATCGGCAACGGTATCGGGCATGATGGGGGCGGCGGCCTGGTTCATGTTCGCACCTCGGAGTTGGACCCTGGACGGTCGCCTCGCGCAACCTCACGAGCGACGGCGAGAGAGCCTCGCCGCCATCGCACGAAATCCGAGCGTCCTCATTTTCCTCGCCGTGTGGTTCCTCACGAACTATCTCTTCGCCTCCGTGGCCCAGCCCCTGGGGCTGACAGATGCGGATATCGCCTGGGAGGCTCATGTCGGGGGTTTTCTCCTTGGCGTCCTCCTGTTTCCCCTCATCGACCCCCTCCAGGTCGCTTCCCGGCGGCGCGGGGCCTGATCCCTCGTCGGGCGTTGATGAGCCCGGCTTGAATCGGCGGCCGTTTCGCCAGATCATCGCGGATCGAGGTCGTCCATCGTCCGGTCGGCACCGGACGATGGCCTCCTTGCCCCGGGTGGAGGCTCGCGACCGCCTTGCCCCGATAATCGGGCTCTGCCGCGCCGCGGCGGGCTCCCAATGGGAGGAACGCATGGACGTCGAACAGATCTTGCGCATCAAGGGCCGGACCGTTGTGAGCATCGGGCCGCAAAGCACGCTCGGCGAGGCCGCCCGGCTGCTCTCCGAGCGAAAGATCGGTGCGGTTCTCGTGAGCGATCAATTCCGGCCGGTGCTCGGAATTCTCTCGGAGCGGGATATCGTCCGCGCGATGGCGAGGCGCGGAGCGGCGGCGCTCGACGAGCCGGTCTCGGGCGCTATGACCGAGAAAGTGGTGACCTGCACAGGCGCTTCCGCCATCAACGAGGTCATGGAGATCATGACCGACGGCAAGTTCCGTCATCTGCCGGTGGTTGAAGGCGGCGAGCTCGTCGGTATCGTCTCGATCGGCGACGTCGTGAAGCATCGCCTGGCCGAAGTCGAGGCCGAAAGCCGTGCCATGCGGGATTATATCGCGACGGCCTGACGCAAGAGGAAGAGCCTGGCGGTGCGGATCGAAGTCGCCGGAGCCTAATTCGATCCGCCGGGCGACCGCGTCACAGGACGGTGCGCGACTCCCGGATGAGTTCCCGGATGTCCGGGAGCGCCCGCTCGGCGGCCTGCCGGCCCAGTTCGATGCATTCGGCCGCCCGATGGAACTCGAACAGGCCCATCCTGGCGAGCCGCGGCGCGATCATGATGTCCGGCGGATCGCCGGCGAGGCGCGAACGGGCCACCCGGTCCTGGGTGATGTTGAAGGCGTCGATCATCACGGTTGCGATGCCGGGGGCGTTGGGGCGCTTCGGACGATCGACCCGAGAGGAGGGGAAGAGGCCCCAGAGCTTCGGTTCGTTGATCGCGGCTTCGATCTCCGCTTCGTCGGAAGATTCCTCGTTGTAGGGCAGCACGGTCCCGCGGGCCCGAACCTCGCTGTTGAGGTTGACGCAGATCACGAGTTCGGCGCCGAGCGCCCGTGCGGCCGTGATCGGTATCGGGTTCACGAGGGCTCCGTCCATGAGCCAGCGTCCCCGGATGAGCACCGGGTCGAAGATGCCGGGCAGGGCGTAGGATGCCCGCATGGCCTGGACCAGCGGCCCTTTCGTGAGCCACACCTCGTGACCCGTCACGAGCTCCGTCGCGACGGTGCAAAATCGCATCGGGAGGCCTTCGATGCGCTGCCCTGTGAGGTCCTGCTCCAGAAGGCGCTGCAGGCGCCCGCCGCCAATCAGGCCCGAGCCCGTGATGTGGAAATCGAGTAGACCCATGACGCGGCGCTTCGTCAGCGAAAGCGCGAAGGTTTCGAGTTCGTCGAGCTTGCCCGCTGCGTAGCAGCCCCCGACCGCGGCTCCGATCGAGCATCCCGCGATTACGTCCGGCACGATGCCAGCCTCGTGCAGGATCCTCAGCACGCCGATATGGGACCAGCCCCGCGCGGCTCCGCCGCCGAGGGCAAGGCCGATCTTCACCCGATTTCGCGGGTCCGTCTCAACAGGAGCATGCATGAGGGTGTCTGCCCCGCCTCCGCCGACCCCGGCGCTGCGCCGAGGGATGCCGTCCCAAAACATGAGGACCTCACATCACGCTAGAGCTGTTTCCGCTGGGGTGGAATCAGCTCGGTCTTCTCAGTGGTCGCATCGTTTCACGTGAACCGGACCCCTTTCGCGAGATCGATGCTCTGGAGCCGTTTCCACCGTCGCGTAACGGATACCCCTTCAGAGGTCCGGAACGCTCCGCCGCGCGACCGAAACAGGTAACTTCCTTAAGATTGCTCCGACCTGTGAAGGGCAGGTGAATAACGTGCGACGAATGCGTTTCGGCTCAGCTTGTGTCCGGAAAAACGTCAAGGTTGGTGGAGCAGGCGATTTGGAACGACGGTCCCTCGGGCGGCGTTGGCCCGGGCAGATCCCTCACATTCGGAAAGATCCCATGGCGAACATGCTTGCCCAGGCCTACGACCACATGACCCACGGCTCGGCCGACTTGTCGATGACGGAGCGCGGCATCTCTCTCGTGGCCGGCCTTGCCCTTGCGGCGGCGGGTGCCCAGCCGCGCCCCAACCCGCTTCTCAATGTCCTGGCGCTCGGTGCCGGCTCCTACCTCGCCTACCGCGGTGCGACCGGCCACTGCCCGCTGAAGGCGGCCTTGATCGAGAACGGCGCCGCAGAGCAGGAGCGGCTCGGCCGATCCCGCGAGCAGGTCGCACGCTCGCATTGAACCCGATGACAACAAAAAGGGCGGCCCCAGGGCCGCCCTTTTTGTTTGTGGTCGCCGGATCCTCAGAAGCGGTCGGCAGTCGTCCGGCGGCCGGAGATCATGCCCCAGATCGCGAGAACGATGATCGCGCCCACGACGGCGCCTATGAGGCCCGCGCCTTCGCCGGCCCGATACCAGCCCACCGCCTGGCCGAGCCAGGTCGCCACGAAGGCGCCGATGATGCCCAGGATCGTGGTCAGGATGAAGCCAGAGGGCTCGTTCCGGCCGGGCATGATGAGTTTTGCGATGATTCCTGCGATGAAACCGATGATGATCGTCCAGAGAATACCCATGAGCGCTGCTCCTCAGCTGTGCCGAGACGAAACGCGCGAGCTATGGCTCCGGTTGCAGGGTTATCGGTTTTGGCCCGATTGACCTGTGAATAGAAGCCGGCTCCCCTCCGGTTCGACGGCCCGGTAGAAGCAGGACCGGCGCCCCGTATGGCAGCAGCCCCCGTCGCCTGCGACCCGCACCTTGAGGAGAAGGGCGTCCTGGTCGCAGTCCACCCGCATTTCCACCAGGGTCTGGATCTGTCCGCTCGTCGCCCCCTTGTGCCAGAGCTCTCCCCTGGACCGGGACCAGTACCAGACCTCCCCGGTGTCGAGGGTCCGGGCGAGCGCCTCCGGGTTCATGTGGGCGACCATGAGGACTTCGCCCGTTCCGGCATCCGTGGTCACGCAGGTCACGAGCCCCTCGGCGCTGAATCGGGGGGAAAGGGTGGTTCCCTCCTCGAGATCGGCCTTCGACCCGGCGGTCGGGAAGGGGGGGCAGAGTGCGCACATGGTACCCTCAAACGGAAAACGCCCGGCCGGGAGCCGGGCGCCCTGGCAAACATCGGCCGCGGCTTTGGGTCAAGGATTTCCGTGTCGGAGGAGGGTGAAGAAGCGGGCCTGTTCGGCGGGTTCGTCGCGAAACACGCCCGTGAACTGGGTCGTGAGCGTGCGGGCGCCCTGCTTTTGCACGCCGCGCATCGACATG
>JAESFL010000450.1_pt1 | contig 28995 bp, 24 predicted proteins | sample 9269401 | NCBI WGS metagenome assembly JAESFL01 (sample SAMN14506025, study PRJNA617098) | algae metagenome | isolation source: Gloeocapsa sp. UFS-A4-WI-NPMV-4B04 and co-occurring heterotrophs from desert... | place: USA: Utah | collected 2006-10-01 | reverse complement strand
GCGAACCGCCCATGATGGGATCGGTGCCAGCGGACGGCATGGCCGTCCTCGGCGATATATTGGCACATCGGCGTGACAACCAGCCGGTTGCGGAACTCGACCGATCTCACCCTGAAAGAAGTGAACAGCGCCGGGGCATCGGGTAACGCAGCGGCGTCTTGGCGGAGATCTCTCGCGGTCTCCGCAGGCTTGGTCACGCCGCGCGATCCTTGGCTTCTAGTACCTCCATCAACGCGTCCATCTCGCGCATCAGGACCAGCAGCTTCTCCAGACGCGCCCTTCCTTCGACGCCAAGCGCTTCGAAAGTGGTGAGCGGCGGACGCACGTCACCAACCGGATAGCCAGCGGCAGCGGCAAGCGCCTTGGAATAGCATTGGTGACCGTAGGTCGGGTGGCCTTCGGCGATCACCAAGTCCATCCGATGCAATATCTTCTGAATTTCCGCCGCATCGCGGATCCTGCCCTCGAACATGTAATCCCACATGCGGGTGGTCGAATAGGGCAGATAATTTCCGTACGGATTCACATAGCCGACCGCGCCGAGCAGAAAGCTTTCGACCGGCCGCTCGCCTGCGAACACCGTCATCGCGCCATCGGTGTGTTCGATGATGTCATAGACGCGGGCAACGTCCATGCTTGCTTCTTTGATGTAGCGGATGTTTTCGAGCTCCCGTGTGAGACGGGCCACCAGCTGCGCCGAGATGTCGACATTGGAGGTTATCGGATTGTTGTAGACCATGATCGGAAGGTCGACCGCCTCGCAGATGGCGCGGTAATATTCGAAGATCTCGTCTTCGGTCGGTGTGTAATAATAAGGTGGGATGATCATCAGCCCGTCGGCGCCCTGATCCTGCGCTTCGCGGCTGAACCGCACGGCCTTCGGCGTATAGGCGTCCATCGTGCCGACAAGCACATCCATGCGGCCGTCGACATGCTTCACGGTCGTATCGACAAGAAGGCGGCGTTCCTGATCCGAAATGGTGAGGAACTCCCCCGTCGTGCCCAGGATGATGATCCCGGGAACGCCACATTCGAGCTGCCAGTCGAGAAATCGCTTCAGCGAATCAGTACAAATGTTCGACAAATCCGCCGTGAACGGCGTGACCGCAACGGTGTAGCTTCCGCGAAATGGCTTTCCCATTCAGACAGTTTCCCTTGCGAGCGGTTTTGGCAGCCCGCTATTGCGTGTGGAGATAATCCATCGTCAGCCTCTAAAAAAGGCCGCGTTGCGAACAAACGTCAGCATAGCGCCCACTTTTTGATTGGCAATAGATAGAGGAGCCGCCGTGCGGGAGGCAATCGTGATCGGCGGCGGAGTGGCCGGCTGCGCCACCGCTTATTATCTCGCGCGGGACGGCGTCGACGTGCTCCTGCTCGAGGCGGCCGAGCTGAATAGCTTCGCCTCCGGCTCCAACGCCGGCAGCCTTCATGCGCAGATCCCCCACGAACCGTTCGTCGAGAAGGGCGAAGAGTGGGCCCGCTCCTTCGCTCCCGCACTACGCCTGTTCAAGGCGTCGCTCTCTTTATGGGCAGGCCTGGAGATCGAGCTCGACGCCGATCTTGAAGTCGCTTTCGGCGGCGGCCTCGTCGTTGCCTCCGATGAAATCCAGATGCGTCAGATCGAACGCAAGGCCGAACTCGAACGCGCAGCCGGCCTGGACATCGAGTTGCTCGACCGGGCGAGCCTACGGAGCATGGCTTCCTACATGTCCGATCAGATGCTGGGCGGCGCCTTCTGCGCCGTGGAGGGCAAGGCGAACCCGCTGACCGTCGCTCCGGCTTTCGCCGCGGCAGCCAGGAAATTGGGGGCGGAGATCCGCCCTCACGAGGCAGTGCTCGGCCTCCAGCGTGAAGGTGCAGGCTATGCTGTCGAAACCAACCACGACCGCCACATTGCCCGGCGCGTCATAGACGCGGCCGGCGTGGAGACTGGCCGCATAGCGGCGCATCTGGGCGCAAAACTGGCAATCGAAGCCTTCCCGATCCAGGTCAGCGTTACCGAACCCGCCGAAAAATTCCTTCCGCACCTGGTTTATTATGCGCGGCAAAAGTTGACGATGAAGCAGACGCGGCTCGGCACCATCCTGATCGGCGGCGGATGGCCCGCCCGCCTGGACGCGCGCGGCCGTCCCGTCTCCGACCCGCACACCCTTGCCTCGAATCTTGCCACGGCGCTCGAAGTGGTGCCCGGCATCGCGGCGCTGAACCTGATCCGGACCTGGGCGGCGTTCGTCAACGGAACTCAGGATTGGATGCCGATCATCGGCGAGCTGCCAGGCTCGCCTGGCTTTTTCATCAATTACGTGCCGTGGATGGGGTTCACCGCGGGTCCGGCCGCCGCTCGGCTCACGGCGAGCCTCGTTCAGGGAAGGCCGTCGCCCTTCGATTTCGACATCTCCTGCTTCCGCCCTTGAGGCGCGCGGCTAGTGCTTCAATATCTTGCTGACGAACTCCTGCGTTCGCGTCTCTGCCGGTCGTGAGAAGATGGTGTGGGGGTCGGCACATTCGATGATCCGCCCCTCGTCCATCATCGCAACGCGCGTGGATACCTCCCGCACGAAGCTCATCTCGTGGGATACGATGATCATCAGGATCCCCTCGCCCGTCAGCGTACGGATCGTGTCGAGCACCTCGCCCACCCGTTCGGGATCAAGAGCCGACGTGACTTCGTCCAACAACAGGATTTCAGGGTTGAGAGCCAGGGCACGGGCGATTGCGACGCGTTGCTGCTGCCCGCCGGAAAGCTCGTCCGGATAGGCGTCCATCTTGTCGGCGAGCCCCACCTTCGCCAGCAGTCTGGCGGCCCTCTCCTCGACGATCTCGGGCCGCTCCTTCTTGATCTTGATGGGCGCGATCGTGACGTTCCGCTTCACCGACATGTTCTGGAACAGATTATATTGCTGGAACACGATCGCCGCGCGGTCACGCAGCGACTTGACGCTGCGTCTGTCCTTATAATCAATCCGCTCGCCGCCGACGTATATTTCACCTCCGGTAGGCGAAGTAAGCCCGATCAGCACACGCAACAGCGTGCTCTTCCCCGATCCCGACGGGCCGATCAGACTCAGGACCTCGCCCTTGTCGGCCGAGAGACTCACGTCCCGCAGAATCTGCTGGTCCCCGTAAGAGCTGGAAAGGTTAGTGATTTCGAGATGGCGCAAAACGCTTCTCCAGATGCGAGGCGATCCGGCTGAGCGGATAGGACATCGCAAAGTAAAGGACGAGGATTGTGCCGAAGCCGAGCACGGGCGAGAAGCCGTTGTTGACGAGCATCTTCCCGGCAAAGGTCAGCTCGGCCACGCCGATGAACGAGGCCAGCGAAGTGTCCTTGATGAACATCACGACGAAAGCTGCGGTGGGCGGCAGGATCACGCGCCAGCTTTGGGGAAGGATCACGTAGAAGAGCGTCTGCGCGGCACTGAAGTTCAGGGTCTGGCAGCCCTCCCGCTGCTGTTGCGGCACCGATTCCAGGCCTGCCCTGATGATCTCCGACAGGAACGCCGTCGCAAGCAGCACCACGGCCGTCGTGGCAAGCGTGAGGAGCGACGCCTCGGGGCTGATCGCTTGGGCCGCAAACAGCACGAGGAAAAGGATCACCAGGAAAGGGATGCGCCGGAACATCTCGACATAGGCGATCGCGGCCAGTCGGAAGGGCAGCGTCAGGCGCGAGCGCGACTGGCGCAGCACCGCAATCAGCAGCCCGGCGACGAACCCGGCCGTGCAGCCGACGAGGGTCATCCATATCGTCCTTCCGACGGCCTCCAGCACAAAGGTCGCGTTCGGGCCGGTAAAGAAATCGGGCGCCTGGGATGCGATCCGATCCAGCATCAGAACGGCTTCATCTTCACGCGAAACGCAAACCGCCCGACCAGAGCCAGCGCCAAGCTGGCAATGATTGTGAGGCCCACATAGATCAGGGCGACGATCGCGAAGGTCTCGATCGTCCGCAGGTTGGCCGTGCTGATGTTGATGGCCCGGCCGGTCAGCTCCTCCACTCCGAACAACGCCGCCATCGAGCTTCCGAGGACGAGCCAGATGAAGAAGTTGGACAAGGGCGCGTAGATGGTCCGCATGACATGCGGCAGCATCACGTACCAAAGGATATGGAACCGCCCCATGCCGAGCGTCAGGGCGGCTTCCATTTCCGCGCGGCGAACCGAAACAATGCCGGCCCGCAGGATCTCAGTGAGATAGGCGCCGGAGTTGAGCACCAGCCCGATCAGCACCGCGGCCATCGAACTCAACATGATGCCGGCGTCGGGCAGAGCGTAATAAAGCAGGAAAATCTGCACCAGCGCGGGGGTGTTCGTGAAGAAGATGACGTATCCGTTCGCGATGCCGCGGCTGACCGCACCGCCATAGACCTTGGCCAAAGCGCCGGCGATGCCGATCAGCGAGCCTGCCCAAAAGGAGACGAAGGCAATCTGCAGCGATATCAGCGCTCCAGCGAGCAGATATGGCAGGTGGCGAGTGACTTCGCCGAACGCGAATTGATATCCGCTCCCTCCTCCCGACGCACCGGAGGCAAGCGGCGAACCCACCTTTGCCTCGGCTTCGGCATATTGTTCCGGCCGTACCGGCACCGTCATCGGCGCCCCGTACCATTTGCGCCAGAGGGCAGCGATCGTACCTTCAGAATGCAGCCGGTACAGCACTCCGTCGACATAGTCCCGCAGCCCGGAATTTCCTTTCGCGACGCCGATCGCACAATAAGCGACGAAAATGGGGTCGCTCAGCACCTCCCACTTCACGTCGGGATAGTTCTTCGTGAAACCGATGAAGAAATCGACGTTTTCGACCAAGGCGTCGGCTCGGCCCTGAGCAATCGCCCGAATGGTGTCCGCATTCCCGTCGACCAGCAGTCGCTGCGGGCGCGGGAGCTTTTCTTTCAGCACTTCCACCGACTGGTTGCCGCGCATGTTGACGAGCGTCACGTCGGTCCTGTCGAGTTCCTGCCAGCTGCGCACGGGCAGCCGAGAGGTCGTGATGACGCCCATCGCTTCGGAATGGAGTGGAACCGTGAAGTCGATCAGCCGCTCGCGTTCGGGCGTTCGCGTGAGCGCGCCAAGCGAGATGTCAATTCTTCCCGATACCAGGAACGGGACTCGCTGGGCCGCCTCCGTCGGTACCAATTCCAGGCGGACACCCATCGCGCTTGCGACAGCCCTGGCGACATCGACATCGAAGCCGACCAGCTGATTGGCGGGACCATAGGAGCTCATCGGCGGGAAATTCGGGTTTACGCCGACCTTGAGCGTGCCGCTTCGAACGATGTCCTGGATCGGCCGTGCCTGCAGCGGGCCGCAGAACAGAAAAGCGGCAAACAGGATGAACAGCAGCAGACCCCGTGACGCAGCCGTTCCTTTGGAGATGCTCAGCACTCGACCATGGTGCGATGGGCTCAAACCGAGGTCAACCGCTAAAGTTCACCCTGCGAACTATTGTTCACCTGGGCAAGATCGCGAGATCGAGCCGATCGTGACCGGCTTGAAGGGGGATCGCGGGGCGAAATACAGGTCGGCAGCAACTGCGTCTCCGTAGCGCGCCTCGATCAGCTCGGCGATCTTCACGGCGCAATAGCGGCCTTGGCAGCGGCCCATGCCAAGGCGCGAAGCTCGCTTGATGGCGCCGGGTTCTTTCAGCTGCCCCTCCAGCACACCCTCCAGGGCGGCGCGCCCGATCTCCTCACATCGACAGATCAAGGTGTTCTGGTCTGCCAGATCAGGGGGTGGCGGCGAGCGGTAGACGCTCCAAAGCCCCTCCTGAAAGGCTCGGTGACGTTGGAGCAGACGGCGGGCGGTATCGGCTGTCTTCTGATTGACGCGGACGCCGAGCTCGGCCGCGGCCGCGGCCGCGCAGATTATGCCTTGCGCCTGGGCGATCCTCGCCCCGCCCAATCCTCCCGCATCCCCAGCCAGGAAGACCCCCGTGACGGAAGTCTGCCCGTACTCGTGTCGGACGGTGGTCAGGCCACCTTTCGCGTCCAAATTTTGAGCACATCCGAGCGCCCGCGCAATTTCGTTCTGCGCGAGAAAGCCGTAGCCCATGCAGATGGAGTCGATCTCGAACGACTGCCGGGACTCCTGCTCGACCGCTCCATCCGCCCGCACGCGCGCGATCGTTCCCCGCCGCACCTTGTCGTCGCCGTCGGCTTGCACCAGCACGTGGTTGTAGTGGATCGGGACTCCCGCGGCGCGGAGCACGGCCAGGTGGGCCGCGCCCTCGCGCACCAGTCCCGGAGCATTCCAGAGCATCTTCAGAACGGCTAGCGGCGGGGCGGCCCAAGGCCGCGGAGCAAGCTCAGCCAGCGCCACCACCTCCGCGCCCGCTCTCACCAGCTCGCTCGCCACTTGGAGGTTCAGCGGCCCGTTGCCGGCGACGAGCACACGCCGCCCCGGCGCTGTCTGGCTGCCTCGGAGCAGGGTTTGCGCGGCCCCGGTCGTCATCACACCCGGAAGCGTCCAGCCCGGTACCATGTGGGGCCGCTCATACGCTCCAGGAGACAGGATCATCCGGCGCGCCTTGATCACCAAATTGCCCGAGGGGCCGCTGACGACCAGCTCGTTGGGAGCAAAGGCGCTCCAAACGGTCGTCTCGAACAGGAAGCGCGCCCCTGCCGCCTTTGCCTCCGCGAGATGGCGAGCCCCTTCCGAGAACTGCCGGTCGACCCGGTCGCGATCCACCTGAAAGCCGATCCCCGGCTGCTTGAAATATTGGCCTCCGCCGTTGCTGCGCTCGTCCACGACCAGGACGTCCAGCCCTGCCGAGGCGGCGAGATGGGCGGCGGCAAGGCCTGCCGGTCCAGCACCCACAATCAGCAGATCGGGCTCCTCGATCGGCAGGCAAGTCTGGCCCCCTTCGTTACCGGACGAGCCGGCTACCGGTGCCAGCGATTGCATCGGACGGACGTGCACGCCCTCACTCGCATATTCGAGACAGGCGCGCCGCTGCACGCCGTCAACCAATACCGAGCACTCCCCGCACACGCCCATCCCGCAAAACAGGCCCCGCGGCTTCCCGCCTCGCGTGACCCGCAAGCCCCAGACGTCTGCGCTAACCAATGCCGCGGCGATGGTTTCGCCCGGAAAGGCTTCCACCTCCCGGTCGTCGAAGCGGAAACGGAATGATGGACCTCTCCGGCGAATGCCTCGGCTGGTGATGCGCATGTCAGCGTATGTAGCTCGCGCCATTCATGTCGAGGGTCGCGCCGGACAATTGCGGCGCCAGGCCCGCGGCAAGGAAGGCAACCGTGTGCGCGATCTCCTCCGGCTCCACCCACCGGCCGCTGGCGAGGCCGGCCGAAATGACGGCCTCTCCTCCCTGTGTCTCCGCGAACTGCTGGGACAGCCTGGTGCGAACGACTCCCGGAGCGATGATATAAGCAAGGATGTTCCGAGCCGCATAAGCGCGAGCGACCGTTTGCGTGGCCGCGCGGATCGCCGCCTTCGATGCGCCGTACGCCATCGTGTCGGGATTGGTGACGCCGCGTTGAGCCGCCCAGCTCGAGATGGAGATGATTGTGCCCCCGCCTCGGTCTAGAAAGTGTGGGATTGCCTGCCGCATGAGCCGCGCGGGCGCCAGGACATTGACCCTCAGCGTTTCGTCCCAGGTTGCGTCCCAAGCTTCGACAGGCTGATCGATGCCGCCGCCCCATAGCATGACCGCGGCATTGTTGACGACCACGTCCAGACCTCCGCGCCAGGAGGCGCTGGCGCTCCAGAGCCGCTCGACCGCATCAAGATCCCCAAGATCCGCCTGCACCAGAAGCTTCCGCTCGGCGGGAATGCGGGCTGTCGCTGCCTCGGCGCCGTCCCGATCGGATCCGTAATGCGCTACGACATAGGCGCCATCCTCACCGAGGCGTCGGGCGATTGCGGCGCCAATGCCCTTCGAAGCTCCAGTGACGAGAATCGTCTTGGCGGAAAGATCGGACATCGGCTCATCCCCGGGCACTCAGCCGCCCTTGACCGATGGGCGCACTACGAACATTCATACGCATAACGTTCATTAGCGCAACGGGCCGGTGCTGCTTGCTCAACAATCATTTCCAGGAGGTCCCCTCGAGTTTGGCCGCAGTCGTCGGCGGGGGAACGATTGGACGATCGTTTGCAATCCTCTTCGCCACGGCCGGCCATTCCGTCGCGGTCTACGATCCCGATCCGTGGCAGCGCGAGCGTGTGCCGGCCCAGCTGCGGGAGACGCTTTCGGATCTGGAAAGCTTCGGCCTCGTCCACGAGCCGGTCGAAGCGATAGTTCGCCGTGTCCGCGTGGCCGACAGCATTCGAGACGCCGCTGGATCCGCCGACTTCGTCCAGGAGTGCGGACCCGAACGTGAGGAGATAAAGCGCAGCATCTTTGTCGAGCTGGATAGCTGCGCCCCTTCCCATGCGATCCTCGCCAGCGCGTCCTCGGCCATGCCGGTTTCCCGATTTGCCGAAGGGCTTGGTTGCGCGCCGCGCTGCCTGATTGCCCATCCGGCAAATCCGCCGTTCCTCCTGCGCATCATCGAACTCGTGCCGGCGCCGTTCACCACACCCTCCACGTTGGAGAAGTGCGCTTCGTTCTTCGAAGCCGTGGGTCTGCGCCCCATCCTGGTTCGGAAGGAAATCGAGGGGTTCGTGTTCAATCGCCTGCAAGGTGCGGTCCTGCGAGAAGCCTATTGCCTCGTCCGCGATGGCGTGGCGAGTGTTGAAGACATCGACCAGGTCATGCGCGACGCACTTGGCCTACGATGGTCGGTGCTCGGCCCCTTCGAGACCGTTGATCTCAACACCGCCGGCGGCATCGAGGAACATGCCCGAAGGATGGGCCCGGCTTATGCTCGCATGGGCGCCGAGCGCGGCCAAGACGATCCCTGGACTGCCGATCTGGTCGCCAAAGTGGCGGCACAGCGGCGAGTTCTGCTACCGCTCGAGCGGCGCGAGGAACGCGTCGCCTGGCGTGACCGCCAGCTCATGCGTATGCTCGGACATCGCGCATCACCTGCCGAAGCCTGAGACTCGGGCAGCCCATGTCGCGAGAACGGCCCGGAAGCTGGTGACGCCGCAGTATAGAGGGGTGGCCTAGCGTGACTCAGGTCATCCGAGCAGCAACAAAAGCATCGACAAGCAAGCAAGGCTGCGCAAGAAGACGCACAGCGAACAAATGTACGCAAAGACGATGAAGAGGGATCGGATGAAATTTGCACTCGGCGCTTGTGGCGCAGCTTTGTTGATGGTGTCTGGCACGGCGGCAGCCCAGTACCGGTCGCAACCCAACCGAGATCCGGTGCTGCCGGCAATCCTCCCTCTGGAGAAGCGGGCCGCGGTCGAAGACCGGTGGCTCAAGGAACGGCTGGACACGCTCGTGCCGATGCTGATGCGCCGCGACGGCGTCGACATGTGGATCCTGATCGCCGGTGAATATAACGAGGATCCGGTCGCCGAGACGATGCTCCCGGCGACTTGGCTTTCCGCCCGCCGCCGCACGATCCTCGTCTTCTTCGACCGCGGGCCGCAGCAGGGCGTCGAGAGGCTGACGCTGGCGCGCTACCCGGTCGGAGACTTCATTGCGTCCTGGGATCCAGACAAGCAGAAGGATCAGTGGGCGCGGCTCGCCGAGATTGTCGCCGAGCGTGACCCCAAAAAAATTGCGCTGAACAGCGCCGAGGAGTTCCCGTTGGCGGACGGCCTCACCGCCAGCCACCTCAAGGCACTGACGCGGGCGCTGGGTCCGAAATACGCCGCCCGCTTTGCTAGCCACGACCGGCTCGGCCTCGGTTGGCTCGAGACTCGCATTCCCGCCGAGATGGCGACCTACCCGACCATCTCGAGAATCTCCCACGCGATCATCAACGAAGGCTTTTCCGAGCGCGTGATCACCCCCGGCGTGACGACGTCGGACGATGTGGTCTGGTGGTTCCGCAATCGCATCGCGGAGCTCAAGCTCGACACGTGGTTCCACCCAAGCGTCGCTATCCAGCGCAACGACGGCGGCGCCTTCACGGTCCAGCAGATGGGACATCGCGGCAGCACGGTGATCATGCCGGGCGACATGCTCCACGTCGATTTCGGGATCGATTATCTTGGGCTCAAGACGGACATTCAGCGGCTCGCCTACGTGCTGCGGCCTGGCGAGACGCAGCCGCCCAAAGGCCTCCGCGACGGATTGGCGGCAATGAACAAGGTCAAGGAAGCGACGGTCGCCGAGCTGAAAGCCGGCCGCGGCGGAAACGAGGTGCTCGCGGCCGCGCGCAAGCGCATCGAAAAGCAGGGCATCGAAGGCTCCATCTACACCCATGCGATCGGCTATCACGGCCACGGGGCGGGGCCGTGGATCGGCTCATGGGAAGACCAGTCGGGAGTCGCGTTCCGCGGCAATTATCCAATTCATCCCAACACGGCCTGGTCGATCGAGCTGAACGCCATTCATGCCGTGCCGGAATGGGGGAACCAGAAGGTCCGCTTCATGTACGAAGAAGATGGCTTCTACGACGGGAACGGCTTCCGCTTTCTCGACGGATCGCAAGACGAGTTCATCCTCATTCCGAGACCCTGAGTGGATGACGGGAAGCGCGGAGACCCGATGAGATCATCCATGCGCCTGCTGATCTGCGCCTGCCTCGCGCTTTCTCCGACGGCGGCGGCAGGCGCGGGCGACCGGACGCTGGCGCAGGTCCTGGCGGCACCGGACACGAGGAAGGTGCTGGCGGAGATCGACCGGCGCGAGGATGAAACCCAGCGGCTGCTCGCGAAGCTCGGCGGCATCATCTCCCCATCGGGCCAGGAGCAGCAGCGGGCCGAGGCCGTGCGGGCGGAGATGCAGCGGATCGGCCTCCGGGACGTCAAGGTGGACAGGCTGCCGAACGTGGTAGGCCGCATTCCTGGCCGCTCCGGCAAGGCATTGGTGTTCGTGGCGACACTCGACGATCTCGCCACCGTCGCCGAGCATCAGCGTGCGGCCGCCGCGGCGCCGCGCATCGAGAATGGCAGGATCGTTGGCCCCGGCACCAACACCGCCTCCACCGTCGCCGCCATGCTCGCCGCTGCAGACGCGCTCGTGCGGAGCGGCGTCCGCCCTGAGCACGACCTCGTCTTCGCCGCCGTTGCCCAGGAAGAGACCGGACTCGACGGCATGCGCGCGCTTTACCCGCAATATCGCGACAGGGCCGTCGCCTTCGTCGATATCTTGGGCGATGGCGACAGCATCAGCTACGGCGCCATCGGCATTCATTGGTGGAAGGTGATCGCCAAGGGACCTCCGGGCCATACGCTGCGCGGTGGGCTGCCCAACGTGAACCAGGGCATAGCCCGCGCCGTCGATCGCATCCTCAGCCTCCCCCATCCCGCGAAGCACGCGGACAGCAACACGCGGCTCAACATCGCCATCCTCAACAGCGGCAAGGTCTTCAACCACAAGCCCGAAAGTGGCTGGTTTTCGCTCGACATCCGGTCCCTTGACGGCGCGGTGATCGGCAACATTGAGAAGGAGGTCGACCTCATCCTCGGCAGGGTCACCAAAGAAACCGGCATTGTTTTCGAGCAGAGTCCGGAAAATCGCTCTCCGGGCGGACAAATTCCGGGAGCCCTGGAAAGTCCGCTGGTTCGCTGGTCGGCTGCCATCGCCCGCCATCTTGGGCGGGAGGCGAAGCTGAGCAATGCAGGTTCGGCCAATCTCAACATCGCGATCGCCGGCGGGACGCCGGCGATCGGTATCGGCAGCGAGCGCGGCGGCCGGCGCGGCTTTGCCGACGAGTGGGCGGATGCCGGCGTGCTGAAGCGGACGGCAGAGCATGTCGCGCTGCTGGCCTTGGCGATCGGATCGGGAACCAAACCGAAGTAAGGGTGGAGATCGGAATGAACTGGTTGAAAACAGGCCTGCTGGCGGCCCTTCCATTCTGCTCGGCAAGCGCCACCGCCGAGACTTTCCGTGTGGAACTCGGCGCCGGTTTGCCGCAGCAAAGCTATGACGGCCGCGTGCTGCTCATTTTCAGCAAACAGGCCGAGCCTGAGCCGCGAATGCTTGTCCAGCGGGGCTTCGACTCAGCGCAATTGTTCGGACAGGAGGTGAGCAAGTGGAAGGCGGGTCAATCAGTGACCTTCCAGGACGGGATCACCGGCTACCCTTTGGAGAAGTTGAAGGAGATCCCTGCCGGGCGTTACTACGTGCAGGCCCTGCTCCACAAATACGATACCTATCGCCTCGGCAACGGCAAGGTTGTGAAGCTGCCGGCCCCCCGGGGTGCGGGGCAGAATTGGCGGAAGGAGCCCGGCAACGTCATCAGCAAACCGCAGCTCGTCGCCTTCGACCCCGCGAAGCCCGGCGAGATCAGGCTGACGCTGAAAGATGTCATCCCGCCCATTCCCGAGCCGAAGGACACGGAGTTCGTCAAATATTTCAAGTTCAGGAGCCCGAGCCTTTCGAAATTCTGGGGCCGCGACATCTACCTGAACGGCCATGTGCTGGTGCCGAAGGATTTCGACAAGCATCCCGAGGCGCGTTACCCGCTCGTGGTCAATCAAGGACATTTTCCCGAAGGCTTCAGCGGGTTTCGGACCACGCCGCCCGACCCAAATCTAAAATGCGTCCCCTCGGCGCGATTCAACGAGCCCTGCTACAACCGCATCGAGCAGCAGGAGGCATACGACTTCTACAAGAAGTGGGTGTCGGACGACTTCCCGCGCATGCTGATCGTCGAGATCGACCATTCCAATCCCTATTTCGACGACAGCTACGCCGTGAACTCGGCAAATCTCGGGCCCTATGGCGATGCCATCATGTACGAGTTCATCCCTGCGCTGGAGAAGAAGTATCGCGGGATCGGCCAAGGCTGGTCGCGCTTCACCTATGGCGGCTCCACCGGGGGCTGGATCGCGCTTGCGGTGCAGGTCTTCTATCCCGAAGAATATAACGGCGCCTTCGCCGCCTGCCCCGACACGATCGATTTCCGCCAGACCAAGGTCGTCAACATCTATGACGATGCCAATGCTTTTTGGAAGATCGGGCCGTTCGGACGGGTGCCCGTCATGATCAACCGCAACTATCTCGGCCATGTCGGCTGGACCAACGAAATGGAGAATCGCTACGAGCGCGTACTCGGCAGCAAGAGCCGCTCCGGTGGCCAGTGGGATATCTGGGACGCGGTCTATTCGCCGATGGGCGAGGACGGCTACCCCAGGCCCGTCTGGGACAAGACCACGGGCGTGATCGACAAGCAGGTCGCGGCTTACTGGCGAGACAATTACGACCTTCGCCACATCATGGAGCGCGATTGGAAGACGCTGGGCCCCAAGCTTCAGGGGAAGGTGCACATCTATGTCGGCGACATGGACAATTTCTATCTCAACAACGCGGTCTACTTGATGGAGGATTTTCTGAAGCGCACCGATCCGCCGTATCAGGGCGAGGTGAAATATGGCGACCGCGCCGAGCATTGCTGGAACGGCGACCCCACGCTGCCAAACGCCGTCTCGAGGCTGCGCTACAACAGTATGTACGTGCCCAAGATGCTGAAGCGGATGGAGGAGACGGCGCCGCCGGGGGCGGACCTCAAGAGCTGGCGCTATTGACCCGGACGATCCCCATCCGGTTCGAGGGAAGGGAGTTTCTCGCCCGCACCGGTGAAAGCGTGGCTTCGGCGCTGGCGGGCAACGGTGTCCTCGCCTTTCGGCAAACCGCCCGCGGCTCGGAACGGGGGATCTTTTGCGGGATGGGCGTCTGCCAGGATTGTCTGCTGGACATCGATGGTGAGCCGAGCCGACGTGCCTGTATGACGCGGGTCGATCGGAGCATGGACATACGCCGCCACCGCGCCGCGGCGCCCCTCCCCGCCTCCGCCGAGCCGCCTCCTGCGCTCACCACCGCCGATGTTCCCCACGAGCGGCCGGAGCTGCTGGTGATCGGCGCCGGACCGGGCGGGATTTCGGCAGCGATCGCCGCCCGGTCGGCCGGCGCACAGGTTCTGGTGATCGACGAGCGGAGCGCGCCTGGCGGGCAATATTTCAAGCCGCTCGCCATCGACGGCGAGCGGCTTGCACCGGCGGACAACCAGCATCGCGAAGGCCTGGCGCTGGTTCGACGGGCCCTTGATATGGGAGTGGAGATCCGGAACGATTGCATGGTCTGGGGTGCGTTCGCCCCCAACGAATTCGCTTGCTCCGACGGAGGCGGAACAGTGCAGTTCACGCCGCGGGCCACGATCGTGGCAACGGGCGCTTATGAGCGCGCTTGGCCGGTTCCGGGCTGGACGCTGCCGGGCGTGATGACCACGGGCGCCGCACAGACGCTCTGGCGTACTGCCCGGCGGCTCCCGGCGGAGCGCGTTGTGATCGCCGGAAACGGTCCGCTGAACCTGCAGCTCGCTGCCGAGCTTGCAGCGGGCGGCGCGGAGATCATCGCGCTGGCTGAATCGGCGCCGGCACTCGGGATTGCTTCCATCCCGGCGCTCGTCGCGATGGGCGGAACCGCCCCCCGACTGCTCGTCGATGGGCTTCGTTATCGCGCAACCCTGCTCAAACGGAGGGTTCCGGTGCTGAACGGGATGATGGTCGCTTCGATAAGCCGCCACGAAGGTCATCTCGCGATCGAGCTTGCACCCGTCTCTGGAGCGGGCCGGCGCGTCCGGCTCGACAGCGACGTGCTTTGTATCGGCTACGGCTTCGAACCCTCCAACGAAATCCTGCGCGCGCTGGGGTGCAGGCACGAACTCGATGATGTGAGCGGTCAGCTCCTCACTTGCCGGGAGAGATATGGGGCGACTTCGGTGGCCGGCGTATACGCATTGGGCGATTGCACCGGACTCGGTGGCGCAAGACTGGCGATGGCCGAAGGCACGCTGACCGGACTCGCCGCGGCAAACTATATTGGTCATGATATTGACGATAGGAAGCAGCGGCGAGCGGCAACGGCAGCCGCGCGCAGGCATCGCCGCTTCCAGGCCGCCCTCTGGCGCCTCTATGCTGCGCGCAACGACTGGCGCTCGTTCGCAAGCAACGAGACGATCATCTGCCGCTGCGAGGAAATCAGCTTCGGCGAAGTCCGGGCGGCGATCGAAATCGGCATCAGCGAAGCAGGCGCGGTGAAACGCCAGACCAGGGCAGGCATGGGCGCCTGTCAGGGACGATATTGCCGCCCGCTTATCGAAGCCTGCATCGCCGACGCCACTGGACGCCGCCCCTCCGAATATTCCGGCTTTGCACCACGCATCCCGTTGAAGCCGATCGCGATCCGCGATCTCGCTCCCCTGCCGCGGCGATAAGTGAGCGCGAGCGAGCAGCAGGTCGTGCTTCCCCGCAGCATCGGAACAGCGGTAATCGGTGGCGGCATCGTCGGCTCCTGCATCGCTGGGTTCCTCGCCGACGAAGGTGCCGACGTGCTGCTGCTCGATGAAGGGCGCGGCGGCGGATCCTCCACCAATGCCGGCAGCCTCCATGTGCAGATGCAAAGCCGCTTCATGCGGCTTTACCCCGAAAGCGTGCCACGGATGGAGAGGCAGCTCCCGCTCTATACCAAGGCGGTCGATTTCTGGAAGGCGCTCGAGACGCGGCTCGGCACCAGCTTCGAGCTCAAGATTACCGGCGGACTGATGGTAGCCGAGAGCGCGGAGCAGATGCGCTTCCTCGCTGAAAAGGCCGCCCGTGAGCGGGCGTTGGGGCTTGAGGTGGAGATGCTGGACCGCCCTGCGCTTGGCGCCATTGCGCCTTATCTCGGTCCCCACATCGTGGGCGCTGAATTCTGCGCGAACGAAGGTAAGCTGAACCCGCTCCTCTGCAACGCGTCCATCCGCGAATGGATCGTCGGCCGCGGCGTCAGTCTCGCGGAAGGAGTTAATGTCGAAATTGTCGACGAACAGGCAGCCGCTTTTCGGCTTCGGACGAGCCAAGGCACGATCAAGGCGGGCCGGGTGGTCCTCGCGTGCGGAGCGGGGGTGGCCGCGTTGGCCGCCGGCCTTGGCGTGAACATTCCTGCCAGACCCGAACCGCTCCACATGAACATAACGGAGTCGGCCCCGCCGCTCATAGGGCACCTCGTGCAGCACGCCGACAAAATGGTGACGCTGAAGCAGCTCGGCACCGGCCAGGTCGTAATCGGCGGCGGCTGGCCAGCGCGGCTTGGCGAGCGGAACCGCGTCGAGGTGGAGCTTTCCAGTTTGATCGGCAACACGCGGCTTGCGCAGCACATCGTGCCTGCGCTGGCACCGCTGCGAATTTTGCGGACGTGGGGCGGGATCAACACCTCAGTGGACGGAACGGGCGTGCTTGGGCCCGTGCCGTCGCTGCCGGGCCTTTTCATCGCAATCCCAGGCGATGCCGGCTATACGCTCGGGCCTCTTTCGGCTTGGCTGGTAGCGCAGACGATCCTTGGGAGAGACTCCGGCCAGGATCTGGAGCCGTTCCGCACCGGGCGCTTTCAATAGAAGTTAAACCACCTTGCGTGATCCAATTCCGCCGCCCATAGTGAACTACGGTACGCTCTGCGCACACAGTGGGGTTGAAGAATGACGAGCCGGGGGCTTGCCAGAAAGGCTATGATGACGGGGCCGGTCAGCCGGCGCTCGGTGCTTCGTGGCGCCGGGGGTGCCGGGCTCGCCGCCGGCCTTGCGCTTACCGTCGGCTGCGGCGGCGGCGGCGCGGGCGACAAGGTCCTGCGGTGGTGGTCGCCGCAGTCCGCGCCTGATCAGCTTAAAACCTACAAGGCGCAGATCGCGGCGTTCGAGGCGGCAAACCCCGGCATCCGCGTCGTGTTCGAACCAACCTCGGACGAAGGCTACCCCGCCCAGTTCGCGGCTGCTTTCGCGGCGAAGCAGCTTCCGAACCTGGTGACGCACATCCCCTCCTTCACGGCGCAAAGCTATTACAGCCGCGGCTTGCTCGAGCCGATGGACGACGTGATCCAGGCGGTGGGGCCGGAAAAGTATTTCGATGGTGCGAACGACATCTACAAAACGGCCGACGGCCGCCATTGCGGCACCGGGATCGGCAACACCGCTGTCGACATGCTCTGGTTCCGCAAGGACCTGCTGCGCGCCGCCGGCATCGGGGCCGTGCCGGCCACATGGGACGAGCTCCGCTCGGCTTGCCAGCGGATGCAGCGGCCGGGGCTCTATGGTGCGCCCCTCCCCTACGGAATGAACAGCATGACGTCGCTGATCTTCGTCGGCTTTGTTCACCGGGCCGGCGGGCAGATCTTCACACCGGACCTCCAGGTTGCGATCGACACACAGCCGACCTACGACACGCTGGAATTCTTCCGGTCCATGCGCGAGCTTTGCCCGCCCGGCGCGACCAATTTCAGCTGGGGCGACAGCCTGACGGCGTTCGTCTCGGGCGCGACAGCCACCGGGATCTATGGCGGCCGCGTCCTCGCCAATGTCGTGGCGCAGAACCCGAAGATCGCCGACGCGATCAGCTGCGCCACCTATCCGACCAAGTCGCGCGACATTCCTGCCTGGACGTTCAACGATTTTCCAAGCGTGCTCATCCCCAAGGGGTCGGGCAACCTCGCCGAGACAAAGGCGTTCGCCGCGTTCCTGTTCCAGCCTGAAGGTTATATTCCGCAGCTCCACGCCGCTCCCGGCCATGTGCTGCCGGTGCTCCGCACGATCGCGGAGAGCCCCGCCTATCGCGCCAATCCGCTGATTTCGAGATATGCCGGCGAGGTCGACCTGATGGCGCGCACGTCGGCGTCGGGACACAATCTGGGGCGGGAGACCGACCGGCACCAGCCCAACCTGCGGGCGAGCGAGATCATCGCAAGCAACGCCTTGGCCGAACTCGTCCAGCGCGTCGTGCTGAACGGTGAGAATGCGCGGCAGGCGGTCGGCGTCACGGCGCGCAAGCTGCAGGCGCTCATGAATGGCTAGCGCGGGGGCCATTGCCGGCCAGAAGCCGTCCTTCGAGCGGCAACAAGCGCTGCTCGGGCTTGCCCTGATCGCGCCTACTGTTCTCATCCTCACAGCGGTCATCGTCTACCCATTACTGTCGGCGATCTATCTTTCCTTCTTTTCGCTCTACACGCCGACGCTGGAGGGCAGCTGGGTCGGCCTCGATAATTACAGGGAGCTTTTTGGATCTGGCGCATTCTTCGCGGCGCTCGCGACCACTGCGATCTGGACGGCAGGGACGCTCCTGCTTCAGATCCTGCTCGGCGTTGGAATGGCGCTTCTCCTCCACCAGAACATCCTGTTTCGCTCGCTCGCGCGCAGCCTCGTCCTCTTCCCCTATTTCCTCTCGACCGTAGTCGCGGTGCTCGTATGGCGCTGGCTGTTCAACGACCTCTACGGCCTCCTCAACCACGTGCTGATGAGCGCCGGCTTGGTCGACGCGCCGGTCAACTGGCTCGGCAGCATGCCCAATGCGATGCTGAGCATCATTCTCATCGGCGCCTGGAAATTCTTCCCGTTCGTGGTGATTGCCGTGCTTGCGCGGCTGCAGACTATCCCGCTGGCGCTCTACGAGGCGGCCGAGATCGACGGCGCCGGCCCGGTCGCCCGCTTCTTCGACGTCACCCTTCCCCAGCTTTGCGACGTGCTTGCCATCGTCATCCTGCTGAGAACGATCTGGGACTTCAAGGAGTTCGACCTCATCTACCTGATGACGGGAGGCGGCCCGGTGAACGGCACGCGCACGCTCCCGCTGGTCGTCTATCAGGAGGCGTTCGGCCTCAACCAGATGGGCATGGCGGCGGCCTATGCGGTGGCGATGATGCTCGTCATGCTGCTGTTCATGCTCGCTTATCTGGCAAGGGCGCGGCGCGCATGAGCCAACGCGGACGCAAGGCGGCATTCGCCGCGAACCTGATCACTTGGCCGCTGGTGCTGCTCGTCGCATTCCCGCTGGTATGGATGCTGGTAACGTCGGTGAAGCCGCAGGCCGAGCTGTTTGTCTCTCCGCCGACCCTGGTCCCCGGCGCCGTCACCTTCGAGCATTATTCGCGGGTCCTGACGGACACGCCCTTTCTGCAATATTTCGGCAATTCGCTGATCCTGGCCTTTTCGACGACAGCGCTGGTGGTGGCGGTCAGCACCCTCGGCGCCTACAGCCTCGTGCGCTTTTCCTATCCAGGGCGTGAGAAGCTCGCTGGATTGGTGCTGTTCACCTACCTGCTGCCATCCGTCGTGCTGATCTCGCCGCTCTATTTGATGCTGGTGAGCATCGGCCTGGCCAACACGCTGGCCAGCCTCGTCATCGCCTACACGACCTTCGCCCTTCCTTATGCCTTGTGGCTGCTGCGCTCGTTCATGGCGGGCATCCCCGAGGATCTGGAGGCAGCGGCAATGGTGGACGGCGCCAGCCGTATGGGCGCGTTTGTGGACGTGGTGCTGCCGCAGGCGCTCCCCGGCATCATCTCGACCGCCCTCTTCACCTTCATCCTCGCCTGGAACGAATATCTTTACGCCCTCGTGCTGGTGAATTCCGACGAGGCGCGGCCGCTGACGACCGGTGTGATGAACATGCTGATCACGGCTTTCAACGTCGAATGGTCGCTGCTGATGGCGGCATCGGTCATGATGAGCGTGCCGCTGATCGTCATCTTCGCCTTCCTGCAGCGCTACCTCACCAGCGGCTTCGGCGCCGGCGGCGTGAAAGGCTAGAAGATGGCCCGGGTGAGCTTCGACAAGGTCAGCAAGAGCTTCGGCGGGACCGTTGCAATCCCTGAGCTCGATCTCGTGATCGAGGCGGGCGAATTCGTCTCGCTGCTCGGACCGTCGGGCTGTGGCAAGACCACGACGTTGCGCATGCTCGCCGGACTTGAGCAGCCGAACACGGGCAGTATCCGGATCGGCGATCGGGAGGTGAACGACCTTCCGCCCGGCAAGCGCGACATCGCGATGGTGTTCCAGTCCTACGCGCTCTACCCGCACATGAGTGTCGCTGCGAACATCGTCTATCCGCTGAAAAAGCGGGGTTCGACAAAGCAGGAGCAGGTGGAGGGCCTGCGCCGCGTGGCCGACATGCTGCAGCTCGGGCCGTTGCTCGACCGCAAACCTAAAGAGCTTTCGGGCGGCCAGCAGCAGCGAGTGGCGCTCGGCCGGGCGCTGGTGCGCGATCCCGCGGTATTCCTGCTCGACGAGCCGCTGTCGAACCTCGACGCCAAGCTTCGCGCCCATATGCGTGCCGAGCTGATCGAGCTCCATCGCCGGCTCGGCAAAACAATGATCTACGTCACGCACGACCAGCTCGAGGCGATGACGATGTCCGACCGGATCGCCGTGATGAAGGATGGGCGCCTCCAGCAATTCGCCACTCCTGCCGAAATCTATGCGAAGCCCGCTAACAGCTTCGTCGCCGGCTTCATCGGCACGCCGGCAATGACCCTGGCCCCGGGCCGGCTGCTGACCGGCGACGGCGCGGACGCGATCAAGCTGAGCGGCGTCGATTCTGCCATTCCAATTGACGCTGCCGGTATGAATGCCGCGGGCGGCGAGATCCTCGTCGGCGTGCGGCCGGAAGATGTCATCCTCGGCCGCGGACCGTGGCAGGCAAGGGTGCGCCTGGTCGAGCGCACCGGTCATGAAAGCATCGTGATGCTTGAGCTAGGCGCCAGTGGCCTCACTGCGCGCGTCGTCGGTGAAGCCGACGTGCGGATCGGCGAACTGGTGCCGTTCGACCTGCGTGTCGAAAAGCTTCACCTGTTCAATGCCGATGACGGCAGCCGGATCGAACGCGAGGCGGCTGTGCCTGCGGCAGGGTTCGAAAAAATTACCCGACAGTTGCGCTAGGAGACGCCGCAGATGGACAGGAACAGCGTCGAATGGGCGGGGCCAATGCCGGCCGTCACCACGCCGTTCGACGATGAGGGACGCATCGACGAGGAGGGATTTGCAGCTAATATCGATCGGCTGATCCTGGCCGGCGCCACGGGCGTGGTGGTGGGTGGATGCACCGGCGAATTCTGGGCGCTCAGCCACGAGGAGCGCAAACGGCTCTATGAGGCCGCAAGTGACGCCGTTGCCGGACGCGTGACCGTGATCGTGGGCACGGGGGCGGTAACGGTCGAGGAGACGGTGAAGCTCACCAGGCACGCCGAAGCCGCTGGGTGCGACGGAGTGCTCATTCTCCCGCCTTATTTCGTGAAGCTGAGCGACGACGAGATCTTCGCGCACTTTGCGGACGTCGCGGCACAGGCCGGGCCGCCGATTATCCTCTACAACATTCCCGGCAACGCCGTGAACGCGATCACGCCCACCCTTGCGCTGCGGCTCGCCGAGCTGACTCCGATAGTCGGCATCAAAGAGAGCTCGGGCGACTGGAACATCTTTTATTCGACGTTGCTTGCCGTCCGGGACCGGCTGCGCGTGTTCTGCGGCCCGTCATCGATCTTTGGCGTGCCCGCCGTGGAGCTCGGCGCCGACGGCACGATCGACTGTTTTCCGAACATGTGGCCGCGCGCGCTGGACCTTTACCACGTACCGCTGAACCGAAACGCAGCCGAGGCTGCCGACCTGCAGGCGATGGGGCGCAGGCTCACCGACCTTTGCACTACGGGCGGCCGAACCCTCTACCCCGCCACGAAGGCGGCAATGGACATGCTTGGCTATCCCGGCGGCGGCAAGCCCCGCCCCCCGCTCCGACCGCTGACCGGCGAGCCGCTCCAGGGGCTCGAAGACGGCCTTCGGGAGCTGGGGCTGCTGTGATGCACCACCGCAATTTTCACAACAGACCCGCTGAAGGAGAAGATCGATGAACGTGCAGACGAGCATCCGCAAGCAGGCGCCCGAATTGACCCCTGCTGACCACAAGGTCAAGTTCGGCGAGTTCATCGGCGTCGGTTCGAACGGTAACCTATGGGTGGATGGCTGCGATGTCGCCGAGCTCGCGGAGCGGTTCGGCACCCCGCTCTATATCATATCGGAAAAGGAGCTGCGGCTCAGCTATCGCAAATTCCGGGACGCCTTCCGAGCGCATTATCCGGACGTGGAGATCCTGTTCGCCAACAAATCGAACAACGGGCTCGCGATCCGGCACATCATGAACCAGGAAGGCGCCGGCGGAGACTGTTTCGGCGCGCAGGAAATGTACATGGCGCTGCTCGCCGGCACCAACCCCAAGACGCTGGTCCTCAACGGCTCGAACAAGCAGGAAGACGAGCTGGAGATGGCGATCGCCAACGGCATCTGCATCAACATCGATGCCACCGACGAGCTCGACCGGATTGACGAGATCGCGCGAAGGCTGGAAGCCAAAGTAGATATTGGCATCCGGCTGAAGCTGGATCTGGAGCCGCTGAAGGACCGTCACGGCGTCTCGATGCACGGACCCGGGACGCTGAAGCAGCAAAGCGACTCAACCAAATGGGGCATGACGAGAGAGCAGACGGTCGAGATCGTCCGGCGCGCGCTCCAGATGCCGAACGTTGAGCTGAAGGAGACGCACTTCCACCTCTCGCGCATGTCCAACGATCCCGCCGATTTCGCGGTGATGGCGCGGGAGATGATCACCTGGTCGGCACATATTCGGGAGCAGACCGGTTGGACCCCGCCTTGCATCGACATTGGCGGCGGCTGGACCTTCGGCAAGTGGTACGGCACGGGTCCGAACAGCCAGCTTGACGACGAAACCGCCCCGACGGCGGAGGATTATGCCCGTCTCTGCTCCACGGCGATCAAAGAAGAGTGCGAGCGGCTCGGCCTGCCGCTGCCCAAGCTGCGGCTCGAACCAGGCCGATCGCTGTCCGGGCCGGCGGGGGTGGCCGTCGGAAAGGTTGGCGCGGTGAAGCGCGGCACCAGTCGGAAATGGGTGAACCTCGACATCTCGACCAACCATCTTTCCTGGGCGGCCGTGCTCGACTGGTATTATCATGCGGTGCCGGTCGTGAATGCCGAAGCCGAGCCGACCGAAACCGTCGATCTTGTCGGCTCCTTGTGCAACTCGGATGAGGTAGGTCCGCACCGCAGGATGCCGGACCTGAAGCGCGGCGACCTGATCGCGTTCCTCGATACCGGCGGATACACGGAATCCTGCGCCGCCCGCTACAATGCCCAGCTCCTTCCCGCCTCGGTGCTCGTGAACGGCGGGCGCGCCGACATCATCACCGAGCGTGAGCAGCTGAAGGATGTGGCGGGCCGCTTTCGCGTTCCTTCGCACCTGCTGGCCGGCTCGTTCGCCCCCGCAACCTGAAAGCCCGCGCCGGGGACCAACCCCCGCCTCCTCTTCCCCCGCAAAGAACGTCAGGTGCAGTAAGCAATGGATCTTGGAATCTCCGGAAGGCATGCCCTTATCTGCGGCGCGAGCAAGGGCTTGGGCCTTGCCGCCGCGCGGTCGCTGGCGGGGGAAGGCGTCAATGTCACCCTGGTCGCGCGGACCGAACAGACGCTCGGTGAGGCGGCAGCGCTTCTCGCCGACGAGGCTGGCGTCAAGGTCCGCACGGTCGCCGCCGACGTGACCTCCCCTGAGGGCCGCGCCGCCATCCTGAAGGCGTCGCCCGATCCTGACATCCTCGTCTGCAACCCCGGCGTGCGCCAGACCCCTGGCGACTTTCGGACCATGTCTCGCGCCGACTGGGATTTTTGGATGGAGGCGCATTATCACGCACCGCTCGAGCTGATCCGCGCCCTCGTGCCCGGCATGTGCGACCGCGGCTTTGGCCGGGTGGTCAACATCTCGGTGAGCAACATAAAGTTTCCGCAGGTGAACTTTGCCCACAGCCATTCCGCCAGGGTAGGCTTGGCCGGCGCGATCGCCTCAATGGTGCGCGAGCTCGTGCGATACAACGTGGTCATCAACAGCGTGCTTCCAGGCTTCTTCGACACGGATGCGCTGCGCACGAACCTGCACGCCCACGCGGCGCGCGCAAACACCACCTACGAGGCAATCGTAGAGGACCGGCTGAAGATGACGCCCGCGCATCGCTTTGCCGACCCTGCCGAATGCGGCGATCTCATCGCGTTCCTGTGCGGCGCACGGAACGGCTATATGACGGGCCAGAACATCGTCAACGACGGCGGCGTCTATCAAGGGTTGTTCTGAGCCGTGCCCCCCGACGTCCAACCCGCTTCGTTGCTGAGCCCGGAAGGCAGGGTAGTCATGCTTTCCGGTGCGTCGCGCGGCATCGGACTGGCGCTTGCCAGAAGGCTGGCGGCGGACGGTTACACCCTTTCGTTGGGTGTCCGCAGTCCCGATGGATCGAACCTGCTCGGCTTCGATCCGGCCCGGACACTGATCCGAAGGTTCGACGCGGAAGAACCAGGGAGCGCGGCCGAGTGGGTGGAAGCGACGGCGTCACGGTACGGGCGCATCGACGCGCTCATCAACAATGCCGGCATCTTGCGGCAGATCGATTTCGAAGAGGGGGATGAATCGGTCCTGGACGAGGTGTGGGCGGTCAACGTGAAGGCGCCGTTCCGGCTGATCCGTCACGCTTTGCCCTATCTCAGGGACGGCGGAAACGGTCGCATCATCAACGTCGCATCCACTGACGGCAAGCGCTACCGGCCGGGGGTCTCGATCGCCTATGCGATGAGCAAGCATGCCGTGATGGCGCTCTCCCACGCAGCCAAGTTCGCTGGCTGGGAGGATGGTGTCCGAGTGACGGCCCTCTGCCCGGGCGCGGTCAACACGGAGCTCATCGCATCGCTTCCGGGCGTGACCCCGCTAGCCGACCGGATCGCCCCGGAAACGCTCGCAGAGACGGTCTCTTTCCTGCTCCGACTCCCGAACAGCTCCTCGGTCGCCGAGCTGGTGATGAACACCCGGCTGGAAACATGGATCTAGCAGCCGCGGATCTGGCCGCCGCGCCGGATCATGGCGCGGCTTTCACGAGGTGGAACTTGGTCTGACGCCCGTCGATGTAGGTGACAGTTTTGCCGTCGAAGAAGGCGTCCTCTTCCGACTTAAAATCGACCATCTGGTTATCCCATTCGGGAACAGCCTTGGCCGCCTTGAGCTCGATCGACCAAGCGATGTTGGCCCGCAGCTTGTGCTCGCCGTGTGGCACCATCACCTGGTTCTCGGATTGACCGATCGCGCTGCCCGCCCCGTGGCCATGATAGCCGATCGGATGCGAATAGATGGTGGGCGCCAGCCCTTGCGCGATCGCCTTGGCGCGAGCGCGGGCGAGGATCTGGTTGCCGGTGTCGCCGACCCGGAACTCCGACGTGACCGCATCCTGCACCCTGTTATTGTCGAGCAGCCCCGCCTTGAGGCCGACCGGTGCATCCGTCTCGCCGTCCCGAAGAACATAGGCGACATGCTGAGTGTCGGTGTTGAGGCCCAAATAGACGATCCCGAAGTCGACCCGCAGCATGTCGCCCTTCTGGATGACGGCGGCCTCTTCGCGCAGCACACCGGGGGTCCCGCGCCGGGTGACCTCGACCGACGGGTGAAACCAGGAGGCGAGACCGAGGTCGCTCACTCGTTGGCGGTACCACCAGACGAGATCCTGATTGGTCGTGACGCCGGGCTTGATGACCTTGCCGGAAAAGCCTTCGCCGATAATGGCGTGGGCAATTCTGACGATCTCCGGATAACGCTCCATCTCCTCGGGCGAGCGGACCTCAAGCCAGCCGATCGCAAGCGGATAGCCAGGGACGATTTTCGCCCTTTGCTGCGCGCTGAGCGCTGCTAGGAAATCCGTATATTGGCTGTGGGTCATACCGTCCGCAAACGCGGTGAGCGAGGAGGTATTAACGGCAATCTTGGCAGGGTTGCGCTCCGAAATGAGCTCAGCGAGCCGCTTCCACTGATCCGGCTGCTTCTCCATGTCCCATGCGGGCACGAACACGTCACCCATGCCATGCTTGCTGACGACGATGCGCTCCACCGGCCGGCCCTTGCCGGGGTCGTAGAACATCAAGATGGTGCGGCGGCGGGCGCGCAGATTGGTGGCGTTGAGCATTGTGCCCACCACCGGATCCTCGAGATACTCGCGGGCGACCAGCACCCACATATCGATGCCGTTCTCGCGCATCAGGGCTGGGACGACCGTGTCGAGACGCCGCTTCAGCCAGGCATCGTGGATCTTGGCGCGCTCGCGGAGCGGGAGGATCTGCGGCATGGCCGGACTCATGCTCCGCTCTCCCTGCGCCGGCGGAGCTGCTTGGGCGGCAAGGGCGCAAGAGGAGCCGAGCAGCAGGGCCGTTCCGATACCGGCTCGGAGGAGTCGAGCGCGGTTGCGAGATGCTCGGCCGCCCAATGGTTTCAAGGCAATCTTCCTTTCAGGTGTGGCAGCCGGCGGCCGGACATGCATCAGGCGAACGGCTGGTCGATCGAGGGCGGCGGCGTCGAGAAGTAGCGGGGGCCCGAAGCGGTCATGTAGAAGCAATCTTCAAGCCGCACGCCGAAGGCGCCATGGATGTAGATGCCGGGCTCGTTGGAAAAGCACATCCCGGGCGCGAGCCGCGTCATCTCGCCATGGACGAGATTGACCGGCTCATGCACGTCGAGCCCTATGCCATGGCCGGTGCGGTGAGGCAGCCCCGGCGTCCTGTACCGCGGGCCATAGCCGATCTTCTCATAATAGGCTCGGACGGCATCATCGACGGTCCCTGCCGGCGCTCCCACCCTCGCCGCCGCGAACGCGATCTCCTGGCCGCGATGAACCTCGCTCCAGACCTTGCGCTGCTGCCGCGATGGCTCCCCGAAGACAAAGGTCCGCGAGATGTCCGCATGGTAACCGTCGACAGTGCACCCGCAATCCATCAGGATGAGGGAGCCATCCCGTACCACCTCCGGCCGCTTCGAGCCGTGCGGATAAGCGCTGCCCTCGCCGATCTGCGCACCGCCAGAGGTGGTCTCGGCGCCCAGGGTGACCAACTCGGCCTGCATGATCTTGAATATGTCGGCATTGCTCATACCGCGTTGGATCTTTGGCGCGGTGGCGCGATAGGCGGCGATGGTGATGTCGGACGCCCGCTGCATGAGGGCAAGCTCGGACGGCGTCTTGATCATGCGAAGCTCGTTCACCACCGGGGCGCCATCGACAATCCTGACGCTGGGGAGAGCCTGTTGGAGACCGTTGATAATGAAGAAACGGACGGTTTCGTCCACTCCGATCGCACCTTCGGCGAGCTTGCGCTCGCGCAGCCAGCCCGCCAGCAATTTCGACGCGCTCTCGTCCTCCTGCCAGACGCGGACCTCGCCCGGCACCACCAGCATCTCACGCATCTTGGGCTCTTCGAACCCTGGCGTGACGATCAACACCTCGCCTTCAGCCGGGATGAGCGCGCCGGTCAGACGCTCGCTTCGATACCATTGGATGCCGGTGAAGTAGTTGAGGGTCGAACCTGCCTCGACCAGCAGGGCCGACATGCCCCGCCTCCGCATCGCCTCCTGAACCCGCCGCAGCCGGGCGAGTCGTTCAGCAGGCGTAATCGGCAACGCTGCCGCGATCTTCGTCCGATTGCCCACCTGAAGAGCGACCGCGCCTGAGGGGCCGCCGGCGATGACCATCCCGAGTCCAGCCGCGCTGCCACCAATGAACTGCCGTCTGGTCGAGAATGGTGTTCCCATGACTATTTCCTGTCCCCGCCGGCGAGATCCTTCAGCAGGACATCCCAGAAGGTAAGTTCCTTGTAAAAGGATTTGAGCGGAACACGCTCGTCGGTTCCATGAGCGCGGCTGTCGTCCGGCCGCACCAGCAACAGACTGCCGGCTCCGTAGGTGGGGATCCCAGCGCGGCGGAACTCCCGCCCGTCAGTTCCGCCGGCTGACATGCTCGGCTTCACCGGCGCACCCGGATAATTGGCATGCACCGCTCTGCGGAGGGAAGCGAACAGATCTTCACGAACCGGCGACACCGGGCTCTCGACCGCCTCCGCGTCCAAGCTGATCTTGATCTTGTCGTTTGCCACCACCTGCTGAAGCTTTGCCTGCACGGCCGCCACGGGCGTGCCGGGGAAAATCCGGCAGTTGACGGTCGCCACAGCGTTTTGCGGGAGCGCGTTGGGCGCATTGCCTGCGCGCAGCATGGTCGGAACGCAGGTCGTCCAGAGAAGGTTCGAATGTTCCGGATATTTTGCCGCCACCTGAATTGCGGCGGCATCGTTCGGGTTCTCCATGAGCTTGGTCAGCGCCGCACCAAGCTCGCCCTTATTTTCGGCGGCCAGGTCCTTCACCATGACTTTCGAAATTTCATTGAACTCTACCGGGAAACGATGCGCCTGGATCCGCTTCAGCGCATCGGCGAGTTCGAAAATGGCATTGTCCGGCCGGGGCGCTGAGCTGTGCCCGCCCCGGTTCGAAGCCGCCACCGAGAAGGTCGCAGTGGTCTTTTCGGCCGACTGGATGTTGAAGTCATACGCCGATCCGTCTTTCGAGACCGACCCCGACCCGGCGTCGCCATTGAGCGCGAATTCGGCGCCTTTCACGAATGGGTGCTGCGTCAGCAGGCGCGTCGTCCGCATGCCGGTCTCCTCATCACCGGAAAAGGCGATGACGAGGTCGCGGTTGGGAACGAAGCCTGCTCGCTTGAGGCGGATGAAGGTCGCGCTGATAAGCGAGACCTGCGCCTTGTTGTCGACGGCCCCTCGGCCGTAGATATACCCGTCCTTTTCGATTGGCTTGTACGGATCCGTAGCCCAATTTTCGGCAAGGGCATCGACGACGTCCATATGGCCGAGCAGCGCGATCGGTTTTTCCCCCTTGGACGTTCCGGCATAGCGGACGATGAGCCCAACCGTCTTTTCGCCCTCTACCTCCAGCGGCAGCAGCTGGATGTCCTCCTCCCGGAAGCCCGCCGCGCGGAAGCGCTTGGCGAGCGCCTCTGCCATTGCGGGAACCTGGCCCCTTCCCTTCGCCGTGCGATATCCGATCAGTTCCTCGAGTATATCGCGCGCAAGCTGCCGGTCGGCCTGGCTCACCGGAGCCGCCCCCTGCTTGAGCGCTCCCGCCGGTGAGGCCATTGCGAGCCCGAATATGCCGACGCCGAGCGCCAGTCTCGCCGCCAGCTTCACCGACCTGATCATCCCATTCCTTTCAAAAAAAGAGAGGGCCAATGAAAAACCACCGGCCCTCCCCAGGGTCCAACTCTGATCAAAGGGGGTCAGAACTGGATAGAAGCACTCGCGAAGAGGTAGCGGCC
>JAESFL010000449.1_pt1 | contig 29142 bp, 22 predicted proteins | sample 9269401 | NCBI WGS metagenome assembly JAESFL01 (sample SAMN14506025, study PRJNA617098) | algae metagenome | isolation source: Gloeocapsa sp. UFS-A4-WI-NPMV-4B04 and co-occurring heterotrophs from desert... | place: USA: Utah | collected 2006-10-01 | reverse complement strand
CTGACGTTCGCGGCTACCTGCAAACAGCGGCAGATCCACCCGCTCGAGTTCCTCGCGCTGGCGGTTTCCGCCGTGCGCTCAGGCAAGGACGTTCCGCAGTTCCTGCCCGCCCACTGAACGATTACGCCGCGATCTCAATCGCTCCTGCCGTGGCCCGAATTCGATTCGATCACTCCGCCGGGACGATTTCGATTCGATCGCTCTCGACGTGCCGGGATTCCGCTCCCTGGCACCTGCGCGTCCCCTCTCCACGCTCGAGGATCCGTCCACGGCCCACGATCCCCCTCGAACGCAAAACCCCTCCCCCGGCGATCCGGGGGAGGGGCTCGGTGCATCGGCCGGCCGGCGATCAGAAGCGAAGGCCGATGAGCAGGCGGTTCAGGTCGAACAGGTCCACGCCCTGGTGCTCGATGAAGAGCTCGCCCCGGCTGCGGTTGGGGATGGGGAGCAGGGCCCCGTATCCCACGTTCAGCACGGCCTCGCGCTCCGGCCGGCCCTGGGGCGGGTCGCCCAGGAAGAGAAAGCCCGCGCCCACGTAGCCGTACGGCTGCACGGGCACGTCACGCACGCGCAGCACGGCGGCCTCGTACGCCACGTTCCCCGCCAGCATCACCGACGCGCCCCCCTCGCCGATTCCCAGCGCGGCCTCGGGGATCAGCCGCACGGCGGGACGCGCGGGATCGAACGGGCCCAGGTCCATCCGCACTCCCGCCACGAACTGCCGCGGGCGGTCCAGGTTGCCCCCCAGGTACGGCCGCAGCGCCCGGACGCGCGGGACGAAGCGGTTCACCACCGGCCGGGCGGCGGCGGGCGCGGCCACCGTCGCGGGAGCGGCGCCGGACGCCGCGGCGCGGGCCAGCTCGTCGCGCACGCGCAGGGCCACGACGGCGTCCACGCGCTCCAGCAGGCGGCGCTCCGCGTCCGGGTCGATGCCGGGGGACGCGGCGGCCAGCTCGCGGCGCACGAGCTCCGCCAGCGCCTGGCGGTCGTCCGCCAGCATGCCGCGCAGGCGGGGCTCCAGGTCCGCCAGGATCTGCTGCCGCAGCCGCTCCAGCGCCGGGTCGTCCAGCGGCGCGCCGGCCGCGGCCGTGCCGGGCGCGCTCCCCAGCCGCGAGCCGGGGCCGTAGCGCAGGTAGATCTCCCCCTCCGTGGGGATGGGGATGCTCACGAAGTTGTCGGACGCGTACGCCGTGTCGCGCCGCACGACGAAGACGGTGTCGCCGCGGACGGTGCGCACCTCGCCGGGGACGGCGGCCACGCGCGGCGCCCGGCCCGTGCGCCCCAGGCGGAACGCCGCGCCCACGGTGAACAGGGGCGAGTGGACCAGGTCGCCGTCCTCTCCGTCCTCGCCCTCCGTCTGCGACAGGTAGCTGCGGACGGCCGCCTGCAGCCCCAGCCGCCCCACGTCCAGCCGCAGCCCGCCCCCGATGATCGGCATCGTGCGGTCCTCCGGCAGGGTCCCGCCGGCGCTGTCCGCCTCCAGGAAGTCCAGCCGCGCCACCCCGCCCACCAGGAAGGGGGTGAGCCCGTTGCCCACGTTCAGGTTCAGCTGCCCCTCGCCGCCGAACGCCTGCACGGGGCCGGCCGCCAGCGGGTCCGTTTCCACCCCGCGCCAGTAGAAGCCGTGCAGGCCGGCGTAGGCGCCCACGTCGATGCCGGCCAGCACGCCGGCCACGTCCACGTCGCCGCCGCCCACCTCGTCCGCGAGCTGGATGCGACCGGCGAACACCTCCATGGGCACGGTGGGGCCGCCCTGCGCATGCAGCGCGGTGGGGGCGGCGGCGAGGAGGAGGGAGCAGGCCAGGGCGGCCGTTCGGGAGGATCGTGCCATTCGTGGCTCCATTCGTTTTCGGAAAGTGGGGACGTAACCTGATTTGCCGCATCGCCTTCACCCGCCGGAACCATCCGGTTGGCGAGCGATGTACGTGCGCCGCGCCAATCCGTTTCAAACCGGCCCGGCGTGTTGCGCGGGCTGCGGCGAGGGAGCGGCTTCACCCGGCTCGGTGGATGCGCCTCGTGCGGATTCGCCGAGGCGCGGGGAAGGGGACCGGCTCCGCTCCAGACGTGACGATCCGTCGTCCAAACTTTTGGATATTCCTGCTACGGGCTGCTCCAGGAACGTGGCGCCGTTGCTCGCGGAGTTTCGATCTGCCGATTAGGAAACGATGGGGATGGCGGCGGCCGTGCGTCACCGGCGCCCCATCCGGGGGCACCCGTGGGACAGCGCGGCGGGCCCACGGATTTCTGACAACGGGCCGATCCGGAGACGCGCGGGAGACGCATCTCTCGCAGGGATGCGACGTTGCGGAGACGGGGCAGGGATGCGCGCCGATGCGGCCACCGGGGGCACAGGCTCTGCCTTGTCGCCAAACGCCGGCCCCGGCCCGTGCGGCGCTCGTGAAGCATGCGCCGCGGGCCGGGGCGTCTCCTCATCCGCATCGCAGAGCAACACTTCCATGATATTTCGCGCACCCACGCAGCCGCTGCGCATCCACCTGTTCGGCGGCCTGAACGTATATCGCGGCGAGCAGCCGCTGCCCGGTTTTCCCACGCAGAAGTCCCGCGGCCTGTTCGCCTTCCTGGCCGTGAACCACGGCCGCAGCCACTCGCGCAGCACGCTGGTGGGCCGCTTTTGGGGCGACTCGCCGGAGAGCGTGGCCCGCAAGAACCTGCGGACGGACCTGTGGCGCATCCGCTCCGTGCTGGAGCCGCAGGGGGTGGAGCCGGGGTCGTGCCTGGCCGTGATGCAGGACGAGGTGGCCCTGGCCAGCGGCGGGGACCACTGGCTGGACATCCACGCGTTCGAGGACGCGCTGGACGAGGCCGCCCGGACCTCCGGCGAGGCGCAGGCGCGGCTGCTGCGCGAGGCCGTGGAGCTGTACCGCGGCGACCTGCTGGAGGGGGTGTACGACGACTGGATCATCTTTGAGCGCGAGCGGCTGCGGCTGCGCTACCTGGATGCGCTGGAGCGGCTGATCGGCCACCACGAGGCGCGGGGGCAGTGGACGGAGGCGGCGGCGTACGCGCAGCGGCTGCTGGCCAGCGATCCGCTGCGCGAGCACGTGCACCGCGCGGCCATCCGCTGCCACCTGGCCCTGGGCGACCGCGCGGCGGCCCTGCGCCAGTTCGACACCTGTGCGCGGCTGCTGCGCCAGGAGCTGGACGCCGAGCCCGCGCCGGAGACGCAGGCCCTGGTGGCCCAGGCGCGCGGCCGGGAGACGCCGTTCGGCATGCGCCCGTCCGCGCCGTCCGCGCACGCCAGCGCCGCCGCCCTGGACGAGGTGCTCACCCGCCTGCGCTCCGCCGCGCAGTGGCTGGAGGAGACCGGCGAGCAGGTGCGCATCGTGATCCGCGACGTGGAGCGGGCGCGCGCGCTCGTGCAGCCGCCGGAGGTGCAGAAGGCGGTGGTGCAGAAGGCGGCCTGAGCGGGGAAGGTCGGCCTGATGGGTGGGAAGGGGATCGGGGAGGATTTTGGTCGCGGTGGCGGGGGACGCGTTGCGGCGGAGCGCCCCCCATCCCCGGCCCTTCCCCCATAAACTGCATGGGGGAAGGGAGAAAGCCACGGCTCGGCGCGGATTCGGGCAGTGCAGATATAGGCGGCGCGCCCGGGATTACGGACGAGCGGCCGGGCCCCCGATGGAGCGAATGAATTCGCGGCATCGCGGCTACAACGTAACACTGTCCACCTGCGCGGACACCCACTACGACTGCGGCGAAGCCATGCCGGCGGCGTGGCACCGGCCCGTGACGGACCGTCCGCGCAGGCGGACATCGTGTGTTCGTTGCGGCGAATTCATTCGCTCTGGCCGAGACCCGTCTACGCGTTCGGGCCCACGAGGCGGGCGTCGTCGCTGCCCAGGTTGCCGTGCGACAGGCGGTATTCGACGACGGCGCGCCAGCTTTCCGCCAGCTCGGGGAGCGCGGCGAGGGCGGCGGCCTCCGCCTCGCGGCCGTTGCCGGGGCGCAGCAGCTCGGTCGCGAGGGCGACGCTCCAGTCCGGGTGCGGCCGCTCGGCAACGACGATGGAGTCGCCCGGCTGCAGCGTGCCTTCGCGCAGGACGCGCGCGTACCAGCCCGTGCGCCCGGTGGCCTGAACGCGCGCGGAGAGATCGCGGATCTTCCAGCGGCGCGCGATCTTCCAGCACGGCCCGCGCGGCTGTGCGACCTGCAGCCGCGCCGTGCCCGCCTCCAGCACGTCGCCGATGCAGACGTCCGCCTCCGTCATCCCCTCCACCGTCAGGTTCTCGCCGAACGCGCCGAACGGCATCTCGAAGCCCAGCTCCTCGCGCCACGCCGGGTAGTGCGACGCGGCGTAGAGGAGCACGGCCTTGTCCGGACCGCCGTGCACGCGCAGGTCCGCCTGTCCGTCGCCGTCCAGGTTCGTGGCGCCCACGCGCACCGGCCCCGCGACGGGCTCCTTGAAGAAGCCCGTGGTCCACGCGCGGTCCATCGGGTTCGCGGCGCCCTCCACCCCGTGCTCCCGCGGCATCCCCACGTTCACCGAGACGATCCGTCCCCTCATCGCATCCTGCCCGTCCGAGTTTTTTATACGTTTTATACACCCCGCCGACCGCCCCGCCACATCGCAAAACCTCCGTCGTCGTGGTGAAAACCGCGTCGGTGCGGGAGAAATGTAGTCGGTGCGGGAGAATGATAATGGATGCGCGGCCTGACAGGGAGCGAATGAATTCGCGGCTACAACTTCACGCTGTCCGCCTCCGCGGACACCACCGCGGGCGAGACCCGGTTGCGTGGGCGGATGCCGTCGCCGTTGAGCCGTTGAAGCCCTGTTCGCAACGCGCGTCAGCGCGAGACAGGGCTTATTGCTGTCCCAGCGGCGGCTTTAGCCGCTCAGGACGGGTGCCGGCCTTTCGGCCCTGAACGGATGCTTCGCGGCTACGCCTTCACACGGCCGGCCTGCACCGACACCACGGACGGCCCTGCCCGGAGCCGCCGGGCGGGGGCGGATCCGGGGATTCCGCTGCGCCAGGAAGAGGCTCCCGCGCCCGCTTTCCCTCGCGCTGACGGCGCACCGGCTTGCGCGGCAACTGTTTCCATCCCGGCGGGGCTTTCTACAACCCCCGGTGCGGGGTTAACTTACAGAGCTTTGCACCTGACGAACGACACCATCCCATCCGAGCCGGAATCGCACGTTGCGACTGGACAATATCAGGAACTTCTGCATCGTCGCCCACATCGACCACGGCAAGAGCACCCTCGCGGACCGGCTGCTGCAGACCACGGGGACCCTGCAGCTGCGCGAGATGAAGGAGCAGGTGCTCGACTCCATGGACATCGAGCGCGAGCGGGGGATCACCATCAAGCTCAACGCCGTACGCATGCGCTACAAGGCGCAGGACGGCCGCGAGTACCAGCTGAACCTGATCGACACCCCCGGGCACGTGGACTTCACGTACGAGGTGTCGCGGTCGCTGGCCGCGTGCGAGGGCGCCATCCTCGTGGTGGACGCGTCGCAGGGCGTGCAGGCGCAGACGCTGTCCAACCTCTTCCTGGCCATGGAAGCGGGGCTGGAGATCATCCCCGTGCTCAACAAGATCGACCTTCCCGGCGCGGAGCCCGAGCGGCGCCGCGACGAGATCGTCGACCTGCTGGGCGTGGATCCGGATTCCGTGCTGCTGGCCAGCGCCAAGTCGGGGCTGGGCATCGAGGGCGTGCTGGAGGCCATCGTGGCCAAGGTGCCGCCGCCCCAGGGCGACCCGGCCGCGCCCGCGCGCGCGCTCATCTTCGACTCGTACTACGACAAGTACGTGGGCGCCGTGCCCAGCATCCGCGTGGTGGACGGGGTGCTCAAGCCGGGGATGCGCATCGCGTTCGGCTCCAACGATTCGGTCTATCCCATCGACGAGGTGGGGTACCTGCAGCTGGGCCGCTTTCCCGTGCCGGAGCTCAAGCCGGGCGAGGTGGGATACGTGATCGCCGGCATCAAGCGCGTGGCCGACACGCGCTCCGGCGATACCATCCTGGACGCGGACAACCCCGCGGGCGAGCTGCTGCCGGGCTACCAGGAGGTAAAGCCCATGGTGTTCGCGGGCATCTACCCCACGGACACCGAGCAGTACGAGGACCTGCGCGACGCCCTGGCCAAGCTCAAGCTGAACGACGCCTCGCTCGTGTACGAGCCGGAGACGTCGCTGGCGCTGGGCTTCGGGTTCCGCTGCGGGTTCCTGGGGCTGCTGCACATGGAGATCATCCAGGAGCGGCTGGAGCGCGAGCACGACCTGGACCTGATCACCACCGTCCCCAACGTAAAGTACTCGGTCAAGATGACGGACGGGGAGGAGCTGTGGGTGGAAAGCCCCAGCACGCTGCCCGATCCCACCAAGATCAACGTGATCGAGGAGCCGTACGTAAAGGCGCGGGTGATGTGCCCGGCCGAGTACATCGGCGCCGTCCAGAAGCTGTGCCACGAGCGCCGCGGCACCTTCCTGGGGATGACGTATCCGGATCCGCAGCGGGTGGAGCTCATCTACGAGCTTCCCCTCGCCGAGATCGTGCTGGACTTCTACGACCGGCTCAAGTCCGCGACCCGCGGCTACGCGTCGCTGGACTACGAGATGGTGGGCTACCGGCCCAACCCGCTCGTCAAGCTGGACATGCTCATCAACAGCGACCCGGTGGATGCGTTCAGCGTCATCATCCACCGCGACAAGGCGTACGAGTACGGCCGCAACATCGCCGAAAAGCTCAAGGAGCTCATCCCCCGCCAGCAGTTCGAGGTGGTGATCCAGGCGGCCATCGGCACCAAGATCATCGCCCGCGAGAGCAACAGCGCGCTGCGCAAGAACGTGACGGCCAAGTGCTACGGCGGCGACATCAGCCGCAAGCGCAAGCTGCTGGAAAAGCAGAAGGAGGGAAAGAAGCGGATGAAGCAGGTGGGCACCGTGGAGATTCCCCAGGAGGCGTTCCTGGCCGTGCTGCAGATCGGCGGATGATCGGGGTCCGCTTCGCGGAAGTGCGAAAGTGCGAGAGTGCGAAAGTGCGAAAGTGCTTTCGCGCTCTCTGCGCTTTGGGAGCCTGAGCGATGGCCGGGCCGAGGGTTTCCGTCGTCGTGACGACGTACAACCAGCCGCGCGCGCTGGAGCTGGTGCTGTGGGGGTACGCGGCGCAGACCGTCCGCGACTTCGAGGTCGTCGTCGCGGACGACGGGTCGTCGGAGGAGACGGCGGCGCTGGTGGGGCGGATGCGGACGGAGACGGGGCTGCGGATGGTGCACGTGTGGCACGAGGACCGCGGCTTTCGCAAGACGGAGATCCTGAACCGCGCGATCCTGGCGGCCGGGGGGGAGTATCTGCTCTTTACGGACGGGGACTGCATTCCGCGCCGGGACGTGGTGGAGGTGCACGCGCGCCTCGCCGCGCCCGGCCGTTTTCTTTCCGGCGGATACCTCAAGCTGCCCGCGGACGTCACCGCCGCCATCACCGCGGATGACGTGCGGGCGATGCGGGTGGCGGAAGGGGCGTGGCTGCGGTCGCGGGGGTGGAAGCCGGGGCGGCACGCCGTGCGGCTGGTGGAGTCGCCGCTGCTGGCGGCCGCGCTGGACCGGGTGACGCCCACGCGGCCCACGTGGAACGGCCACAACGCCAGCGGGTGGAAGGCGGACCTGCTGCGGGTGAACGGGTACGACCTGGACATGGCATACGGGGGATTGGACCGGGCCCTGGGCGAGCGGCTGGAGAACGCGGGGGTGCGGGGGGCGCAGGTGCGGTTCCGTGCGCCCGTGCTGCACCTGCACCACGAGCGGCCGTACGTGGACCGCGAGAAGTGGCGCCGCAACCGCGAGTTCCGCGCGCGCATCCGCCGCGAGGGCATCGTCCGCGCGCCGCAGGGCATCGCGGAGCTGCAGCCGGACGCGACGCTGCGGATCACCCGGTGAGCTGAGCGGCGGGTTAGGGCAGGGGCGGGCAGGGGCGGGGAGGTGAGGGCAGGGGCGGGAGGTGAGGGCAGGGGCGGGCAGGTGAGGGCAGGTCGATTCACAACAGAGCAGAGCCGGCAATCGTCTGAATGCGCGGCGGTCCGTCCTGAGCGGGTAAACCCGCCGCTGGGACAGCGGTAAGCCCTGTCTCGCGCCGAGGCGCTCTGCGAACAGGGCTTCAACTGCGTAAAGGCCAGCCTTCCGCCACGGGCCGGGTTTCTAGCCGGGGGGGCCGGCTCCGGGCCGAGCGGCTAAAGCCGCCGCAACGACTGCGGAAAGCCCCATAAACTGCGTGGGGCTTCACCTGCTCCTGCGGTCGGATCCCCGCCACCGCACCGGCCCTCGACCGTTCCGATATCGGGAGCGAAGGCGGCGGTCCGTCCTGAGCGGGTAAACCCGCCGCTGGGAAAGCGGTAAGCCCTGTCTCGCGCCGAGGCGCGACGCGAACAGGGCTTCAACTGCGTAAAGGCCAGCCTTCCGCCACGGGCTGGGTTTGTGGCTCGACGCTCGGCTCCGGGCTGAGCGGCTAAAGCCGCCGCAACGACTGCGGAAAGCCCCACAAACTGCGTGGGGCTTCACCTGCTCCTGCGGTCGGATCCCCGCCACGGCACCGGCACCCGCCCGTGCCGGACCTGTCCGCGCAGGCGGACATCGCGAAGTCATTGCCGCGATTTCAATCGCCGGGTTCGGGTGCCCGCCGCGCATCCCTCGGCTTGCCCTCGCTCGGACTCCTGCGGCCGAATCCCCGCCACGACACAGGTACTCGCCCGTGCCGGACCTGTCCGCGCAGGCGGACATCGCGGGGTCATTGCCGCGATTTCAATCGCCGGGTTCGGATGCCGGTCTGCTCCTCCATGCCGCTTGGTGATGACCTGTTCCGGATGCCCGCCCTGCGCCTCCGTGGCCGCGTGGTGACGACCTGTTCCGGTGCCCGCCGCGCGCTTTCCAGGCCGCGTGGCCATGGCCTGTTCCGGGTGCCCGCCGCGCGTGCGCTTCCGGGCTGCCTTCGACCCTGACCCATCCCCCGAAAACTCGCCCGCCTCCCTGCTGCACGGCGCTGTACACCCTGTGCACCTCCTGGCCCCGAGGTTGCCTGGGGCTTCTTTCAGAGTGCCCCGGCGGGTGTTAGGTTGGCGCATGCCCTCCGACTCCCGGACGCACCCCGGAGCCCGCTTCGCGCTGCCGCGCGGGGGCGGAGGCCGCGGCCCACCAGACCAGACTGCGTATGACGCCCGGAACGGCCGAGAAAAAGTGGATCGTCGGGGTTGACCTCGGCGGAACCAACGTGGTGGTGGGGCTGGTGCCCATCGAGGGCGGCGACGTGCTGGGCTTTCGCACGCTCCCCACCGAGAGCCACCGCGGCCCCAAGTTCGTCGTGGACCGCATCACCGCCATGGTGGAAGAGGCCGTCGCCGAGGTCACGGCCGCCCACGGCACCACGCGCGGGGCCGTCGCCGGCGTGGGCATCGGCTCGCCGGGGCCGCTGGACCGCAAGACGGGCACGGTCATCAACACGCCCAACCTGGGGTGGCGCAACTTTCCCCTGCGCGACCTGGTGGCCAACCAGGTAAAGCTCCCCTGCACGCTGGACAACGACGCCAACTGCGCCACCTACGGCGAGTGGTGGCTGGGCGCGGGGCGGGGCGTGGACACGCTGGTGGGCCTCACGCTGGGCACGGGCATCGGCGGCGGCATCGTGCTTAACGGCGAGATCTACCACGGCTGCAGCGACGTGGCCGGCGAGATCGGCCACATGACCATCGACAGCAACGGCCGGCGCTGCAAGTGCGGCAACTACGGCTGCCTGGAGCAGTACGCCAGCGGCCCCGCCATCGCGCTGCGCGCCGTGGAGGGGATCGAGGCCGGCGCGGAGACGGCGCTGACCGGGATGGTGAACGGCAAGCTTGAGGACATCACGGCCGCCACCGTCTACGAGGCCACCGTGGAGGGCGACCCCTACGCGGCAGAGGTGATGAAGGACACGGCCAAGTTCCTGGGCGCCGGCATCGCCAGCATCATCAACATCCTCAATCCCGAGGTGATCGTGATCGCCGGCGGCGTGACCCGCGCGGGCGACACGCTCTTCGAGCCCCTGCGCGCCGAGGTGCGCCGCCGCGCCTTCAAGAGCGCGCAGGAGTGCTGCCGCATCGTCCCCGCGCTGCTTCCGGGGACCGCGGGCGTGGTGGGGGCGGCGGGGGTGTTCAAGAAGGAGAACTACGGGGCGGTTTGAAGGGCGGGAACCGCGAACTGCGGGTTACAGGGGACAGGTTACAGGGTACGGCCTGCAACGGCGGGATGCGGCGCTCCGGCCTGAGCGGCTGAAGCCGCCGCAACAACCGCGGAAAGCCTCACAAACTGCGTGAGGCTTCAACGACTTTACCACCGGCCCGGCCCGTGCACGGGCGCGGTTGATTCGACCGGGCTCCGCGTGCAGTCCGCGCAGGCGGACTTCGTGCCGTTGTAGCCGCGGTTTCAACCGCTGGGCGGAGGCGTGCGCCGTGACGTGGCCCGTCCTGGCACTCCCGGCCCGTGCACGGGCCCGGTTGATTCGACCGGGCTCCGCGTGCAGTCCGCGCAGGCGGACTTCGTGCCGTTGTAGCCGCGGTTTCAACCGCCTGGGCGGAGGCGTGCGCCGTGACGTGGACCCCGCCCTGGACGAGGCGTGCCCCGTGACGTGACCCCGTCCTGGCACGCCCGGCCCGTGCACGGAGGCGGCGGTCCGCGATCCGGTCCGCGCGGGCCCGCGGCTTCGCCCGCTTGGACGGATCGCCGCCTGGACGCAGCTGATCTCGGCCTCATCGGATTTTCGGCAGCTCAAACGAGACGGACACAGGGACGGATGTTCATCCTCTGCACCAACGACGACGGATACCTGGCGCCCGGCATCGGCATCCTGGCGGACGCGGCGCGCTCCCTGGGCGAGGTGCACGTGGTGGCGCCCGACCGCGAGCAGAGCGCCACCAGCCACTCGCTCACCATGCACTTTCCCCTGCGCGCCCGTAAGGTGCGCGACGGGGTGCATCACGTGGACGGCACGCCCACCGACTGCGTGGCGCTGGCCGTGGGCGCGCTGCTGGAGCGCAGGCCGGACCTGGTGGTGAGCGGCATCAACCATGGCCCCAACATGGGCGAGGACGTGCTCTATTCCGGCACCGTCGCGGGCGCCATGGAGGCCACCATCCTGGGCATCCCCGCCATCGCCGTCTCGTACGCCGGGCGCGAGGCGGAGCACATGGCCAGCTACGCCGGGCTGCTGGAGACGCTCCTTCCCCAGCTGGTGCGCGCGGGCGAGTTTCCCCGCGAGACGCTGCTGAACATCAACCTGCCCCCCATCCCCGCGTCGGAGGTCCGGGGGGTGCAGGTGACGCGGCTGGCCCGGCGGGTGTACCTGGACTCGCTCACCAAGGCGCTGGACCCCAACGGCAAGCCGTACTTCTGGATCGGCGGGGGCGAGGTGGAGTGGAACGCGCCGGAGGGCACGGACTTTCACGCCATCAACACGGGGCACGTCTCCGTGACGCCGCTGCACCTGGACCTGACCAACCACGCCCTGCTGGCGGACGTGGCCGCGTGGGACCTGCGGGTATGAACGACCGGTACGCGGGGCAGCGGCGGGCCCTCATCGGGGTGATGCAGGAGCGCGGAATCCGCGACCTGGACGTGCTCAAGGCGTTCGATACCATCCACCGCCACGAGTTCATCCCCGAGTCGTTCCGCATCCGCAGCTACGAAGACGCACCCGTCCCCATCGGCCACGGGCAGACGGCGTCGCAGCCTTCGCTCCAGGCGCTGTACATGCAGGTGCTGGAACTGCAGCCGGACGACAAGGTGCTGGAGATCGGCACGGGGTGCGGATTCCAGACGGCCGTGCTGGCGCAGCTGGCGGAGCGCGTGTACTCGGTGGAGCGCATCCGCGAGCTGGCCGTCATGGCGCGGGAAAAGCTGGACGAGCTGCGCATCAGCAACGTGGCCATCCTGGTGGGCGACGGCACCATCGGGTGGAGCCGGTACGCGCCGTACGACGCCATCCTCGTGGCGGCCGGCGGCCCGGAGATCCCGCGGCCCCTGATGGAGCAGATGGCGGACGGCGGGCGGATGCTCATTCCCGTGGGCGGCCGAGACATGCAGCACCTGGTGCTCGTCACCCGCCACGGCGACCAGTACGAGCAGCGCCGGGTGGTGGACTGCACCTTCGTGCCCCTGCTGGGACGGTTCGGCTGGTCGAGTCCCGGGGAAGGGCCACAGCGGTAGGCAGGAGCGGGAGGGAGGGTTCGCGCCGGCAGCGGCCCGCCCCCCATCCCCCGGCCCTTCCCCCATAAACGGCATGGGGGAAGGGAGAACCCCATCCCCGGCCCAGGCCACCCCGCCGACCCGTCTGACGGAGGACGTGCACCGTGGGCGGCCCTCCACCCGGGCGGTTGAAACCGGGTCCCGACCTGAGCGGCTAAAGCCGCCGCTGGGACAGCGGTAAGCCCTGTCTCGCGCCGAGGCGCAACGCGAACAGGGCTTCAACTGCGTTACTTCGCCGCAGTGCACCGGGACGGCTCGTGCACGGGAGTCCGCGCAGGCGGACTTTGTGTCGTTGTTGCGGCGAATTCATTCGCTCTGTCGGGATCTCCGCCCTCCTCCGCGATCCGTCTCCGATCCACCCTCTTCCCACCGCCCTTTCGCGCTCCGGAGCGGACGTCGCGCGGCGGGAAAACGCCGGATTCGTTGACATCGTGTCCGCCGCTCCGTACGTTTCTCCGGCACACGCCATCACCAATCCCAATCTCCGCCGCGCGCGCCGCGCCGTTTGCACGCGCCCGCCGCCGGCCACGTCCCGCATCCCCGACCGCTCATGAGCAACGGCGATTCCCTCGACGGCTTCGTGTTTCCGCCGTTCATCCCCACGGCGTCCACGCGCCCCGCCGAGACGCCCCCGGCCCCGCCGCGGCAGGAGCCGCCGTCCGCGCCCGCCGCCGAGGCCGCCGGGCGCATGACCATGCCGTGGGACCTGGACACGCCCATCGTCAGCCACGGCGGTGACGCCCCCGCGGCCCCGGCGCAGGCCGCCGCCGCGGACGGCGACGAGGACCTGCCCTGGCTGGAGGTCCCCGCGCCGCGCGAGGACGAGGCCCCGGCCGCGCCGGCGCCCGCGCAGGACGAGGCGTTCCCCGAGTGGATGGCCTGGGACCAGCGCGACGGCATCGCCGCCGAGGCCGATGCGCGCGACACCGTGGCGCCCATCGCCGGGCTGGAAGACTTCGTCCCCATGGACGAGCTGGGCGGCGGATTCGTCGCGCCTCCCCCCGCCGCCGAGTGGGCTCCGTCCGAGGCCGAGTCGCCGGAGTTCGGCGCGGAGCCCGTCGCCGGCCTGGACGCGGCCCCCGCGTTCGATGCGGCGCCGGCGTTCGACGCCGCGCCCGAGGCCGAGCCGCTCCCGGAGATGGTGTTCGACGACGTGCCCTCCGCCGATGCGTCGCCCGCGGACGAGTGGTCCGCGGCCGCCCCTGCGGCGGATGCCGCCCCGGCCGACGAGTGGTCGCTGGCCGCCCCCGGGGGCGCGGAGCCGCCCGCGCTCTACGATGCGCCGCCGCCGCCGTTCGAGGCCTCGCCCGCGGCCGCGGAGCCCTCGTTCGAGGTGTCGGTGGACGAGGGCACGCTCCAGATCGAGCCCGCCGGCGAGATTCCGTCGTTCGGGTCCGATGCGGCGGCCGTGTTCGCGCCGGAGCCCGCATCCCCCGCGGCCGACGCGAAGCCGTTCGCGTGGGACGACGAGCCCGTGTCCGCGTCCGACCGCCAGCCGTTCGTGGCTGACGAAGAGGCCGTCCTCGCATCCGAGCCGGATCCGTTCGTCGTGGCCGATGCGGGCGCACCGGCCGCCTTCGAGCCGGACCCGTTGGTGATGGCCGATGCGGGTGCGCCGGCCGCCTCCGAGCCGGATCCGTTCACCGCCGCCGCCGTTGCGGAGGCCGAGGCGGTCGCCCCCGCCGCGCCCGCGGAAACGTCCGGCAGCCCGTTCGACGACGTGGCGGAGCGGCTGGAATCCATCGCCCGCATGCTGCGCGAGCACCCGGACGAGCTGCTGGCCGGCGGATCGTCGGACCCGCTGGCGCTTCTGGTGACCGGCTACGTGATGGGCTACACGGCCCGCGGCGGCCGGTAAGCGGTAGGCGGTTCGGACCGGACGCGAGGAGCCCCGGCTGGCATTGCCAGCCGGGGCTCTCGTGCACCTGCTCCGGGCTCCCCCTCCGGCCGCCGAGGCCCCGCGGCCGGCCGGACGATGGGGCGCCGCGGAGCCGCCTCAGGGCTGGATGGCGATCCAGGTGCCGTAGACGCTGTAGACGATGGAGTCGTCCCAGGTCCGTACGAGAACCTCGAAGTCGTACGCTGTCACGTCCTGGGAGGCGATGATGACCCGGGTGTTCCGCCCGCCCTGGGAGTCCAGCCCCGTCAGGGAGATCATCACGACCGGCGGCGCGGTGAACGGCACGGGGAACTTGATCTCGGCGTCGAAGAGGCGTTCGCCGGTACCCTTGTTCAGGGTCCACTCTCCGGGGTTCTGCCCGTAGCCGTAGAAGAAGGTGCCGGTCTGCACGGTGGGTGCGCCGACGATGCTGGTCGCGAGCACCTGGGTGGCGGGACCCGCGGCGGGATGGGAATCGACAGTGGACATGATGGCTTGCTCCTGATCGAATTGAATGTGTTACATCATGAAGGGGCCTCGGCCCGCCGGTGGCGCATGTGCCGGGTGGCGGGGCACACATGTCAATCGCAACGCGGATGCCGGGTGTGCCGCATCGTGAAATCGGGCATATCTGCACGCGTTTCCGGTTTTCTCCGCCGGGCGATGTGGTGCATTGACGCCCCGGTGGGACTCGCATGTCTCACATCGCCGTTCGGCCGCTGCGTCGCGTTTCACAGACCATGGAGCCGTTCGTGAGCGCTGAGCCAGAGCGCGAATCGTCTATCGCTTATCGCGAGGTCGCACCGCCGGATGCGCTGCGGGAGCACCTGGTCTGCCTGTGGGCGAGCGAGGCGGGCGGTACGGCGGAGCATGCGCAGCCGGTGCTGCCCGACGCGTGCATGGACATCATCTGGGTGGATGACGGCGAGCCGCACGTGGCGGGGCCGGCCACGCGCGCCTTCCTTTCCACCGTGGCGCCGGGGACGATCGTCGTGGGCGCGCGCTTCCGGCCGGGGTGGTCGGCGGGGGCGCTGGGGGTGGACGCGAGCGCGCTGCAGGACCGGCACGTGCCGCTGCGCGACGTATCCCCCGTGCTCGCACGGCGCTTCTCCACCGCCGTCGCGGACCGGGGATCGATGCCGGACAAGCTGGCGGCCGCCGCATCGCTCCTGGTGCGGCACCTGGCGGACGCGCCGCCGCCGGACGCGCTGGTCCGCGGCACCGTGCGCTGGCTGGCCGCGCATCCCACCGGCCGCGTCCACGAGCTGAGCCGGGCCCTGCACGTGAGCGAGCGGCATCTGCAGCGGCGCATGCTGGCCGCCGTGGGCTACGCGCCCAAGACGCTGCACCGCATTCTCCGCTTTCAGCGCCTGCTTGCCCTGGCCAGCGCCGCCGGCGGGGACGCGTCGCTCTCGTCGCTGGCCCTGCGCGCGGGGTACGCGGACCAGGCGCACATGACGCGCGAGCTTCGCCAGCTGGCCGGCCGCGCGCCCACCGCGCTCCTCCCCGGCGCCGATTCCGCGCTGCGGCTGGCGGACCTCTTCTGATCCGGCGCATCCGCCATCCCTCGTCTTCTCCGCGTTCCCAAGTCACTTCTCCGCGTGATTGGGAAGGCACGTAAGGTGCGTGCTTTCGTGGCCGCTCCGACGTGTTGCGCGCGCACCCGCCCAACCACAGGGAGAATCCCATGAAAAAGCTCGCCCTGAACATCGACGCGCTGAAGGTCCAGACGTTCGAGACGGTGGCTGGAGACGGAGATTTCAAAGGCACCGTACAGGCTGCGGACGCCGCCGAGTTGCTGATGAGTACTCGCTACACGAGGTGCGGCTCAGAATGCGGAAACTGTACCTATACAAACTGCTACCCTGATCAACGTACAGAAGCCGATTGCATCTGCTGATCGGTTCTGCTGCCGACCCGGCGGGTGCGCCGGCGCAGGGCCCGCAACGAGAGCGCCCCCTCGCGTAGAGGAGGCGCTCTGCATTTTGGGGCGTGTCCGATTTCTTCAAGACGGCGGGCGCGGGCGACGCTATCTTCCCCGGGTGAGCACACACATCCGCGTTGACTGGAGATTCGAGGAATGTACCCCAGACTGGACCTGATCGGGATCGTCGTGACCGACATGGCGCGCTCGCTGGCGTTCTACCGCGAGCTGGGCCTGGACCTGCCCCCGGAGATGGATGCGGAGCCGCACGTGGAGACCACGCTCCCCGGCGGGCTGCGGATGGCGTGGGACACCGTGGAGGTCATCCGCTCGTTCGACCCGGACTGGCAGCTGCCCACGGGGCACCGCATGGGCCTCGCGTTCCTGTGCGACGGCCCGGCGGGGGTGGATGCGGCCTACGCGCGGCTCACCGGGCTGGGATACGCCGGGCACAAGCCGCCGTGGGACGCCTTCTGGGGCCAGCGCTACGCCGTGGTGCACGACCCGGACGGCAACAGCATCGACCTGTTCGCGCCGATGGGCTGAACGCCCGGCCCCGTGCTCGGTTGACCGTGGCCGGGTGTTTCCCTAGATTTTGTGCCGGTTCGCGGAGCCTCGCGAACCGGCTGCCCTCGTAGCTCAGCAGGATAGAGCGCAGGATTCCTAATCCTGAGGCCGCGCGTTCGAGTCGCGCCGGGGGCACTGAAGACGAACGACCGCAGCATGGCATGGCGCCGTGCTGCGGTCGTTTCTCTTCTGTGCGGACCCGCGGACTGGAACCGGCGGCCTTCTGCTTAGGAGGCAGATGCTCTATCCACCTGAGCTACATCTCCCCGAAACACCTTCTGACGGTCCGGATTCGACATTTAACGCTCTCTGTGCGACAGGTCGAGTATTGACGCGATCTGTTTGTGCCCTTACGATGAGATGCGGTGGTGCCTGCGGTGATCCGCGCTGCGTGGCCCGCGACCCCTTCCCTCAGGAGGCCGCCAATGTTCCGATCTCGCCTTCCGTCCCCTCGCACGCTCGCGGCTGCGCTCGCCGCGTCGTTGCTCGCCGCCACGCTCCCGGCCGAAACCGTGGCCAAGGAGGCGGACATCCTGCACTACGTCCAGACCTTCTACTCGACCCATCAGCACCTTGTGGAGGTCGGCAAGGGGTACAGCTACTGCGACGGCGACTACATCATGGTCTCGGGATATCAGACCGGCTACTGGACGATCCGGAACCAGCGCCCGTGCCCCTGAGGCCACTCCCCGACGTCGCCCCACCGCCGCCTGGGCGGGCGGTGGGCCAGGAGGAGAGAAGAAAAGACGGAGGCCGGTCCACGCGCGGACCGGCCTCCATGCTCGTTTCCGGCGTTCGGCTCTACCTCACCAGCCGCGGGCCGAAGGCGAAGGGACGTCGCGAGACAACGCAGACGCGGGCGGCGTCCGCGTGGAGTGGGTTTAGGAGGACGTTGCTCTCCTCAGGGACGACGGCGGAGTGGACGCCGGTTTCCTAATCCTGAGGCCGCGCGTTCGAGTCGCGCCGGGGGCACTGAAGGCGAACGACCGCAGCATGGCATGGCGCCGTGCTGCGGTCGTTTTCGTTGCGCCGTGTGCGCTGTGCCGGGTCCTGTAGGCGGTCCGTATTGCGGTTACCCCCTCGCCAAGCACTCCTGTAGTGCCGTTTTAAGCCACCCGTAGCCGATCCGCTCCTGCTCCAGCCGCACCCTCTCACCGCAGCGGTCGGCGAGCAGATCTTTGAACAGCGCGTACTCGCCGGGGGTCAGGCGCGATGTATCTCCCGTGTACCGCATGTCGGCTGGCTCTCGGCCCCAGAGCGCACGATGTTCCTCGAGAGTGGCTCGATCCATCAAGAACGACCGCGCCTCCGGCAGCGTCGCGCGCAGCCGATTGAGGATACCGAAGCCGTGGGTGTCGATGTCGCCCCAGTAGTGCACCTCGACGCGGCGGAGCCAGCCGACTTCGGCGAGTCGCTCCAGGCCGTAGCCGAGGCCGAAGACGACCATGCTTCCGGGGCAATCGGGAAACGCCAGTCCGTTGGTGCGATTCTCGGTGATGAACACGCGCCGCAGTGACAGCCGGAGGGCGGCGAACTGCTCGGGGGGGAGCGAGAGATCCGAAAGCTCCTGCAGGTAAAGCGCGGGGTCGAGCAGGCGGAACCGCACGAGCGGCCGCTCGCTCCGAAGGCCGTAGCGCTCGTTGAAGGCGCGCGCACCGACGGCGGTGTGATCGACCGCCGTCTCCGGGAGCACGAGGTCAAGCAGCTCCGACAGCAGCACCCGGTGCGTCTCGATAAACTTCGTGTCAACGCCTGGGATATCGAGCTGGCGGAGGTACAGCCCCGGCCGCGGATGGGCGGTAAACCAGTCGAGGATGGCCAGCACCTCGTTCCAATGAGCCGCATGGTCGAGCGCCATGAGCGGGCGGCGCGCGAGCCAGTCCCGGGCCGCAGGATGACGGCGCAGCGTGGCGTCGGCGAGCGCCTGGAAACGATCCGCCGCGGCGGACTGGCGGATCAGCCGCAGCGCGTCGGCTTCCGTGGGGATGATCGCGGCGACCGGGAGCGTGTTCGCACCATGCACGCGACTCCGCACCTCCTCGTGCTCCAGCTCGAATCCGAACCCGCGAACTGCACGGCTCCCCGCGTTCAGCGCCCGCGCCCAGTCCCCCACGTCCCCGAACCGATCGACGATCTCTCGAGCACCCGGGCGCCGCAACCGCACCCGCAGCGGAAAGAGCGGCTTGCCGGTCAGCCGCGCCGCGAGGATGTCGCCTCGCTGCCAGCGCTTCTCGACCTCGTCGGCGATGTGCTGCGGCGTGGTCCAGCTCATGAAACCCGGATCAATCGTCTGGCCTCCCGCTCCGCATGATACTCCTCGATGCTCAGGTTCCGCAGCAGCGAACACCGCCCGTCCTCGTTGTGCACGAACCCGACGTTTGCTACGTACGGCTCGATGACGTGGATCTTCTGAAGCGGGGTCACGATCAGCAGCTGCAGGTTCAGCTTCTTGAACAGCTCGAGGCCATAGCGCGTCGATTCGTCCGAGCCGCGGCCGAATGCCTCGTCGATCACGACGAAGCGGAACGAGCGCGAGCGCTGCTCGCCCCACTCCAGGCCGAACTGGTAGGCGAGGCTGGCGGCGAGCACCGTGTACGCGAGCTTCTCCTTCTGTCCCCCCGACTTGCCTCCCGAATCCGTGTAGTGCTCGTACTCCGTGTCGTCCTCGCGCCAGCGCTCCGAGGCGGAGAAGACGAACCAGTTGCGCACGTCCGTGACCTTGCGCCTCCAGCGCAGGTCGAGCTCGGTGTGTCCCTCGCGGCCGCGGAACCGCTCGATGATCGCCTTTACCTGAAGGAACTTCGCCTCGGAGTACTGCTCGTCGTCGGAACCGGTGAGCGCGCCCTCCGTGCAGGCCCGCAGGCTCTCGCGGAAGTCGCGCACATCGGCGTCCTGCGTCGGTTCGGCCAGCAGGGTAATGTAGCGATTGGGATTGTAGTCGATCTGGCGGAGCGATCCGTTGATCGTCTCGATGCGCTCGCGGATCTCCTGGCGCTCGCGGTTGAGTTGCGCCTGGAAGTTCGCGACCTCGCGGATCGTGTTCTCGTTCAGCAGTTCCTTGAAGCGCTTCTCGAATCGGGGCAGGTCGTCGGCGCGAAGCTGCTCCAGCATCAAGCGGTACTCGCCCGCGGCCTCGACGCTGACGTCCACCTCGCTGGTCTCGACCGGCCAAGCGTTTTTGTACCGGCGCATGGCGTCGATGATGCTTTCGCGCAATCGCGCGACGCGCTTCTCCTCGGCGTCGATCCGCCCCTGGAGCCACTCGCGCATGTCGCCCTGGCGGTTGTCGCACGACTCCACCGTGAGCCGGTGGTCGCCAAGCGCGTCCGGCCGCATCGCCTCGAGCTTGGGGAAGAAGCGAGTCTTCGCCTCCTCCGGCATCGCGGCGAGCAACGTGCGGGCATCGGCAAGCCCCCCCATCGCCGTTTCTCGCTTGCTGCCCGCCACCGCATTGTCGCTGCGTACGCTCTGCAGTTCCGCGTCGTTCGCGGCGAGCCGTGCCTCGACGGACGCGAGCTGTTCCGCGAGCGTCCGCAGCAGGTCGGAGGCGGACTCCAGCGACCGGCGCTCCTCCTCGCGCTGGTGAATTTCGATCGTGAGTGGGCGCCAGTCGAGCTCGCTGAAATTCTGGTAGACGAGGAACTGCTTGAGGTATCCTTCGTGCTCCCGTAGCTGCTTCTGCTCGGTACGGATCCCGTCCAGGATGCGACTCCCCTCTTTGATCCGGCGGTCGAGATCGGCGGCCTGGCGGGTGAGCGCCGCGACCTTTGCCTCGTTCGTCCACCCGAGCACGTACCGGGTGGGGTCGTCGAGGGAATGCCGGTCGTCCTTCTCGTGCCGTGCGCCTTCCGTCTTGATCTGTCCCGCCCGCGTGATGGCTTTGCGTTCGCGACGGAACTCCTCGACGTTCACGCAGCACGCGTAGTCGAACCGGCGCGCCAGCTCGCGTTCCAGCCAGGCGTAGAATGCGGAATCCGGCCGGACCGACACCTTGCGGACGAGCGAGCTCGGACCTGTTGTCGGGTTCGGCTGATCGCGAGTCTCCACCACACGGTAGTAGACGAGCCGCCCGCGCAGGTGGGTGCGGTCCACCCAGGCCGCGACGGCCGGGTAATGCGCATCCGGCACGAGCAGCGACAGGCCGAAGTTGTGCAGGAGCCGCTCGATCGCGCCCTCCCAGTCCCGCTCTTCCTCGCGCACCTGGAGGAGCTCGCCGGCGAACGGCAGCGCGTCGGCGGAGAGGGTAAGCTCCCCGCAGAGGCGCTCACGCAGCGCCAGCATCGCGGCGGGGATGTTCGAACGCCGCAGGCGCAGCGACGCGAGTTCCGTCCCGAGCCTGCCATGCTCCTCCTGCTGGTCGCGGAGCGCCACGGTGGCTTCCGTCATTCGGTTCTGGATCTCGGCCTCGCCGCCATCCACCGTGGCGAGCGCTCGCTCCGCCTCATCTCGATTGGCGAGAAAGCGTGCCCCGTCCAGGGCGTCCGGCAGCTCCAGCTGCTTCGCCAGCGCAAGGTAGGCGTCCGCGCGCCTGCGGCGCTCCGCCTGCCGGTCCTCCAGCTGCCGGATCTCCTCCGTCAGCGACTCGATGCGATCGCCGCCATTGTCGTTGATTGCCCGCCGGATCTTGTCGCGCTGCGCGGTCGATGCGCTACGCTCCTCGCCCAGCCTGTTGATGCGCGATTCGTAGCGCTGGAGGTCGGCGTCCAGCTTCGTGATGCGCTCGGTGAGCAGAACGCTTTTGAGCTCGGCGAACCAGGGGCGCAGCGCCTCGCGGCAGCCGCGCAGATCATTCAGCTCCGCCGCCTGCGCCGCGTACCGGTCCGCGTCGGTCACCAGCGGCTCGAGGGCCGCGACCTGCGCCTTTGCCTTCAGCACCGCCTGGTGCGCGCGGTCCAGGTTGTCGAAGTGCTCGATCAGCGCCTGGATGCGCGGCTCTACGTCGAACGCCTCCAGCATGTGGCCGCGCACGAAATCGGTGAGGTTTCCCACCGACTTCATCGACACGGTCTGGTTGAAAAGCTCGAGCGCCTGCTCGTTGTCGATTCCAAAGCGGCGTCGGAAGGCCGCGCCGTACGGAGGGAAGGCGTCGCTCAGCTCTTCGACGCCGGGCGCCGCGCGCAGGCGCTTGCGCAGGTTGTTGATGTCGGCGCCGAAGCCGGCGAAATCCTCGGCAATGGAAAGCGGACGGTCGGCCACGACGTAGAAACGGGGGGGCTGCCCCTGGGCGTCGCGGATCCAGAACACCTGCGCCAGCGTAACGTGGCGGTCGTAGCCCTCGTTGTAGAAATGCCCGAGGATCACCGAGTAGCTGTTGTGGTCGCGCAGCGCCACCGCCCTGGCCGAGAGGCCCGATTCGCCCCGCTCCGACTTGTAGTGCCCCAGCACGTACGAGCGGAGGTTACGCTCCTTCGCGTCCGCCCCCGCCGCCTTGTTGTAGGTGATCCGCTGCGCCGGCACGAGCAGCGTGGTGAGCGCATCGACGAGCGTGGACTTCCCTGAGCCGATGTCGCCGGTCAGCAAGCCGTTCTCGCCGCCCAGCCTGAGGGTCCACACGCGCCCATCGAAGGTCCCCCAGTTGTAGACCTCGAAGCGGTGCAGACGGTAGCCGGCGCGGGCCTCGCCCGGCGCGAAGTCGAGCAGCGGCTCGTGGAGCATGCTGGTCATGTGGTCGCGGACTCCCCTCCGGTTCCCCACACGCGATACTCCGCCAGCCTCTGCTCCAGCTCCGAGAGCCATTGCGCGTCCACGAAGGCCTTCAGGATGCGCCGGACCTCGAACTGATCGTTCTGCCCGCGCAGCCGGCGCAGGAAACCAAAGTCGACGACCTTGTTGATGTCGGCGTCGATGCGGTCGACCAGCTTTGCCTCGTTCGTTCCAGCCGGCAGGAAGAGCTGCACCAGGTCGACGATTTGCGTTCGAGAGAGGATCAACCGCGTGTCACCGCCAGCCGCGTCGTGTTCCGCCAGCTTCTTGCGGAGCAGCGCGAGCAGCACGCTTACCGCGTACCCCAGCTGCCGTCGCTGCACGAGCCGCGGGAACTCGGGCTCGCTGCCGCCGGCAGGCCGCTGGCGAAGGTACGCGTACCCTTCCGCTTCGTCGAGCACGAGCTCGAGCCCGAACACCCCCGCATGGTCACGCACGTGCGACTGCAGCTGAAGCAGCGCCTGCCAGAGGTCCGGGCCCTGCTCCTGGTAGATCACGCCCCTGAAGAGCCCGATCAGGAGCGGGGAGAGCTGCGGGGTGCGGCCGGTTGCTTCCACGTCAGGACTCCGCCGTTTGTGCAGCTCCACCACGGTGGGAACCACCGTCATGCTGATGGACGGGCGAGATCTGCAGTTCCACCTGGCGCCTTGGGGGAGTTCCGGCGAGCTCGGCTCGTTCCGCGGACTCAGACGTGAAGACGACCGTCGGAAGCGTCGCCTCACGCGTGGTGCCGTTCCCGTCCGTCCACCGGATGGCCTGCGGCCGATCCTCGTCGATCACGCTACGTACTTCTCCCGTGGCGAGACTGAGCCATGCGACGATCTCCGCGAGGCCTTGTTGAATAGGCTCGGCTTCGAGGAGCTCCGCCAGGCTGATTTGACGTCGAGTCTGCAAGGCTCTCCGCAGCCGCGCCCGCAACCGTTCCTTGTCGACGTGGAATTGGTTGAAGAGCGCGTCCGGGTCGAGAGCTGCGTCGCCCGCTTCTATTGCTTGCTGATGGATCACCGGGCGCACGGGTGGCGTGAACAATGGCCGGTCCATCGGAAGCTCGACCGCCGGGGCGGGATCATCGAGCTCCATCATCGTGCCCGCCGGTTGTGCGTCCCGCACCACGAGCGCATGCTGCTCGATCTCGCGGATCACGTTCATGATGCGCCGGTTCTCGAACCACGCCTGATCGTCCAGGTAGCGGCGCAGCTGTTCGGAGAGCCGAGCCACGGTGCGCTGCGTGACCTCGCCCGCGCTCAGCCAATCATAGTGGATGCGTTTCAGACGCGGATCGGGCGCGAGTTCCGCCACGGCCTCGAGTTCGAATACGTGTTCAAGCAACGTACTCAGCTCCTCCTGCCGGGCGGGCGACATCAGGAACGCCCAGAACGCGCGGAAGCTCCGTCCCTGATCGGACGAGGCGATCGCGTCGTGCTCCCCGAACACCTCTTCCAATACCTCTCCTCTGCCACCTTCGCCCAGGGTGATCCGTTCGCGCACCTGGCGGTCGAGGTCGCGAAAGTTCTGCTCGACCTGTCGGAAGTCGGCCAGAAGGGCTCTCGCGGTATCCGTCGCCTGCACGAACCGCTCGCGGAGCTGCGTGGGGTCGAGCAGCGAGAGTTTCCCTGCGCGGATCTGCTCGATCTCGGCATCCAGCACGTCGCGACGCCGCTTGAGCTCGGCGATGCGCGCCTGGGGATCGGTTTCGCTCCCCTCCGCGATCTGCCGGAGCAACTCGAACACGAGCCTCATCCGCGACTCGGCACCCACGAAGCTCCGCTGCTCGAGTCCGGTCAGCCAGTGGATTGCCCGCTCAGCAGACGACGTCAGGTCGTAGTGGGGTTCGTCTGAATCCGGTGGATAGTAACGGCGCAGCCACCCGCGGGCGTTGTCCGCCCAGTCCGCGAGGTATTCCCGCGCGGTACGCGACGGGGCCTGCTCGCCATGGTGCTCGTGCAAGTGATGAAGGTAGTCGTCCAGACGGGAAACGGCTTCCGGTTCGCTCAGCGCGCGCGTGTTCGTCCGCACGTAGCCGTGATGGAGGAAACCGATTATGAACGGCGCTTGGTCGGCGGCCAGCAGCCGCCACGCTGGATGATTTCGCCGCAGTTGCGTAAGGAATTCGTATTCCACCAGAGGGCAGCGTGTTCCGGTTGGCCACTCTCGTCTGAGTGGCAGATGATTATGTGTTCTTTCTTGGATTGGACCCGAGCGCATTTGCTAGGTAATGAACCTGGAGCTGCTCCGCAAGGAGAAATGGCTGAAGCGAGGCGGGGTGTTGTAGCCGTAGAGATGAACTGCGGGGTGTAGCGGCCGCCTCAGCCATGTCCAAGACAACGCGCCCCCGCCCTTGACCGTCCAGGTATCAGCACCCCGGCGGCAGGTCACGACGTGAGCACCTGGGCGCTGCAAGCGTCCCCCCACCGGTTCGAAATCCGGCAAGCCCCCGAAGCACGCGCGCACCTCCGGGGCTCGACGTTTGGGGGGTGAGTCGGGCGGATTGATTGCCACTGCTCCTCGGCGCGCACCGGACCGAGGGCGCGCCGGCTGGATGAACGGGGGGCGCTATTCGCGGTCGAGCTCCGTGATGCGCGTGTCGTTCTCGCCGGCGCACACCCACTCCTCGTCGCGGCTTACGTACGCGCAAGCTTCTGCTACACATTGCGGAGGCAGGAAGGCAGAGTGCGGGTTCGGCACGCGCGCCTGTCGCCGGCTGGCCGGGCGGCGGATGGCCGCGGAGCCTCGCGCCGCGGCGCGCCGCCGGGCTATCTTCCGTGCGGAAGCAGGATCGAACCCCCGGGAAACCAACATCCGTGACACCCGTCGTCCGCGCTCTTCTCATCGCCAACGTCGCCGCGTTCGTTCTGCAAGCGACGCTGCCTGCACTGGCGAACGCCCTTGTCTTCGTGCCGGCGCTGGCGCTCGTGCGCCCGTGGACGGTCGTGACGTACATGTTCCTGCACGGCGACCTGATGCACCTGCTGTTCAACATGCTCGCGCTCTTCTTCTTCGGGCCGCGCGTGGAGGACCGCATCCTCTCTCGCCCGTTCGCCATCCTGTACTTTTTGAGCGGCATCACCGGCGCGCTGCTGTCGGTGGTCTTCTCGCCCAGCTCGCCCATCATCGGCGCCTCGGGCGGCGTGTTCGGCGTGATGCTGGCGTTCGCCTGGTTCTGGCCGGACGAGAAGATCTTCATCTGGGGAGTCCTGCCGGTGCCGGCCCGGATCCTGGTGATCCTCACCACGCTGTTCACGCTGTGGAGCGGCTTTGGCGGCGTGGGCAGCGGCGTCGCGCACTTCGCGCACCTGGGGGGCTACGTGGGCGCGTTCCTGTACCTGCGCTGGCTGGACCGCAAGCGCACCGCGTTCAAGCGCAAGGCTGCCGCCGCCCCGCCCGACGCCGCGCGGCGCGTTGCCGGCTACAAGGCCATCGACCTGGCGTCGGTGCACGAGGTGAACCGCGAGGAGATCGTCCGCATCATCGACAAGATCAACGCGCAGGGGCTGGGGTCGCTCACGCCGAAGGAGACTACCTTCCTCGCCATGTTCGTCCCCCCCGACGACCCGGCGCCGCCAAGGACGTGAGCCGCCGCGGCCGGAATCCGCGCTGGCGCTCGATCACATCCCGAGGTGGCTCCAGGCGCCGCGCGGCAGCCGCGGTTGACTTCGCCACGGCTGCCACGATCGTTCCTCGCTCACGGTGCGGGCCGGCGCACCACCTCGACCGGGCCGCGCTGTAGACCGTCACGCACACCAGCTCGTCCTGCGATCGCGCACCTCCCGCCAGCGTCCTTCTCGCGCTCGACGCACTACCAGAGACCCGGGATCAGGCGATGCCGCACGCGCTCCGCGTACGCGGCGTAGCCCGGCAGCTCGCGCAGGAGGAAGCGCTCCTCCAGCCGAAGACGGATCACCATGAGGGTGACCGGGATCACCGCGGCCAGCGCCGCGACGTACGACTCCAGCCACAGGCCCAGGCCCGCGAGGATCAACGGATCCGCTGCGTAGAACGGGTGACGAACGACGCCGTAAACCCCCGAATCCGCAACGGCGTGCGCCCGCTCGCTCTGCAGACGGACGACGGCCACGGCGAACGCGTTCGCCCGGAGCGCAAGGCTCTTGATGCTCCACCCGAGTGCGAACAGCACGAGACCAAGGCCGGCAATCAGCGGCGCCGGCCGGGGCAGCAAACGCCAGCGGAATGCCTCGAGTCCGGCGACTATGGCGAGTCCCAGGAACCCCGTCGCCAGCACCCCCAGCAAAAGCAACCGGTCCGCCAGGGGCTGGTCCTTGTGAACCGGCAGTTTGGCACGGTCGCGCAGGAGGCCGGGGTTGACGCGGTAGACGGCGTGCGCGCCAACAGCCCGCACGAGCAGCAGCACCGCCAGCAGCACCCAGGCACGCCACCAGGCTAGCGTCCCGGCCGAGACGAACAGCAGGATGGCGACGAGGGCTGCATCCGCGAGCAGTCGGACCATGACCCCGAGCATCGGCACCTCGACGGAATCGCGGAGGGGTAGGGCGCGTGTGCCGGCCCAACGACTCTCCAAGTAGACCCGGATTCCGACGAGCACGCAAGCGTCTCGACGCAATCGGCTCGGCGCGGCAGGTTCCTGGCCGCGCAGTGGCTGGAGCAAAGCGGGGAAGGGTACAACGGCGTAGCAGCCGCGGCCAACTTTGCCACGGCTGCTGCGGCAGTCCCTCGGTCACGCTGCGAGCCGGCGTACCACCGGCTCGCCTCCGCACCGCCGAGGACGTGGTCTGGATCGAGCGGATCAGAAGTCGCTGACGCGCTGGCAGTACGACGGGGGCACGGTGCCGCGGGCGAACGCCTTGAGACAGTAGAACGCCGGCCGGCGGTTGTAGCTCACGCGATCGGTAATGAGGGCGCTGTGCGGCCACAGCGGCTCGGGCCACATGTACCAGATGAAGGTGACGTCCCAGTCGGCATCGGGATACGACTGGGCTTCGGGGACGTCCCAGCCGCAGCCACCTGTCTGCGCACCATCCGTCATCTCCGTCAGGTAACCGGTGAGGTTGTACGCCTGCTCGGTCGCGTTCGACACGTTCGTCGGCGTTCCCGCCTCCGTGAGCCATATCTGCTTCGGCATTCCGTTCAGCGCCGAGCGCGCGCGGTGAACATCGTGCTCGGTACAGGTGCTGGCATTGTACTGATGGATTGCCAGCACGTCCCAGTACTGGTGCTGGACCGCCAGGAGCTGCGCCCAGTTGCCCCCGTAGCTTCCACCCTGCGCGAGCTCGCCCGCAACCACCCACGCGCCCTTGGCCCGGATGTACGGCTCAGCGTAGCGAAGCAGATCCAGGTACACGTCGAACGCGCTCCGGCCGGCGGGGGGAACCAGGAAGGCGGCGTCGTTCGGCTCATTCCAGATCCCGTACGCCTTTACGTCGTAGGGGTACGTGGAAAGTGAGTCGGTCAGCCGCTCCATGAACCACTGCCAGGTATTCCAGAGCGAATTGTGTGGCGGGTTGCGCGGATCGTGGCACGAGGTGTCGTTCGGGTCGTGGCACCCCTGCGCCCACCAGGGAGTTCCGTGCACCACGAGCTGCACCTGGATCCCGCGCTCCCGCGCCGAGCGGATGTCCCGCTTCAGCCCATCCAGGTACAGCTTCCGATCGGGGCTCGGCTCGATCCCGTTCCAGTACGCGGTGAGACGCACCCAGCCCACACCCGACTCCTCGATCGTCCCCCACGCAGCGGCCGACTCCGCCGGCGCCACGCTGCCGACGACGATGCCGGCTCGCCAGCTCTGGCCAGCGGCGGGGATCAGGTTCGTGCCGCGGGGCTCCCCCTGGCCGGGGTGCGGAGCAGCCGGGTCCACCAGGCTCTGGTCGCGGCAGCCCGCTACGCCTGCGGCCAAGACCAGGACGAGCAGCCCGCTCCACGTGCTCTTCAGTCTCATGTGGGTTCCTTCCCGGGGTAATCGCAGCCGGCCAGAACGGCGGGCGTGACTACATCATGTTATGCGACACGCATCTTGCCATCAAGTGTTTAGGCTGTAAAGGTGCGGCACCGGGAGGTGCTCGGGCGTGTGGCATCGCTTGGACGCCGGTCGATGGACGCGTCGCAACGGCGGGCAGGCCGTACTCCGGCGCGATCACGGCGCCGTGGGTCATCAGGCCGCCGATCTCCGTCACCAGGCCCGCGATCGCGACGAATCGAAATCAGTTCTCTGCGTCTCTCTTCCCCCGCGTGCCGCGCGTTCCAAGAGGGACGACGGCTGTTCGATTACGGGAGGGCTGCTCGCTGGCCGCCAATTCCGCAGATGCTATTGTGAGCCGCCAGTTTTAGGCATACAAATTGACAGTAGAAGTGCGCCCTCAGAGTCGATCTATCCTCGTAGGGTCGACGCCATGGCTTATTTTGAGACCAGAAGGGGATCAGATGCCAACGACGCATTCGTTACTTCGCACAATCGCCCTAGTGCTCTCCGCAACCATGGCATTTGACGGCGCGGGAGCGCAGTCGATGGCTCCCCCACCGTTGCAGAATAAGCTGCAGGGACGGGCACCGAATGAGGTTCCGCTTGGACAGGTATTCGGTACCAACTTCAACAATGCTATCGGCGTGACGGTACAAGATGGATTCATGTACCGGAATTCGATTGGGTGCGGAGTAGCGGGAAGCGTCCCCTGCTCCTTCCGGCTAAGCCTTTACACGTCCGTCGATCAGCATCAAGGCCAGGATTTCACTGCCCTGTGCGGCAACAAGGTAGCCACCCCGTTATTCAGTGATGGACAGGTCGGGTGAGGAATTCGGTCCAAGACCAGACGTGGTCGCTCAGCCCGATAACCATCGCCGGTGAGCGCCGGATGTAGCGCCTCCCGCCCGGAAGAC
>JAESFL010000448.1_pt1 | contig 29155 bp, 20 predicted proteins | sample 9269401 | NCBI WGS metagenome assembly JAESFL01 (sample SAMN14506025, study PRJNA617098) | algae metagenome | isolation source: Gloeocapsa sp. UFS-A4-WI-NPMV-4B04 and co-occurring heterotrophs from desert... | place: USA: Utah | collected 2006-10-01 | reverse complement strand
GCGGCGCCCGCGTTCATCCGGGCCGGTCCGCTTCCGGCCAGGGCCGCGGCGTAGGAGGCCACCGTCGAGGCGATGCCGCCGAGCGCCGAGCCCGCCTCGGAACCACTGCCGGCCAGCGCGTCCGGGCCGAGGGCGGCTGCGGCGGCCCCGGCCGCGCCGCCGCCCGGCGCCTCGGCCAGGCCGCTGGCCGCCGCCTGCTGCAGCGCGCCGGAGACAACGCCCATCGCCTCGCCGAGCAGGCTCGAGGACTGGCCCATCAGCCCGGCCAGCGTCGCGGTGACGAGGCCCGGCACCGCCCCGCCCACGGCCCCGACCGCGATCGACATCCCGCCGCCGACATTGTGCTGCATATTGGCGCCGACCTGCAGCGAGTGGTTGGCCCCGACATTGCGGATCGCGTCCCGCTGGACGTGCTGGGTGAGGGTGTCGCCGACCCGGTGGGTCTGGTCCTTCTGGGCGAGCAGGTGGAGGCGCTCGCGCCCGCCCTGATCCTCAAAAGCCAGTTCGTTGTAGCCGCTGGCCTTGTAGCTGTCGGAGCGCAGCACCATGCGGGTCTTGTTGGCCGGCAGGTCGTAGGGGACGGGGTTGTTGGGGTTGGGGGCGATGCCGGTCACGATCGGCCGGTCCGGGTCGCCCTCCTGGTAGGCCACCAGCGCTTCCATCCCCACCCGCGGGATGATCTGCTGGCCCCAGCTCGTCCCGCCCCAGCTCTGCGTCACCCGCACCCAACCCGTGTCCGTGCCGTCGCCCTTCGCCCGCCGGTCCCACGGGAAGGCCAGCTTCACCCGCCCGTAGGCGTCGGTATGGATCTCCTCGCCCGAAGGGCCCGCGATCCGCGCGATCTGCAGCCCGTCGATGCGCGGGCGCGGGATCGTGCGGTGCGGCGTGGCCGGGCGGTCGGCTGGGAGCGTCGCGAAGCTGTTCTCGTAGTGCGGCGTGCCCGCGCCCGACTCGTAGGTCGGGCCCTCGGCCCGGTGCAGGATCGTGGTGATCACCTGGGCCGGATAGCCATGCTCGGGATGGGCCACCTCGTAGGGCGTGAAGCGCCCGCCCGCCGCCAGCGTCCGGACCGAGGAGCGGCCCTCGACCCGGTCGAAATCACCCTCGGTCGCCTGAACCCGCAGCCGGCTCGCCCGCTCACTCGCCTCCGGCGTCAGCGCTCGTGCGGGGTATTCGTAGAGTTCGTATGAGATATTCTCGGGAACGCGGTCGATCGACGGCGTCTTTGCGAAGAGGTCGAGGTTCGGCGTCAGGAACTCGTAATCCTTGCCGGCGCGACGTCCGGGCGTGAACGAGACCTGCCGGCGCCAGTCATGGATGTGCTCGGCGTCCGAGGAGCCGAAGGCGAGCCGCACCCGGGTCTCGTCGCTGCCGTCATAGGCATAGGGATGGTCGCCGATCTTGAGCGTATGCCGTCCACGCTCGTGGGCGAACCAGAAGAACTCGCCCTCCTCCTGCAACCGCCGCAGGAGATAGGCGAGGTCGGTCTCGTTCCACTGCACGACGTAGTCGCGCTTGGGCGGCGGCCGGGTGACGCCGGCGAGATCGACGTCGCGGATGCCGTGCTCGGCGCAGAGGGTCTCGAGCACCTCGAGCGTGCTGCGCTCCAGGAAGATGCGGCAGTCCTTTCGCTGGCTCATCAGCCAGAGGCGCGGGCGCAGCGTCAGGGCATACTGGCGGGCACCGCGGGTGACGATCGGCCCCTCGTGCAGCTCGGTCACCAGCCCGTTCCAGGCACGCTGACTGCCGTCGGCGAGCGTCAGCAGCACGTCGGCGGCGGTACCGACGATCTCCTCGGGGCGGACCTCGGCGCGCTGCGCCCGCACCCGGGCCTGGATGGTGAAGAGGCGGTTGATTCCCTCCTCGATCTCGAACCGCTCCAGCAGCAGCGCGTCCTCGCCCAGCACCGTCTCGATCGCCATCAGGCGACCGGCCTGGGTGTAGCGCACGGGTTCGTTCATCGCCTGTCCTGCCGGAGCACCCCGATCCACAGGTTGCAAGCTAGGGGGTTGTTCCAGTCGATCAACCCGACTTGTGATCGTCAATGCAGATCAATTCTCGAAAAAACAATATAATTGTATCGTTATCGGATTTTCGATGCCGCAATGTTGGATATATAGTGCATTTATCCTCTATGGCGGGCGCGCGGGAGATGGACAGGGGCGCGGATCGCGTGACGGACTTGACGTGGTCACGGCAGGCGGTCCGGCCTCGTCCTGACCCGGAGCACGTCTGCGGCATGAGCGAACGCCGTCCCGACGCGGCGACACGGACGGCATCCGGGCCACGCCCCATGCGCATCGAGGCCGGGCGCGGAGCCCCACATTCCGATCCGCTTCCGGATTCTGGTGCGCCCCTCCCCGCGTAGAGATCGGCTGCAGCGGTAAGACGAGTTGGCGGCGGCTGGGCGCGTGGCAGGCGGCCGGGGTCTGGGCTGCACTGCATCGCGCGATGCGGGAGCGGCATCAGGATGCGGACGCGCTCGACTGGTCACGCGCTGCGCTCGACAGCGCCAGCTTGCCGGCGAAAAAGGGGGCGCCGCGACGGGCACGAACCCAACGGATCGGGGCAAGCCGGGCACGAAGCGTCACCTCGTCGTGGACGCCAACGGCACACCGCTCGGCCTGACGCTTGCCGGGGCTAACGGCCACGACAGCCGCATGCAGGCGGCGCAGACCGAGCGGGTGCGGCTCTGGGCCAACATCGTGGTGAACCTCGGCGACCGCGTCGCCGACGGCTACCGCGTGGCGAGGGATGTGGAGACGCACGGCGCGATCCTGTTCTCCCGCTGCCCCGCCGCCTGTGCATCGTTCGAGTTCGTGATCCTCGCCGCGGCGGCGGACGGCGCGGCGATCCCCGATCTGCCGTTCGGCTCCGTTCCGCTCCTCGAAGCCGTCCCGGTGACCGCGGCCGAGATGGCCGGAGGCGGTCTGGATGAGGCCTGGGAGGTGAGGACAGCCCGCGCGGCCCTCGCCCGGCGGGACCGGTCGGCGCCGCTCTGAAATCGGTGGGTCGCCGCGCTCGAATTCATCCGGGGAGCCGCGCAGCGGAACCCGGGCTCCACCCGTCGTGCGAGTCCCGAGGCCGATGTCCGTGGATTGCCTGATTCCGGTGCGCGCCTTCGAGGCCGGGTTCGCTTGCGCAGCGGGGGCCGCGCTTGGCCGTCGCGCTTGGCCGCAGGATAAGCGTGCAGAAAACGCGGATTAAAATCGAGGAACAAAGATCCTCGACCGGAGATATCCCGAAAACTGAGCAGGCTTGGGGGTATCGGATGCAATTTACCGTTATCACATCATAGGTTGCTGCCGAAGTTTGGTGCCTTATTCGAATAAATATTTGTTGTTCCTGTAGCAATCGATGGAGTTGCGCGGCTGCTCATGAAAGATCTAGCCCTCATTACCGGAGGTGCCGGCTTCATCGGCCGGCATCTCGCGAGCGCGCTTTTGGCCCGCGGATACCGGGTTCGGGTTCTCGACAGCCTGATCGAGCAGGTGCACGGCGCAGGAGCCGCTCCCCAGGGGCTCGATCCCGCGGTGGAATTCGTGGAGGGCGACGTCCGGGACGCCGGCGCCGTGGCCCGCGCGCTCGCCGGGGCGACCCATGTGGTCCACCTCGCGGCGGAGGTCGGTGTCGGCCAGAGCATGTACGCCGTTGAGCGCTACGTCTCGGTCAACGATTGCGGCACCGCGACCCTGTTCCAGGCGCTGATCGAGGCACCGGTGAAGCGCGTCGTCGTCGCCTCCTCCATGAGCATCTACGGCGAGGGGCTCTATCGCACGCAGGGCGGCGCCACGATCGAGGATGCGGTGCGCAAACCCCGCAAGCCCGGCGAGCCCTGGGACCCGCTCGATGCGGAGGGCCATCCGATGCGCCCGGTGCCGACGCCGGAGACCAAACGCCCGGCGCTCGCCTCGGTCTACGCACTGACGAAGTACATGCAGGAGCGCCTGACCCTGACGCTGGCACCGGCCTACGGCATGGAGGGCGTCGCGCTGCGGCTGTGGAACGCCTACGGCCCCGGCCAGGCGCTCTCGAACCCCTATACCGGCGTGCTGGCGATCTTCGCCGCCCGGCTCCTCAACGGCCAGCCGCCGATGATCTTCGAGGATGGCGAGCAGCGGCGCGACTTCGTCCATGTCGAGGACGTGGCCCAAGCCTTCGTGCTCGCGCTCGAACACCCGGCCGCCGTGGGCCAAGTCTACAATGTCGGCTCGGGCCGGGACCGCACGGTCAACGAGGTGGCGCGCCTGCTGGCCCGCGCCATGGCCCGCGAGGACATCGCGCCCCAGGCCACCGGTCAGGCCCGGCTCGGCGACATCCGCCACTGCATCGCCGACATCGGAAAGATCACCCGCGAACTCGGCTACGCCCCCAAGCGAGACTTCGAAGAGGGTTTGGCCGAACTCGCGGCCTGGGTCGCCGAACAGCAGGCGGTGGACCGCGTCGCCGAGGCGCGGCGCGAACTCGAAGCGCGCGGGCTCGTCGCGTGAGCGCCGCCGGCATGGCCCCGGTTCCCGGCAGCCGCCCGATCCTCGTCACCGGCGGCGCTGGCTTCGTCGGCGCCAACCTTGCCGATCGTTTCGCCGCCGAGGGCCGCACCGTCATCGTCTACGACGCACTCGCGCGCGTGGGCGTCGAGCGCAACCTCGCGTGGCTGACCGAGCGCCACGGAAGCCGGATCGTTCCGGTGATCGCCGACATCCGCGACCGCGACGCGCTCGCCCGCGCCGTGCGCGAGGCCGGCGCCGTGTTCCACTTCGCCGCCCAGGTCGCCGTGACGACGAGCCTCACCGCGCCGCGGGAGGACATGGAGGTCAATCTCGGCGGCACACTGAACCTTCTGGAGGTTCTGCGTGCACGCGCGGAGGCCGTGCCGCTGCTCTTCGCCTCGACCAACAAGGTCTATGGCGGCCTGCCGGACGTGGCGCTCACGCTGGCGGGCGACGCCTACCTGCCGGAGGACCCATCCTTGCGCGAGCGTGGCATCGGAGAGGACCGCCCGCTCGACTTCCACACGCCCTACGGCTGCTCCAAGGGGGCGGCGGACGCCTACGTGCTCGATTACGCCCGGACCTACGGCCTGCCGACCGCGGTGATGCGGATGAGCTGCATCTACGGCCCGCGCCAGATGGGCAACGAGGATCAGGGTTGGGTCGCCCATTTCCTGATCCGGGCACTGAAGGGCGAGCCTATCACCCTCTACGGCGATGGCAGCCAAGTGCGCGACATCCTCCACGTCGACGATTGCGTCGCGGCCTACCGGGCAGCGCTGGCGCGGATCGACCGGGTGGCGGGCCGGGCGTTCAACCTCGGCGGCGGACCGGCCAACGCCGTGTCCCTGCGCGGGCTGATCGCCCATGCCGGACAATTGCTCGGCCGCGAGATCGCCATCGAGACCGGCCCGTGGCGGCCGGGCGATCAGCGCTACTACGTTTCCGATCCGAGCCGTGCCATCGAAGCCCTCGGGCTCGACCGGCCGCTGTCCTGGCGCGAGGGCGTGGCACAGCTCGCCGGCTGGCTCGGCGAATGGCTGGGAGAGACCGAGGCCGCCGAACCGCTCCCGCGGCGCCAGCCGGAGGCGGTGCTGTGAGGGTCGCACTGGTCAATCCTGCCTGGGACTACCGCAACAGCATCTATTTCGGCTGCCGCGCGTCGCATCTGCCGCTCGAACTCGGCTACGCCGCCGCCCTGCTGCGGGCCGCCGGCCACGCGGCGCTGATCGTCGATGCCCACCTCGAAGGTCTCTCGACCCAGGACGCTGCGGAGCGCGTCGCCGCCTTCGCGCCGGGCATGACCGTGGTTACCACCGCGCCGACCTACCTGTTCTGGCGCTGCGCCCCGCCGGAGCTGCGGGTGCCGCGTCTGTTCCTCGATGCGCTGGGAAACCGTGGCGGCCGCACGGTCGCGGTGGGTCCGCACGGCTCGGCGACGCCCCGTCCCACGCTGGAAAAGCTCGGCTGCGACCTCGTGGTGCGCGGCGAATGCGAGGAGATCGTCGCCCGGCTTGCCGATGCCGAGGACGTTCGCGGGCTGCCCGCGCTCGCCTACCGCGACGGCGGTGAGACGGTCGTCACCGGCCCTCCTCATGCCGGCCGCTTCAACGATCTGCCGGCGCTCCGCTGGCCGGACGCCTGGATCGCCCGCCACCATCACCACCATCACCGCTTCGACACCGCACCGGACGGGCCGGGCGCCGAGATCGAGGCGTCGCGCGGCTGCCCCTATACCTGCAGCTTCTGCGCCAAGATCGATTTCCGCGACAAGTATCGCCGTCGCGAACTCTCGCTCGTGCTGGACGAGATCGACGGCCTGATCGCGCAGGGGGTGACCTACCTCTACTTCGTCGATGAGATCTTCCTGCCGCAGAAGCCGCTGCTGGAGGCGCTGGTGAGCCGGCCGATCAAGTTCGGCGTCCAGACCCGGATCGACCTATGGAAGCCCGACATGCTCGACCTCCTGGGCGCGGCGGGATGCGTCTCGATCGAGGCCGGCATCGAGAGCCTGACCGAGGAGGGCCGCGCCGCTCTCGACAAACGCTGCCGCGACTCGACCGACGACCTCGCCGAGCGCCTGATCTATGCCCGCCGTTCGGTCCCCTTCGTCCAGGCCAACCTGATCGCGGTTGCGGGCGACGATCCCGACCTCGTCGCAAACTGGCGCGACCACCTGCGCGGACAGGGCGTCTGGGCCAACGATCCCGTGCCGCTCTACCCCTATCCGAGTTCACCCGATTACCGCCGGCTCTGGGGCGAGCCCGACGACGGCGCCTGGGAGCGGGCGCACGCGCATTACCTCGCGCAGTTCGAGCGCTTCAGCGACATCCAGGAGGAGCGTCCCCTGCCGCTGGCGGAGCTGGAGGCGGGCTGCGGATGCCGGTGAGACGGCCCCCGACCCACATCCTGATGACGGCCGACGCGCTCGGCGGGGTCTGGCAATACAGCCTCGAACTCGCCGAAGGGTTGGGCCGGCGCGGGCTCGCCGTGACGCTGGCCCTGATGGGACCGGCGCCCTCCGAGGCGGCGCTCGCCCGGGCCGAGGCCGTCTCCGGCGCCCGCATCCGGCCGACCGGATGGCCCCTCGATTGGACCGCCGGGCGCCCCGCGGATGTCACGGAGGCCGCCGCCGCCATCGCCCGCCTCGCCTGCGACATCGGTGCGGATCTCGTCCATCTCCATAGCCCGGCCCTGGCGCTCGCCGCCTTCGATGTCCCCATCGTGGCCGTGTGCCATTCCTGCGTCGCGACGTGGTGGGACGCGCTCGGCGACGGCCCGCTCCCCGCTGACTTGGCGTGGCGCGCCGACCTCGCGGCCCGCGGCTGCCGCGCCGCCGACCGCCTGCTCGCCCCGACCCGTGCCTTCGCCGAGGCGACGCGGGCCGCCTACGGCCTCGATCGTCCGCCCGAGGTGGTGCGCAACGGGCGCCGTCTCGCCGACGCGCCCGTCTCGGGCGTGCCCGCCGCGCACGCCTTCACCGCCGGCCGGCTCTGGGATCGCGCCAAGAACGCGGCCGCCCTCGACCGTCTGGCCGCGCGCCTCGACGTGCCCTTCTACGCCGCCGGCCCGGCCGAGGGGCCGAACGGCGAGCGCTTTACCGCGGATCATCTGCGCCTGCTCGGCCGGCTCGACGCGGCTCGGATGGAACAGGAGCTGACGCGACGCCCGGTCTTCGTCTCGCTTGCGCGCTACGAGCCGTTCGGTCTCGCCGTGCTGGAAGCGGCCGGCGCCGGCTGCGCCCTGGTCCTGTCCGACATCCCGAGCTTTTCGGAATTGTGGGAGGGCGCCGCGATCCTCGTCGCGCCCGACGACGATGCCGCGGCGGCCGACGCCGTCCAGGGTCTCATCGCCGATCCCGAGCGGAGGGCTTCGCTTGCCGAGGCGGCCCGCACCCGTGCCGCCCGCTACGGCACTGACGCCATGGCCGACGGGGTGCTCGCCGTGTACCGCGATCTGCTGGGCGAGCCCCGTATCCGCGCACTCGATGGAGCGGCGGCATGAGGATCGTCGCCTTCACCCACTCGCTCGCCTCGTGCTGGAACCACGGCAACGCCCATTTTCTGCGCGGTGTCCTGCGCGCGCTGATCGCCGACGGCCACGCGGTCGAAGCCTACGAGCCCGAGGGCGCCTGGAGCCTCGACAATCTCCTGCGCGACCGCGGCCCTGCCGGGCTCGATGCCTATCGCGCGGCCTATCCCGAACTGTCCTCGCAGACCTATGCGAGGGTGGAGGAGGCGGTCGAGTGGGCCGAGGGCGCCGACCTCGTCATCGCCCACGAGTGGAACGCCCCCGACCTCATCGCGGCCCTCGGGCGGGCGCGCAAGAACGGCCGGCTCGGCATGCTTCTGTTCCACGACACCCATCACCGCGCCGTCAGCGCGCCCGACGAGATGGCTGCCTTCGATCTCTCCGGCTACGACGGCGTCCTCGCCTTCGGCGAGGCGCTCGCCCAGGTCTATCGGGCGCAGGGCTGGGACGGCCGCGCCTATGTCTGGCACGAAGCCGCCGACACCCGCTTGTTCCGCCCGCCGGCGGAAGAGGGCGAGCGCGCCGGCCTCGTGTGGATCGGCAATTGGGGCGACGGCGAGCGCACGCGCGAACTCGAAACCTTCCTCTTCCGCCCGGCCCAAGCGGCGGACTTGTCCCTCGACATCTACGGCGTGCGCTATCCCGACGAGGCTCTGGCGACCCTGACACGCCACGGCGCGCGCTATCACGGCTGGGCGCCGAATGCCGTCGCGCCGTCGCTGTTCGCGCGCGCGCTCGCCACGGTTCACGTGCCGCGCCGCTTCTACGTCGAGGCTCTGCCCGGCATCCCGACGATCCGCGTGTTCGAGGCGCTGGCCTGCGGCATCCCGTTGGTGACCGCGCCGTGGGAGGATGCGGAGGGCCTGTTCACGCCGGGCCAGGACTACCTCGTCGCCCGCGACGGCGCCGAGATGGAGCGCCACCTGCGGGCGCTGGCCCATGATCCGGCCTTGCGGCGGGCGCTCACGGCCCGCGGTCTCGCCACGATCCGCGCCCGCCACACCTGCCGCCACCGCGCGGCCGAGCTTCTGGCCATCGCCGCGTCGCTCGCCGCACCCGACGCGGCCCCCCGCTTTCGGAGGCAGGCATGAAACGGATCGCGTTCTACGGCTCCTCGCTGCTCTCCTCCTACTGGAACGGCGCGGCCACCTATTACCGCGGCCTGCTGCGCGACCTCGCCGGGCGCGGCTACCAGATCACCTTCTACGAGCCCGACGCCTTCGACCGGCAGAGTCACCGTGACATCGAACCGCCGGATTGGGCCGAGGTGCAGGTCTATCCGGCCACGGAAGAGGCGATGCGCGCCGTCGTGGCGCAGGCGGCCGGGGCGGACATCGTCGTCAAGGCGAGCGGCGTCGGCGTATTCGACGACGAATTGCTGGAGGGCGTGACCGCCGCCGCGCACCCCGAGGCGATCCGCATCTTCTGGGACGTGGATGCGCCTGCGACGTTGGCCGAGATGCGCGGCGACCCGAATCATGCCCTGCACCGGGTGATGCCCAGCCTCGACTTCGTCCTCACCTATGGCGGCGGCCCGCCGGTGATCGAGGCCTATGAGGGGTTCGGCGCGCGCGCCTGCATCCCTGTCTACAATGCGCTCGATCCGGATACCCACCACCCCGTCCCGCCGGATCCACGCTTCGCGGCCGACCTCGCCTTCCTCGGCAACCGCCTGCCGGACCGCGAGGAGCGGGTCCAGAAATTCTTCCTCGCCGCGGCGGCGCGGCTGCCGGAGCGACGATTCCTGCTCGGCGGCAGCGGCTGGGAGAGCCGGGGCCTGCCGGTCAACGTGCGCCATCTCGGCCACGTCTCGACCCGCGACCACAACGCCTTCAACGTCTCGCCGCTCGCCGTCCTCAACATCGCCCGCGAGAGCATGGCGGCGGTGGGCTATTCGCCGGCCACCCGCGTGTTCGAGGCGGCGGGCGCAGGCGGCTGCCTCATCACCGATGCCTGGGTCGGACTCGACCTGTTTCTCAAGGAGGGCGAGGAGGTGCTCGTTGCCCGCGACGGCCGCGACGTCGCCGAGCACGTCGCTGCGCTGACGCCGGAGCGCGCCCGCGCCATCGGCGAGGCCGCCCGCCGCCGGATTCTGTCCGAGCACACCTATGCCCGGCGCGGCGCGCAGGTCGATGCGATCTTCCGCGACGAGGCGGCGCGCAAGCGCGAGCGCCGCGTGATCGAGCGGAGCGTCGCATGACGGACGCGCCGCTCCGCCTCGTGGTGCTGGGCCTCAGCATGTCCTCGTCCTGGGGCAACGGCCACGCCACCACCTATCGCGCCCTGCTCAAGGCATTCGCCGCCCGCGGCCACGCCGTGACCTTCCTGGAACGCGACGTGCCCTGGTACGCCGCACACCGCGACCTGCCCGACCCGGATTTCTGCCGGCTCGTTCTCTATTCCGATCTTGCGGAGCTGCAGGCCCACCGCACGGAGATCGAGGCGGCGGATGCCGTCATCGTCGGCTCCTACGTGCCCGATGGCATCGCGGTCGGAAACCGCGCGCTCGCCTGGGCGCGGGGCGTGCGCGCCTTCTACGATATCGACACGCCGGTGACGCTGGCCGCGCTCGAGGCCGGCGCCTGCGCCTATCTCGGCCGGGCGCAGATCCGCGATTACGACCTCTATCTCTCCTTCACCGGGGGGCCGACGCTGGAGCGCCTGGAGCGGGCCTACGGTTCGCCGGCCGCGCGCGCTCTGTACTGCTCGGTCGATCCGCAGGCCTACCCGGCGATGGCGCGCGCCCCGGCCTACGATCTCAGCTATCTCGGGACCTACAGCCCCGACCGGCAGCCGACGCTGGAGCGGCTGCTGATCGAGCCGGCCCGCCGCGCGCCGGACCTACGCTTCGCGGTCGCCGGCCCGCAATACCCGGCCGACATCGACTGGCCGGCAAACGTCACCCGCATCGACCACCTGCCGCCGGACGCCCATCCCGCGTTCTACGCGTCGAGCCGCTACACCCTGAACGTCACCCGCGCCGACATGATCGCCGCCGGCTGGAGCCCCAGCGTGCGCCTGTTCGAGGCGGCGAGCATCGGAACGCCGCTGATCAGCGACCGCTGGGACGGACTCGACGCGATCCTGGCGCCCGGCCGCGAGATCCTCTGCCCGGACGGCCCCGAGGCGGTGCTCGCCATCCTGCGCGAAACGCCGGAGGCGGAGCGGCGTGCGATCGGCGCGGCCGCGCGCGAAACCGTGCTCGCCCGCCACTCGGCCGCCCATCGCGCCGAGGAACTCGAGTCCTATCTGCGTGAGGCCGCCTCCCGGCAGTCTCCCGCTGCGGCGTCCGAACGCGATCTCGAAGTGCTCTAGGCCTGAGGAGTTGAAGTCCATGAAGAGTCGCTCAGCGGACGGCCCGGACGGCAGGCACGTGCTCGTGGCCGGGGGCGCGGGCTTCATCGGCTCGCACCTCGTCGATGCGCTGCTGGCGCGGGGGGACCGCGTCGTCGTCCTCGACAGCCTTCTGACCGGGCGCCGCGACAACCTCGCCCATCTCGTCCGCGAACCGCGGTTCGAACTGGTCGAGGCGGACGTGACGCAGCCGCTGCCGGTGCTGCCGCGCTTCGACCGGATCTTCAATCTCGCCTGCGCCGCCTCGCCGCCACACTATCAGGCGGACCCGATGCACACGATGATGACGAGTGTCGTCGGCACCCACCACCTGCTGGAGCGGGCGCGGGCCGACGGTGCGCGCTTCCTGCAGGCCTCCACCAGCGAGATCTACGGCGATCCCGAGGTGCATCCGCAGACCGAATCCTACTGGGGCAACGTCAACCCGACCGGCCCGCGCGCCTGCTACGACGAGGGCAAGCGCTCGGCCGAGACCCTGGTCTTCGATTTCGAGCGGGTGCACCGGCTCGACGTGCGGGTGGCGCGCATCTTCAACACCTACGGCCCTCGCATGCGGGCCGATGACGGGCGCGTCGTCTCGAACGTCGTGTGTCAGGCGCTCGCGGGCGAGCCGATCACCGTCTACGGCAATGGCGAGCAGACCCGCTCGTTCTGCTACGCCGCCGATCTCGTCGAGGGTCTGATGCGGCTGATGGACCGCGAGACGTCGCCCGGCGGTCCGGTCAATCTCGGCAACCCGCGCGAGATGACGGTGGCGGAACTCGTCGAACTCGTCACCCGGATGACCGGCACCCGCTCAGCGGTGGTGCGCCGCCCGCTGCCGGTGGACGATCCGCAGCGCCGCCGGCCCGACATCACCCGCGCGCAGACGCTTCTCGGCTGGTCGCCGCAAGTGCCGCTCGAACAGGGGCTGGAGGCGACCATTGCGTGGTTCGCCAAGGAGATCCGCCCGCCCGAACTGGCGGCGCGGGCGGGTCTCGGGCGCTTTGTCGGCAGCCGTCCGTTCCAGTCGGCCGAGCCGGCGCTCGGCGACCTCGCCCGAGGGCCAACGTGATGGCCGCTGCAATCTGCGAGCCTCCGCTTCATGGGCCGATCGTGGAAACCTCCACGATCCTCATGCTGAGGTGCTGCGCCAGCAGCCTCGAAGCACGCCGCGACGCGTCTCCCGGCAGAGCATTGGCGTGGGATCGACCGTTCCGGGGTGCCTCACAGCCGAGCTTGCGCTCGGCACCTCAGCATGAGGAGCGATGAGCGTGCCACAGCAACCCGGTCAGACAGGCGCCGAACCGATCCGCGTCGGCATCGTCGGCGTCGGCAACTGCGCCTCCGCCTTTGTGCAGGGTCTGCACCATTACCGCGACGCCTCCGCGGACGAGACGGTGCCGGGTCTGATCTCGCCCGAACTCGGCGGCTACCGGATCGGTGACATCGAACTCGCCTGCGCCTTCGACGTGTCGGCGGAGAAAGTCGGGCAGGACCTGGCGCGGGCAATCCTCGCGCGCCCGAACAACACCCACATCTTCGCCGCCGTGCCGCCGAGCGGCGTCACCGTTCAGCGCGGCCCGACCTTCGACGGCATCGGCCGCTACCTGCAGGGGATCATCGAGGAATCGCCCGAGCCCGTCGCCGATGTGGTCGAGGCGCTGAAGCGCAGCCGCACGCAGGTGCTCGTGAACTACCTGCCGGTCGGCGCGCAGCGCGCCACCGAGTTCTACGCCCGCTGCGCCCTCGATGCCGGCTGCGCCTTCGTCAACTGCATTCCGGTCTTCATCGCCTCCGACGCCGCGTGGCGGGCCCGGTTCGAGGAGCGCGGCCTGCCCATCGTTGGCGACGACATCAAGAGCCAGGTCGGCGCCACCATCGTCCACCGGGTGCTGGCCAATCTGCTGCGCGAGCGCGGGGTCAGGCTGGACCGGACCTACCAGCTCAATTTCGGCGGCAATGCCGACTTCCTCAACATGCTGGAGCGGGAGCGGCTCGAATCGAAGAAGCTGTCGAAGACCCGCGCCGTGACGAGCCAGCTCGATGCGCCGCTCGCGCCCGGCAACGTCCATGTCGGCCCGAGCGACCACGTGCCCTGGCTCGAAGACCGCAAATGGGCGCATATCCGCCTCGAAGGGACCGGCTTTGGCGGCGTGCCGCTCAACATGGAGCTGAAGCTCGAAGTCTGGGATTCGCCGAACTCGGCCGGCATCGTCGTCGATGCCGTGCGCTGCGCCCGCATCGCCCTCGACCGGGGGCTCGGTGGCGCCCTCGACGGCCCCTCGGCTTGGTTCATGAAGTCGCCGCCGGTGCAGTACACCGACGCCGAGGCGCATGCGCGCACCCTGCTTTTCGCCGCCGGCGAGCCTGCATGAGGCGCGTCCTGTTCCTGCGCCACGGCCACCACGACCGGCTCGGCCGCATCCTGTGCGGGCGCATGCCCGGCGTCTCCCTGAGCGAGGCCGGCCACGCTGAGGCGCGGGCCGTGGCCGCGGCCCTCGTCCGGCGCTTTGCGGGCGAGACCGTGATTCTCCTGTCGAGCCCGCAGCCGCGCACGCGCGAGACCGCCGCGCCCCTGGCCGAGGCCCTCGGCGTCGGCGCCGAAGTGGCGGACGAACTCGACGAGATCGCCTTCGGCGACTGGACCGGCAACGCCTTCGCAGACCTCGACGGCGATCCGGCCTGGACCGCTTGGAACGCAAAGCGCGGCTCGGCCCGCCCGCCGGGCGGCGAGAGCATGGCCGAGGTGCAGGCGCGGGTCGGCGGCCTGCTCGACCGCCTCGCGTCCGAGGAAGGATCTCCGGTCGTCGTCGTGAGCCACGGCGACCCGATCCGCGCGGCGCTTCTCGGCGTGCTCGGGCTGCCGCTCGACGCCTACGACCGCATCGTCGTCGCCCCGGCCTCCTGCAGCGAGGTCGAGCTCTGGCCCGGCGGCGGACGGGTCGTGTCCATCAACGAGCGGTTGGCGGGATGAATCAGGCCGATCTGCGCCGGCAGGCGGAGGCCCTCGGGCCATGGTTCCACAACATCGATCTCGGGGAGGGGGTCTGGACCGCGCCGAACCATTTCCTCGGCGATTATCCGGGCTTCAAATTCCGCCGCTTCGCCCACGCCCTGCCCGCCGACCTCACCGGACGATCGGTGCTCGATATCGGCTGCAATGCCGGCTTCTACAGCGTCGAGATGAAGCGGCGCGGCGCTGCCCGCGTGCTGGGCCTCGATTCCGACGAGCGCTACCTCGCCCAAGGCCGCTTCGTCGCCGAGCGGCTGGGCTACGACATCGAGTTCCGCAATCTCTCGGTCTACGAAGTCGGCGCCTTGGCTGAGCGCTTCGACGTGGTGATCTTCATGGGGGTGTTCTACCACCTGCGCCACCCGCTGCTCGCCCTCGACCTGATCCACGAGCACGTGGCCGACGACCTGCTCGTGTTCCAGTCGATGCTGCGGGGCTCGGCCCAGGTCGAGCCGGTCGCCGAGGATTACGACTTCTTCGACATGGATGCCTTCGAGCGGCCGGGCTACCCGCGGATGCACTTCGTCGAGCACGCCTACGCCCACGATTGCACCAACTGGTGGATCCCCAACCGCGCCGGGATCGAGGCGATGCTGCGATCGAGCGGCTTTGCCATTCAAGATCGGCCGGAGACGGAGGTCTATCTCTGCCGCCGGGTCGAGGCCCCCTACGGGGCGGAAGCGGCCTATCCGGCGCGTTCGAGCGGGCAACGGGAGACGTGATGCTTGAAGCGGTGATGCTCTGGAACGAGCCCAACAACAAGTCGCACTGGGATCCCGAGATTGATCCGGACTGGTTCCTGTTCGGCGAGATGGTGAAGGATGCCTCCCGCGCGATCCGGGCCGAGGCACCGGGCCTGCCGCAGGTGCTCGGCGGCATCTCGCCGATCGACCCCGGTTTCATGCTGCGGATGCAGGCGCAAGGGGTGCTCGACGGGCTCGACGCGGTGGCGGTGCACGGCTTCCCGCTCGATTGGAATCTCTGGCAGATCCACGAATGGCCGCAAAAAATCGCCGAGATCCGCGCGGTGACGCACCTGCCGGTCTGGGTCTCGGAGGTCGGCGTGTCGAGCTTCGGCGCCGAGGAGGTCCAGGCCTGGGGCTGCCGCCGCACCGCGGAGCTGCTGAAGGGCCAAGCGCCCCGCATCCACTGGTACAGCCTCTACGACCTGCCGCTCGAATGGGGCGCCACCACCCGCCACAAGGAGGCGGAGGGCTCCTCCTACTATCGCCACTTCCACATGGGCCTCCTGCGCCAGGACGGCACGCCGAAGCGGGCGCTCGAAGAATTCGCCCGCTGCACCCCGGATTTCGGCCTGTGCCAGTGGTTCCACTTCGAGGATCCCCGCCTCGACGAGGCGGTGGCCTGGATGAAGCGCCTCGGCGTCACCCATCTGCGCACCGGCCTTTCCTGGGCCGACAGCTTCCGCCCCAACGCTCTCGACTGGTTCGACCGGCAGATGGCGGCGTTGCAGGACTTCCAGGTGACGGCGACCTTCTGCTTCACCCCCGAGCATCGCGGCATCGCTCCCCACCACACCTCAGCGCCGCTGGTGCGCGAGGAGTTCTCGGAGTTTTGCGCCACGATGGCGCGCCGCTACGCCGACCCCGCAGCTTTCCGAGCCGAGGCCGTGCCGGCGTTGGAGATGCCGCTGCTGTAGCCCGGACGACGCGGGCCGGCGTCACACATCCTCGCGCCAGACCCGCTCGATCGCGGCCAGAACGGCGTCGAGGCCGCCTGCCACGCCCTGGCCGGAGAGCCGGTAACCCGCGCCGTACATCGGCTCATGCCGCCCAGCCGCACAGGCGGCACGCACACCCCTGTGCCCTTCCGAACCATACACCTTGTGGTTCGGGAAGTCGGCTCCAGCCTTGCGGCGGTTTCCCGCAAGGGGTAGCCCCCGCACGCCTGAATCTCCAGTCGGCGCGGCACCGTTCGGTGCCCTGTGAGAGAAGGTGTGTCGAGAGGAAGGCCCATGGATCAGCCGAAGCCCAGAGAAGGGGTCAGGATCGCTCGGGCAGGCGCAGGACGGCCGGGCTACGTGACGGTGAAGGGAGCCAGGGAGCACAATCTACGCGACGTCGACGTGGAACTGCCGCGCGACGCCCTCGTGGTGTTCACCGGCGTCTCCGGCTCCGGCAAGTCCTCGCTCGCCTTCGGCACGCTCTACGCGGAGGCTCAGCGGCGCTACTTCGAATCGGTCGCACCCTACGCGCGGCGGATGATTGATCAGGTCGGCGTGCCCGATGTCGATGCCATCGAGGGTCTTCCCCCTGCCGTCGCCCTCCAGCAGCAGCGCGGCACACCCAGCGCCCGCTCCTCGGTCGGCAGTGTCACCACCCTGTCCAGCCTCGTGCGGATGATGTACTCGCGCGCCGGCACCTATCCGCCGGGCCAGCCGATGCTCTACGCGGAAGACTTCTCGCCCAACACGCCGCAAGGCGCCTGCCCGTCCTGCGGCGGGCTCGGGCGGGTCTACCAAGCGACGGAAGCATCGATGGTGCCCGACCCCTCGCTGACGATCCGGGAGCGGGCCGTCGCGGCGTGGCCGCAAGCCTGGGGCGGACAAAACCTGCGGGATATCCTGGTCAGCCGGGGCGTCGACGTCGACACGCCCTGGAAGGATCTGCCGAGAGCGCTGCGGGATTGGATCCTGTTCACGGACGACCAGCCGCAGGAGCCGGTCTATGCCGGGCTCTCCCCGGAGCAGACGCGGCTCGCCCGCCAGCGTCGCCTGGAGCCGAGCTACATGGGCACATTCACGAGCGCCCGCCGTCATGTGCTCGGCACCTTCACCAACTCGCAGAGCGCCCTCATGCGCCGCCGCGCCGCGCGCTACCTCGTGAGCGAGGATTGCCGGACCTGCCAAGGCAAGCGCCTGAAGCCTGAGGCGCTCTCCGTCACCTTCGCGGGATGGGATATCGGTGAGCTGTCGCGCATGCCGCTCTCCGAACTCGCCGAGGCGATGCGGCCGGCAGCCGAGGACAGGCTGCCCGACGACCACGCTGCCGCCGGCGTCGTCCAGGAAATCCTCGACCGCGAAGCGGGTCAACGGGATCGCGCCCGGCGCGCGGCCTCCGGAGCGTCGGCCCATGCGGGCGCGCCGGACGTGCGCGTGACACCGAACCTCTCCATCGAGAAGCGCCTCGCCGCCCAGCGCCTCGCCGCCGACCTCGTCGACCGGATCGGGACCCTCACGGAGCTGGGCCTCGGCTACCTCTCGCTGGATCGGGTCACCACGACCCTGTCGTCGGGCGAGTTGCAGCGCCTGCGCCTCGCCACCCAGCTCCGCTCACAGCTCTTCGGCGTGGCCTACGTGCTCGACGAGCCCACCGCCGGGCTGCACCCGGCCGACGGTGAGGCCATGCACGAGGCGCTCGCCGGGCTGCTTGCCTCGGGCAATTCGCTGTTCGTCGTCGAGCACGATATCGGCACGATGCGCCGCGCCGATTGGCTGGTCGATGTCGGTCCGGCCGCGGGCGAGCACGGGGGCACCGTGCTCTACAGTGGCCCGCCGGAGGGCTTGCGCGCGGTGGAGGCGTCGCGCACGCGCCTCCACCTGTTCGGGCTGGTCGAACCGCCGCGGCGTCCGCTGCGCGAGCCTTCGGGATGGCTGCGGCTGGAGGGCATCGTCCGCAACAACCTATGCGGCGTCTCGGCCGCGTTCCCGCTCGGATGTCTCACCGCCGTGACGGGCATCTCCGGCTCCGGCAAGTCGAGTCTCGTCAGCCAAGCCCTGCTGGAACTCGTCGGCGACCGCCTCGGACGGCCGATCGACATCGACGACGAGCCGGAGGATCCCCTCGACGACGCACCGGGCCCGACCGAAGGGCGCATCGTCGGCGGCATGGAAGGAGTCCGGCGCTTGGTCAAGGTCGATCAGAAGCCGATCGGGCGCACGCCCCGCTCCAATCTCGCGACCTATACCGGCCTGTTCGACGCCGTCCGCAAGCTGTTCGCCGCCACGCCCGAGGCGCGCCGGCGCCGCTACGACGCCGGCCGCTTCTCCTTCAACGTCGCCAAGGGCCGCTGCCCGGCCTGCGAGGGCGAGGGGTTCGTCAGCGTCGAACTCTTGTTCATGCCGAGCGTTTACGCCCCCTGCCCGACCTGCCACGGGTCCCGCTACGCGCCGGAGACGCTGGAGGTCACGTGGAACGGGCTGACCATCGCGGACGTGCTCGGGCTCACCGTCGAGCGTGCCTGTGACGCCTTCGCGGACGAGCCCACGGTGCTGCGCCCGCTTTCCGTGCTGCGGGATCTCGGTCTGGGCTACCTGCGCCTGGGTCAGCCGGCGACCGAACTCTCCGGCGGCGAGGCCCAGCGCATCAAGCTCGCGACCGAGCTGCAGCGGGGCCAGCGCGGGGGGACGCTCTACGTCCTCGACGAGCCGACGACCGGGCTGCATCCGACCGACGTGGATCGCCTCATGCTCCAACTCAACGGCTTGGTCGATGCGGGCAACACGGTTGTCATGGTCGAGCACGACATGCGCGTCGCCGCAGCGGCCGATCACGTCATCGATGTGGGGCCCGGCGCCGGAAACCTGGGTGGCACGGTGGTGGCGGCCGGCCGTCCCGAGGTGGTGGCCGAGGCGTGGGCGAGCCGCACGGCACCATATCTGCGGGAAGAGCTGGATGCCCATGAAAGCGAGGGCTCGCGACCGCAGCATCCCCAATGATCTTAAGCAGGCACGGACGATGTCTGCTTATGGATAATGGAAAATCTGTAATATCTGTTGCTGACTTTGCGACCCATGCAATGGCCGCGGTATTATACGGTCTCCGCTGGATCGCTTCGGCTTCGCCTCGCGATGACGGCGTCGGGCAAAACCCGAAGCGATCAATCGGAATCGGTCTTATGCCAAATTGCTCGATCCATTCGAGATAGCCGTCCTCGATCATTCCGGGGCCGCGCAGCGGAACCCGGAATCCACCCATGATGCGGCAGGTCCCTGCCCCGTCGAGGCCAGTCGTGGATTCCGGGTTTGCCTGCGGCACCCTGGAATGACGGAGACCAGTGTCAGACCGAACTCTTCAATCGGCTGGTTTTGTGTAATCCTTTGATCTGGCCGATCACACCAAGCTGGGTATGACGAGGGTGAGCCTGTATCCGCTCTCGTCCAGCTTGCGCTCGACGGCCGCCTGAAGCTGCAGGAGCGACATCTCGATCAGCGACGTGCCGAAGCCGCGGCCGGCACTGACCGCAGTGCGGCGCGTCATCCGCTCGGTCCATTGCAGGCTGAGCCCCTCGGAGCGGTGCTCCCAGGTCACTTCGAGGCGACCGTCCTCCGTGCCGAGGGCTCCGTACTTCACGGAATTCGTTGCGCATTCGTGCAGGATCATCGCGAGCGAGGACACGTAGCGCCAGTCGACGGCCGTCGGCGGCCCCTCGATCTCGATCGGGATGTGGTCGCGGTAGGGCTGCAGGGTCGCGCTCACGAGGCTGCAGAGGTCGCTCATTCCCTGGTCGGTGGTATGGTCGGCCAGCGAATGGGCCCGGCCGAGCGCGGCGATGCGGTCGCGCGTGTCGTGCGCGAAGGTCGCGACGTCCTGCTGCAGGCGGGCGCCCGCCGTGATCATCCCCCCGATGATCGCGAACAGATTCTTGACTCGATGATTCATCTCGCGAAGCATCAGGTCACGGGTCTCGGTCAGGGCGTGCTCGGGCGAGACGTCGATGGAGACACCGATGATCCGGCGCGGTGCGCTGCCGACGATCAGTCGCCCGTAGCTCCGGACGTACCGGGTGGCGTGCCCGTCGCCACGGACATGCAGGCGCGCCTCGAAATCGCAGAGGCCTCGGGCCGCCTGCGCGAACGCGTCCCGCACCTCCCTGCGATCCTCGCGTCGCAGGCGCGCCTCCAGATCCGCGAGCGGGTGGCGCCCCTCGGAGGCGAGGTCGAGCATGGCGGCGGCCGTGGCATCGACCATGATGGTGTCTTCGTCGGGCAGATACTCCCAGATGCCGATCCCGCCGGCCTTGATCGCGAGGTCGAGCCGCTCCCGCTCGGCGGCGAGTTCGCGCTCGAGCGAGAGCGCCTCGGTGATGTCGGTCAGCACCAGGGTCGCGCCGTCGACGCTCGCGCTCTGAAGGCGGTAGGGCAGCACCCGCAGGGACAGGGTGCGCTCGCCGTCGCGGGTCACGACCCGCCGCTGGATCGCCGAGCCACCCGCGCACACCGCCCGCGCGTCGGCCAGGTACTCCGGACCGGCGAGCCGCGTGGCGACGTCGGCGAGCGGCCGCCCACGGTCGCTCGGCTGCAGCGGGAAGACCGCGGTGGCCGAGCCGGTGAAGCTGCGCACCCGCAGGTCGCGGTCGAGCACCACCACCGCGAGATCGGTCGATTCGAAGAAGTTACGCAGGTCGGCGTTGGCGACGGTGAGCTGGTCGATCTTCGTCTTCAGCTCGTCGTTGACCGTGGTCAGCTCCTCGTTGGTCGATTGGAGCTCCTCGTTCATCGACATCATTTCTTCGTTGGAACTTTTCAGCTCCTCGTTGGCGGTCTCCAATTCCTCGACCGTCGAGCGCAGCTTGTAGCGGGTGCGCAGCAACTCCTCTTCCAGGGCTTCGACGTGATCGCCGCCGGCATCCATCTCGACGAGGTCAGGGTCGCTCGACGGGCGGAAGGCGCCCGCGTCACGCAAGACGAGAAGCATGGTGGCGTCCGGCAGCGGATCGCAGACAAGCTCGATCTGCTGGACCCCGTATTCGGACACCACCTCCACGTCCCGAACCACGACGCGCTTGCGGGCGTCTCGGGTCTGCCGCAGCAGGGGGCCGATCACGTCGCGCAGCCCTGGGCGTGCCAGCGTGATGGCGCTGGTGCCGCCGGTACGCGTCACGGGAAAGTCGAAGTAGCGGCTCAGGCGCCCATAGGCCGCGATGATGGCGCCGTCCTCGTTCAGGACCATGCTCGGCGGGGCGTAGCGCTCCAGCATGCGCCGGGCGGCCGCCGTCTCGTCGGCGATCGGTGCAGCCTTCTGCCCATCGTTCGGGTTGCGGCGCGCCTCGCTGCGCCGGGCATGTCCGGGTAGGTCGATCGGGTATTTCGGCGAGCCCGGCGGCCGCTCGAACAGGCGGGCGTGCTGGTCGATCGGGGGGAACAGTTGCTCGAACCGGCTGACGCTCTCGGAGGGGCCGAGGAAGAGGTAGCCGCCCGGCCGCACCGCGTAGTGGAACAGCGGCAGCACCGATTGCTGCAGGCGGTCATCGAAGTAGATCAGCAGGTTGCGGCAGGACAGAAGATCGATCCGCGAGAAGGGCGGATCCTTGACCAGGCTGTGGCTGGAGAAGCGGATGAGGTCGCGGATGTCTGAGGCGATCGTGAAGCGCTCGGCGTGGGGCACCACGTAGCGCTCGCGCAGGGGCGCCGGGATATCGGCGAGTGCGGCGGCCGGGTAGGTCGCCTCGCGGGCGATCTGCAGCATGCGCTCGTCGATGTCGGTGGCGAAGATCTGGACTGCGAGCGGCAGGTCGAGGCGCCGCGCGGCGTCCGCGAACAGCATGGCGATCGAATAGGCCTCCTCGCCGCTCGAACAGCCCGGAATCCAGACCCGGATGTCCTCGTCCGGATCGCGGTCGCGCAGCAGCGGCTCGATCGCCCGCTCGCGCAGCACCTCGAACATCTCCGCGTCGCGGAAGAAGCGGGTGACGTTGATCAGCAAGTCGCGAAACAGCGCGTCGCACTCGGACTTGTCCGCCCGGATGCGGGCGAGATAGGCGCGGCCCGCGTCGATGCCGAGTACGTGCATGCGCCGCTCGACCCGGCGGATCAGGGTGGTGCGCTTGTAGCCGGAGAAATCGTGCCCGACCGCGGCGCGAAGCACCCGGCACAGGTCGTCGACGTGGTCGGCCAGCAGTTCTTCCCGATCGTCGATCGGGTCCGAGCCGCGGCGGCGGAAGAAGGCCGCGAGGCAGTTCACGATCTCGCCGGGCGGCTGCACGAAGTCCACGAGGCCGGTACCGACGGCCGAGACCGGCATGCCGTCGTAGCGGGCGGTGTCCGGCTGTTGCACCACGCAGACGCCGCCATGCTCCTTCACAGCCCGCAGGCCGGTGGTGCCGTCCGCCCCCGTGCCCGAGAGGATCACGCAGGCCGCGTTGGCCTGCTGATCGACCGCGAGCGAGAGGAAGAAGTCATCAATGGGGCGGCGCAGCCCGCGCGGCTGCACGAACTCGGTGAGCTCGAGCACGCCCTGCTGGATGGCGAGCCCGCGACCGGGTGGGATGATGTAGACCTTGTCGCCCTCGATACGCTCGCTGCCCTCGCATTGCAGGACCTCGAGATCGGTATGCCGGTCGAGGAGCTGCGCCAGCATGCTCTCGTGATTGGGATCCAGGTGCTGGACGATGACGAAGGCCATGCCGGTCGGCGCCTGGGCGCGCGAAAGCATCTCGCGCAGGGCCTCCAGGCCGCCCGCTGAGGCCCCGATCCCGACGACGGGACCGGCAAAGCGCGACACGGCTCCGGCTGCGCTCCCACCGCTTCGCGCCTCGGGCGCCTCGGGCCGGGCGGTTTCAGGGAAATCCGGTTCCATCGAGATCCGCGAGGGTGAGCTTGGCTTGGGCGACGGTGGCGACGGTGTTGGCAATCGCCTTGAGCGACCCTTCGAGGACGATCCCGCTCTCTGCGAGGGAGGGGCGCAGCCGGGACAGCGTTCGGCTCAGCTCGGCATCGTACGCCGCGAGCAGTTCGGGCTGCGAGCGGCTGACGTCGAATTGGGATGCGAAAAGAAAGCGCACCTCTCCGGACAAGGCCCGCAGCTTGGACATGTAGAGCAGGTTGACGAAGGGCCGCCCGTCCTTGCGGACGTTGAGGATGGTGGTGCGCACCGCGTTCACGCCATCCCTTTCGAGGAAGGCGTGGATCTTCTCCCTCGCCTCGGGATTCTCGGCATCGCCCTGCAGCAGACGGCAGTTGCGCCCGACGACCTCCGGCGCGGTGTAGCCCGTCAGCTTGTGGAACGGCTCGTTGACGAGGAGCAGCGGATTGTCCTCGCCCACCCCCGCGAGCGCCAGGGCGATGTGCGCCTGTTCGAAGTAGCGCTTGAGCGCGTCCGGAACGTTCGGGGAGGAAGACTGCGACTGCACGATGAATCCTTCGCCGCCTGCCGCCTCATCCCCGAGCGCGCGTGACCATCGTCAGCGACGCGCGGAACTAACATAGGATCTGCATCGCCGGAACTGCGCCATCCCTGGGTTCGGGGCGTCTTAGCGTCGCCGGCTTTAATTCTTGAACAGCGCACCCGTTCCTCGCCGGAACGTGATCAGATATCGGGGAAGCATCCAGACCGCGCCGGCTGCTGCGCAGGCCGTGTTCTACGCCTTCCGGCTGATCCGTTCGGGTCTGCCCAATCTCCTCCGTCATCACTTCGGCTTCGCCTCGCGATGACGGAAGAGAAATCGAAGCGGTCAGCCGGAAATCGTATGAGGTTTGGACGCGCCGACGAAGATCCCGTTCGGGGCGCGGGCCTCGCGCCGGGGATCGTCGAAACCGAGCAGGTCTGGAGCGACCTCCCGAAGGAAGCGCGCACAGGCCGCCCCGTCGGAGCCGGCCGTCATCCGGCGCGTGGGCTCGGATCAGGATCGCTTATGCCGGGACGATCTGTGCGTCCTGTGCGCACCTTTTGGGCGTTTCTCGTTCGGCAGGATAGGGCGTTCGCCTGCCCATGCCTGGGAAGGGACAGGCCCCTGCCCGGCTCGCTCAGCGCAGCAGAGGCTCCATCGCCTCACGGCTGCTTGTGGATCGGATCGACCCAGTAGACCGTCTCGGGCCGCTCGGCGGCCTCGACGTCGGGCAGGTTGACCACCACCGCCTCGTTGTCCGAGCGCACCAGCACGCAGTGCAGCGGCTCGTCGGTCGAGGCGTTGATCTCCTGGTGCGGCACGTAAGGCGGCACGAAGATGAAGTCGCCGGGCCCGGCCTCGGCCACGTATTCGAGCCGCTCGCCCCAGCGCATCCGGGCGCGGCCGGAAACGATGTAGATCACGCTCTCCAGGGCGCCGTGGTGGTGCACGCCGGTCTTGGCGTCGGGCTCGATCGCCACCGTGCCGGCCCAGATCTTCTGGGCGCCGACGCGGGCGGCATTGACCGCCGCCTGCCGGAACATGCCCGGCGTCTGCGCCGTGTTGGGATCGAGCCGGTCGCCGGGGATCACCCGCACGCCGTCGTGTTTCCAGCGCCCGGCGGCGCCTTCGTCGTGATCATGATCGTGCCTGTGGCCTTCGCCGCTCTCGTGCATGGTGATCTCTCCTGCCCGATCATCGCACGGCGGCGAGCGCATCGGAAAACCCGGTGTCGAGGATCGCTTCGGCGCGCGGGGCGCGGGCCGCCGGGATCAGGCCGGCGCGGACGTAGAGGTCGATGATGCGCTGTTGGTCGGCGATCACGCTCTCGTCGATCGGCACGGTGCGGTACCGGGCGCGCCCGAACCAGCGGAGCGGCACCGCCTCGGGCAGGCTGATCAGCCGCGACCACGCGGCGGCGTAGGGCGCCGGGTCGGTCAGCGCCCAGGCCCGCGCCTTGGCCAGACGGGCAGCGTAGTCGGCCAACAACGCGCGCTTTGATTTGAGGACAGCCTCGCTTGCCACCGCGTAGCTGAGACCCGGCGTGATGCCGTTGCCGTCGCGGACCACCCGCACGAGGCCGGCGAGTTCGGCCGCGGAGGTGTAGGGCTCCCAGGTCGACCACGCATCGACCGCGCCGGAAGTCAGCGCCAGCTTGGCATCGGCCGGCGGCAGGAAGCGGAACTGCACGCTGTCCGCGGGCAGCCCCGCCTCTTCGAGGGCGGCGAGGACGACCTGATGGCCGATCGAGCCGCGGTTGGTGGCGATGCGCTTGCCTTGTAGATCCGCGACGCTGCGGAGAGCGGAATCGGGCCGCACCAGGATGGCGAGCCCGTCCTGCCGGTTGCGGAAGGCGAGGAAGGCCTTGACCGGAACGCCCGCGGCGGCCGCGAAGGTGAAGGGCGCGTCGCCCACGCCGCCCGCATCGATCACACCCGCGTTCAGCGCCTCCAGCAGCGGGGCGGCGGCCGGGAATTCGCTCCATTCGAGGCGGTAGGGCAGGCCGTCGAGCACGCCTGCAGCCTCCATCAGGGCGCGGGCGTTGCCGCGCTGGTCGCCGACGCGCAAGACCTCCTCGGCGCGGGCCGGCGCGAGGGCGGCGAGGGCCAGCAGGATCAGGACGAGGAGGCGGGCCATCACGCGGCCTCCGCCGTGCCGCCGCGGCGGGCGAGCCGATCCTTGAAGGCGGGCAGCAGGTCGCGCCCGTACTGGATCGCGTCCTCCAGCGGGTCGAAGCCGCGGATCAGGAAGGTGCGCACGCCGAGATCGTGATAGTCGAGCAGCGCCTCGGCGACCTGCTCGGGCGTGCCCACGAGCGCCGTCGAGTTGCCGGAGGCTCCCGTCTCGGCGGCGATCGCCGTGTAGAGCCGCTCGTCGAGGCGCGAGCCCTGCGCCGCCGCGGCGAGCAGGCGGCGCGAGCCCTCGTTCTGCGGGGCCGGCGCCGGTCCGAGGCCGCGGGCGGCACGCAGCCGCCGGGTCTCGGCGAGGATGGCCTCCGCTCGCGCCCAGGCCCGCTCCTCGGTCTCGGCCAGGATCGGGCGCAGCGACAGGCTGAAGCGCGGCGAACGCCCGTGTGGGGCGGCTGCCGCCCGCACCCGGCCGATCAGCTCGCGCACCTGCGCCTGGGATTCTCCCCACAGCGCGTAGGTATCGGCGTGCCGGCCCGCTACCGCGAGCGCGGCGGGCGAGGCGCCGCCGAAATAGATCGGAATCGCTTTCACCGGCTTCACCTCGGAGAAGCCGGCCTCGATCCGGTAATGCGCGCCCGCGTAGTCGAAGGGCGTCTCCGAGGTCCAGGCAAGGCGCAGGATGTCGAGGAACTCGCGGGTGCGGGCGTAGCGCTCGTCCTTGGTGAGGTGGTCGCCGTCGCGGGCCAGATCACGGTCGTCGCCGCCGCTGATCGCGTGGATCGCCACCCGCCCGCCGGTGAGCCGGTCGAGTGTCGCGAACTGGCGGGCCGCGACGGTCGGCGCGGTGAAGCCGGTGCGGTGGGCAATCATCAGTCCGATCCGCTCCGTGACGGCGGCGATCTCGGCGGCGATCAGCAACGGATCGGGCGCCGTCGCGTAGAAGGCCACCAGCACCCGGTCGAATCCGGCCCGCTCGTGCGCCTGGGCCAGCAGACGCAGGTAATCGGGCTCGATCGCGGGGCCGCGCGGGGCGCGCGACTCGGAGACCTCGTGGGGGGCGACGAAGCCGATGAACTCGGTCGCTTCGGGCGGCAGCAGGCTCATGCGGAATTCCCTTCAATCAGACGCCAAGCGCGGCGCGGCCAGCGGCGACCCGCACCGCGTCGCCCTGCGGCCAGTGGATGCGCGCACACAGCACGTCGCGCAGGTGCCGCTCCAGCGGGTTGTTTCGCGAGAGCGCGGCGTTTCCGCAGAGCTCGGCGACCCGCTGCACGGCCTGGATCGCGTTCTCGGTGACGGTGAGCTTGACGAAGCCGGCCTCCTGCGGGGCCGGCGGCGCGCCCGCATCGGTCTCGGCGGTGAGGCTCGCCACGAGCCGGGCGTTGACAGAGAGCAGTCGCACGTTCTCGCCGAAAGCCTCGTGGAACCGTGGCAGGCTCGCGAGCGGCGCGCCGAGACTGCCTGGCACGCGCTCGTGCAGGAAGTGCGCGAACCACGCTTGCGCCGCCCGCGCGACGCCGTCGTAGAGCGCGGCGAGCAGGGCGCAGCTCCAGGCCTGCTGCAGCGGATCGGGCCGGCGCCAGTCTTCCGGGCGGCGCAGATCGACGGCGTGGTCGCCCGGCACGAAGGTCTCCTCGAACACCACGTCGTGGCTGCCCGAGGCGCGCAGGCCCAGATGGTCCCAGCTCTCCTCGATGCGGATGCCCGGGGATGACATCGGCACCAGCCAGTTGCCGATCCGCGGCTCGGCCTCGTCGGTGCGGGCGAAGACGAGGCCGTAGGAAAGCCCCGGTGCGCCCGTCGAATAGATTTTTCGGCCCGTGACACGCCAATCGCCGCCGTCGCGCCGGGCGATCGTCGCGGGCAGGCCGCCGCGGGCGGGGGTGCCCAGATCGGGCTCAACCCTCAGCGCGTTGATCAGGGCGCCGTTCGTCACGGCCTCGCGCCCGACACGGTCGGCGAGCGCGCGCGGCCAGGATGTGCCGTCGCGGTGGATCAGCCCGTGCTGGAGCAGCGTCATCGCCAGCACCAGGGCGACCGCCGGATCGCCCGCGCCGATGGCGCCGACGACCTGCGCCGCCCGCACCAGCCCGCCCCCGCCGCCGCCGAGTCGCTCCGGTGCGGCGAGCCCGATCAGGCCGGCCTCGCGCAGCGACGCGATGGGCGCATGCGGGAAGGCGCCGCTGCGGTCGCGCTCGCCGGCGGTCGCGGCAAATTCTTCGGCGAGCGTCCGGGCGGTTTCGAGGAACGCGGTCATCGAAGGGGCATGGGGTGAAGAGGCATGGGGCGAAGGAACATGGGGCGCGAATGAGAGGTCCGGATCGGCCGGTGGGCCGCGTACAGAGGTGAGCGGCGGGCGGTTTTTATGCTCGGCGCAGAGCATCGTTCCGTCAACGAAACGTATTTCCAAAGTCGAGAACGCCGAAAGGATGTTCTGCCCGCGTACCCGAAGATACGGGAAGATCACCCTTTGACCTGCCGTGGAGGCGCAGGACATCTGCTGTGAGCGCCAACTCGGCCCGTCCTTGCTCGATGATCCTTCCGTGATGTCGTCGCCGTCCGATGCTCAGGCATGGATCGGCGCCGAAACAGAACGCCGGATGGAAAATCTTCTCGCTCGAAGCATCTTCGGGAAATCCCATCGCAAGACATGCTGAATTTTGGAAAGATGCTTCGATTGACTTTGCCGCTGCGCGAATAAAAACTGAATAAATCGGCCCGACCAACGAGGCTGTTCCCGATATCGACACGCCACGCCGTCCCGGCCCACCGGGCGGATATCCGCGCGTGTGCCCCCTTCTCGGAGACGACCATGACCGACGAGCCCTTGCGCCCCGGCCTTCTGCCGTCGCGCCGGTTCCTGCTCCGCACGGGCGCCGCCGCGGCGGCTCTGCCCCTCGGGTTCGGAATCGGCGGCGTGCGCGCCTGGGGGCCCGGCCCGGCGGTGCCTTTTGATCCCGGCTCGATCTGCCGCCCCGCCGTCGCGGAGGCCGCCGCCGGGCCGCTGAAGCCGATCAAGCTCGCCTGGAACGCCACCGCGGTCTGCACCGCCGCGGCGCCGCTGGCCAAGGAGCGCGGCATCTTCGCCGCCCACGGCCTCGACGTGGAGTTCGTCAATTTCGGCGGCTCGACCGAGGCGTTGCTGGAGGCCATCGCCACCGGCAAGGCCGATGCCGGCATCGGCATGGCGTTGCGCTGGCTGAAGCCCCTGGAGCAGGGCTTCGACGTGAAGATCACCGCCGGCCTGCACGGTGGCTGCCTACGGTTGCTGGGGGCGAAATCGGCCGGCATCACCGACATCGCGGCGCTCAAGGGCAAGACGATCGCGATCAGCGATCACGCCAGCCCGGCCAAGAACTTCTTCGCACTCCTGCTCGCTAAGGCCGGCATCGATCCGGAAACCGGCGTCGAGTGGCGGCAATACCCGGCCGATCTCCTCAACCTCGCGGTCGAGAAGGGCGAGGCGCAGGCGCTGGCCGATTCCGATCCGCGCACGTGGATCTGGCTGAAGGACCCGAAATTCACCGAGGTCGCCACCAACCTCTCGGGTGAGTACGCCGACCGGACCTGCTGCGTGGTGGCGATGCGCG
>JAESFL010000447.1_pt1 | contig 29264 bp, 34 predicted proteins | sample 9269401 | NCBI WGS metagenome assembly JAESFL01 (sample SAMN14506025, study PRJNA617098) | algae metagenome | isolation source: Gloeocapsa sp. UFS-A4-WI-NPMV-4B04 and co-occurring heterotrophs from desert... | place: USA: Utah | collected 2006-10-01 | reverse complement strand
AAGAAATCTATATCGGCTCCGGCGCGGCGACCATTGCGGCCAAGCCTCGGCAGAGCGCCGTCGGAGCGGCGACCCTGCTCGCCGTAGAAAAGGTCAACACGTTCTACGGCAAGAGCCATGTCCTGACGGACGTATCCCTCGACGTGCGCCAACATGAAATCGTGGCCCTGTTGGGCCGCAACGGCGCCGGCAAGTCGACCCTGCTCAAAACGCTGATCGGCATTGCACCGCCCGGCTCAGGCTCGATCAGACTCGATGGCAGGGAGATCGCCGGCCGTCCGTCGTCTGAGATCGCGCGTCTGGGAATTGGCTACGTGCCGCAAGGGCGCGGACTCTTTGCCGGAATGACTGTGGCCCAGAATCTTGAGCTCGGACGGCTCAAGCGCGAGACCGGTCATGGTGTCCGGTGGGATCTGGACAGGATCTTCGAGTACTTCCCGCGCATCCGTGAGAGGCTCGACACCCCGGCGGATTTTCTCTCCGGCGGCGAGCAGCAGATGGTGGCGGTCGCACGCGCCCTCTCGGGCGATGTGAAGGTGCTGCTCCTGGACGAGCCCTTCGAAGGTCTTGCTCCGACCATCATCGAACAACTCTTCGAGAGTTTCGACAAGCTCCGCCATGATGTTTCGATCATCATTGTCGACCATCACCTGGACCTCGCACTCGCCCTGTCCGACCGGACGGTGGCCCTTGAACGTGGGCGGGTCATCCATACCGGTCCATCGAAGGATTTGCGAGACGATCTTGCGCTCCGCCGCAAGGTCCTATGGCTGTGAGCCATGAGGGAGATAAAGGAATGCCGAGTGCTGCAATCATTGGTGCCGGGCTGATCGGCCGGTCTTGGGCAATCGTCTTTGCGCGGGCCGGCTGGGAGGTGCGCATCACCGACCCGAACCCCGAGACACTGGAGAAGGCACCTGGCCTCATCCGCGAAGGATTAAAGGAACTTGCAAAGCACGGCCTGGTGGCCAATCCTGAAAATGCGTCAGCTCACGTTGTCGCCGTACCTTCGCTCGCGGAGGCTGTGACTGGAGCCGACCTCGTTCAGGAGAACGGCCCCGAGATCGCCGAGACCAAACGGCTCATCTTCACGGAGCTGGACCGGCTCGCGCCACCAGACTGCATTCTTGCCTCTTCGACCTCCGCGATTGTTGCGTCCCACTTCACCGAAGGGCTGTCGGGTCGCGCCCGCTGCCTCGTAGCCCATCCCGTCAACCCACCTCATCTCGTGCCAGTTGTTGAGCTCTGCGGAGCTCCCTGGACTGCCCCCGAGACAGTCTCTCGGGCGCAAACAATCTATGAGAGCGTCGAGCAGGTGCCTATTGTCGTAAACCGCGAGGTCGAGGGGTTCGTCCTGAACCGGCTCCAGGGTGCACTCTTGGCAGAGGCATTCCGGCTCGTCGGCGAGGGTGTGGTGAGCCCGCAGGATCTTGATAAGACCGTCAGGGACGGTCTCGGTTTGCGCTGGTCCTTCCTTGGCCCCTTTGGAACCATCGAGCTCAACGCACCCGGTGGCATCGCGGATTACTGTGACCGCTATACAGGCTTCTACCGGCGTCTCTCGGAGGATGCCGCAAGGCCTCATGTCTGGGATAAGGAGAATGTGAGCCGCATACTAGAGACCTGGGGCGAAGCGCCTGGGCCCGAGGAGCTCGCTCGGCGCTCTGCTTGGCGGGACAAACGCTTGGCTGCCTTGAAAGCCCACAAGAAATCGCAACCAGATCAGTGACCTCCCGAGAGGAACCAAGTCCATGGCCCGCAAAGTCATCATAACATGCGCCGTGACCGGCGCGATCCATACGCCCTCCATGTCTCCTCATCTGCCGATTACGCCCGAGGAGATCGCGGAAGCCGCCATCAGCGCCGCGGAAGCTGGAGCTGCGATTGTGCACCTTCACGCGCGTGACCCTAAGAACGGCAAGCCTGATCAGTCGCCGGAAGCCTTCGCCGCGTTCCTGCAGGTGGTGAAGCAGCGAAGTAATTGTGTCATCAACATCACGACGGGCGGTGCACCGACCATGCTGGTGGAGGAGCGGGTGCGACCTGCGGCTCATTACAAGCCCGAGGTCGCCTCACTTAACATGGGCTCGATGAATTTTGGGCTCTACCCGATGCTCAACCGGTTCAGAGACTTCAAGTACGATTGGGAGGAGCCGTACTTGGCAGGATCACGTGACAGGATCTTCCGCAATACTTTCTCCGATATCGAGTACATCCTGACGACCTGCGCCGAGAATGGCACCCGCTTCGAAATCGAATGTTACGACATCGGCCATCTCTACACTCTCGCCCACTTCGTAGACCGTGGCCTCATCAAGACGCCTCTCTTTGTCCAAAGCGTGTTTGGTCTTCTGGGCGGCATTGGCCCGCATCCCGAGGATGTAGCGCACATGAAGCGCACGGCCGACCGGCTGTTCGGAAATGATTACCAATGGTCGGTGCTCGGTGCAGGCAAGAACCAGCTTGCCATTGCGGCCCAAGCGGCGGCCATAGGGGGCAATGTCCGTGTCGGGCTGGAGGATTCACTCTGGATCGGCCCGGGCAAGCTTGCGGAGTCGAACGCGCAGCAGGTGAAAGCGGCGCGCCAGATCATCGAGGGACTTGGACTGGAAATCGCCACCCCTGACGATGCGCGCCACATGCTGTCACTCAAAGGAGGTGACCGCGTCAATTTCTAAGGATCAGTCCTCTTTTGCTTTGGGTTCCATCGCCGTCCTTTTGGGCCCAAACGCATGTGGTTGCTTTCTGCGACGTGCGTCGACTCGCCGGGCGGGTTACAGCCCGCCTGCGGTTCAGGGTCATGATTGGGCGATGTCACTTTAACTGAAACCGGACGCATCGAAGCAGAGTTCGCCGCTTGAACCGCTCATGCGGCGAGGTTGGCCGCGCCTTTCCATTCCGTCATGGCGGTGAGGCGGTGAAGATGGGTGGCAAGGGCGGAGCGTCGGGTGCGGGGCGGAACGAAGAGGTTTCGTACAGCGGAGAACACGCTGACGTACTGCTGCAGGCCTCCCCCAGACCGAAAGCCCTGCATCATTCTCTCCCGCTTTCGCAACGGAACGTGCGAATTCTCGGCCCGGTTACTCAGGCCCTTGTGAGCGCGGTGCTCGACTGAGGGCATGATCTGACGCCGGGCCGACGCGTAGGAGCCCAGCTTGTCGGTGATCAATCGACGGGGCGGGCAGCCCTGCTTCTTCAACAGCCGCTTCAGTAAGCGCTTGGCTGCCTTGGTGTCGCGCCGGCTCTGGACGATCTCGTCAAGCACATAGCCATCCTGATCGACGGCCCGCCACAACCAGTGCTTCTTGCCGGCGATGGTGACCACAACCTCGTCGAGGTGCCAAACATCACGGCGGCTCGGCCTCTTTCGCTTGAGGCGACGGGCGTAGTCTGGCCCGAACTTCAGGGCCCACCGGCGAACGGTCTCGTAGGAGACGATCATGCCGCGCTCGAGCAGCATCTCCTCAACCAGTCGCAGGCTCAGAGGGAATCTGAAATAGAGCCACACCGCGTGGGCGATGATCTGAGGTGGGAAGCGGTGACGTTTGTAGCTGACAGGCTGGTTCATGCCCGAACTCTTAAGCCGAAAGCCGCTGCCCAAAAGTTACCGTGACATCCCCCGGAACAGTTACTTCCACTTGCCGCCCACTCGAACGTATGTCTCATCAGCGCGCCAGGAGCTAGATCGGTGACCTTGGTACGGACGGATCCGCTTCTCGCTCTCCGGAGCGTAGCGCTGGACCCACCGGAAGATCGTCGACGGGTCGGCGTCGACACCCCGCTCGTGCATCATCTCGGCGAGGTCTCGGTAACTGATCCCGTATTCGCAGTACCAACGCACGCACAGTAGGATGATCTCAACGGGGAAGCGGCGGCACTTGAAAATCGACAACAGAGCGGCTCCTTAGATAGACGCCCCTCGTTATGCGGCCAAGGCTAATGCAACGGAGCGGAGAATCTAAGTATTATTTGGGGTGCACCTTGTCTGGCAAAGCTAGAACAAACGCCGCTGTTCAGATGATATTAGATAGGTTTCGCAAGCATTATGTCACGCGATTAGAACCTTCACTAGATACCGCTATGCTGCTGGAGCCATGCGGGGCAGAGTGTGAGCAGCGTTGGTACATCAATTTGGAGAATAGGAAGAGCTGAGTAGACGGGCTCGCATGATCGAGCCGTCAGCCGCGAACATCATCAATTCTCACCGCAGATCACCGCTCATGCAGTGTGGCTCGATCTCACGTTCACGCTGAATTCACAGCTCGACGAGGAGATGCTGCTCAACTGAGGCGCTCCCTTCTCTCAAGAGATCGTCCGCCACTGAACTACAAAGCTTGAGCCGAATTACGCCCGCTGCCGCATGATACCAAATCGCCATGACGTTGGGCACTTGCACGAGGTTGTGATCACCATCGGCGGGCAGCGGCACTGGCTGTGTTGGGCCGTTAACCAGGACGGATGCATCCTCCACTAGACTACCTACAATCAACGCGAAGGCTGTCCACCGCGATGGACAATCACCGATATGCTGGGCTCCCACACCGCAGGCCTCTTTTGTCCCTGGGCTTCTGCGAAGTTTATTAATCCCAGGTCCAAACTGGCGAGGTCGATTTTGGCAAGGCTGACATAATCATCGCAAGATTCTACAACTTGGGGCGATTTCTAATGCACACATAGCACCATAAATCAGGCACAATGTTTTCGTCGCCACTATAGGTCGTGGGGCTTACCTATTCTGGAACTTCAACGCGCCGGTGTTCGCAGGGCGCCTCTCTTCGCCAGGAGTAAGGAGCCTCACCTTAGAACGCGGAGACTAGAAGGTAAGCTGCGGGTGGGCTACGAACGTGGGCTGGAGCGGAACACCCTAGTTGTGCATATTGAGGCTGCAGCAAGGATAAGCTGATGGCTCCAATATCATTGCTGCTTCTTGGGCAGTCCTGTTCATTCCGCTGGATATTTCCATGATTCCGCCTGCGGCAGCCGCCTTCCAGAATTCGATTGTCTTGGCCCACGAGGGAAAAATGGATAAACGAATTGTCAGACAAACCATGTTGTTGCTTGAAAAGCACGAACTTGAAAGCGCAACGGAAAAGTATTTCGAGTATGTCGCACGCGCGCGACTCGACAGAAGTGAACCAATTGAAAACGATGAACAGGCACAAGCCGAAATCGCGAGCGACTTGTCCGAAGCGCTTGATGACGCTGTTCACGATCACTCGGACAAGCTCGGCAAATTACGGACAACGACTTTGGGCCAAAGATGAAGGTTGAAGAAGGCGCGATTATCAAGCTCGGAGGGCGGTACTTCGTTATATCCGTTTCAACGGGAAAGTTCTCCTGTGACGGGAACGAGGTAATGGGCATATCGACCCAAGCGCCCATATACCCTGCTATAGAGGATAAGCGCGCTGGCGATTCTTTCACATTTGACGGAAGGAGTCTCGTTATCGAGGATGTGATCTAAATACGTCCGCAACTGACTCATACCCCAAGTTTCAGAAGACAATCGCGTTCAGAGGCATACCCAGCAGAATGTAAGTGAGTTGAGAAGCCGGCAATAACCGGGTGGTGTTACGGCTCTGTTGCATCAACGTGGAAGTGGTACAACTAATTCGGTCGAGTAGTCTGCTCAGGCGGCATGAAGCGAGCATCGACGCGGGCCCGTATCATGATGCGATCGCTTGGCAGGAACACCAAAAACTGCCCGTTGGGAACACATCGCAGGCAGTCTCGACCTCGCCGGAGTGGGTATAGAGCACCCGCCCGTCGCCGTCGGGATCGAGCGGCACAACCGCTCCGGTCTGCAACACCACGTCGGCGTAGAACATCGGACTGGAGGTCCGAACTGGCAAATTGGTGCAAGGAGGGAGTCTGCAATCAGACGTACTGTCTTGCCGCCGTCATTGAGACCGGCATCTGGCTTACCTTGTGCACGAGATCGGGCGTTGTCTCCCCGTCTTTAGCAACAAGAGCCACCAGCTCTGGATGCTCAAGAGCTTCGAGCCGGTCGTGCGCAGTTCCTGCGCTGTCGGTTCGGAATGGACAATACCCCACCGGGCGGCCGTCCAGGTGAGCTCGCCCGGCCCGACCGGCAGTTCGTTCCGGAGAATTCCACTGAATGATCTCGCTGTCGACCAGGTAGGTCACAGTCGAGAGGACGATATGTGGATAGAATCGGACATCGATGCCGGATCGGACTAAAAACTCGGATGGCTCTAACTGGTCGAAGAAGATGAATAAGCCCACAGGATCCCGTGCGTCGATCAGAGGGCATGCCGCACCGCGAAGCTTCTGAGACCGCGGTCGCGAGGTACGATCACAGTCCCGTTAGCAATGCAGGCGAGTTTGTCGCTCCTCTTTGCGTCTTCGGCGGGGCTCCAGCTCATCGGATTGTCCTATCGCCCTGCCATTGGTGGCCTTAGCGCGTCCGGTCTCCCGATGCCTTGGGAACTCCGTTAGAGGCATGCCCCTGACATAGGATCGGTGTCTTGGCCCGCCAGAGAGCGGGCCAGCCTTATGGCATGGACAACTTGTCCGAAGGCCAGCCCGCGAGGCTAAAGCGGCGTGAGGCTGGCCTCGATCTGCTGGCGCCGCCCTTCTAGGAACGGCGGTAGCGAGAGGGTCTCGCCGAGCGTCTCCATCGACTCGTCCGTTGCAAAGCCCGGCCCATCGGTGGCGATCTCGAACAGGATGCCGTTCGGCTCGCGGAAGTACAGACTGCGGAACCAGAAGCGGTCGACCGGGCCACTCGAGGGCATGCGCAGGTGGTTGAGCCGCTCCGCCCAGGACTGGTAATCGGCGTCGGGAATGCGGAAGGCCACGTGGTGCACGCCCCCTGCCCCGGGCTGGGCCGCAGGCAGGTTGGGCTCGACGGAGACATGCAGTTCGGCCGCTGTTCCACCCGGGCCCATCTGGTAGACGTGGGTGCGGGTCTCCTCGTTGCCGGGCGTGGCGTAGTACCGGACACGGGTCATGTTCATGATCTTTGTGAGCACGAGGTCCGTATAATCCAGTTCGGGCACGCTGATGGTGATCGGGCCGAGGCCGCGGATCTGGTGCTCGGCCGGCACGGAGCTGCGCTCCCATGGATGGGGCTGCTCCCCCTGCCCGCCGTCATCCACGAGGCTGAGGCGCTGGCCCTCGAAATCCTCGAAGTCGAGCGTGAGCCGGCCATCACGCTCCACGACGTCGGAGTGGGCGACGCCGAGATCCTGGAAGCGCTGCTTCCACCAGGCGAGCGAGTCGGCCCCCGCGACGCGCATGGCGGTGCGGGTGATGCTGTGCGTGCCGCGCTGCTCGCGCTCCACCGGCCAGTCGAAGAAGGTGATGTCGGTGCCGGGCGAGCCGCGCCCGTCCGCGTAAAACAGGTGGTAGGCGCTGACGTCATCCTGATTCACGGTCTTCTTCACCAGCCGAAGGCCAAGTGTCTTGGTGTAGAACGCGTGATTACAGGGCGCATCGCTGGTGACAGCGGTGAGATGATGGATGCCGGTGAGTTGCATGAGAGCTGTCCTTGTGTGCAGAGCGGGTTCAATCACCCGCTCTGCGGAATCATTAGAGCTGATCGACCCACGCCGTCGTGAGATCGACGTCAGTCTTGGAAAGGGCATGGCCTGTTGGCAGCATCCTATGCTCGACCTTGGCTCCCGCTTTGTTGAGAATTCCTGCAAGCCGCTTGGCGTTGTCGGCCGGCACGATCGGATCGGAAGCTCCTGACAGGATCAGCACGGGCTTGCCATTGAGATCCGTGGCAGGCGGATCCTGCAGCGGCACCATGGCCCGGATCAGAACCGCTCCAGCCAATGCCTCGGGCCTGAGCTGCAGCACTGCCGCGGCGATGTTGGCGCCGTTGGAGAAGCCGACTGCGATAGGCGCGGCGAGGCCATAGGCTCCCCGAGCCTCAGCGACGAAGTCGGCCAGCTCATTGGCCCGGCGGCGCACGTCCTCCTCGTCGAATACGCCTTCAGCGAGGCGACGGAAAAAGCGGGGCATGCCGCCTTCCAGGACCTTGCCTCGCGGTGACAGAAGAGCCGAGCCCGGCGAGATCATGTTGCCGAACGGGATCAGGTCATCTTCGTTGCCGCCCGTGCCGTGCAGGAGCAACAGCGGCGGCCGCCCGGGTAGCGAGGCTGGCTCGATGCGGTGAATGAAGGAGAGTTCTTTGGTCGAGGATGTGGCGGTCATCGCGGTTCTCGTGAATGGGTTAAGGCCCCGCCCCGGCTGCGAGGCCTGTGGGCGGGGTGGAGGAAGCAGGTTCAGGCGACCTTTGGCAGGGCGGCCTCAATGCGCTCGCGCTTCGCCTCCAGGAAGCGCGGGAGCTTCAGCGCCTGACCAAGGGTTGCCGCCGGTTCGTCGACGGCAAAGCCCGGATCATCGGTGGCGATCTCGAACAGCATCCCGTTCGGCTCGCGGAAGTACACTGCCCGGAAGTAGTCGCGGTTCTTCTGCTCCGTGGCGCGGATGCCATGGTTCTGCAAGAGCTTCTTGACCATCTCGGCCTGCACTGCGTCGCTGGCCGCCCGGAAGGCAATGTGATGGACCGTGCCTGCCCCTGAGCGTCCGCGCTGAAGACCGCCGGGCGCATTCAGATCGATGATCCCGCCCAACACTGTGTCCCCGGCTTTGTAGCGGATGCGTGAGCCCTCTCGGCTGATCTCGGTGAAGCCGAAGATGTCGGTCAGGATGGCACCCGTGGGAATAGCATTCGCCGCCAGCAGGCTGGCACTGTGGAAGCCACGGATCGCGTGCTCGGCCGGAATGTCACCGGTGCTCCACGCCAGCTCACTCGCGATGCCGGGCACAGCTACCAACGCCAGCCTCATGCCATCGGGGTCCTTGAACGCCACGATGGTCTCGCCGAAGCGGGTCTGGGGAGCCTCATGCACCACGCCTTTGTCGGCAAGACGCTGCGTCCAGTAGCCGATCGAGCCTTCCGGCACCCGGAACACGGTCTCCTGGGTCTCGCCAACACCGAGCTGGCCCGGAGCCGCATGCTCCCACGGGAAGAAGGTCAGGATCGTGCCGGGCTGACCGGCCTCGTCACCGTAGTAGAGGTGATAGGTGCCGGGATCGTCGAAGTTGACGGTCTTCTTCACCAGGCGCAGCCCAAGCGTGCGGGTGTAGAAGTCGAGGTTGCGCTGGGCCGGGCCTGCGATGGCCGTGATGTGATGGATGCCGTTCTGGACCATGGTGGTGTCCTCTCATGGGGCAGCCAGCGCCCCGGGTTGGCTTAGAGTTACGCCTGATTGCGCCAAACGCCATTGCAGCTGTGCAATACAATGGCTGCACAACGGCCATTTGCTTTGCATGAATGGAAGCATCATGTTTGCCGCCACACGGACCAGATCCGGTCCCGGAGACAGACCCATGATCGACAATCGCTTCGCCCCTTACGGCGCCTTCACCATCCGTGCCGCCCTCGGCATCATGTTCATCGCCCACGCGTACCTGAAGATCGCCGTGTTCACGGTGCCGGGCTTTGCCGGCTTTCTCGGCCAGATGGGCTACCCGGGCTTTCTCGCGTGGCCGATCATCCTAGCGGAACTGATCGGTGGCCTCGCGATCCTTACCGGCTTCTACGCCCGCATCGTCTCAGTGGCCCTTCTGCCGGTTCTGATCGGCGCCGCCCTCATCCATGCTCCGAACGGCTGGGTGTTCAATGCCCCGAATGGCGGCTGGGAATATCCCGCCTTCCTGGCGGCCGCCGCCATAGCCCATATCCTGATCGGCGATGGCGTCTTCGCGATCAAGCCCGCCACGTTGTCGAGCGCTCCTGCGACCTCCCTCCGGACCCGCGCCGGCTGAAGCGTTGACCTTCCAATCAGGCGGCCGTCGCACCTTCTGCGTGGCCGTCTCCATCTACGGGAGGCTTGTGATGGTGGAACCGTTCAAGAACCTGAATTGGGACGACCTTCGTCTGATCAAAAGCATCGCAGAGGTCCGCAGTCTGCCGGCGGCGGCCGATCTACTCGGGGTGAACCACTCGACTGTCTTCCGCCGCCTCGGTCAACTCGAGGAGGTGCTGGGCACCAAGCTCTTCGAGCGGCATCGCACCGGCTATACCCTCACCGCCGTCGGCGAGGAGATGGTGGCCTTGGCGCAGAAGGTAGATGATGAAGTCACAGCCTTTACACGCAGGTTGGCCGGGCGCGAGATTGCCCCGGCGGGGGAGCTGCGTGTTACCACCAACGACTCCCTGCTGATCCATCTGCTCACACCCCTGTTTGCCGGCTTCCATCGCCAGTGCCACGATGTCCGGCTCGATGTTGTGCTCGCCAACCAGGAACTGAATTTATCCAAGCGCGATGCCGACGTGGCAATCCGGGCAACCGACAACCCGCCGGAGAACCTCGTTGGCCGACGGGCCGCGACTATCGCCTGGTCCCTGTATGGCAGCCGAGCTTCCTTCCCGGAGGCGCCGGTGACAACAGCGGACAGCCTTCACGACCACGACTGGGTGTCACTGGGTGACAACTTCGCGACGATCAAAGCCGTGAAGTTCATACAGGAGCAGGTCGCGCCAGAACGCGTGGTCTACAAGGTCAACACGGTGCTCGGGTTGGCGGAGGCGATTGAGCAGGGATTCGGCGTTGGCCACCTTCCCTGCTTCATCGGCGATGCCCGGCCCGGTCTGGTGCGGCTTGAGGCACCGATCCCGGAGTTCGCCACTGGCCTCTGGTTGCTGACGCATCCTGATCTACGTCACTCCCCCCGTGTTCGCGTGTTCCTCGACTTCCTTGCTGCCGAAATCGCCAAGCAGCGCAGGCTAATCGAGGGCACCGCACACAGCCCCGGGAGCGGCGTATCTACGGACGTGCAGGCTACCTGAAGCCAAGGCTTCATTGTCCCTGCGCAATGATGGCATTGCGTGAGAACAACCGAATTCACCCCTCGATCCGGGTTATTGCAGAGCACCCGCGCTCTGGCTCGGACCAAGCTCTCAATACGGAGATAGATGATGGCTAAAGTACTCGTGCTCTACTACTCGTCCTATGGCCACATGGAGCAGATGGCCTATGCCGCCGCCGAAGGCATACGCCAGGCCGGCAGCGAGGCAATCGTCAAACGGGTGCCGGAACTCGTGCCCGAAGAGATCGCGCGGAGTGCGCACTTCAAGATCGATCAACCGGCGCCGGTCGCCACGGTCGGCGAACTGCCGGACTACGACGCCATCATTCTTGGCGTGCCAACCCGTTACGGCCGCATGGCCTCGCAGATGGCAAACTTCTGGGATCAGGCCGGCGGCGTCTGGGCGCAGGGGCAGCTCAACGGCAAGGTCGGCAGCGTGATGGCTTCGACTGCCACCCAGCACGGCGGCCAGGAGACAACCCTGTTCTCCGGCATCACCAACCTGATGCACTTTGGCATGATCATTGTGGGCCTGCCCTACTCGTACCAGGGGCAGATGGTGATTGACGAGGTCGTCGGCGGTTCGCCCTACGGTGCCACAACCGTTTCCGGGGGGCAGGGTGAACGCCAACCATCGCAGAATGAACTCGAAGCCGCCCGCTTCCAGGGCAGGCTCGTGGCGCAAACCGCCGCGAAGCTGACGGGCAACGCCTAAGGCTAGGGAACACGGCCAGCCGCTCAATGTAACAGCAGTCGGCCGCACCGTCCTCACACGCAGCTTGGAAATGCTTTGTGAGGCCGAAAGCAAATCCAATTCCAGGGATGGCCTCTTATGAAACGCCAGGATCACACGTTGGTCCTGGCCGATCACCCTTGAGAAGGGCTTGCCCTGGTCCAGTTCGGCATCGGAAGCGTCGAGGCAACTCCGCCGAACCGTGTTTTCGAGGACTGCACGCTGTCCAAGATCGAAGCCGCCATCCGGCTCCTGGCCAACATCAAAACGCGCTAACCACTAACGCCACGGCATTCGTGATGGGATGTCGTCCAATCCCCGCACGAAGGTTTACCCGACATGTCGTCCCATTTCACGCGTCTCATCCTGGTGCTTGCCCTGTGCTCCATTGCCGCCAGCTGTCACAGAACTTCGCTCGGCAGGTCGATTGGCTATCCGCCGCCACCCCCGAAAAGCGATATCTGGTCCGAACAGGCGCCAGGGTAGATAACCGCTCACGGGTCGAGCCCTTGCTCGACCCAGTCGCAATTTCTCTCGAGTCGTTCATCGGTGAGGGTGCTTTTGATTAAGCTCGCATCTACGACACTGTCGCGAAGCGCCATCCTGATGCTACGCTGATCGTCCTACACACTCAGGAGTCATGCTCCGGGTGGCCCGTCAGCCCGTTACGGGTCTGGCCGGAGCACTCCATTGAAAGACATGAAGATGCAGAGCCATCAAGCTCCCTGCAGCCTCGGACGAAGACTGGTTAGCCAGGCTTATGATGCTGTGGACGCAATGATGGCTGGGATGCAAGACCGTCATTGCACCCGTCGTGTTGGTTGCAGACCGCCTGATCCCCATATGCAGACCAACAGATACAGATTGGATGGACTGATGAGACTGAATGAGGCTTTGGCCGTTGCAAACCGCTGCGCTATCGATTGCGCCACCTTACGGGAGCTGAAGGAAGCCATCCAGGAGCTACGTGCTCACTCGCGGAGCAGCGTCCTGGCCGACCTTAGTGAAGATAGGATCACCGATATCGAGATCCTCAGGAGGGAGTTGGCCTTGGAGCCCTGTGCCGGCTAGAGCTTGCCAAGGTATGGCGAACCCGTGACGTAAACTGACTATCTGGAGAGCCCGATGTCCCTGTCAATGTACCAAGCTTCGGTCCCTGTGTTCGTGCAAGGTCTGGCAAACCTGTCCGCAATCCTTGACAAAGCGGTCAATCAAGCAGCCGAGCGCCAGATTGATCCCGCTGCCCTGTTGGACAGCCGTCTTGCTCCCGACATGTTCCCGCTCGTCGGGCAAGTGCAGCTTGCAACCGATCACGCCAAGGGGGCTTCTGCTCGCTTGGCTGGCATTGAGGTGCCGAAGTTCGCCGATATCGAGACGAGCTTCGACGAACTGCAGCAGCGGCTTGCCCGGGTGAGCGAGTTCGTCAGGGGCATTGATCCCGATCGGATTGCCGATTCCGAGGAACGGGAGATTGTGCTCACGATCGGCGGCCAGCCCAAGACTTTCAGCGCCCGGACCTATTTGATTAGCTTCGCGTTGCCAAACTTCTATTTCCATCTGACCACGGCCTACGCGATCCTGCGGCATAACGGGATCGCGATCGGCAAACGCGACTTCCTTGGCCCAATTCTGTGAACTGGCGCACCGTCTGTCGCGATGGACGGTGGACACACGTTCACGCTTTTGGTGGGTCACCATTCCACGCCTTGGTGAGCAGACTCCGCAGGGCTGCCTCCTCAAGCGAGCGCGGGTTCCAGTAAGGAGCCGCCAGCGTCGCCTTAACAACTTGCTCAACCCCCTCTTCCGGCATGCCGATGTCACGCAGGGACTGCTTGGCTCCAAGCCCCCCAGCCAAGTCAAAGAGGCCCTGTGCCGCGTCAACCGTCCCTAAGGCTCTCGCAACACGTACCATGGCGTCGGTGGCGGCCGGAGCGTTGTAGGCAGCCGCATGGGGCAGGATGATCGTGTGGGTTTCCGCATGCGCCAGGTTGAAGGTGCCGCCGAGGACGTGACAGAGCTTGTGATGCAAGGCCATGCCCACCGCACCAAGACAGGTGCCGCACAACCACGCTCCGTACAGGGCGTCGCTGCGGGCCTTAGGATCGTGCGGGTCCTCCGTGATCCGTGGCAGGGCACTGGCAAGGCTGCGGATGCCCTCCTCGGCCATGAGCGAGATCACCGGGTTGCGATCTCTGGCGTACAGAGCCTCGACTGCGTGGGCCATCGCGTTCATGCCAGACGTCGTTGCAATGGACGCAGGCAGGCCCATTGTGAGATCGACATCGTAGATGACGACCTCCGGCAGAACCATCAATGTCCGCTGCGTGGTCTTCACGCCGTCCTTGGTCTCGCCGAGAATTGGCGTCATCTCGGAGCCGGCATAGGTCGTGGGGATGACGATCTGCGGCAAGTCGGTGCGTAACGCGATGGCCTTACCCAAACCTATCGTTGATCCGCCGCCGATGGCCACGACGGCGTCTGCCCTAAGTTCCTTGACCACCTGCAAGGCTTGTTCCGTAGCCTCCACAGGCGTGTGCATGATTGCCCCAGCATGGATGCCCACGCTCAGGTCATCCAGCTGTGCGGCGACTTCATAGGCTTGTTCCTCGCCCCTGCCCGGGGTGGAAAGAACAAGCGCCCGGCACACGCCGAGGCGCTCGGCCTCGGCCTTGAGCTGGGTGACCGTTCCCGAGCCGAACACCACGCGAGCCGGAAGGGGGTCATAGATGAAGGGTTGCATGGTCATACCTCCTGTGAGGGATCAGGCGATGTCTGCATCGGCCTAAACCCGTTCCAGCGGCAGATTCTTGCCCCAATAACGGCTCTTTCCGAGGGACTTCGATAAATGATAACGATCTCTGGACCGACCAGGCTCCGGAATAAGGGGTCAACGGACTATAGAGAGCGCCAGGAGGATATCTATATCCTTGACGGCCTCGCGTACCGGGAGCAGCATCAGGCTTTCCCATGGGAGGCACCCATGTTTGACCAGGCCGTCCAATTCAGTGAGGCGTTTCGCCAAGGTGCAGGCCAGATGCAGGGATTGCTGATCCCGGCCCTGAAAGGCTGCCCGCATTGCCGCACGACCCAGATGATCTCGGCGCCGGTACTGGGCAGGTGCGACGATTGTGGATCCGAACTGACAGTGTTGGACCCCAAAGACGTCTGACCGTCCGCACAAGACCCAACAAGGTATGCCGCCAATCATGCCGCAGCATCGGGTGCTGTGATGCATCTTTTCTGTCAGCATCAAGGATTAACCCTGCCCATTCCAGCTGATCAGGAACCGGTGATGTCTCTGCCAGAGGCGAGGCTGATCTCGATCACACGACTCATCACCTCTGGATACGCTGGTGTCCTTCGTCCTTGCCGGGCTTAACAACCGACCCGAGGGATTGCGGTCTCCTCGAGGAGATGGCGACGCGGCGCGAGGCTGATGAGGGCTGCCATCGTATCGATGCCGGCTCCTTCCACCGCGCTAGCGCCTTCCAAACGTCCGGGTTGGAGGCACGTGGACTTGCCAGCGGGCCGTCCATTCCCTTGGCCCTGAGAAAGCTCATCGCACGAGCCACAGCGTCGTCGACGCGCTTGGCAAAGCCATGCATGGGGCATCTCAACATGGTTGTCCTCCCAGATCGGCAGTGTTCTCGCTCGCCGATGAGACGGCCGAAAGCATCACGTGAATGGCGGCCGGCCAAGCCCGCCCCTGAGCACCATGTCCTTGTCCGTGCGAACGGGTTGATCATCGCGCAGCGCCCGCTTTGCCCGACGAAGCTGCTTGGCGACCTTAGCCACAGCCGCATCGAAGGCAGCATAGATGTCCTTGCTCGTGGCTTCACCGCACTTCATCGGCAGGCCGCCCAGCTGCATGGTGACGACGCAACGATAGTCGTTGCCCTCTCGGCCGAAGTGAACCGAGGCGGAACTCATGTGCCCAAAATACTTGCTCGCAACGCGCCGGATGCTCTCCCGGGCATGAATGGGCAGCCCATTCCCCAGATGCACGTTCGCACCCTCGACTGAGACGATGTTGGAGGTGGTCTGATAGGACATCTCAGCCTCCAATGTCATGGTGGCACCTGATTGCGGCAGTTCCATCAAAACCTTCAGATGCCCTGCCAAAGGCCCCATCGCACTTGAGGGGCAGAGCGATGGGGTAAGTCAGGGAGGAACGTGTCGACAGGAGCAATCGACGCGTTTCAATTTAACAGGATCAAGGTTTCGCTTCTTGTCGGGAATTGCGCTTGATGCCGGGTATTGCTGTTTTATTCAGATAACTATGGGAAGCGGTTCGTGGCATGGATACATCACCGCCGCGACGGAGTTCCGGTAGGAGCTGGTCTTGCGGCGTGAGGTTGCGCTAGCTCCACATCAGAGGCTCGCTCGGCGTGTGGCCGCAGATCCCCTCATCGTTGAGCCGAGGCTCAGATCATCTGCCGTCGGTAAACCCGAGGCGAGTGGCCGGTGATCTGCCGGAAAAGGGTCGAGAACCGGCTCAGGCTGCCATAGCCGACTGCAGCCGCTACATCGCTGATGGAGAGAGAGGAATCCGCCAGCAGTGCCTTGGCTTGTGCGATGCGTCGGCTCATCTGGTAGCGGTGCGGCGGCTCGCCGACGGCTTCCTTGAACGCCCGGCAGAAGTGATAGGGGCTGAGCCGAGCGATTGCCGCCAGCTCGGTCAAAGAGATATCTCGGTCGATATTTGCCTCGATATAGTCGCAAACCGCCTTGCGCTGCCAGCTCGCAAGTCCTCCCCTGAGCTGCGATTGCCGCCGGGTGCGGCTGCCCTGCCATGGACGCACTGCTTGCAAAGCCAGCACCTCGGAGAGCAAAACAATTGCAAATGCCTCCGCATACATACGTGAATACATTTCCGGTTGTGCCAAAATGCGGTCGAGTTGCAGCATCATCTGCGCCAGTAATGGATGCTCGAAATGCAACATCGGATAGAGTTGCTGCTCGCCGACATCGGGCTGCGAGCAAATACCCGGCTCGAGGTAGGCGGCCGTAAAAGCTATCGATGTTGTTCCCGGCTGGGCCCAGCCTTGCAGGCGGCAGCCGGCTGGGATGAAGATCAGCTTGCCGCGACCGTCCCGTAGGGTGGAGCGCGGGAGATCGTCTGCGATGGTTTCCCCGTCTTTGCGACAGGCTCCCAGGAACGCGAGATAATGGCGGCTGCTCTGGAGGCTGAAATCATGTGGCTTCGGGCGGAGCATGACCACGTGCTCGGCGGCCAGAGACTCCCAGCGACAGTCGAGCCGCAAGACGTCGGCGGGTACACGGTTTTGAACCTGCAGGGTAACAGCATCCTGGCTCATAGTTGCCTCCTGGCGAGGTCCTGGTCTTCTATCTCGAAGCCCCAACGTGTTCGGCCCGGCATGCTCCTGTGGCCCTTGAACCGATGCGGCTACAGCGAAGGCGGGCGGAGCCGTTTTATGCGAGGATAAGGAGGGAATGATTGGCATCTTGGCTCCCGTGATGTGCGCTCCGATGCATGATGGTGAACCCAAAACAGCTGCAGCACCATTAGGGAGACCCTGATGCGATCTCAGGGAAAGGCTGAGGCGCCGGCTCAGACCTCGACCATGCGGTGGCGGATCGCGTAGCGAACGATGTCGGCCGTGCTCGTGGCGCCGATCTTGCGCATGGCGGACGCGCGGTGCGTCTCGACCGTCTTGATGCTGACGTTCAGAATGGGGCAGATCCCCCGGCTCGTGCGACCTTCCGCGATGAGCTGGACGACCGTGCGCTCCCGAGGCGTCAGCGGATCACCGTCCTGCAGCTTCCCAGGCTTGAGGAGCGCATCGAGTAAGGTGCCGGAGACCTGGCCTGAGATGTAGGCCTCGTGCCGTGCCAGCGTCGCGATGGCCTCGATAAGATGCCCCTGGGCATCGGACTTAAGGAGATAGCCTCGCACTCCCGCCAGAACCGCCTCTTTGAGGACGGCATCGTCATCGTGCATGGTGAAGATCAGGATCTCGGGCCGCCGGGGCCGGGCTCGGAGCTGACGGGCTACCTCGACCCCATTCATGACCGGCATGGCGTAGTCGAGAACCGCAACGTCAGGCTTGGTCGCCTCCGCAGCCCTGAGTGCCTCCAGCCCATCCCGGGCTTCCGCGACCACCTGCCAACCCGGCCGTGCCTCGATCAAGGCACGAAGCCCGGTTCTCAGCACATCATGGTCATCGGCAATGAGGATACGCGTCATGGAAGAGTCTCGCGGGCTGCGGACAACATGCCTAAGCTAGCGTGACAGCGCCGCGGTGTCATCGCCGGAAACCCCGAGTCCAGTCTCAGGAGGGTTGATCGTCTTCGATTGTTGGATGCAGCGGTATTACCGCCTGCACCGTCGTGCCACGCCGACCGCTCGTGACCGACAGATCTCCCCCGAACCGCCGTACTCGGCTCTGCATGCCGGGAATGCCGACCCCAAGTTCGGGAAGGGCATCGCGCTTGATGACAGAAACACCAAGGCCATTGTCGGTGACCCTGAGGTTCAGCCCTGCTCCATTCACCTGGATCGTCACGGATATGCGGGTTGCTCGGGCATGGCGGTGGACATTCGTCAGGGCCTCCTGCACGACCCGGAGAACGGCACGCTGGACTGGCGAGGCTGCATCGTCCACCGCATCGTCCACCTTGCAGGCGAGCTTCAGGCCCGTACGCTTGGCAAATCCCTCAACGAAGTGCCGCACCGTCGATGCCAGTCCATCCCGATCCAGGCTGGGTGGAAAGAGCAGGTAAGAGAAGGCGCGGATCTCGCGCTGTGCCTCGGCGAGCGAGCTCATCCCACGCTCGACCGCTGCCACGAGGGCTAAATCATGAGGAGCCAGCAACTGAACCTGCGACAGGGCAAGCCCCGTCGCCGCCAGGTGCTGCGTCGTGGAGTCATGCAGTTCCACCCCAATTCGCCGCCGCTCCTCCTCCTGAAGTCCGAGAAGCCGCTCTGCTGTCGCATCGAGCTCCTGGCGCACGCTTGCGAGTTCCGTGACGTCCTCGTGCGCGACCACCGCATGCACCGCTCCCTCGTGTTCGAACCGGTTGGCACGCAGCAGGAACCTGCGGTTGCCGCACAGGTACGGCATCCGGAATTCCGATCGGGTGCCGGTAAGCAGCGAGACGATCCCGTCGACTACGGCGGTCGCGTCTGGTTCGCATTCGGCGCAGGCGCGGAACACCTCAAGGTAACTGGCTCCGACGGGATCGACTGGCCAAGTCAACGCATTCTGCCCAGCGAACTGGTGCCAAGCCTGGTTCACGGCGATGATCTGCCCGGACCCGTCCAGGATCGCAATCTGGGCCGTGAGAGAATTCAGGGTCGATTGCAGCAGACCTTTGGCGGAGGTCAGCTCGGCTTGGGCTTCCTTGTAAGGCTGGATACATGTCGCGGACCCAAAGATCCTGGTCACCGAGCCGTCGGCACCCCGCTGGAAGACCCTTTCCCGGCTGTGAAGCCAGACATAGCAGCCGTCGGGCCGCCGCATCCGGTACTCGACCTCGGCGATGGCCTCATCGGACAGGTCTTTAAGCCGCGCGAGGTGATCGCCCACGGCGGGAAGGTCATCTGGATGGGTGAGAGTGCCCAGCACCGCCGCATCCATTCCGGCGATCTCCTCGCGGGACCAGCCCAGGATCTCCCGCACCCGCCCGGAGATGAAGGCATTGCGGTGCTCGACGAGGTCGTACACGTAAAGGATGTCGGGTGATGCCTCGATAATTTGCTGCACGAGGCTTCGGGTCTCTTCCTCCCGCCTCAGTGCCTCGTGCTCTACGGTGACGTCACGGGCGCTGCCGAGGATCCGGGAGATCCGGCCGGCATCGTCCCGGACTGGGGTGAGAACGGTCTGCCATTGCCTCAGACCACCGGGCAGATCCAGAGCCTCGTCATACCGGATGGCCTCGCCAGCTTCGGCGCAACGGCGGTAATGCGCCGTCACGGCATCAGCCACCGCGGGCGGCAGGCACTCGTGCGGCGTCCTGCCCGACACGTCGGCGCTCCTGAGCCCCGTACTTCTCTCATGGGCCGGGTTGAGGAGCTCAATGACGAAACGGTCCTGATCGACCGCAATGATGAAGAGGCTCTCATCGGAATGCTCGAACCAGATCTCGCCCGCCTGCTTAAGCAAGGTGTCGGGGAGCTGCAAGCGCCGCAATGGAGCTGTCATGAGCGTCTCTTGGATGTGCCCTGGAGCAGACCGGGATTAGAGCACGATCACACATCCCCTGGAATCCTTATTATCCGGGGTTCACGCAGTAGTCGTGGCATCCGTAACACCAGATGACTGGCAGACTATGGACTGGCGAAACCAAGCTTAACTCACTCAACCCGTAAGAGTAGCGGCTCCAGCTTCGGTTCCCCGGCCTGAATCGCAGGTTTCGGCAATTTACGGCAAAATTCGGCAATCGCGTTCTAACGCCACGCCTGCAACAGGCGGTATTTTCTCCTGTGGCGTAAGGAAAAAGACACCCCGCGCCGTCGTCTCCGGATCTGCCCTGGCATCTGCCACCATGGACGCCTGTGGTCCGGGTTCATCGCCTGCTTCACCTCGGCCATGCCTCCAAGGAGTGAACACATGCCCAAGACGAAGGCTGAACGACCTTTCACTCCTTTCGATCCCTCACGCCGGACTTTCGTTGCCGGTGCTGCCGGCCTGCTTGCGGCCTCGCCCGTGGCAACCTCAGTTCTCGTCGCACCCGGCCCGGCGGCGGCGCAGTCCCTTCCCACCCAACAATCGAAAGGAAACCTGATGACGACGTTCACGACGAAGGACGGTACGCAAATTTACTTCAAGGATTGGGGCCAGGGACAGCCGGTGGTGTTCAGTCATGGCTGGCCGCTCACGGCAGATGCCTGGGAAGATCAAATGTTCTTCCTCGCCAGCAACGGCTACCGCGTGATCGGCCATGACCGACGCGGACACGGCCGATCCGGGCAGACCTGGCATGGCAACGATCTCGATACCTATGCTGACGACCTTCTCGAACTGGTCCAGGCGCTCGATCTGCAGGATGCCGTCCATGTCGGCCATTCCACGGGCGGCGGCGAGGTCACCCGCTACATCGGCCGGCACGGCACCTCGCGGGTCGCCAAGGCGGTGCTGGTCAGCGCCATTCCGCCATTGATGCTCAAGACGGAGGCCAATCCCACTGGCCAACCCAGGGAGAACTTCGACAAAGTTCGTGCGGGCGTCGCCGCAGACCGAACGCAGTTTTGGCAGGACCTGAGCCTGCCGTTCTACGGCTACAACCGGCCCGGCGCCAAGGTATCAGAAGGTGTGCGTGAGCAGTTCGTGTACCAGTCCATGATGGCCGGCTTCCCTGCGTCGTATTTGGGCATCAAAGCGTGGTCGGAAACAGACCTCACCGAAGATTTGAAAAGGTTTAACGTGCCGACACTCATCGTCCACGGCGACGACGACCAGATCGTGCCCATCGCCAACTCGGCCCTGCGGTCAGCAAAGATCGTCCCAAATGCAACGCTCAAGATCTACGAGGGTGGGTCACATGGGATTGCCACAACCCACAAGGATAGACTCAACCAGGATCTGCTCGCCTTCATCAAGGGGTGAACTGCGCCATCGTGTCAGTTGTGGCTGTCGCCCATACCACCTTGTCGCACACGGAACCTGTGAGGCCTCCCATGACCTATGCCCGTCAACTCCATCTGTCCCGCCGCGGCTTCTGCCTGTGCTGCCTCGGTGTCACAACCTTCGCAGCCACAGGTGGATGGTTGTCTCCGAGGGAGGTGTTCGCGCAATCTCGCAACGTTGTCGATGCCTTCCGAGCCGAGGCTGCGGCGGCGCCGATCAAGGTCCAAAAGCTGCGGGGCAATGTCAGCGTACTCGAGGGCTCCGGCGGCAACATCGGCGTGCTCACAGGACCTGATGGGAAGGTCCTGGTCGATGCCGGGATGACCCCTTCGCGCCAGCGCATCCAGGAAGCCCTGGGGAGGCTCAGCAACGATCCGGTCCGGTACGTGATCAACACCCACTGGCACTTCGATCATGCTGACGGCAACGAGTGGCTCCAGAAGGAAGGTGCCACGATCATTGCCCATGAGAACGCCCGCAAGCATCTTGCAGAGGCCACCCGCGTCGAGGACTGGGACTTCAACTTCCCGCCCTCACCGGCCGGTGCCATTCCGAGCGAAGTCGTCGCAACAGACAGGACCCTGAAGGCGAATGGGTCGACGCTCGCTCTGAAGTACTATGGGCCGTGCCATACGGATGGCGATCTCTCCGTCACCTTCCAGGAGGCAGATATCCTGCATACCGGCGACACGTACTGGAACGGCTTCTACCCGTTCATCGACTACTCGACCGGCGGCAGCATCGACGGAACGATCCGGGCAACCGAGGCCAATCTCGCCGCCGTCACCGACGGGACGATTGTCATTCCGGGTCATGGTCCGGTCAGTAACAAGGCGGAGATCAAGGCGTACCGCGACATGCTCGTCGACGTTCGCGAGAAGGTGGCGGCGCTCAAGAAACAAGGCCGCGCGCTTGAGGAAACCATCGCGGCCAAACCGACCGCCGCCTATGACGCCAAATGGGGGCAGTTCGCTGTAAAGCCGGACGGGTTCACGAAGCTGGTCTACATGGGCGTTTGATCTGTCCGCCGTGAGGAACCATCGGCCATGCCGAATGCAGCCAATCATAATCGCCGGAACTTCCTAAAGGTGATGATTGCAGGCGGCATGGCGACCGCGGGAATGACGATCATGGACAACGGCAATGCCAGTGCCGACCAGGTCCGGAGATCAAGTCTCGGATTGGCTTCCGTCAAGCAGGTATCAGCCGGCGTTCTCAACATCGGGTATTATGAGGCAGGACCGAGCGATGGCCCGCCGGTTCTGCTGCTCCATGGCTTTCCGTATTCTGTCGACAGTTATGTTGAGGTTGCACCGATCCTTGCTGAGCGTGGATGTCGCGTGTTTGTTCCCTACCTGCGTGGACACGGAACAACCCACTTCCTCGACGGCGGGACACCGAGGTCTGGCCAGCAAGGTGCAATCGGGGATGATGTGGTACGCCTGATGGATGCCTTGGGGCTGAACCGGGCCGTGCTCGCCGGCTACGATTGGGGCGGTCGAGCCGCCTGCGTTGTAGCCGCCCTCTGGCCCGAGCGGTGCACGGGCCTGGTGTCCGTCAACAGCTATCTGATTCAGGACATCGCCAATGCCGGGCGGCCGCTCCCACCCTCGATCGAGTCAGGCCTCTGGTACCAGTACTATTTCCAGACAGAGCGTGGACGCGCTGGACTGGCGGCAAACAGGCGCGAGCTCACACGAACGCTCTGGCAACGCAACTCACCCACATGGCGCTTCGACGAGGCGACGCTCGACCGGCACGCCAGCGCGTTCGACAACCCGGACTATGTCGACGTGGTGGTCCACTCCTATCGCCATCGCCTCGGCTTGGCGGCAGGGTACGCCCCGTACGACGACGTCGAACGGCGGCTTGCTGCGCTCCCTGCCATCACCGTGCCCGCGATCACGCTGGACGGCGACGCTGACGGTGTCGTGCCGGCAACGGACGGGAGATCGTCAGCCGCAAAGTTCACGGGTGGACGCCAGCATCGCGTGATCCCCAACGTGGGCCATAACCTGCCGGAAGAGGCTCCCAAGGAATTTGCGGACGCCGTGTGGGAGCTGGCGTCCGCGAGACGCTGACGACTGAACTGAAGGATCTGAAGGACACGCCGCACAGAAGGAGACCTGCGATGACTGATCGTCCTCCCCTGCCACCCTTCACCCGCGAGTCCGCCATCGAGAAAGCCCGTCTGGCCGAAGATGGCTGGAACAGCCGCGATCCTGAGAAGGTATCACTTGCCTACACAGAGGACACCTACTGGCGCAACCGGGCCGAGTTCCTTCAGGGCCGGCACCAGGTCGTCGAATCCCTGCGCCGTAAGTGGGACCGCGAGCTCGATTACCGGCTCATCAAGGAGCTGTGGGCCTTTCACGGGAACCGGATTGCCGTGCGCTATGCCTACGAGTGGCATGATGACAGTGGCCACTGGTTCCGCTCGTACGGCAACGAGAACTGGGAGTACGACGAGCACGGCCTGATGCGCCGGCGCTTTGCCTGCATCAACGACATGCCCATCAAGGAAGCCGACCGCAAGTTCCACTGGCCGCTGGGCCGCCGGCCTGACGACCAGCCAGGCCTTAGCGAACTCGGTATGTGAACGGAGATCTAGGATGCCAGTCCCGGTGGACTTTGACGCTCTGATGCAGGCGCATCTGGCTCGCGTCTTCGGCGAGCGGGACGCAGGCCGCCGGTTGAGTGCGCTCAAGGAACTCTACACGGAGGACGCCACCCTCTTCGAACCCGATGCAGCGGCGACAGGATACGGAGCAATCTCTCGCGCCATCGATGCTCTCTATGCCCACCTGCCGTCGGATTTCGCCTTCACCGCATCGGGTGTTGCCGTCGGGCACAACGGAGTGGCCCGCCTGCACTGGCGCGCGGGTCCTCCGGAAGGCCTCGCGGCTGTGACCGGCACGGATGTGGCCCGCGTCGAGAACGGGCGGATCAAGGCCCTGTACGTCTTTATCGACCCTGCACCACGGTGAACCGTATTCAACCAGGAGGAGCATGTCATGATCAATCTATCACGCCGGGCCTTCACCTTCGGCCTGTCTGCAGGATCAGCCGCAGTTGCCTCATCTCTGTCCCTTCACGCCGCCTTCGCCCAAGGACAAACCCAAGGCCAGACGAGCAGCACCACGCAGGAGCAAGCCGGCCATGCCAAATCCCTGCCGCCGGCCGCCCAGTTCAAGATTGGCCGCTTCACCATCACGGCCCTGGCGGACGGCTATGCCGACATGCCGTTCGGGTACTTTCCGGGGCGTGACGCAAAGCAGGTCGAGGAAATGGCCAACGCCATGGCGATGGCCAAGCCCGGCGGCATTCGCTTCGTGTTCAACCAGTATCTTGTCGATGACGGCGAGCGCCTGATCCTGATCGACACAGGCCCTGCGGGAACGCTCGGCAAGACAGGACGCCTGCCCAGCGCCATGGAAGCCATTGGCGTCCGCCCGGACAGCATCGATGCGGTGATCGTCACCCACATGCACCAGGACCATATGGGTGGCCTGGTGGCCGGCGGACGGCAGAACTTCCCGAAGGCCGAGGTCTACGTGGACCGGCGCGATGTCGCTTACTGGACCGACCCGGCCAAGCGCGCCTCCGCCCCGGACTACCTGAAGGCCAGCTTTGACATCTCGGCCGAGATGATGCGGCTTTATCCCAAGCTGCAGCAGACGGATGGCGATCATCAGATCGTCCGCGGCGTCTCGCTTGTCGACATGACTGGCCACACGCCGGGGCATATCGGGGTGCACCTAGAGGATGGCGGGCAGAGCCTGATCATGGTCTCCGACATGCTCTTCCCGGTGGTTCATCCGGCTGCCACCGACATCAACTTCGTGTTCGAGCAGGACCTCGAGGCTGCCAAGGCCATGCGGGCCAAATTCTTTCCACGCGCGGCCGAAGAGAAGGTTCTGATCGCGGCCACCCACATGCCCTTCCCAGGACTGGGCCGGATCATTTCCGACGGAGGCAAGATGCGGTGGATGGCAGCGGAGTGGGCGTATCAGGATTTATGAACGCTGGCCGGGGCCTGTCGAAGATGAGGACGCTTCCATGAGTCGAAACCAGTTGCACACCTCCAGCCGACGCCAGTTCATTGCTGGGGGCACCGCTCTCGGAACCCTCCCCCTTCTGCCGAAGGGAGCTTATGCGGCAGACCCCTACCGCTTCAGCCATGGCGCCTTCGAGATCACCGTCCTCAGCGACGGGTTCATCATGCTGCCGGCCGAGATCATCCTGCCGGACACGGCGCCGGACGAGCGGCCGGATATCCTCAAACGCCTAGGCGGAACCCCTGAGAGCGCTCCTTTCCACGTCAACATTCCGTTGATCCGGACCGGCAACGATCTGATCCTGGTCGACACCGGCTCCGGGGACAAGTTCCAGGCCAGCGCCGGCAAGCTTGCGGCCAACCTGAGGGCTGCAGGCGTCGATCCGGCATCGATCACCAAGGTGGTCTTCACCCATGCCCATCCGGATCATTCCGGGGGCACGATCCTGCCTGACGGCAGGCTGCTCTGCCCCAGCGCCCAGTATTTTGTCGGCGACGCGGAATGGCGGTTTTGGACCGATCCGAACTATGAGAAGAGGATGCCGTCAGCCCTGCATGACTTCGCGCGTGGGGCACAGCGTGATCTGTCCGCTGTCAAGGAGCGACTGACGCGGGTCAGGCCCGGCGACGAGATTGTCCCCGGCATGCGGGTGCTTGAGACACGCGGTCATACCCCAGGCCATATCTCGTACGAACTGGCGGGCATCGATGCTCTCGTCGTCACCGGTGACGTCTCGACCAGCAATGTCGTGTTCTTCGAGCATCCGGACTGGCACTTCGGCTTTGACACCGAACCGGAGATCGCACTGAAGAACCGCAAGGCCTTCATCGACCGTGCTGCAACCGAGAAGCTCAAGCTGCTGGGCTATCACTGGGCCTATCCAGGCGTCGGCTACGCTGAACGCAAGGGTAGCGCCTACCGGTTCATTGCGTCTGGAGGGTGACGTCACCCTGCCCTCGAAAAGGACTGATGCGCGATGGGGCACAAGTATTCGGAGATCGCCTTCACCGACGCCGTCAAAGCAGTGCAACTGCGGATGGGCAGCCGGGCTGCCTATGCCAAACGGGAAAGCGGGCCCGACGTCAACGACCGGCTCGGGCCGGACGAGGGGGCCTTCATTGCCACGCGCGACAGCTTCTACATCGCATCCGTCTCCGAGACCGGCTGGCCCTACGTGCAGTTCCGCGGTGGCCCACCCGGCTTCCTGCGCGTGCTCGACGATCACACGCTTGGCTATGCCGACTTTCGCGGCAACAAGCAGTACATCACCACGGCCAACGTGGTCGGCAATGACCGCGTGTCGCTGTTCCTGATGAACTACGCGCATCGCGAGCGCCTGAAGATCTTGGGGCACATGACAGTTACGGATGCCAAGGACAATCCAGAACTCCTGGCGCAGCTCGTGATGCCCGATTACGCGGCGCGGGTCGAACGCGCCGTGCTGATCACGGTTGCTGCCTTTGAGTGGAACTGTCCCCAGCATATCACACCACGGTTCACACAAGCCGAGCTGGTCGAGGCGCTCGCTCCCATACGCAACGAGTTGACTGCATTGCGGGCCGAGAACGAGCGCTTGAAGCGGCAGCTGGGTGCTGTTGGTCAGCGAGGAACTCGGACATGACCGTAGCAATCCGCAAGTTCGCGTCTATTCTCACTATCCCGGCTTCCTATTTCGGTATTGTGCTGGGCCTGGCGGGTCTCGGGAGTGCATGGCGAGCCGCCCATCGGGTCTGGGGTCTTCCCGCAATCTACGGCGAGTTGTTGATGCTCATAGCCAGCGTCGTCTGGGCAAGCCTCGTTGTGGCTTACGCGGCGAAATGGGTCCTTGCCCGAGACGAAGCTCTGGCAGAGGCGGAACATCCGGTGCAATGCTGCTTTGTCGGCCTCATCGGTGTCGCAACATCGCTCATCGCCCAGGCCGCTTTTCCTTATTCACCCGGTGCCGCGGAATTCCTGTTTGTCCTTGGGGCCCTTCTCACATTAGCGTTCGGATTATGGCGTACCGGGTTGCTGTGGCGGGGCGAGCGTGATCCCGGCGCCACAACGCCGGTGCTCTACCTGCCGCTGGTGGCGGGCACCTTCGTGACGGCCATTGTGGCCGCGGCCCTCGGTCATCGGGACTGGAGTCAGCTTGCCTTCGGCGCGGGCCTGTTCTCGTGGCTGGCGATCGAATCCGTCCTGCTGCAACGGCTCTACACCGCAGCCTCCCTGCCTCCCGCATTGCGTCCGGTGCTTGGAATCCAGCTTGCCCCATCCACGGTGGGTGCAGTCGCTTACCTGAGTGTATCGGAGGGCAGTCCTGACCTCGTGGCCCATGCCCTTCTCGGTTATGGCCTGCTCCAGGCGTTGCTCCTGATCCGGATGCTGCCATGGATCATGGAGCAGCCCTTTGCACCGTCCTACTGGGCCTTCACCTTCGGCGCGACCGCTCTGGCAACGGCACCGCTGCGGATGGTTGAACGTGGTGACGTCGGGGCGATGGCGAGCCTCGCCCCCTATCTCTTCACCGCCGCGAACCTGACCGTCAGCACGATCGCAGCGGGGACCTTGTGGCTCCTCGTACGATACGTGCTGACGTCATGGTCATTGAATTCCCAATCATCCCACGCGGCACCACCACGGAAAGGAGCACCCCATTCCCTCCAGACGCCTTGCGACAGACAACGGCGGTGAACCCACCGTCCAGCCCTGAAGAGTTTGAACCAAGAGGAGCCTTCCATGGCAACCAAACCAGAGCAGATTACGGCAGCACCCCAGGAAACAAAGGCCGATCTGAGCAAGACCACCCCAGCTGCCCCCAAGGGCGCGGCGGACCTGCTGACGCCCCAGAACAGCGTCCTCCTCATGATCGACTACCAGCCCCAGATGGCCTTCGGCGTACAAAGCCACGACCGCGGACTGATGCTCAAAAATGTCGTCGCGTTGGCCAAGGCCGCCAGGGCCTTCAACGTGCCGACCATCCTGACCACCGTCGCCTCGCAGACCTTCAGCGGTCCGCTGTGGCCCGATGTCTAGGCCGTGTTCCCCGATCAGAAGCCGCTGGACCGCACGAGCATGAACGCCTGGGACGACCAGCGCGTCCGTGATGCGGTCACTCAGACCGGACGGTCCAAGCTGCTGATCGGGGGCTTGTGGACCGAAGTCTGCGTGATGATGCCGGCTCTGGATGCCCTCAAGGCCGGCTACGAAGTTTACGCCGTCACGGATGCCGCCGGCGGCACGTCGATCGAAGCTCACGAGATGGCGGTTCAGCGCATAATCCAGGCCGGCGTGATGCCCGTCACCTGGCAGCAGGTGATGCTGGAATGGCAGCGTGATTGGGCCCGCCAGGAAACCTACCAGGCTGTCGTTGACGTGGTGCGCCAGCATTCTGGCGCCTACGGCATGGGCGTCGCCTATGCCAAGTCGATGTTCGGCAGTGCAGGCGAAGGCGGCGAAAAGAGCAATGGGGCCGAGCGATCCGGCACAGCCTTCGGGCAGACGGTGACCGTGACCGACACCCAGCCGGGTGCCGAAGCAAGCCACATGCACTGATCATGGAACAGCTCGTGACCGGCCGATGCCAAGGCGGCGTGCCGGTCATCCGCAAGGCAGCCGGAGGCCATCATGACGAGCACGAACCGTCGAACCGTCGTGGCAGGACTGGGAGCGCTTGCCACGGGATGGACAATCGGAACGGAACATGTGGAGGCACAATCCATGAGCACCACCGCTGACCTTATTCTGTTTAACGGCAGGATCACCACCCTCAACTCGCGCAAGCCGGAGGTCGCGGCCGTTGCCATTCAGGGCGGCCGCTTCGTTGCAGTTGGCACAGACCAGGAAGTCATGGCGCTTATCGGACCGACCACACAGCGGACCGACCTCAAGGGCAGACGCGTTATTCCGGGGCTGATCGACAGCCACACGCACATCATCCGCGGCGGCCTCAACTACAACATGGAGCTGCGCTGGGATGGCGTGCGCTCGCTTTCGGATGCCATGCGCATGCTCAAGGACCAGGTGGACCGTACTCCGGCCCCGCAGTGGGTGCGG